>ERZ1047472.88-NODE-88-length-86773-cov-26.623781_pt1 | contig 86773 bp, 73 predicted proteins | sample MGYA00383095_ERZ1047472 | MGnify/ENA primary metagenome ERZ1047472 (study PRJEB29581, sample SAMEA5548365) | metagenome | biome: marine; feature: coastal; material: water | depth 1 m | study: Short-term variability in the microbial, nano- and picoplankton dynamics... | reverse complement strand
GGCACAGACTGCGAGCGCTAGAGATACTAAAAATAGTTTAAAAATAGTTTAAAAAGATCCTAAAAAAAAGACAGAGCAACAGTCTTCAACGGAAAAATAATTATGACTGAAACAACGGGTCGAAGAAGAGCGGGCAGAGAGGGCGGTGGTCGCGACGGGCGTCGTACAGCACGGGCCAATACAGTGGTCAAAACTGCGCCGTTTATCGAGCGCAAAATTCCCTTTTTGGAATATCTTAGCGATGAGGATCTGCAGCTGATCGAAGACAATGCCGATATCTTATTGGAAGAGATCGGCATTGATTTTCTCGACGATCCAGAAGCCTTAACCATGTGGAAAGATGCCGGTGCCGATGTGCAGGGCACTCGGGTTCATTTCCCCAAAGGCCTTTGTCGCTCGATTATTCAGGCAACAGCTCCGCGGGAGTTTGTTCAGCACGCGCGCAATCCAGAGCGCAATGTGATTATTGGTGGGAAGCGCACGGTGTTGGTCCCAGCCTATGGCTCACCCTTTGTTCACGATATAGATAAAGGTCGTCGCTACGCCACGATTGATGACTTTCAAAATTTCGTAAAGCTCGCCTATATGGCCCCGGGAATCCACCACTCCGGTGGCACTATTTGTGAGCCAGTGGATCTGCCGGTGAATAAACGCCATTTTGATATGGTTTACAGTCACTTTAAATACAGTGACAAACCACTGATGGGATCGGTGACCCATTTTGAGCGCGCTCAAGATACCGTCGATATGGCGAAGCTGGTCTTTGGCGATGAATTTGTCGACCAAAACTGTGTGCTCACAAGCCTGATCAATGTCAATTCACCCATGACCTATGACGCTACCATGCTCGGTTCGCTAAAGGTCTATGCGCGCAATAATCAGGCAACAGTGGTGTCACCCTTTATTCTTGCCGGTGCTATGTCGCCGGTTACCGCCGCTGGTACCGTGACACAGATACTGGCCGAAGCCTTGGCCGGTATTGCTTTTACTCAGCTCTGTCGCCCCGGCGCACCGGTTATCTTTGGTACCTTCGCCGCGGCAGTCTCTATGGCCACCGGTGCACCCACCTTTGGCACCCCAGAGCCAAGCCAGGTTATCTACGCCGCGGCTGCCCTGGCCCGTCGATTGGGTGTGCCTTTTAGAAGTGGTGGCGGACTTACAGGCTCCAAACTGCCCGATGCTCAGGCCGCCTATGAAGCAGCCAACACTTTGCAGACCGCAGCCTTGGCTGGGGTGCACTTTATGTTGCATACCGCGGGTTGGCTGGAAGGGGGACTGGCCATGGGTTATGAGAAATTTATTATGGATTGTGATCAGGCCAGCATGATCTCTGTGCTGCTATCGGGTATGGATATGTCGGAGAACGGTCAGGCTCTAGATGCGGTTCGTGAGGTAGGCCCAGGCAAGCATTACTTGGGTTCAGCGCACACCCTTAAGAACTTTGAAACAGCATTTTATAGATCCACTGTGGCGGACAATAATAGCTATGAGCAGTGGCAGGTCGATGGCTCTCTGGATACGGCCCAGCGTGCCAATGTGTTGTGGAAAACAATGCTCAATGACTATCAGGCTCCGGCATTTGATCCGGCGATCGATGAAGCCTTGATTGATTTTATGGCGCGTCGCAAAGGCTCTTTTGCCGACCGTGATTACTAAGCGCTACTAATTTAAAAACACGATTTTTGAGGAATAAACAGGATGTCTGAAGAAGACGATATTGTACTGGCTGAATTATCCGATGCAGATCTGGTGTTGCAAATGCATGACGATCTCTACGATGGGTTAAAAGAGGAGATTGAAGAGGGCACACAGATTCTCTTGGATCGAGGCTGGACGCCAGAGCGCGTGTTGGGTGAAGCCCTAGTCGACGGTATGACCGTGGTCGGGATTGATTTTCGCGATGGTATTTTATTTGTTCCCGAAGTGTTGCTCGCGGCTAATTCCATGAAGGGTGGCATGGCGATTCTCAAGCCGCTATTGGCCGAGACCGGCGCTAAGCCAGTGGGCACTATGGTGATTGGCACAGTGAAAGGTGATATCCACGATATAGGCAAAAACCTGGTCGCCATGATGATGGAAGGTGCCGGTTTCGAAGTTCACGATATGGGTATTAATAACAGCGTAGAGGAATATATAGCCGCTCTAGAGCGCCATAAGCCCGACATCTTGGGTATGTCCGCTCTGCTCACTACGACCATGCCCTATATGAAAGTGGTGATCGACGCGCTTAAAGATCAGGGTCTGCGTGACAAATATATAGTCATGGTTGGCGGTGCACCGCTGAATGAAGAATTTGGCACTGCGGTTGGCGCTGATGCCTATTGCCGCGATGCCGCGGATGCAGCGACCACAGCGATTCGTTTGGTGCAGGAACGTAGAGCCCTAGAGGCTGCTTAGTGAACGGCCTCGAGCCAATGGACAGCCTCGAGCCAATAGACGGCCTTGAGCCGATAGACAGCCTTGAGCCGATAAACAGCCTTGAGCCAATAAAAGGCCGCGAGAGTTCAAGATTACTGGTAATTGCCTGCGGAGCTCTGGCCCGTGAGATCGTCTGGCTGCAAAAGCTCAATGGCTGGAGCCAGATGGATCTGCAGTGTCTGGATGCCGAGTTACACAACAGGCCAAAATTAATTCCGCAAAAGCTGCGGCAAAAAATCGAGCAATATCGCAGTCAATATCAGCATATTTTTGTTGCCTATGGGGACTGTGGTACCGGTGGTGAGATTGACCGAGTGATAGCCGAGGCCGGTGAATCTATAGAGCGTCTGCCCGGCGCTCACTGTTATTCCTTCTATGCCGGTGAACAAGATTTTACGCAGATGGCAGAGCGGGAATTGGGTACGTTTTATCTGACCGATTTTTTGGTTGAGCACTTTGACCGGCTGGTGATCAAGGGGTTAAAGCTGGATCTGTATCCTGAGTTGCGGGATCAGTACTTTGCCAACTACAGATTGGTGACCTATCTGTCTCAGCGCCAAGATGCAGATTTGGTTGTTAGAGCAGAGCGAGCGGCGGAATTTTTAGGCTTAGAATTTAGTCATAAGCACAGTGGTTATGGCGATTTGGAAAAGGGTCTTAAAGAGCAAATTTTGCAGATTATAGAAAGCGAATAGAGAGCGACTTGATGCAAAAAATTGAAGTGTTTTGGCGTGATATCCCAGCTCAAATTCTGGTCAAAAGTGGCCGAGTTCGGGGCAAGGCGCTGCTGAGCCACCGTTTTCATGTCGCTATAGATCGCGCTGCCATGCGCGCCGGCAAAGGAGGCAGCGACGAGTATTTGGAAGACTGGCGTCGTGTTACCAGTTCAATCGAAGGCGAGGGCAGTCCTCAGGAGCTCGCTGAGCAATTTGCCAGTGCCATAGAGAGTGATTATTCCAATGCTGATATTGCCGCCCTAGTGGCCAGCAAAGGCCTTAGAGTAGTGAGCGCTTGAAAAGGGTTCGCTACTGGTCGGCTCGCAACGCCCGCTGGTTACGCAGCGCCTATCAGGCCCTAGAAAGGCTTTTGGTGGCTCTGCATCCGATCTTCAAGCGTCTCGGCTATCAGCGCCTAGATCGCGCCTTTGCCGCTATTGAAAAAATGGTCAAAGGCTTTCTGTTCGACTCTCAATCCTGTGGTCAGTGTACTCTCGGTGAAACCGGTATGGCCTGTCCGATGAACTGCCCCAAAACCCTCCGCAATGGCCCCTGTGGCGGCGTGCGCAGCAATGGTCACTGCGAGGTCGATGCAACTATGGTCTGCGTCTGGGTGACCTCCTGGGAGGGCAGCAAGCGGGTGGGTGATCTGGAGTCGACGATTCAGGTGATTCAGGCGCCCGTGGATGTACGATTAAACGGCACCAGTGCTTGGCTTCGCGCTGTGCGCAAAAAATTAGGCGTGACATCCTGATGTTTGACGACGAACCTCTAGCAGGAGAGAACCTGCCAATACTGCCGGGCCATGATTCTCCCGGTCGTTTTGAGCGGATATTGCGCGCCGGTCATTTTGCCGTAACCGCGGAAATAGCGCCGCCAGATTCAGCTGATCCCCAGGAAGTATTCGACCGCGCGGCGCTGTTTGATGGGTACGTGGATGCCATTAATGCGACCGACGGCTCCGGTGCCAATTGTCATATGTCCAGTGTCGGCATGTGTGCGCTGCTGACCCGTCGTGGCTACTCAATGATTATGCAGATTTCTTGCCGTGATAAAAACCGCATTGCCATGCAGGGTGATGTGCTTGGCGCCTCAGCCATGGGCGTGTCGAATATTCTCTGCTTAACCGGCGATGGCGTGCAGTCTGGCGACCATCCAGAAGCCAAACCAGTATTCGATATGGACTGCATGACCAGCCTGCAAATGCTTCGTGGCATGCGCGATGATGGCGAGTTTCTCAGTGGTCGTAAGATCACTTCGCCACCGCGAGTATTTTTGGGCGCAGCGGCCAATCCCTTTGCCCCACCATTTGATTATCGACCTCTGCGTCTGGCGAAAAAGGTCGCCGCTGGTGCGCAGTTTGTGCAGACCCAGTACTGCTTTGATATCGATATGCTTAAAACCTATATGGCCAAGGTTCGGGATCTCGGATTGGATAAAAAGGTGTTTCTTTTGCCCGGTGTGGGTCCCTTGGCCTCGGCCAAATCCGCTGAGTGGATTCGCAACAATGTCGCCGGTGTGCATATTCCCGATGGGATTATTAAACGCCTTGCAGGTGCCGAGGATCAAAAGCAGGAAGGGGTCAATATCTGTATCGATATGATTAATGAAGTTCGCGATATTGAAGGGGTCAGCGGGGTGCATATTATGGCCTATCGCCAGGAACATCGAATCGCTGAAATCGTAGAAAAAACTAAGCTGTTGGGAGATCGAATCCCCTGGCATCCGAGCCGTTAATTTTTGGAGAAAAGCATGACCATTACGACTATTAGCTCCGCCACAAAAGAAGTCAAAATCGGCTTTGATCAGCCCTTTGTGATTATTGGTGAGCGCATAAATCCCACAGGCCGCAAAATACTGGCTGAGGAAATGAAAGTGGGGGACTACAGTCGTGTAGAAGCGGATGCCCTAGCCCAGGTGGCTGCAGGGGCTCAGATGCTCGATGTGAACGCGGGTATACCACTGGCCGATGAACCACGTATTTTGGCCGAGGCAATTCAACTGGTGCAATCGATTAGCGATGTGCCCCTGAGTATTGATTCTTCGATTATTGAAGCATTGGAAGCCGGTCTTGCGGTCTATCAGGGTAAAGCCCTGGTCAATTCCGTCACTGGTGAGGATGAGGTGCTTGAGAGAGTGCTGCCCTTAGTAGCCAGATATGGCGCTGCTGTGGTGGCTATCTCAAACGATGAAACCGGTATTTCAGAAGATCCCAATGAGCGCTTTAAAGTGGCGAAAAAAATTATCGAGCGCGCCGCTGATTATGGCATTCATCACAGCGATGTAATCGTCGATCCTCTGGTGATGCCCATCGGAGCGATTAATACCGCCGGTCTGCAAGTGATGCATATAGTTCGCCGTCTCCGTGAAGAGTTGAAAGTTAACACGACCTGTGGTGCTTCCAATGTCAGCTTTGGTCTACCCAACCGCAATGGCATTAACAGTGCCTTTTTAACCATGGCCATGGGGGCCGGTATGACGTCTGCTATTACCAGTCCGCTGCACGCAGAAGTGATGGCAGCCGTGCGCGGAGGCGATGTGATGATGGGCAATGACCCCAACTGTGCCAACTGGATTAAAGCCTATCGCGAACCGGTCCCCGAGGGGGAAGGCCGAGTTCGTGGTGGCCGTAGAAAAAGAGGCTAAATAGGCGTTGGATAGCATGGATACTCCGCATAGCAGTGACAAGATGGTCAAAATCGTCTTCGCGCCCTCTGGTCGCCGTGGCAGTTTTCCGGTTAATACACCTCTATTACAGGCTGCGCGTGTACTGGGTGTGGATATTGATTCCGTCTGCGGTGGTCGTGGACTCTGCGGTCGCTGTCAGATTATCTGTGCTGAAGGCTCTTTCCCCAAACACCAGATCGCCTCCGATAGCAGCCATCTGTCGGCTATTTGCGCCACCGAAATCAAATATGGCGAGCGCAAAACACCACTGGCCAATGGCCGTCGTTTAAGTTGCCACACACTACTACTCGATGATGTGGTGATAGATGTGCCCGCCGAGAGCCAGGTGCATCGGCAGATAGTGCGCAAAGATGCCGAGTACCGAGATATCAGTCTGGATCCGGCTACCCGGCTCTACTATGTGCAGGTTGCCGAAGCCGATATGCACGTGCCCAAAGGGGATCTGCAGCGCCTGACCGATGCGCTTGCAGAAGAGTGGGGTCTGAATAGCCTACGCTGTGACAGCGGCCTATTAAAAACCCTGCAGCCAGTCTTGGCTGAGGGCAAGCGCAGCATCACTGTTGCTGTGTATAAGCAGGAAAAAATCGTCGCCCTGTGGCCCGGTTTAAATGACAGGGCCTATGGTGTCGCAGTGGATGTGGGTTCAACCACTATCGCCGCCCACCTCTGTGATCTCTCTACCGGTTCGGTGCTGGCCAGCGCCAGCCTGATGAATCCTCAGATTCGCTTTGGTGAAGATTTAATGAGCCGCGTCTCCTACGTGATGATGCACCCGGAGGGAGCAGAGGAAATGACGCTGGTGATCCGTGAGGCGCTGAATAGCCTATTTGCGGAAGTCGCTGGGGAAATAGCGGCCAGCGTCGAGGATATCTTAGAAATTTCTCTGGTGGCTAACCCTATCATGCACCATATTTTACTTGGCATTAGCCCAGTGGAATTGGGCGGTGCCCCCTTTGCACTAACGACTGATGCAGCGGTCGAAATACCCGCCGCCGAATTAGATCTAAAGATTAATCCCGGCGGACGGATTTATATATTGCCCTGTATTGCCGGTCATGTGGGTGCAGATACCGCCGGTATGATTCTTTCGGAAGAACCACAGGAGCAGGATCACATGACCCTGTTGGTGGATGTGGGCACCAATGCTGAAATTGTGCTGGGTAATCGCCAGCGGTTACTGGCCTGCTCCAGTCCCACGGGCCCAGCCTTTGAGGGCGCCCAAATTAGCTGTGGTCAACGGGCTGCCACCGGCGCCATTGAACGAGTGCGAATAAACCCTGAAACCCTAGAACCGCGCTTTAAAGTGATTGGATCTGAGCTCTGGTCCGATGAGGCGGGTTTCAGCGAGGCCATAGAGAGTCATGGTGTCACCGGAATCTGTGGCTCAGGCATTATTGAAGTGGTTGCCGAGATGTATTTGGCCAGCATAGTAACGCTGGATGGAATAGTCGATGGCGATCTTGCCAGTCGCAGTGCCAGAATTATTCAAAATGACCGCACCTGGAGTTATGTTCTGCATACTCCCGCCAATGACGGGGCGCAGGTTGTAGTAACACAAAACGATATTCGCCAAATCCAGCTGGCCAAGGCCGCGCTCTATGCCGGTGTCAAATTACTACTGGATCATATGGGCACTGACAGGGTAGAGCGCATTCGTTTAGCTGGGGCCTTTGGCAGTCATATTAATGTGCAACACGCCATGGTGCTGGGGTTAATTCCAGACTGCGTGTTGGACGAGGTTTCGTCGGCAGGCAATGCCGCCGGCACTGGCGCGCGTATTGCACTGTTAAATAGTCAGTCTCGAAATGTGATTGAAAGCTTGGTTAAAAATATTGAAAAAATTGAAACTGCTCTGGAGCCAAAATTTCAGGATTATTTTGTCGATGCCATGGCCTTTCCCAACAAGACTGATCCTTTTGATCATTTATTTTCCGTGGTGACTCGGCCGCCAATAAAACAGCTTGTTGATAGCAGTGGTGGCAGAAAGCGTCGCCGGCGCTAGGCTTTTAGTGTTATGTTTCATCGCTTGAGTTAGACATATTGTTATTTTGTGAGCGAGCAATAGTCATTGACTAAAAGTGTTTCTTAAAAAATAGTTTGTTGATCTATACTTGTAAAAGGCCGCCAATAAGAAGTGGCACTTATAAGAAGGCGTTTAAAGATGTCCGACGATAATATTGCTCCAGACTCTCTGCATCCTTTGCCGCCTAAAGAGGCTCAAGATCAGGCTCAAGACCAGGCTCACATGGAACCTGTAGTTACCCTGCATATTGGGTTTCTGCTTATGCCTGAATACACTTTAAGTACGTTCTCTAATGCCGTTGGAATGCTTCGTATGGCCAACCGCCTCAGTGGCCGTGAGCTCTATCGTTGGTCGGTCTACAGCTTAGATGGAGAGCCCGTGGTGTCGAGCTCTGGGCTTGAGGTAAAGATTTCTGGTAGGATTAAAAGCGCTGTAGATGTAAACATATTGTTGGTCTGTGGTGGCTATAATATCAGAGAGTATTGCAGCAAATTACTGTGCGATTCTCTGCGTGGTTTCGCCAAAAATAAGACGCCTCTCGGCGGACTGTGCACCGGCAGTTATGCCTTGGCCGTCGCCGGATTATTGGATGGTTATCGCTGCACTATTCACTGGGAAAATCTTGCCAGCATGCGTGAGGAATTTCCCAAGCTACAGCTGTCTTCAAAGCTATTTGCTATAGACCGTGATCGCTATACCTGCTCTGGTGGCATTAGTTCTATTGACCTAATGCTAAGTTTGATCGCCAGTATCCATGGGCATCAGTTAGTGCAGCAGATATCTGAGCAGTTTAGCTGCGACCGAGTGCGTACAGAAAAAGACGCTCAGCGCGCACCGCTACAATATTTGATTGGTGCCAGTCAGCCGCGCTTAGTGGACGCGGTAACTCTGATGGAAAGCAACACTGAAGAACCTTTAACCCTAGATGAAGTGGCCAACTATGTAGGCATTTCAAGGCGCCAGTTAGAGCGTTTATTTAATCGCTATTTGCACTGTGCCCCGTCTAGGTATTATCTCGAATTACGCCTCTCCAGAGCGCGCTTATTACTACTGCAAACCTCGATTCCCGTAATCGATGTTGCAATAAGCTGTGGCTTTTCCACTGCGCCGCATTTTAGTCGCTGCTACAGTGATCTCTTTGGTATACCGCCGAGTAACGAGCGGCGCATACGTAACTAGAGGCTGTGCAGCTGCTCCACATTATTCTCGACACTGGGTGGGCTTTTTGTCAAAGGCCGCGCGAAAAGCGCGGGAGAAATGGGCGGTATCTGAAAAGCCCGTTTCCTGCGCAATATCGGTAATCAATCTCTGGGTATTTTGTAATAGCCAAAGTCCATAATTTAAGCGAATTTTTCGATAAAACTTTTGCAAACTATCACCGGTTTCGGCGATAAATAGACGCTCTAATTGCCGCTTTGAAATATTCAGTCGATCGGCTATTTCATCCGTAGAAAGGGGCCGGCTAAGATTTTGTTCAAGCAGCAACAGCGCCCGTGCAACCGATTTATTTTTAACCTGATAATCAGACCCCGGCTGTGGCTGTGGCGCATTGGCCGGTCGAGGATTATCCATCTGTAAAATACGCAGACTTTTACGCGCCCAGCTCTGGCCTAGGTGGCGCTCAATAATATAGCCGGCAAGATCCGCAGCCACAGCGCCGCCAGCACAGGTAATGCGATCGCCGTCGTCGACAAAGAGCTGTTCGGCAACCGGAATAACATCGTGATAGTGCTCTGCCAGATCCTTGTAGTGAAACCAGCTGACACAGCAGCGACGCTGATGCATCAGTCCAGCGCGGATCATGGCAAAGGACCCGGTGCAGAGACCAATAATGGGCACATGAGCTCGGTTGGCTTGCTGCAAGTAGTCGATCACATGTTGACTGCCATGCAAGGTCTTTTGTAGCAGGCCACCCACGACCACTATATAGTCGAATTCCACTGGATTTCTATAGCTTTCCCAGGGCTTTATCTGGACTCCAGAGCTCGAAGAAATAGCATCGAGATTGGGCCCCATCAGGGTCCAGCGACAGTTTATTTGTTGGCTCTGATCACCCTCATCTGCCGCCAGGCGCAGGGCGTCAATAAACGCAGAAAAGGGTAGCAGCGTAAAGCTCGGCATCAACACAAAACCGACGGATAAACTCGGCGATATTTTATCAAGAGAGGTTTTTTTAGGCATGCTGAGCACCCTAGATTTGAGTTATTTTTGTTCAATGCAGTGTAGGCTTGGTGGCAGTTATATACAACAGATCCAGAGGTTGACTTGAATGTAACTGCCATAATTGGGTTTTTTCAGCCATTTGTCGCTTTTGAGTCCTGAGATTGTCAGTTTTGTTCTAGTTGCTTGCAGCCTCATCTTGCTCCAATGGGAGTCGTTTATCGCCACTGTGCAGAACCATAGAAATGAAAAAATATTCCGCCTTTAGCCTATTAAAAAATGCCCTTAGCTACCATGAAAATTGGCAAAAAGTCTGGCGCAGCCCAACTCCGAAAAAAGAATATGATGTGATCGTTGTCGGCGGTGGAGGCCACGGTTTAGCGACCGCGTATTATTTGGCCAAAGTCCATGGTGTTACTAATATTGCAGTGATCGAAAAAGGCTATTTGGGCGGCGGTAACACGGCTCGAAATACAACGATTATTCGCTCCAATTATCTCTGGGATGAAGCGGCCCAGCTCTACGATCTGTCGCTTAAATTGTGGGAAGGCCTTAGCCAAGAGCTTAACTACAATGTGATGTTTAGCCAGCGTGGCGTGCTTAATCTGGGTCATAACCTACAGGATATGCGCGATATAGAACGGCGGGTCAATGCCAACCGTCTAAATGGTATAGATGGCGAAGTGGTGAGTCCCCAACGCATTAAAGAGATTGCGCCGCTAATTAATATTTCTCGCGACAGTCGCTACCCGATTCTGGGTGCCTCATGGCAGACCCGGGGCGGCACTGCGCGTCACGATGCTGTTGCTTGGGGCTATGCCCGGGGTGCCGACGCACTGGGTGTGGATCTGATTCAGCAGACGGAAGTCACAGGGATTCGTCGCAAAGACGGTGCTGTGGTGGGTGTAGAAACGAGCAATGGCTTTATCGGTGCGCGGAAAGTGGCCTGTGTGACTGCGGGTAATTCTGGTGTGGTTGCGGCCATGGCAGGTCTGAGATTACCGGTTGAATCACGACCTTTGCAGGCGCTGGTTTCCGAGCCGGTAAAACCCTGTTTAGACACAGTGGTAATGTCCAATGCGGTGCACGGTTATATCAGCCAGTCAGATAAAGGTGACCTTGTTATTGGCGCAGGGGTGGATAGCTATAACGGCTATGGCCAGCGTGGTTCCTTTCATGTGGTGGAACATACTATTCAAGCTATCTGCGAACTGTTCCCGGCCTTTAGTCGGGTGCGCATGAATCGTCAGTGGGGTGGGGTGGTTGATACCTGCCCAGATGCCTGTCCAATTATCAGTAAAACCTCTGTCCAAGGATTGTATTTTAACTGCGGTTGGGGCACTGGCGGCTTTAAGGCGACGCCGGGTTCCGGTTATGTCTTCGCCGACACCGTGGCCAATGATCGTTCACATCCACTGGCTGCGGCCTTTAATCTTGACCGCTTTAATAGTGGCGCGCTGATTGATGAACACGGCGCTGCTGGTGTGGCTCACTAACTTCGATTGCTAATGTTATGAGAAAAGTATGTTACTAATCCATTGCCCCCACTGTCGCGAACATCGCGAAGAGGAAGAGTTTAGCTACGGCGGCGAAGCCCATATTGTGCGCCCGTTGGAACCTGAAGCCCTGAGCGATGAGGAATGGGGAGACTACCTGTTTTTCCGGACTAACAGCCGCGGTATCCATCATGAGATGTGGTACCACGCTGTGGGTTGCCGTCGTTATTTTAATGCGACGCGCAATACAGTCACCTACGAGATTTTGGAAACCTATAAAACCGGCACCCAGCCGACTATTACTGGAGCTAGCGCATGAGCCGCAATCGGTTAGAGTCGCATACTGGCGCTGCGCTTGATTTTACCTTTAATGGAAAAGCCTATCAGGGCATTGTCGGCGACACTCTTGCCTCGGCACTATTGGCCAATGGTGTTGACGTTGTGGGTCGTAGCTTTAAATATGCGCGTCCTCGGGGCATATTCGGGCATGGCGCAGAAGAGCCCAACGCCATTATTCAACTGGGCGCCGGTGCTGCCACTATTCCCAACCTGAAAGCGACTCAGGTCGAACTCTATCAGGGGCTTGAAGCGTCCAGTGTGAACGGCTGGCCCAGCGTCGATTTTGATGTAATGGGTATAATCGGGGCCTTTGGTCGCTTAATGCCGCCGGGGTTTTACTACAAAACCTTTATGTACCCGAAAAAATTGTGGATGACTTACGAGCATTTTATTCGCAGGGCTGCTGGCTTGGGTGCCACCCCAGTAGAGGCGGATCCCGATAGCTACGACAAACTTAATCAACATTGTGATGTGTTAGTGGTCGGTGCGGGGCCGGCGGGATTAGTTGCCGCGCGTGAAGCGGCGCGCACCGGTGCGAGAGTGATTATTGCCGATGAGCAATCGGAATTTGGTGGCAGTTTATTGGCCTCAAAACAGACCATTGATGGCAGGATAGCAACCGATTGGATTGCCAGTTTAGTGGCTGAGCTTGCGGCCTATAAAAACGTCCAGTTATTGCCGCGCAGCACGGTTTTTGGTTACTACGACCATAACTTCTTAACGATTTTGGAACGTCGCACAGACCACCTAGCTCTGAGCGCTCCCAGCGGCACACGTCAGCGTATTCACCGAGTCCGAGCAGCTCAGGTGGTGTTGGCCACCGGGGCTTTTGAACGGCCCTTGGTATTTGCGCACAATGATATACCCGGGGTGATGCTGGCCTCATCAGTCTCGACCTATGTCAATCGCTATGGCGTTGCTCCTGGCAATAAGCTGGTGGTATTTACCACCAATGACAATGCCTATCAGACTGCATTGGACTGGCAGCAGATAGGTCGCCAAGTGGTTGCAGTGGTGGATAGCCGTACTAACCCAAGCGGCGAAATAGTTGATGCGGTAAAGGCTTTGGGTATTGAGGTTCTGACGGGCCATGGGCTTATTGAAGCCAGGGGTAAAAAGCGCGTTAAGGCTGCGCTAGTCGCGCCGATTAATGAATCTGGTACCCAGGTAGTCGGTGCTGTCCGGTATTTGGACTCTGATCTTATAGCCTGTTCAGGGGGCTGGAGTCCGGCGATTCATTTAAGTTCTCACACAGGAGCCAAACCGGTATGGGACCCAAACATTGTTGGGTTTCGGCCAGGAGCGTCGAAACAGCAAGAGCGCTCCGCCGGAGCCTGCAGAGGTACCTTTGATCTTGCCGGATGTTTAGCTGAGGGTGCCAGTGCCGGTGCCGAGGCGGCCAAGCTTAGCGGTCGGGGTGACGGAGGTTTGCAGTTTCCTGGGTTTAGCGTTGAAGAGTATTCAGAGCAGCCACAGCAAGCATTGTTTTTGGTGCCTCATACCCAAAGCACCAGTCGTGCCCCAAGCCAGTTTGTCGATTTTCAATTAGATGTCAGTGCCAGTGGTATTGAGTTGGCGGTACGCGAAGGTTTCGAATCCGTCGAGCATGTTAAGCGCTATACGGCCCTGGGTTTTGGCACTGATCAGGGTAAGCTGGGCAATATCAATGGCATGGCGATACTGGCCAATGCGCTGGATCAAAGTATTGCTGAAACCGGCACCACTATTTTCCGACCCTCCTACACGCCGACCACCTTTGGCGCCATCGCTGGTCGTGATGTGAATCATTTATTTGATCCTGAACGCTACACCGCAATGCATCGCTGGCATCAGCAGCAGGGCGCAGAATTTGAAGATGTGGGTCAGTGGAAACGCCCCTGGTATTTCCCCCAGGCCGGCGAGTCCCTGCAAGAAGCGGTTAATCGTGAAGGGTTGGCGGTGCGCAATAGTGTGGGTATTTTGGATGCCAGCACCTTGGGTAAAATTGATATCCAAGGGCCGGATGCGGCAGAGTTTATCACCCGCATGTATACCAATTCATACCTGAAACTAGCGCCCGGAAAATGCCGTTACGGCGTGATGCTTAAAGAAGATGGCATGATTTTCGACGATGGTGTCTGCGCCTGTTTGGCTGACAACCACTACCTAATGTTTACCACCACTGGCGGTGCCGCTGGGGTATTAGCCTGGTTGGAATTGTGGCAGCAAACTGAGTGGCCAGAGCTACAGGTTTACTTCACCTCGGTGACCGATCACTGGACCACTGCCACTGTGACAGGCCCCAATGCACGCAAGGTGATTGCCAAGGTCTGTAATGATATTGAACTATCCAATGAGGCCTTTGGTTTTATGGATTGGCGCGATGGCACCGTGGCTGGCGTCAAGGCGAGAATATTCCGCATTAGCTTTACCGGTGAGCTGTCCTACGAAGTGAATGTTCCAGCTCAATATGGTCGTCATATTTGGGAAGCATTAATCGCCGCCGGGGAAGAATTCAATATCACGCCCTACGGCACCGAGACCATGCATATTTTGCGCGCTGAAAAGGGCTTTATTATTGTTGGCCAGGATACAGATGGCTCCATGACGCCAGCGGATATGAATATGGATTGGGTAGTGGGTAAGAACAAAGCCTTTAGCTTTATCGGTAAGCGATCGCTGCAGCGCAGCGACACAGTGCGGGAAAATCGCAAGCAGCTAGTGGGACTAAAAACGCTCAAAGGCTCGGATGTTTTGCCTGAAGGCGCCCAGGTTGTTTTCGATGCCAAGCAAAAAATACCTATGTCGATGCAGGGTCATGTAACCTCGAGCTATTACAGTGCCAGCTTGGGCCATTCTATTGCACTGGCAGTGGTTAAGGGCGGGCACAGCAGGATGGGGCAGGTGGTCTATTGCCCCTTGGCTGACGGACGCAGTATCGCCGCAGAAATTGTCAGCTCGGTTTTTTATGATCCCAAGGGAGAGCGCCACCATGTCTAACTCTATTGTGCAGGAATCAGTGCTGCATTATTTTCACGGGGCGTTTAATAAAAGCGCGGTTACGGGGTCGTTATTTAGTGATCAAACAGACTGCGGTTTAGTGATTAAAGAAGCACCTTTCAGTGCCCATTTAAATCTGCGCGGCGACGCTGAAGACAGCGAGTTTTGCCCGGCTGTAGCTACAGTGCTAAATCTAACGCTACCCTTAGTTGCTGGAACCTATAGCCGGAATGGCAATACGAGTATCTATTGGCTCGGTCCCAGCGAATGGCTGATCGTAGAGATTGGCGGCGATGCAGCCGTCATCGAAGCAACAATGCGTAAGGCCCTGCAAGGCCATATATCGCTAGTTGACGTCAGTGGTGGTCAGACCTCGATCAACATGCGCGGCGGCGCAGCTGCGACTCTGCTTAAAAAATCCAGCGTCTATGATTTTGAGGCTTGGGACAGCGCAGAACCTACTGCAGGACGGGTAGTGCAAACCACCTTTGCCAAAGCGTCGGCGGTCGTAAGCAATAGACCTGACGGTTCCTATGATCTAGTGATTAGACGCAGTTTTGCGGACTATGTGGCCCAGTGGCTGTTGGATGCGGGTGCAGAGTTTGGTTGCCGTGTAGAGCGAGGTTGATTGGAACAATAAGGATAGGCGTTAATCATAGGTTCACATTTGTGCCTTTCGGCGAGACTAGGGTTTTGGTATCTCGTTTGTTTACTAGCCTGAACTATAGTCTCTCCAGGTGACTATCGCGCTTCCGTCAAGTGCATCTCGCCATGTCCATATTTCTTGCTGAAAACTTATGTGGTAAATCCTTGTCGGCAGCCCATTGAGAATACTCTTCATATCTTAGATATATTATTAAAACTATTTAGTAGCTGTTTTTGTTTATTGATAAGCCTTGAAGCCCTAACGCTACTGACTGATCAAAACATCCCTGCTTTAAAACACTAATATAATTTTCTTTTGATCGCTGGCCTGATTAAACTTGAAATAGGTCAGATACAAGCTAGTTTAAGGAACTCACGCTAGGATCTAACGCGGCACCCCGTTTTCATCGAAGTCTACGCCTAAATCAGCTAGATCCAGTTTCATGTCAATCGACTCGTCTTCTATGCTCACTCGCGGAGGTGTTTGGCGTTCCAGTGGGTCTATCCATGTGCTCAATGTTCTGCCTCCATCCATTAATAAATCGTGACCGGTAACAAAGTCGGAGGCACTGGAGGCCAAAAACAATACAGGGCCAGAAATATCCTGTGGTCGAGCGATATAACCGGCTGGAGTAATGTCTCGCAGTCTCTGCCGGAATTCTATTGGGTAGGCAGCGACCAACGGTGTCATAACTACCCCTGGACTGATGCTGTTAACATTTATATTACTGCCTCCAAGCTGCATGGCTAGGGAGCGTGTTAGGTGGACGATCGCCGCTTTGGCAGCACAGTATGATGTGTTGTCGCTCGCGCTTCGTGCCGCAGCGGACGCAATATTAATAATCTTTCCGCCCTTAGGCGTCGGTTGTGACATTTGTTGGGCCTGGGTTTGCGCGCAAAACCAGGTGCCGGTTAAATTAATACCAATCACTCGTTCCCAGTCTTCGCTTGACTGATTGATGCCGCTTTCTTTAGGGCCAACGCCTGCACTGTTTACAGCTATATCCAGTCGCCCGAAACGACTAACAACAGTTTGCATCATCATCTTTACTTGCTCTTTGTCCGCTATATTACATTGAACAAAAAATGCATCGCCCCCAATACTTCGGATTGCTTTGGCGGTCTTTTCACCAGCCTCCGAATTATGATCGATAATTGCCACATCAGCGCCTGCCGTCGCCAACGCAAAAGGGCTGGCTTTACCAATACCCTGTGCAGCACCGGTAACCAAGGCTTTCTGGCCAATAAGTGAAAATAAACTGAATGCTGTCATAGCGCTCCTGAAGTTCTTGAGTTAGTGAGCTGGTGAGTTACTTAAGGGATGTCGCCTTCTGGCTATTGGGCTTACTGGCCCTTAATCCAAATTGCTCTCTATAACACGTCGAGTAACCAGGCTTCCTCAGATGTTTTGTGAAGAAATCACGCCCACGTATTGATATAGGGCCGGTAGGCTTAACATTTTCGTTTGTGGCTGCCGGTGGGGGCGAGGGGCAATAACGTCAGCCTTTTCTCCAGTAGTGCGCTGGAGGATTCACCGCCGGCTGGCTCATGACTACTGTCTCGCTCTGTGCCCTATTTATATTTCCCTTATCTCCTTATAATGGCTTTTTGAATCTTAAGCCGTCGCTTCTATGAGTTACCAAGTACTTGCCCGCAAATGGCGCCCGCGTATTTTTGCCGAAATGGCTGGCCAGCAACATGTGTTACAGGCGTTGATCAATGCGCTCGATCACGACCGTTTGCACCATGCCTATCTATTTACTGGGACAAGGGGAGTGGGTAAGACCACCATTGCTCGAATCCTATCTAAATGCCTCAATTGTGAAGTCGGCGTTAGCTCAGTTCCCTGTGGTGAATGTTCCTCCTGTACTGAGATCGGTGAAGGCCGTTTTATTGATCTGATTGAGGTGGATGCGGCATCTCGTACTGGCGTAGATGATATGCGCGAGCTGCTGGACAATGTCCAGTACGCGCCATCTAGAGGTCGTTACAAGATCTATCTTATCGATGAAGTGCATATGCTCTCCAAGTCGAGTTTTGCTGCGCTTCTAAAAACCCTTGAAGAACCGCCACCTCATGTGAAGTTTTTGTTTGCTACCACAGATCCGCAGAAGTTGCCGATCACGGTGTTGTCCAGATGTCTGCAGTTCAATCTAAAAAACCTCAGTGCTGAGCGTATTACTGAGCATCTGCAGTTTGTTCTCGGTGAAGAGCAGGTGCCCTTTGAAGAAGCGGCACTCTGGTCCCTGGCACGGGCTGCCGATGGCAGTATGCGTGATGCTCTCAGTCTTACCGATCAGGCTATTGGCCATGGCGGCGGTCAGGTCAATGAGGGCGAAGTCAGTGCCATGTTGGGCACTATTGAACGCAGCTATGTGGTAGATATTTGTCAGGCGTTAATCTCCGGGTCGGGTACAGAGTTACTTGCCGCAATTGGTCGTATGGCAGAACAGGCGCCAGATTATGATGCAGCCCTAACCGATATTTTGTCGGTCTGGCATCAGGTGGCGATTGTGCAGACGGTGCCTGAGGCGCTGGATAAAGGTGTTGCTAATTACACTGAACTACTGGCCCTGGCCGCGGCGGTAAGTCGTGAAGACACTCAGCTGTTTTATCAGATTTGTCTGTTGGGGCGCAAAGATTTGCAGCTCTCTCCGGATGCCAAGTCAGGCTTTGAAATGGTTATGCTGCGGGCGTTGGCATTTCGTCCGCAGACTTCGGCGCAAGTTGGCTCCGGTCCAAAGGCTGCGGTAAAAGCGCAGGCTAGTGCAGCTGTAGCACCTCCTTTGGAGGTGGAGCCCAGCGGAAAAAAGCTTGAAGCGGTAGTCACGGCGGTTGTCGATGACAGACCGCCCTGGGAACCTGCGGTTGAAGCTGTTGCAGACGCTGTATCTGCCCCTGAATCCACTGTTAAGCCAGTGACTGCTGCGCCAGTGGAACCGACAGCGCAATTAGTGGTTGAATCGCCGGTCGAGGTCTATCAAGAGTCACTTCAACCTACTGGTTACGACGGTGTTCAAGAGGCCGTTCAAAAGACGGTTGACGGATCTGTTGGGCAACCTATTGAGGAGACTGTTGATGAGACGATTGAGGAGGCTAGTGAAAAGCCTGGTCAGGAGAGGGCACCGTTGCAGACACCAGAGGCCGCCCCTGCACCGGCTCCTATTCCGCTGGAGCGTTTCACGCCAGACAATTGGATTCAGCTGCGTCGCCAGCTGAGTATTGGCGCATCTCTTGGTGAGATTGCCAGTCACTGCCTCTATTTGGGTCGCAGCGGTCAGCAGCTTAACTTTCTGATCGATAGTGATCACAACAGCCTCTATGACGAGCCTCACCAAGAGCAATTTAGTGAGGCCTTGAGTGATTATTTTCAACAGTCTGTGACCGTTGATATCACTCTGGGTGTGGCAGAGAAGGAGACGCCTCGCGCAGCGACAACTAGAGAGAAGGCTGAACGCCTGGTTGAGGCCGTAGACAGTCTTAATCAGGATCCTGCGGTGGTGAAATTTAAACAGCTTTTCGATGGTGTGCTCGACGAGCGTTCAGTGCGACCGATAGATTAGTCATCCGTTTTTAGAGATCTGTTTTTAAGACCGACTTTTAAAACCCATTTTTAAAACCCGTTTTTAAAACACAGTATTAAAAAGATAAAGTATTAATAAGAGAGCTCCATGGATATCAATGAATTAATGAAACAGGCCCAGCAGATGCAGGGCAAGATGGCAGAAATGCAAGAACAGGCCGCCAATGCTGAAGTGACGGGCGAGTCGGGTGCAGGCATGGTCAAAGTGACCATGACCGGTCGTCATGATGTGCGTAAAGTTACTCTGGATCCATCTCTGATGACGGAGGATAAGGAGTTTCTCGAAGACCTTCTCGCCGCTGCAGTGAATGACGCGGTGCGCAAAGTCGAGGCTCAGAGCGCAGATGCGCTGGGTAAAATGACCGGCGGTATGAATTTACCCGCTGGTTTTAAGATGCCGTTTTAAGCTGCTCTCTGTCCAAAGAGAGACCATATTGAAACTCATAACTACAGGGCCACGCTGTGTACGGTAATGTAATTGATCAATTAATTGACGCACTGCGGGTATTGCCCGGTGTCGGCAATAAGTCCGCCCAGCGCATGGCTCTGCATTTGCTGGAGCGCGATCGCAGCGGTGCTACACGTTTGGCTGAGTCACTGGTAGAAGCTGTGGAAAAAGTCGGCCGCTGCGCTCAGTGTCGTACGCTTACCGAGCATGAGGTCTGCGAGATCTGTCGCAATGAACGTCGGCTTGCAGATCAGATCTGCGTGGTGGAAAATCCGGCGGATTTGTATGCCATAGAGCAAGCAGGCAGTTTTCGTGGCAAGTACTTTGTTTTGCTGGGTCACCTGTCTCCCATTGATGGCATTGGCCCCGAGCAGCTGGGCATAGATCAGCTTGTGGAACGGCTTAAAAACGGCGATATCAGTGAACTTATATTGGCAACCAATTTAACGGTCGAAGGCGAGGCCACGGCCCACTTTATTGCCGACAAGGCCAAGGCCCTGGGCGTCGAGGTATCAAGAATTGCCTATGGTGTCCCCATGGGTGGTGAGTTGGAATATGTCGATGGTGGCACTTTGAATATGGCCTTGCAGAGTCGTAAATCACTTTAGAGCCAGAACTTAAAATAAGAGCTTTAGAATAAGAGCTTTAGAATAAGAGCTTTAGAATCACAACAATAGATCACGGAACTCATAACCCTAATGACAACAATTAATCACTGGATCGACAACAGCCATCAGCTCGCTGAACTCTGTGAACAGCTGCGGGACGCTACCGAGCTGGCAATTGATACGGAGTTTATGCGCAGCGATACCTTTTTCGCCAAGCTGGCGCTGATCCAGTTGTCAGATGGTGAACAGTGCTGGTTGATCGATACGCCCGCCATAGAGCAACTGCAGCCTCTAACAGCGTTGCTTAATGGGCCGCAGCTAACCTTGGTATTCCACTCCTGTGGCGAAGACCTGGAGGTGCTCGATCAGGTGCTCTCGGTGCGTCCCAAAAAATTGTTCGATTCACAGGTTGCCGCGGGCATTGTCAATATAGGCTATTCCATGGGCTATGCGCGCCTGGTGGAAAATATGTTGCAGATTGAATTGGGCAAGGAAGACACGCGTTCTGACTGGTTGGCTCGGCCCCTCAGCGATCGCCAAAAACGTTATGCCGCAGACGACGTGTTATATCTATTTAGAATTTATAAGCTGTTGCTCGAGTTACTCGAGCAACAGCAGCGTCAAAGCTGGTTTGCCGAAGAGATGCTCGACCTTCAGCGGGTTGCCGCAGAGCGTCGTGAGGCCCTGGACTATTATTTGCGCGTAAAAGGTGCATGGCGGCTTGACGCGTTGTCATTGGCTGTCTTAAAGCGACTCTGTGAATGGCGCGAGCAAGCGGCACGGGCTCTGGACAAGCCGCGTTCCCATATAGTGAAAGATAATGTATTGCTAGAATTGGCGAATAATAAGCCAACGCATATGAGCCAGCTGCATCAGATTGACGACTGGTATTCCCGCTCGGTAAAGCGTTTTGGTGAGCAGGTGCTGCAGGAAATTGCCAATGTGGATCACAATGATCTGCCGGATGAACTGCCGCAGCCATTGTCTCGCGCGGTGAGTGATGTTATGAAAAAGATGCGCGTCAGCATCAATGAATTGGCTGAAAACCAGGCTATTCCTAAAGAATTAATGTGTAACAAAAAAGAACTGGAGTCGATTCTGCGCACCACCGTTGAAGGTAAGTGCGTATGGCCGGTCAGGCTGGTAGATGGGTGGCGGGGCAGTATGGTGATTCCGGCTCTGCAGTTAGTGATAGACAGCAGTGATGCGCTATGAAAATTGCCGGTAAAGTTCTCTGTGATATTTATAAGACCGCGAAAAAAGAAGAGATGTATCTTTATGTCGCGCGGGAAGATGGCACCAAGCGGGTTCCCGAGGCGCTGTTAAATCAATTTGGCACGCCAGTGCTGGTAACCACTATGCTATTGGCAGAGACGAAGAAACTGGCGCGCGCGGATGTAATAAAAGTGATGGATGATATTGGCCGGCAGGGGTTCTACCTGCAGATGCCACCGCCGCCTATTCCATTGAAAGAGCAGCTCTAATGGCCAGTCAGCCCTGGTGGCACACCAAGTCTCTTGCGGAAATGAATGATGACGAGTGGGAAGCACTCTGTGATGGCTGTGCCAAATGCTGTCTGGTAAAGCTTGAGGATGCCGACACTGAAGAAATTTATTACACCAATGTCAGCTGTCAGCTGCTCGACACTGAATCCTGTCGCTGTTCTGATTATGCTGGGCGCAACAAGGTAGTGGATGACTGCCTTAAACTTGACCGCAGCAATGTCAATCAACTGGAGTGGTTGCCCCATAGCTGTTCCTATAGGCTTTTAGCCGCAGGTCAGCCACTGCCTGAATGGCATCATCTGCGCACTGGTGATCGCGAAGCCATGCATAATTACGGCGCATCATTGCGCGGCAAGGTCACATCGGAACTCAATGTGCATGACGATGATATTGAAGACCATATTATTAGATGGATTAATTAACTATGTACACAGCTGAAGATTATCTCCAGGGCTGGATCGCCTATTCTATTGGTGGGTTGTTGTTGCTGTTTTTTCTTTGGTATCTGTTGCGTAATCTTCGCTATGCCGCCGTGCGTCATATCTTTTTGCTTATCTCTGCAGCCTTTTTGTTTACGCCGGTAACCGCTTATCAAGATGACGCGCATCTGGCACCCGCGTTCTTTGTTAGTGTCTATGAAGGGGTTTTGCTCTCCGGGGCCAATGATGGCTTCCAGCGGGGCTTGGCGCCGATTATTGCGGTGCTGATTTTTGCATTGTTAATGTATGCCGTGGGACGTCTGCTATGGGCCAAGCTGTTTGGCAAAAAAGTGTTGTCTTCCAGCGATGCTGATGACAGTGTTCGCGAAGTTGATCTGGTTGCTGAACAGTCTTCTAACTCCGTTAAATAATGTCTTCCCTGTTATCTCGAACGCATGAGAGAGATCTCAGGATCACCCTCGGGTACTCCGCGGTCATAGTTAACCTCAGATTCACTTGAAGACAGTACCCCATGCTTGGCACCATGCCTCATCAGTTTTTACTAGACGGCTAAGAGGCTGCGATTGGCTGATAAAGTTCGCTGAATTGCGAATTTTTTTTGCTGATTTCTAATCTATTATGCTCGCCTAACTTATTTATCACTCAAAATGTGGATTTAGACTCTATGAAATTTGAAGGTACAGACAACTACGTAGCCACCGAAGAGCTACAGATGGCCGTGAATGCTGCCGTAACATTGCAGCGTCCATTACTGATTAAGGGCGAGCCCGGAACTGGCAAGACACTGCTTGCAGAAGAAGTGGCCAAATCATTGGGCAAGCGACTTATTTCCTGGCATATCAAGTCGACTACCAAGGCACAGCAGGGTCTCTATGAATATGACGCAGTATCCCGTCTACGAGATTCGCAGCTGGGCAATGAAAAAGTCAACGATATCAGTAACTATATCGACAAGGGCAAGCTGTGGGAGGCCTTTACTGCCGACGAGCAGGTTGTACTCTTGATTGATGAGATCGATAAGGCGGATATTGAATTCCCTAACGATCTGCTGCTGGAATTAGACCGCATGGAATTCCATGTCTACGAGACCGGCGAGACAGTTAAGGCGATACAGCGTCCAATCGTGATCATTACCAGTAACAACGAAAAAGAGCTGCCAGATGCCTTCTTGCGTCGCTGCTTCTTCCACTTTATTAGCTTCCCCGATCGCACCACCATGAAACGCATTGTCGACGTTCACTTCCCAGTGATTAAAAAGACGCTGGTGGACGAAGCCCTGGATATCTTCTTCGATGTGCGCAAGATTCCCGGTATCAAGAAAAAGCCTTCAACCTCAGAGTTGGTCGATTGGCTCAAATTGGTTATGTCCGATGATATTCCTGAGGATATTCTGACTAATCGCGATCCCACTAAGGCGATTCCACCGCTTTACGGCGCGCTGTTGAAAAATGAGCAGGACGTTCACCTGCTGGAACGCTTGGCATTTATGACTCGGCGAGAAGCCCGATAAGGTTTATCGCTTATGTTGATTAACTTTTTTTTCACCTTAAAAAAAGCCAATGTGCCGGTTTCGATCAGAGAGCTGCTGGATTTACTGGCAGCTCTGGAAGAGAATCTCGCCTTCGCCTCTATAGATGACTTCTATCTATTGTCGCGCACGATTATGGTCAAAGACGAAAAGTACTATGACCGCTTTGATCGGGCCTTTGGTGCCTACTTTAAAAATCTTGAAAACCTCGATGACATTATTGAGGCACTGATTCCCGAAGATTGGTTGCGCAAAGAGTTTGAAAAAAATCTCAGCGAAGAAGAAAAAGCCAAGATTGAAAGTCTCGGTGGCCTAGAAAAACTGATTGAAGAATTTAAAAAGCGTCTCGAAGAGCAAAAAGAGCGGCACGAGGGAGGCAATAAGTGGATTGGCACTGGCGGTACCTCGCCCTTCGGCAATGGCGGCTTTAACCCCGAGGGTATTCGCGTCGGTGGCGAAGGCGGTCAGGGCAGCGCAGTTAAGGTGTGGGAGGATCGCCAGTTTAAAGATCTGGATGATTCGGTGCAGATTGGCACACGCAATATTAAGGTGGCACTGCGGCGCTTGCGCAAGTTTGCGCGCGAGGGCTCTGAAGATCAATTAGATCTGGATGACACGATTCGCAGCACTGCGCGCAACGCCGGCATGTTGGATATCAAGATGGTTCCGGAGCGCCGCAATGCGGTCAAGGTTCTGATCTTTTTTGATATCGGTGGCTCGATGGATCCCTATGTGCGTCTCTGTGAAGAGCTTTTTTCCGCGGCCAAAACTGAATTTAAGCATTTAGAGTATTTCTATTTTCACAACTGTCTCTATGACTATGTGTGGAAAGACAATCATCGCCGTCGCGATGAGCAGATATCCACTCAAGACTTGCTGAATAAATACGCCTCGGACTATAAAGTGATTTTTGTCGGCGATGCCTCTATGGCACCCTATGAAATTAATAGCCCTGGTGGCAGTGTTGAATATCACAATGCGGAGCCCGGCAATGTGTGGATGGATCGCATGGCCAAAAGTTTTGATAAATTGATTTGGTTGAACCCAGTGCAGGAACAGTATTGGGACTACACGCCATCTATCCTTATGTTACGGGAGTTAGTCGAGGGTAAAATGTTTCCGCTGACGCTTGGCGGTTTGGAAAACGGGATGAAACTGCTGTCGAAATAGATTTTTGCACCGCAGTTTTGTCACCAATATAAAATATAAAAATAAACACTGGATGGGTATTGGTATGAATGTTCAAGAAGCTGCGATTCAAGCGCAACTTGCTATAGGTGTGTCGAATAAGCAGCCCGCGCTGCCAGCAGACTCTCTGTTGGCTATGTGGCAACAGGCAGTTGCCGATTCCGGCGAGCGTCCAGCGTTCACCTGTTTGGGACAGACTCTCTCCTATGCTGAGATAGATCAGTTGGGAGAGCGTATTGCCGGTTATTTTCATACTCAACTAGGGCTCGCCGCCGGCGACCGCCTGGCCATCCAACTACCCAATTTATTGCAGTATCCCATAGTGGTAATCGCGGCTTGGAAACTGGGATTAGTGATAGTCAATACCAACCCCATGTATACCCACCGCGAACTGGTGCATCAGTTCAACGACTCCGGTGCCAAGGCGGTGGTGGTACTTGACCAGTTCTATGACACACTGCAGGCAGCGCTGCCCGAGACAGGCATAGAGCATGTTGTGGTCACTCGAGCAATCGATCTGCTGCCACAGCCTAAGAAAACGCTACTCACAGCGGTGACTAAGGTCCTGGGCAAGCGCCCTAGCTTACCTGCTCAGGGGATTATCAGCTTTACAGATATGCTGGCAGGGCAGAGTGCTTATCCCTCCCATACGCCTGCCTACGATGATATTAGTGCGCTGCAATATACCGGCGGTACCACTGGGGTATCCAAAGGTGTGATGCTGACTCAGGGCTCATTGATGAGCAATGTGGCGCAGACTTTGGATATGGTCAGTGCCGGCGGCCGCTCGGTAAAGTATTTCACCACAGTGTCACCGCTACCGCTCTATCATATCTATGCCTGGATGCTGAATATGGGGCTGATGCCGGCAACTCGCGGACACAGTGTGCTTATCCCGGATCCACGTAATATTCCGATGTTTGTCGGCGCTATTAAGTCCCTTAAGTTTGAAATATTCTGTGGGCTAAATTCGCTGTTTGTGGCGCTATTGCAGGACAGTAAGTTCCAGAAACTCGACTTCTCTAAGTTGCAGATAACGCTGTCTGGTGGCATGGCGTTAATGGATGCTGTGGCCCACGAATGGCACGAGGCGACTGGCTGTGTAGTAAGTGAAGGCTATGGTATGACTGAATCATCACCGGTGATATCCATGAACCCTTCCGGCCATGAAAAGATTGGCACTGCAGGTATCCCGCTGCCTGGAACCGAGATAAAGGTGGTTGACGAAAATGGGGTTGAACAGGACGTCGGTGGTGTTGGCGAACTCTGTGTGCGGGGTGCTCAGGTGATGAAGGGCTACTGGCAGCGAGAGGCACAAACCGAGGAGGTGATTGTCGATGGCTGGTTGCATACAGGTGATATAGTCACAGTCGATGAACAGGGTTATATAAAAATTGTCGATCGTCTGAAGGATATGATTATCGTCTCCGGCTTCAATGTGTATCCCAATGAGCTGGAACAGGCTCTCACACTGCATCCAGATGTTCTGGAATGCGCCGCGATTGGGGTTGCTGATGCCAAAGCTGGAGAGGTAGTGAAGATGTTTGTGGTGGCCAATAATGCCAGCTTGACTACTGAGCAGGTGGTTGAGTTTTGCAAAGCCAATATGGCCGGCTACAAGGTCCCTAAGTTTGTCGAGTTTCGCGAGGACCTGCCTAAGAGCAACGTGGGTAAGGTTCTGCGCAAAGAGTTGAAAGCGGAGGAGTTAGCTAAGCTCTAAAACCGCAAAGATCGAGTCAATAAAAAGGCCGGGCTTGTTACCAAGTCCGGCCTTTCTTGTGGTGCCTTAATAGCTGATATCTGATCTAAGATTACTAGATCATATACACAACGCCCCACAAACCAACTGCGGTCAGTACCAATGTATATGGCAGCGCCATAAGTACCATGCGCATATAGGAGAGGCGGATAAGTGGTGCGATCGCTGAGGTCAGCAGGAAGAGGAATGCAGCCTGTCCGTTAGGGGTTGCAACACTTGGCAAGTTGGTACCGGTGTTAATCGCAATAACCAGCTTATCGAAGTGCTCACGGCTAATACTACCGGCGTCTAACACTGCTCTGACTTCGTTGATGTAAACCGTTGCCACAAAAACGTTGTCACTGATCATCGACAGCACACCGTTGGCGAGGAAGAACATGCCTGGCTGCACAGATTCATCCATTGCCAGCACCCAGCCGATAACTGGAGAGAATAGATGCTGTTCGTGGATTACTGCAACAATGGCAAAGAACACCACTAAAAGAGCGGTAAAGGGCAGGGCCTCTTCAAAGGCGTGGCCAATGCGATGCTCTTCGGTGACACCGTTAAAGGCAGTCAGAAGTACAATCACCATCAAGCCAATCAAGCCCACTGGAGCCCAGTGAAACGCCAGTCCTAAAACCAGAATCAGAGAGACAATAACCTGAATAATCAAAGCGGCCTTGTCGTACTGAGTGCGACGTGAGTTGTCGTGGTCACTGGAGGCTTGCAGAATGACGCGGACTTCTTCTGGCATCTCTGCACCGTAACCAAGAATTTTGGTTTTCTCCAAGATAATGCAAGTGGCTAAACCACAGACCAAAACAGGCATGGTCACTGGCGCCATGGTGAGGAAGAACTCAATAAATTCCCAGCCGGCTTTCTCAGCGATCAATAGGTTTTGCGGCTCGCCCACAACCGTGGTTACTCCACCGAGTGCGGTACCCACAGCTCCGTGCATAATCAAACTGCGCAAGAAGGCGCGGAATTGATCTAAGTTTGCACGTTGATTGCCTGCGAGGTTTTCGTCAGTGCTATGGTCATGTCCGTCATCGACAATTTTCTTACCCGATGCCACTTTGTGGAACACCGAGTAGAAGCCGACCGAAATCGTAATCAGTACTGCTGTAACCGTCAGCGCATCGAGAAACGCAGAGAGAAATGCACCGGCAAAACAGAATAGAAATGACAGGGTGGTTTTTGATTTCACTTTGAGCAGTATATTGGTGAAAACAAATAGCAACATGTCGCGCATAAAGTAGATGCCGGCGACCATAAACATCAGCAGCAGAATCACTTGGAAGTTTGACACTGTCTCTTGATAGACCGCTTCAGGCGAGGCCATGCCGAGTAAGATTGCCTCGATGGCGAGCAGGCCGCCGGGCTGCAATGGGTAGCATTTAAGCGCCATAGCAAGGGTTAGAATAAATTCAGCAATCAGCATCCATCCGGTCACGAAGGGACCAAAAGCCCAGAGTGCGATGGGGTTGATTATTAGGAAGGCAATAATCGCCTTTTCATACCAACCTGGGGAATTGCCCAGAAAGTTTTTTTGAAACGCCTGATACATCGTTGGCTGCATGTTAGGTCCTTATTATTGTCTAGTCGGAAAATAAATCGTGTTAAACTTATGCTTTAAGGCGCAAACAGTAGCGGTTGATTCCGCAATATGCAAGCTTCGCCACAGCCTCTTTAATGGAGGCTTTTTAATAATAACAATAAGGCAAATACCTCAATATGCTTCCTCCAGCTCTCGAAGGATTTTTTCCCGCTAATGCTCGAACAGGTACTGAAAATTTATGTGTTATTCCAGTGGTTGGACGGGATATTTTAGTTGCGCGGGGTAGCAGTGATCTAGTTATTGATCGCGAGCAGGCCGATGTGATGAAGTTCTTCTGTGAACAGCGCTTGGTGGTTGGGCAGTGGAACGGGGTTGATTGCGAAGTCTGGGATCTGTCTCCAGAGTCTCGTTCCATGGAGGGATTCTCAGTGATGGAGCTGCGTTCGGTATTGCTTTCCAGCAGCGACGAGCAGTTTTCATTGGCGAGCCGCGCTGTCCAGATGCTTGAATGGCAAAAGAATCACCGTTTCTGTGGCGGCTGTGGTGGCTCGACCGAGAGCGCCGCAGATGATCATGCGCTGCGCTGCATAAGCTGTGATATCAGTCTCTACCCACGAATTTCTCCCTGCATAATTGTCGTGGTACGTGATGGTGAACGCTGTTTGCTGGGTCGTTCGGTGAACTGGCCTGAGGGGCGCTTTAGTGCACTGGCTGGTTTTGTCGAAGCTGGTGAGAGTGCCGAGCAGGCACTGCATCGTGAAGTGTTCGAAGAGTCCGGCGTGCAGGTTGAGAACATACGCTATGTGGGCAGCCAGGCCTGGCCATTTCCCGGCCAGTTGATGCTCGGTTTTATTGCCGATGCGGTGACTACGGATATTAACGTCGATGAGGTCGAGATTGCTGAGGCGCACTGGTGGCACTACAAAGAGTTGCCCGCGATCCTGCCGCCGCTTACCAGTATGTCCGGTCGCTTGATTGCGCGCTTTGTCGAAGAGGTCAACGGCGCTTAAGCCGTCTATAATCAATTTTTGTCTGCCTATAAATGGAGTTTGTCTTGGAATTTCTTTTTGAATACGGTTTGTTTTTAGCCAAAGTAGTTACCGGCATTGCCGCCTTGGTAATTGTGGTCAGCATTATTGTCGGGCTGAATCAAAAAAATCGTCATAGCGGCAGCAAAGGCCACTTGGAAATCACCCCGTTAAATGAAATGTTTGACGATATGAGTGATGCGATCAAATTTGCGGTAATGGATGAGTCACTGCACAAGGCTGAGGATAAGCGCCTCCAAAAAGACAAGCAGAAAAAGGCCAAGGCGCTGCAGAAAGCCAGTAAGAAAGCGGCTAAAGATCCAGAGGCCGAGTTACCTGCGCAAAAGCCGCGAGTATTTGTAGTGAACTTTTACGGCAATGTCAGCGCGTCTGCAGTAACCAATCTTCGTGAAGAGGTGACTGCGATACTGTCTCAGGCAAGTGCCAATGATGAAGTAGTGGTGCGCCTAGAGAGCGGTGGTGGCATGGTTCACAGCTATGGTCTGGCCTCTAGTCAGTTGGATCGGATTCGCAAGCGCAAGATTCCCCTGACAGTCTGTGTCGACAAGGTGGCTGCCAGCGGCGGCTATATGATGGCCTGTGTTGCCGATAAAATTATCGCTGCGCCTTTCGCGATTTTGGGCTCGATTGGTGTTGTTGCCCAGTTGCCCAACTTTAACAAGGTGTTAAAGAAGCACGATGTTGAATTTGAGCTACTGACTGCGGGTGAACATAAGCGCACGCTGACCATGTTTGGTGAAAATACTGACAGCGGTCGAGAGAAGTTTCTCGAGGAGTTGGAAGATACTCACAGTCTATTTAAAGAATTTGTTCAAGAGCGTCGACCACAGCTGGATATAGACCTTATTGCTACGGGTGAGGTCTGGTTTGGCACCCGCGCACTCAATGTTGCTCTGGTAGACGATCTGCAAACCAGTGATGAATATCTAGTTGCGCGCGCCCAGGAAGCCGATGTCTATGAGATCGCCTTTGTGCTTAAGAAAAAACTTCATCAACGATTGGGGCTGGCGGCTGAGGAGAGCGCCGATCGAGTGATGCTGCGCTGGTGGGAGCGCTTGACCAATAATACTGAGCGTATGACTTAGGCAGGTAATAAAGAGGCTGGTAATAAACAGGCTGATTGTAAAACAGTGTATTTCGGCGCTTGTTAGATCAAGCGCCGTCATTTTAAAAAAGAACGCCTTACAAACGAGCGCCTTAGAAACGAGCGCCTTAACAAAGTGCCCCTTAGAAAAGAGCCTCCTAGAAAAGAGCTTCGGGGTCCAAGTTGTAAGCATCCGGCGGAAGGTTGCGAGCTATATCAATTGAGCCTTCCTTGCCAGTAATTGAGATAACCTTCTTTTGCGCCAGTCGGCGTTTATTCATATCCAATATCACCGTCAATTTCGGCTTTCTGCCCATTCCTGCTCTGTAGTCGCTGACCACAGCCACCTCACCATTGGTTAGCTCAACCAGAGAACCCGGTGGGTAGAGACCTATTGCCTGTATAAAGGTATCCACCAACTCCTTTTGAAAAAGCCGCGCGCGCCAGCCTGCGAGCTTGAGTATGGCCTCTGAATGGGGGATTGGTGTGGCGTAATAGCGCGGGCTGGTCATGGCGTCATAGCAGTCCACTATGCCTGCAATTCGGGCATAGAGAGGAATGTCCGTGCCGCTAAGTTGTTGCGGATAGCCACAACCATTAAAGCGCTCATGGTGATACTGCACCGCGGCCATAACGTCCGTTGATAGATTGCTGCCAGCCAGAATTGCCAGCCCATGTTCAATATGGCTGCGTGTTTCGGCTCGTTCCTGATTGCTCAGTTCGGTGCTTTTACGCAGTAGGGAATCCGGCAGATGCAGCTTGCCTATGTCCATTAACAAACCTGATAGGGCCAGCTGAAACAGCTCCTTTTGGTCTAGGTTTAACTGTCGCCCCATCACACAACAGAGAATCGCACAGGATATGGAGTGGCGATAGGCGTAACTGCTTTTGCTCTTGAGTCTGGCCAGCCACACTGCAGCTGCTGGGTTGTGAATAATGCTTTCCGCCATCGCTTGAACAAAGGGCTCAAGGCGTTGAATATCGGGTTTCTGATAGTTTTTTACCGTCTTGCCAATGCGATTAAACTCTTGTTGAATACTTAGATAAGCCAGAGTAGCCACACGCAGTTCCGACGAGATATCCGTACTGATTTTATAGTCTCCGCCGTCGCGGTTGATAAGTTCATGGTTGAGTGGCAGGGTATTGATTTTCTGTTGTTCTGCAGTAGCTGGCTGTGTATTAGGCTGACTCATTGTGCTGGTAACATCCTGTTTTGAGTTTAACGATCCTTTTTATATCCCGACATCTTTATTCTTGGAATCAGAGACCTCTTATCCCTCTATTTCTTTAACCCCTATTAATCAGGGAAAGCCTCAAAAAAAGAATAGCAGATAAATAGTCGTGCATAGGTCAGGAATATCCTCGATAAGCTTGTTCTGCTGAGGCTGTCACGGCTTGTCTAAAGGTAATGCTGCAGTTGGATAGCTGTTGAGCCACTGGCTAAGCTGATCTGCGGGCATGGCTTTGCCTATATGGTAACCCTGGGCGTAGGTGCAACCGAGCGCGGCCAGTAGCTCCATGGATTCGGCGTCTTCAACCCCTTCAGCGATAGTTTCCATGCCGAAGCGTTTGTCCCAGTCAAGAATCAGTTTAACGATATCCATATCGATCTGATTATCACGCATATTTAAGACAAACAACTTGTCAATTTTAAGCTCGTCCGCTGGAATAAATTTAAAGTACTCCAGGGATGAATATCCGGTGCCAAAGTCATCAATGGCGATCTTGACACCGAGTTGCTTGATCTTTTTCAATACCTGAAAGCCATGATCAAGATCCTGCTGAATGGTTGATTCAGTTACTTCAATACAGAGATCTGAGGGTTCGGCACCCCACAGATTAAGGCTCGATTCGATGGTCTCGAATAGCCTTGGTGAGTGCAGGCAGGACGCGGACAAATTGATCGCAGTGGTAATATTCTGACCTCGCCACAAAGCGGATTCCCTGACCGCAGTTTGCAGGGTCCAGGCAAAAAACTCATCCATGCGCCCGGACTGTTCAATGATCCCAATCAGCTCCTCAGGGCTAATGCCATGGTCGCGCTGGTTCCAGCGAACCAGTCCCTCAACACCCTGGGGTGTGCCATCGGCAAGCCGAATCTGTGGCTGGTAAAAGAGTTCAAAACTGTTCTCGCTCAGCGCATCGAGAACGGTCTTTTTTAGAGCGATTTTATGCTCTGCTCTATGGGTTGCCGAAGCCTCGCTGACGCAGTAGGGACGACCTTGAGAGTAAGCCTGTTTTGCCGCTGCTTCGCTGTTTAAGAGTAATTTTTCGGCTTCGAGCCGCGGCTGATGGCAGTCAGCACCAATAGCAAAGCCAATGTGCGCCTCCAAAAACAGCGTTTCAGATCCAATATTAAACGGATTGCTGATTTGCTTGATGATTTTATTGGCCAGTAGGGGAATGAGTTGGATACTGAGTATTGGAGAAATAATCAGGGCGAACTTATCTCCATCAATTCGACGACAGGCGATAGGGTACTTGGGAATACCACTGAGCCTCTCCTGTAGTTCGGCAAGCACTTTGTCCCCGGCTAAATAGCCATAGCGCCGATTGATCTGACTGAATTGCGTCAGATCGATCAGAGCCAAAACGGTACGTTTTGGGTCTTGTTGAGGGTTGCTGAACCAGTCTGTCAGTGCTTCGAGTAGGGCGGGTCGGTCAATTGCAAAGGAAAGTAAATCTTTCGAGAGTTGATTTGTCATATTCAGATATACAGTGTTTCAGGATCTAGGCCAAAGGCACCTGGTTCAAGCGTTTTTGCTATCTCGATATTTCGATTGCCGGTTTGTGAATCTGCCCCTGAACCTGCTCCTGATCCTGAGTCTGCAGCCAAGTCCATCTCGGTAAAGTCTGCACGTTGCTGCTTATCGGGATCTAATATGACCAATATTTGTGGCCGCAGGCGCTTGCCTGGATTTTCTTTGACCACTATGCCCACTTCACCTGAGGTGAGCTCCACCAGAGTTCCGGTGGGGTAGACACCCACCGCTTGGATAAAAGCTTCAATTAGTTCAGGTTGAAAGTCATAGCCGCGCCATTCATACATTTTTTTGATAGCCAGTGCATGGGTGATAGGTTTGGCATAGACCCGCTGGCTGGTGATCGCATCGTAGCAATCTGCGATTGCTGCGATTCGTGCATAGAGCGGTATTTGGGTACCTTTAATCGACTGGGGATAACCGCTGCCATTAAAGCGTTCATGGTGTGAGGCAATCATATCGATCACAGCCTGGGGCATTACCCGAGATGACTCCTTGGCCATCTTTAAACTGAGGTCCACATGCTTTTTTACCAGTGCAAATTCACGTTCGGAGAGCTGCTGTTTTTTATTTAGGATCTGCGTTGGGATTTTTAGTTTGCCTATATCCAATAACATACCGCCCATGGAGAGCAGTGCCGGTTCTTTTTTAGGGAGGCCGATTTGACGGCCGATCACCGTGCACCAGATGGCCACGGCAATACAATGGCTATAGGTGTAACTGTCCTGTGATTTAAGCCGTGCCAGCCAGATACTGGCGCCTGGGTTGCGAGTAATGCTGTCGACTAGAGGGGTGATCACCTCGCTGAGCTGGGCAATATTGAGTGTCTTGCCGCTGCCAATACGGCTGACCATACTGTCGAATTCGGCGCGAATGTTTTTGTAGGCACCCTGAGCGACTTTAATCTCTTCAGTGACAGAACTCTTCTCGCTGTAACTGACCGGACGATGGGTAGCAAGTTCGGCTTTAAAGGGCGGCGCCACTACATCTGGAGGCCTTTTGTTGGCGGCTGCTGGGGTGGCTGCACCACTCAGGTTAGCGAGGCTCTTTGAGCTGTCTACGTACACATAGTCGCAGTAGAAACCGAGCTTTTTAACGTCGGAGTGGTTGCGAATCATAAAGCCTTGAAGGCTGAAGGGTGTGTCGAGCCATGGTCGATCTAGACCTGAGACATACATGCCCGGCTGGAGATCCTGAATATAGATTTTTTTGCTCTGTAGCTGTTCCAAACCTGTCGCTCCCTAACATCCGTATTGTGCAGCGCTGATTTAATGCTCTAACTGTTTCGGCCTATTTTGCTCCTTCCTAGAGCAATTATGGACGTTGTTTTTTATGTCTGCTGTCTAATTTAGGCCTGGTTTAATCTCTGCGCAGCGTATCCTTCAGGGCTATAGGATTAGTCAGATTAAAGACTACTATGTAGCTTGAGATTAGAAAAGTAATGATCGCGGCGGCTTGAATCAAATGTGACGCATTATTACCAATTAGGCTGGTGTTAAAGGCGACATAGGCAATTAGCAGTGAGAACTCGCTGTTTTGCCCCAGGCGCAATCCAATATCCCATGCTAGGCCATGGCTCTCGCTCTGGTTGCGCAACAGCCAGTGATAGACCACGGGTTTGAGGCTCAACATAATAATCGCCAGAATGATCGCCGGCAGGGCAATATGGGGTATCAGTGACAGGTCAAAGCCCCCGCCAAGCGCAAAGAAAAACAGTATTAAAAAGAAGTCCCGCAGTGGCTTCAGGTTGAGCGCTATATAGGGTGCGATAGGACTGGTGGCTATGGATATGCCGGCAATAAAGGCGCCGATTTCGCGCGATAGCCCACCGTATTCCGCCAGTTCGGCAATACCCAGACACCAGCCGATGGCGAGTAGAAAAACATACTCCCCAATACGATCGAAGCGCGCGAACAGCGGCTGCAATATATAACGCACCATTAGCACCGAGCCGGCAATCAGCAGTGGTAGGGATATCAGGCTGACGGCAAAACGCATTGAGCTGTCACCGCCGGAGGCGGCAGATATCAGCATTAGGAGTACAAAGATGGCGAGAAAATCCTGCATTAACAACATTCCCACCATAAGCTCGCCGGAGTGGCGGTGATGCAGCACAGTAGTGGGCAAAAGCTTGATACCAATAATGGTGCTTGAGAACATCATCGAGGTGCCAATAATCAGATTCTCTGTGGCCGAGAAGCCAAATAGGTAACCTATGCCATAACCGGCCAGAGCAAATATTACTGAGCTAATTAAGGTGACATGGGTGACCTGACGAAACACGCGCAGCAACGCCTGAGGCTGCATATCTAAACCAAGCAAAAACAGCAGGAAAATAATGCCGATGCTGGCGATCTCAGCAATCAACTGCACATCGGTAACCCAGGCTAGACCGTGGGGCCCCATGGCAGCGCCGAGCAGGATATAGACCACCAACAGCGGTTGACGACCAAATAACGCCAGGGACGCGACCACAGCCGCCCCGGTGAAGATAAGAAAGAAGATTTGTATTAAATGATGTTCCATCGCGTTATCTCAATACATCCAGCACCAGGGTGCAAGGTCTAGTGAAGTTTATTTTAAAATAACGCGCTAGGATGTCGAGGATGGTTAGACTGATTAGAGCCCATAGGGCGACTAGCGCAGACGCTTAAACAGGGGTTGTGCCTGATCGGCGCCGGTTTGGTAGCCGTCCGAGAAAACATTCAGGGACTTAGCCGCAGCCTCCAGGTCCACCTCATCGGCTAAACAAAACTGGCTAAAGCCACAGCGCTGCAACATAAACAGCTGATCCTGAATAACATTGCCTATCGCCCTTAGCTCGCCTTGATAATCATAGCGGTCACGCAGTAAGCGGGCGCTGGAAAAACCGCGGCCATCGACAAATTTGGGAAAGTTGAGCGCTATAACAGGCAGTTGCGCAACATCATCCGCAAGGGCTTCGACCTCTTCATCGCTCTCGAGCCAGACACCGACTAGGCCGGCTTGCTGGTCGAGCTCGGCGCTATGCTCAAGCCAGTACTTTAGCGGCAGCAGAACATTCCCCTGGGGAATCGTCTCCACCGGCATTTGCAGAACTGTCCAGTTATTCTCGGCAACCGCTCCGTGACTAAGCATCTTTTGCATAAACTCGCTCCTTAAATTTATCCGCACCAATACGCTGATAGGTGGCGAGAAACGCTTCGCCCTCGAGGCGATTTTCGACATAGACATCGAGCAGTTTTTCAATGCCCTCGACCACATCATTCCGGGATAGGGAAGGTCCTAGAACTTTAGCCAGCGCGGCGTTTTTATTGGCGCTACCGCCGAGTTGTATTTGGTACCATTCCTCGCCCTTTTTATCCACGCCGAGAATGCCAATATGGCCAATATGGTGATGACCACAGGCGTTCATGCAGCCAGAAATATTGAGTTCTAAGTCGCCCAGATCGTAGACATAATCGAGGTCTTCAAATTTCCGCTGAATGGCTTCGGCAACCGGAATTGACTTGGCGTTGGCCAGTGAGCAATAGTCGCCACCAGGGCAGCAGATCATATCGTTGATGGTGCCTATAGTGGGCGTTGCTAGGCCGTCGGCCTTGGCCATCTGCCAAAAATCAAATAATTGGCTCTTGATGACGTCGGCAATCACAATATTTTGATTATGGGTGGTACGCAGTTCACCGTTAGAAAACTGATCTGCCAAACTGGCAATGCTCTCCAGCTGACGATCGGTAACATCGCCAGGGGCAACGCCGGCGGGTTTTAAAGATAGAGTGACGGCGGCATAGCCGGGCTGCTTCTGGTTGCGCACATTGCGCTCCAGCCAGCGAGAGAACGCGACACTATCTGCGGCCTGAGCCTGCAGTGCGGCGTCCATGGAGGCTTCGTCAACAGACTGGTAGTCGGGCAGGGGGAAGAAGGTTTTGACTCGCTCAACTTCACCGCGGGTTAACTGTGCCACGCCATCCACATCACGGGCTAAAATCTGTGCCCACTCAGCTTCAACACGTTCAGCAAAAACGTCAGGGGTCCAGGCCTTGACCAGAATCTTAATTCTCGCCTTGTACTTATTATTGCGGTTGCCATAGCGATTATAGACCCGCAGTACCGCGTCTAAATAAGTCAGCAAATGCTGCTTCGGTAAGAATGGCTTAATGGATGACGCAATAACTGGTGTTCGGCCGAGACCGCCGCCAACAAATACGTGGAAGCCGGTTTCGCCGGCATCATTTTTGACCAACTGGATGCCAATATCATGGAGCAAAAATGCGGCACGATCTTCTTCAGAACCGCACACGGCGATCTTAAATTTACGTGGCAGAAAGGCAAATTCTGGGTGGATAGTCGACCACTGGCGGATAATTTCGCACCAGGGGCGCGGATCTTCAATTTCGTCTGCGGCCACGCCAGCAAACTGATCGGTAGTGGTGTTGCGAATACAGTTTCCGCTGGTCTGTATGGCGTGCATCTGCACACTGGCCAGCTCGGCGAGAATATCTGGAACCTCTTCCAGCAGTGGCCAGTTGAGCTGAATATTTTGTCTAGTGGTAAAGTGCACGTAGCCCTTATCGAACTTGCGCGATATCTCAGCCATTTTGCGCACCTGAGTGCTAGACATGAGGCCGTAGGGCACTGCGACCCGTAACATGGGTGCGAGCCGCTGAACATAGAGTCCATTTTGCAGGCGCAGAGGTAGGAATTCCTCTTCGCTGATTTTGCCATCCAAATAACGTTGAGTCTGGTCGCGGTACTGTTCGACTCGTTCATCAACGAGCTTTTGATCATATTGATCGTAGATATACATAGATGTTTTTTAACCTTATTAGCCAGTCTAACCAGTCGACAAAAGCGAACTGAAAAGGGCCAGCTTGAACCAAAATTATGCCGAATACCTGGCCAAATAGTGGGGCCCTGGCTTTCAGGGACGACATGATAGCTTCACAGAGGCCTGTTTTGAATTACTATTTGGACATATCAGAGTCAGTTTGCGGAATATCTGTTTTGCTGCCGATATTATTGCCAATCCATAACCTCTGGCAAATTGCGCGTATAAACTCCTTTTAAGGGTTCTGTAAACAGGCGACAGCTGATAAAGCGCTTGCTAGAATGCGCGCTCAAATTCTCTAGCCCTGTGTAGCAAGGCTAAAACGACAGTTTAAAAGGCATTATTTATGAGCAGTGATAACAACCAATCAGTCCAAGACATCAATGATCAAGAGAGCCATGACAACAGCAAGGCAGACGCCATTGCCGCAGTTGCGGTACTGTCTATTATTATTGTTACCGTGGTCTATTGGTTATCTAGCCTTTAATAGGGGCATAGATTAAAAGCTATAGGTCAAAAGCGATGAGTCAAAAGCTATGAGCGCAAAACTTCAGCTAGTGGAAAATCTCAGTCAGCGTCAGGTGGTCGAGGAGTATCTCAATCGGGTTCAACCCGAGCCTGAGATTAGTGCCGCCCGTGTTAGCGAGTTGCGGGATCAAATTAAGCAACAGCTGATTGAAAAAGACGCGGTGCTAATTGCGCACTATTACACCGATCCATTGATTCAAGCCCTGGCCGAGGAAACTGGCGGTGTGGTCTCCGATTCATTGGAGATGGCGCGCTTTGGCAAGACTCACAGCGCTCAGACTCTGGTTGTTGCCGGGGTTAAGTTTATGGGCGAGACCGCTAAGATACTGACTCCAGAAAAACGCGTCTTGATGCCAACACTGGAGGCCACCTGTTCGCTGGATGTGGGCTGCCCGGCTGATGAGTTTGCCGCGTTTTGCGATCAGCATCCAGATCGCACCGTGGTGGTTTATGCCAATACCTCGGCTGCCGTTAAGGCTCGAGCCGATTGGGTGGTGACATCCAGTATTGCTCTAGAGGTGGTTGACCACCTGGATAGCCTCGGAGAGAAAATTCTCTGGGCGCCGGATAAATATCTCGGTAGTTATGTGCAAAAACAAACCGGCGCTGACATGCTGCTGTGGGATGGCGCCTGTATTGTTCACGAAGAATTTAAAGCTCAGGGTATTACCGATTTAAAAAAGGTCCACCCTGATGCGGCAGTGTTGGTTCACCCGGAGTCACCTCAGTCGGTAATCGATATTGCCGACGCTGTGGGCTCTACTTCACAGCTTATCGCCGCAGCGGCGAGCCTGCCCCAATCAAAGATGATTGTAGCAACAGATCAAGGTATCTTTTTTAAGATGCAGCAAGCGGTGCCCGACAAGCAGCTTCTGGTAGCGCCGACAGGGGGCAGTGGTGCAACCTGTCGTAGCTGTGCCAGCTGTCCTTGGATGGGTATGAACGATTTGGGAAACCTTCTGGCTGCGCTCAAACAGGGCAGTAATGAAGTGTTTGTGGACGCTGAAGTAGGTGTTGAGGCAATGAAGTCACTGGGCCGAATGATTGAGTTTCGCGAGCAGCAGGTCTCCTAGGGTCAAGCTGTTGATTGCAAACTAGGTGCTCCAAGGTCGTTGTTATACGCTCTTTATTACAAGCTATTTTTACAAGCGTGTAACCTCAATGATATTGCGGTTACAGCCTTTCAGCTCGATCTTCCATAGCAGCGAGATCACGCAGTCGCTGGCGAATAATCGCCGACTGTTTAAAGTCCTCCTTGACCATTCTCGCAGCTAGGCCTAACTGCTCCCGCGCCTTATCGAAGACACCAATCAAAATAAAGTACTCTGCACGCGCCTGATGTAAGCCTGAAATATTTCCCGCCAATCCTCGCACTTCAGCCAGTCGATACCAAACCATAGGATCTTGGTTACGCATTCGCGATAGGGCTGTGAGTACCGTGTCCGCGCCATCGTAATTGCGCGACTGCCACAGGGCCTCTGATTTAAGTACCATAAGGGGATAATTATTTTGGTTGACCACCAGCTGTTGACCGAGTCGGCGCAGCGCAGTGGTGTAGCGTTTCGCGGCTATATCGATTTCAATATCCGTGTATAAAAAGATCAGATTAGTTGGCTGACTAGTCAGTAACGGCTGCATTTGCTGGCGCGCTTTATCTAGCTGATTGGCCTTAAGGTAGGCGAGGGCGAGACCATAATTTGCCGCATCCGCCTTGAGCGTGTTGGCTTCAATTTCAGCGGTAAAGCGATTGATGCTCAGCGTGGTCGTTTGGTCCATGGCAACCAGAGCTCTTGCTCGCATCAGGTAAAATTCTGGATTTTGCGCATACTGGCGCATCGACGTTCCCATGGAACGATTGCGCGCGTCACCTATACGTTTTTCGGTAATCGGGTGAGTGAGTAGAAATTCTGGTGGGCGACTTCCGGTATAGCGCGTGCCTTTGAGTAACGTGGCAAACATATCGGCCACAGCACCTGGATCGCGATTGGCGCGTTCCATGGTAGACAGGCCAACACGATCGGCCTCCTGCTCATTGGATCTGCTGTAGCGCAGCTGACTATCCATAGACAGTGCCTGAGAGGTGATCATAGCCGCAGAAGCGGCGTCGCCACCGGCAGTTGCCGCAAGAACAACAGTAGCCAACAGTCCGGCCATGCTGATCATTGAGTTCTTTTTCTGTGCCTCAGTGCCCCGTGAGAAATGCCGTTGACTAAGGTGGGCCAGCTCGTGAGCCAGCACCGAGGCCATTTGATCCTCATTTTCAGCGAAGGCAAATACCCCTGTATGAAATCCAACGACGCCCCCGGGCACGGCGAAGGCATTCATTGTGGGATTTTTAACGATTACCAGTTCGAGACGGGGATCTTCTAGCTCACTGTAAGTGGCGAGATTGTAGAGCAATTGCTCAAGATAGGTCTGCATCAGCGGATCATCATGGGCGCGCACGCGACTGCGGAAGATTTTTAACCAGATCCTGCCGAGCTCATATTCTTGGCTTTTCGAGATCATTCCCGAGGCCGCATCGCCAAGCACCGGCAGTTTAATTTCATTTGCGCTCAGTGAGCTACTGAGAGGCCATAGCAGGCAGCAGAGTATTAGGCTCCTTATTAGTGTTGGCAGTGGCAAAATAATCCTGATGCTCCCTCTCGGCCTGATCTCAAATAATATATATTTCTGATGTGTCTAAAGACTGTCATGAGTCTAAAGTCGCAGCCTATAAACGCTTCCGCGTTGACAGCATTACTGTAGCGGAAAATTATGCACAGTTCGACAGTTGAAATATTGACAAGTTTCAGGTCAGATAGCTCTCTTATCTGGTGTGACAATAGTGCGCCTGCTGGATGGTAGTTGAGCTGAGTAAAATTTTGTTGTAGCAGTTGCGAGAGGAAATGGATGAAAAAGATACTTCATAAATGGATTGAGCGCTATTTTGGCACTGAAGAGGCTCTGCTGCTCAGTATTATACTAATTGTCTCGCTAGTGGTTTTCGCTACGCTGGGCGCGGTATTGGGGCCTCTTTTTGCGGCCTTGATTCTATCTTTTCTACTGCAGGGTGTGGTCAATACGCTGGTACGCTACGGTGTGCCGCGCGCTATGGCACTAGTGAGCACCTATCTGCTTTTTGTTGCTGGTTTCGTCTCGGTGATTGTCGGCTTGATTCCGATTATCGGACGCCAGACATCTCTACTTATAGGTGAGCTACCCAATATGATTGCTGGGCTGCGGGATTTAGCCGTGGCTATACCCGAGCGCTACGCTGAATATGTTAGTCCGGAACAGTTTCAATCCATTACTCAGCGCCTCTCGGAAGAGGTAGGGCGCCTTCTCGAGCAGGCTCTGTCGTTTTCGATCAGTAGCTTTCCCGGCATTATTGGGGTGATGATCTATTTGGTATTGGTGCCTTTATTAGTGATGTTTATGCTCAAAGATAAGGACCAGCTATTACTGTTTTTAAGTAATCTGTTACCAGAAGAGCGCTCAGTGATGCGAACCATTTGGAATGAAATGGATATGCAGTTCACTAACTATGTGCGCGGCAAGGCGATAGAAATACTGATTATTGGTCTGGTCTCCTATGCTGTGTTTCTCTGGCTCGGTGTTAACTACGCTGCGCTGTTAGCGCTGCTGGTGGGTCTCTCTGTGTTGGTACCCTATATCGGGGCTACCGTGGTAACCATTCCTGTGCTCTTGGTGGGCTATATGCAGTGGGGCTTCAGCAATGATTTCTTTTGGTTGTTCGGCGCCTATGGTGTGATTCAATTTCTCGATGGTAATCTATTGGTACCGCTATTATTTTCCGAAGTGGTTAACCTGCATCCGGTGTTCATTATTGTGTCGGTACTGTTGTTTGGCGGTATTTGGGGTTTCTGGGGTGTCTTCTTTGCTATTCCTTTAGCCACTTTGGTTAAGGCAGTATTTAATGCCTGGCCGCGAAGGGCTCAACAGGAATTGAGTTTGCAGCCACCGCTAGACTTAGCCCCTGAGACCGCCGGTGAGGTAGGTCCCAGCGCCTAGCACTTTGCACTTAGCGCTAAGTCAGCTCTATGACCTCTGGCGTTAGCGCAAGAAAGCACGCTAAGTAGTCTTAGTACCGCAAGTAACGAAAGCACCGAAAGCACCGAAAGCAGCACAATAATCATTAGCAAATACAGATAAAAGGCACTATTCATGGGCAAAAGATTATCCATTGTTTGGATTCTATTACTGGTGGCGATTGTCGCCGGTTTGCAGCAGGGCTGTTCAGCGCCAGATAAGGCGAGCCATCCGCAAGGCATTGTTGTCAGTCCCAATGACAGCCGTGAATACCGGCATTTACGATTATCCAATAATATGGATGTGCTGCTGATTTCGGATCCCAGCAGCGATAAGGCGGCTGCCTCTTTGGATGTCTATGTAGGCAGTTATCAAAATCCTCAGGATCGAGCGGGCCTGGTCCATTTTCTTGAGCACATGCTGTTTTTGGGTACCCAGAAATATCCTGAGCCAGGTGAGTATCAGAGTTTTATTAGTGAGCATGGCGGCAGTCATAACGCTGGCACCGGTTTGGAAAATACCAACTATTTTTTCGATATAGACGCGGCTCACTTGGAGCCGGCCCTAGATCGATTTGCACAATTCTTTACAGCGCCCAACTTTGATGCGAAATATGTCGATCGTGAGCGCAATGCGGTGGAGTCGGAGTATAGGCTAAAGCTAAAAGATGACGGTCGCCGTGGTCAAGATGTCCTGCAGGAGCAGGTTAATCCGCGGCATCCATTAAGTAAATTCACCGTTGGTAATCTTGACACTCTGGCCGACTTTGAGGATCGTCCGCTGCGTGACGAATTGTTGGCAATCTATAAAAAATATTACTCCGCCAATATTATGAAGTTGGTTGTGCTTGGCAGTGAAAGCCTCGATGAGTTGCAAGCTATGGTCGAGCCGCGATTCCAGTCGGTGGTCAATAATCATGTGGTAGTGGAGCCGCCAGCGGCACCATTATTTGCCAGCGACCAACTGCCAATGCAGCTAGGTATAGTGCCTTTGCAAAATTCCCGCTCCCTAAGCCTCAACTTTCCGTTACCTAAAATGTTTCCTCACTGGCAGAAAAAGCCGGCTAACTATTTGGCTGCACTGCTGGGTCATGAGGGGGAAGGCAGTTTACTGGAACGCTTAAAAGCCCGCGGTTGGGCTGAGGGGCTCTCTGCTGGAACCGGTCTCGAAGATCGCGGCGGCGCGCTATTTTATGTGGATATCGCCCTGACACCTGCAGGTCTTGACCATCAGTCAGAAATTGTTGAGATGTTTTTTGCCAAAGTGCAGAAGATTGCGCAGCAGGGCATCAACAAGTGGCGTTATTTGGAGACCGCGAAACTCAGTGAGATCGCTTTTCAATTTCAGGAAAAGCAAAACCCTATGGGTTATGTCTCAATGCTGTCGTCAAAGATGCAGCGCTATCCGATCCAGCATGTGCTCCAGGCTAACTATGTAATGAATGAGTTTGATGCCGATCTACTGTCCAGCGTGGCGGCGCGCTTAACCCCAGATAATATGCTCTTGTCCCTCACTGCACCCGAGGTCGAAACTGATAGAGTCAGCCTGATGTACCAGACGCCCTACAAGGTGACAAAGATTGCCGATGCGGATCTGGCCAAATGGCGCGCGCCAGCAAAGTTTGACGATCTGGTGCTGCCCGAACCTAATCCCTATATTCCAGATGATCTTAGTTTACTTAGCGCTAATGAGAATTTGAAAGCCCCTCAGCTTATCCTCGATAGCAAGGCAGCCAGCGCCTGGCATTTTCCCGATACTCGCTTTGGTGTTCCCAAGGCGAATATTATTGCCTCACTGCAGACTCCTGGTATTGATTCCCCAGAGGCATTTGCGGCGCTGGAACTGTACCTCGCTTATATCAATGATCAGCTCAGTGCAGCGGTCTATCCAGCTCGAGAAGCCGGGTTGAGCTTTTCCCTGCGGCCAAATAATCGCGGTATCGCCATTGTTTTGAGTGGCTATTCGGATAAACAGGCAGTCCTGCTTGAGGATATTCTCACTGCACTGCTAAATCCGGAATGGGATGCTGCACGTTTTGAGCGTATTCAGCAGAGTCTGGCTCGAGATATGGGCAACTTTGCTCAGCAGTATCCGTTCCGCCAGGTTGTGGCGAGTTTTAATGCCATGATTAAAGGTCAGTGGACGCCGCTACAGAAGGTTGACGGGGTAGAGCAGCTGTCCATGGCAGAGGTAAAGCTGTTTGCAGCTAATGTGCTGGAGAATCTAGAGCTTGAGGTGATGATAAGCGGTAATCAGGATAAGGCTTCGGCTCTGAAATTGGTTTCCAGTTTAACTTCCCCATTAGACCTTCAGGAGGCTGGGGTTACCCAGTCTGTGGCCAAGCTGGCTCTTGGAGAACAGCGTGGGCAGATTGCGGTAGATCACAGCGATGCGGCGTTGATGTTCTATCTTCAGGGCCGTAACGAAAGTCTCACTGAGCGCGCACATATGTTGCTGCTTGGAGAGATGCTGGCATCGCCGTTCTACACTAGCTTGCGCACTGAAAAACAACTTGGTTATGTCGTGGCAGCCTTTGCTAGCAATCATATAAGAGTACCAGGCATAGCGATGATTGTTCAGTCGCCCACGGCTTCCGAGCCAGAACTCAAGTCTGAAATGACGGGATTCTTGGCAGCCTATCAAGATCAGGTGGCGGCGCTCTCCGATAAGGATTTGCAGCGCTACAAATCCTCGGTATTAAGTGGTCTCGAAGAGACACCCAAAAATCTAAGCGAGCTCAATGGCCGGTTTATGGAGTCTTTGGGGCTTGGCTATAACGGTTTTGATTTTCGCGAACAGCTGGCGCTTGAGATCGCATCAGTGACCGTTGAAACTCTTAGCAGCGCCTATCAAGCGGTCACTGCTGAGCAGATTCGCGGGCTGGTGGTGGAGACTGTAGACGGGTATCAAGAGAGCGTTTTGGTGGATTTACGTAAGTTGGCACCAGTTTATCAGTATGAATTTCGGTAAATTGGTCATAAATGGCCATCTTGTAATTTTACTAACCTTGCAATTATTAAAATAAATTGATTATTTACAGTAGCTTATGTTAATTCGGTTAAAATAATGTCAAATAGTCAGCTGGTTGACGATCTGGGACTGCCATTGATTTCGTAATTTAACTACATTAAAATTACGCGCATATTTTTGCGTCCTTTGGCTCAGTCTAGAATAGGTCTTAAACCTGACGCAGATAGCCGTTTAATTGACAACTGGTTGGTGATGAATGACTAAGGATTTAGATCCGTTTGAAACTCAAGAATGGCTTGAAGCCTTCGATGCTGTTCACAAAATTCACGGCGATGAGAGAGCTAACTTTCTGCTTAGCCAGCTCCAGTCCCATGCCAGCGATCAGGGCATAAAATTACCACCATCGGTCACCACACCTTTCCGCAATACCATCTCTGCTCAGCGCGAAAAGCGCATGCCTGGCGATCTGTTTATGGAGCGTCGTATTCGCTCACTGATTCGTTGGAATGCATTGGCCATGGTAATGCGCGCCAACAAGAAAAGTGAAGGCATCGGCGGCCATATTGCCAGCTTTGCTTCTGCCGCGACGCTCTATGATGTCGGCTTTAACTACTTCTTCCGCGGTCCCGAAGGGGATCATCTAGGTGACCTTGTGTTCTTCCAGGGACACAGTGCTCCGGGTATGTATGCACGCTCTTTTCTAGAGGGCCGTCTCAGCACAGATCAGATGGATAACTTCCGTCGTGAAGTCGATGGCGACGGTCTCTCGTCCTACCCACACCCCTGGTTGATGCCGGATTACTGGCAGTTCCCTACAGTATCTATGGGTCTGGGTCCGATTCAGGCAATCTATCAGGCGCATGTTATGCGCTACCTTTCTGCCCGCGGCATGTCGCCTCGTGGCGACCGCAAGGTCTGGGCGTTCCTCGGCGATGGTGAGTGCGATGAGCCGGAAAGCTTGGGCGCAATCTCTCTGGCCGGCCGTGAGCAGCTTGAGAATCTGACCTTTGTGGTGAACTGTAACCTCCAGCGCCTCGATGGCCCTGTGCGCGGTAACGGTAAAATCATGCAGGAACTCGAAGGTGTGTTCCGCGGTGCTGGTTGGAACGTGATCAAGGTCGTCTGGGGACGTCACTGGGATCGTCTGATCGAAAAAGATACTACAGGTTTGCTGGTTAAGCGCATGGACGAAGTCTGTGACGGCGAGCTACAGAATTATAAGTTTAATGGTGGCGCCTATACCCGTGAGCATTTCTTCGGCAAGTATCCGGAGTTGCTTGAGCTGGTAGCGGACATGACCGATGAACAGATTATGTATCTGAATCGCGGCGGTCACGATCCTTACAAGGTTTATGCAGCCTATGCAGAAGCCTCAGCACACAAGGGTCAGCCAACGGTTATTCTCGCGCACACGGTTAAAGGCTACGGCCTCGGAGGTGCAGGAGAAGCGGCCAACGACACTCACTCGGTGAAAAAACTCGACATCGATAGCTTGCGAGGATTCCGCGACCGATTCGGCATTCCGGTACCTGATGACCAGCTGCAAAATGTTCCCTACTACCGTCCACCAGAGGACAGTCCTGAGCTGGAATATATGCGCAGACGTCGCGCCTCTCTGGGTGGCTCACTGCCAGCGCGTAAAGCCGACTTCACTGCCATGAAAGTGCCTGAGTTATCGGCCTTTAAGAAGCAATTGGAGAGCAGTGGCGAGAGAGAAATCTCTACCACCATGGCCTTTGTCCGTGTGCTGTCTACGTTGATCAAAGATAAAACCATCGGTAGCTCGGTTGTGCCGATTGTTCCAGACGAAGCACGTACTTTCGGTATGGAAGGCATGTTCCGCCAGCTGGGCATCTATACCTCGGAAGGTCAAAAGTATGTGCCGCACGATCACCAGCAAATTATGTATTACAAAGAAGACAAGAAGGGCGTGATTCTCGAAGAGGGAATCAACGAAGCCGGCGCTATGTCCGCTTGGATCGCTCTGGCTACGGCTTACAGCACCAGCAGCTGCCCGATGATTCCGTTCTATATCTTCTATTCGATGTTTGGTTTCCAGCGAATTGGCGATCTGGCTTGGGCCGCTGGCGATAGTCAGGCCCGCGGCTTCTTGATCGGTGCCACTGCAGGTCGCACCACATTGAACGGTGAAGGCTTACAGCACCAGGATGGTCACAGTCTTATATTGGCCAACACTGTGCCTAATTGCCGCAGCTACGATGCAACCTACAGCTATGAGTTGGCAGTTGTAGTTCAGGACGGTGTTAAGCGTATGTTTGAAGACAAGGAAAACTGCTTCTACTACCTCACCACGATGAACGAAAATTATAAGCAGCCGGCTATGCCTGAGGGTGCTGAAGAGGGCATCATTAAAGGTATTTACAAGTTCTCCCATGGCGGTAAAGCTAAGTTGCGCGTTCAGCTGATGGGTGCGGGTACGATTCTCAATGAAGTGCGCGAAGCGGCGCAGATTCTTAAAGAGACTTATTCGGTTGAATCGGATATCTGGAGCTTGACCAGTGTTAACGAACTGACCCGCGAAGGTCAGCAAGTTGATCGCTGGAATCTGCTGCACCCTGAAAGCAAGCCAAAGAGAGCCTACCTGTCAGAGCAGCTCGATGGCGCTGAAGGTCCAGTGATTATCGCCACTGACTACATGAAAAATTATGCTGAGCAGATGCGTAAATATATCGATAAGCCACTCACTGTCTTGGGAACTGATGGTTTCGGTCGCAGCGATAGTCGTGAAGCACTGCGTAGCTTCTTTGAAGTAGATCGTTATTTTATTACTGTTGCCGCGCTTAAGTCGCTGGCAGATGAGGGTTCTATCAAGCACTCGGTAGTAAGCGAAGCAATAAAATCATTTGGTATAGATCCTGAAAAGACCAATCCGCTGTTTGCTTAGAATGGTGGATAGGGCGCTTATAAGATAGCCCGAATAAATTGGCTGGAATAATAAGCTCTGGTAGAAAATGCTCGGTGATAGCGGAAAATACGAATAAAGGAATCAATGTGACAATACAGACAATAGTAGTTCCAGATCTTGGTGGTGCGGAGACCGTAGAGGTTATCGAGCTTGGTTTAAATCCCGGCGATAGTATTGAGGTTGAGGATGCGCTGCTGGTTTTGGAATCCGACAAAGCGACAATGGATATTCCTAGCCCAGCCGCAGGTGCCCTAGTGAAGTATCTGGTTGCTGAGGGCGCCACTGTCAGAGTAGGTGATGCTATAGCTGAAATTGACGTCGCTGATGAAGCCACAGCTGAGACTGAAGCAGAGTCTGAGGAAGTTGAGCAGGTAACCAATGAGCCTGTAGTCGAGGCTGCAGTTGCGACAGAACCGGCACAAGAGCAGGCGCCACAGGTAGAGGCCGCTAGCTCTGCCGAGCAAATGATTCTGGTTCCAGATATAGGTAGCGATGATAAGGTTGAGCTTATTGAGGTCTGCATCGCGGTTGGCGACGAAGTCAGCGAAGGCGATACTCTGGTTGTTCTTGAGTCCGACAAAGCAACTATGGATGTTCCGTCTACCCATTCCGGTAAAGTGTTAGAGATTGTTGTTGCTGAGGGCGCCAAGCTGGGTACTGGTGATGCAGTTGCGCTATTTGAAGTGGCTGGTGATGCGCCGGCCCCGGTGGTAGCAAAGCCTGTAACCGATAAGCCCGTAGCCGATAAGCCCGTTGCTCCTGTGGCAGCTCCTATCGAAGCTGCGGCCGATGCAATTCAATCCGCTCCTGGTCAGCCAGCACAGCCAGCCGCTGTTGTAGCTGCCGAGCCGGCTTTATCAAGTGATGCGGCTCAGGTCTACGCTGGTCCAGCGGTGCGCTTAATCGCTCGTGAATTGGGTGTGGCGTTGACTGAGGTTTCTGGCACTGGTCCAAGAGGACGTATCCTCAAAGACGATGTGAGCAACTATGTTAAGCAGGTAATCAAAAACAAAGACGCGCCCGCCGCCGCAGCAACTGGTGGCAGCGGAATTCCAGCAGTTCCAGCCGTCGACTTTAGTCAGTTCGGTCAGATCGAAGAACTGCCCATGAGCAAGATACAGAAGCTCACTGCAGCTAATATGCAGCGCAACTGGTTAAATGTTCCCCATGTTACTCAGTTTGATGATGCCGATATCACTGATTTGGAAGCGTTCCGCAAAGGTCTAAAAGCTGAAGGCGAGAAACGTGGCGTGAGAGTGACCCCAGTGGCTTTCTTAATTAAAGCTATAGGTGCAGCCCTAGAGGCCAATCCTGAGTTTAATCGTTCACTGGCCGCCGATGGTCAGAACTTGATCCAGAAGCATTACTGCCATGTTGGCATGGCGGTCGATACGCCCCGTGGCCTAGTCGTTCCGGTTATCCGCGATGTGAATGAAAAAGGCATCTGGGATATTTCCGCTGAGATCAGCCTACTGGCAGGCAAAGCTCGCGACGGTAAGTTGAAACCGACAGAAATGCAGGGCGGCTGTTTCACCTTATCCAGCTTGGGTGCGATTGGTGGCAATGGCTTTACCCCGATTGTGAATGCTCCGGAAGTGGGTATTCTCGGTGTCTCCAAGTCACAGATGAAACCGGTCTGGGATGGCGCTGAGTTTGTTCCTCGCCTGTTATTGCCTATGGCTTTGTCCTATGATCACCGTGCCATTAATGGCGGCGATGCCGGTCGTTTTATGACTCATCTGGTGAAGCTGCTTAGCGATATTCGTTACCTGGCTTTATAAAGACGTTCTCAAATAGAACTCCAATAGAAAGAGAGGGATTACATAATGCGATTTTTACACAGCATGGTGCGGGTTACTGACCTGGAAAAATCCCTCGCCTTTTATTGCACTGCCTTAGGTCTGTCAGAACTCTATCGATATGAAGTTCCCAAGGGACGTTTTACCCTGGTTTTTCTCGCCGCACCCAGCGATGCTGATAATGCCCAAGAGACGAAAGCGCCGCTGATTGAGTTAACCTATAACTGGCCGCCTGAACAGGGCGAGCCGGAGCACTATGGGGAAGGGCGCAACTTTGGGCATCTGGCTTACAAGGTGGATGATATTTATGCCACCTGTCAGCGTTTGATGGATGCAAGCGTGGTGATCAATCGTCCACCGCGAGATGGCCATATGGCCTTTGTACGCTCTCCTGACAATATCTCTATCGAACTGCTGCAAGAGGGTGAGGCGCTGCCCGCTCAGGAACCTTGGGCATCGATGGACAATACTGGTAGCTGGTAGAAATCCGCTAATACTTTTATTGGCTGGCTTTTTTATAGGGTAGCATGGCGGTTGCCTGTTCTATATGTTGCGCAATTCCCCCTTTTTCTTCCACCAAAAAACGCGCAATCGCGTCGCGAAATCCTGGATGTTTTATCCAGTGCAATGAGAAGGTTTCGATAGGTTCAAAACCGCGAACAATTTTATGTTCTCCCTGAGCACCGGCGTCATAGCGCTTTATGCCACGGCTGATGGCAAACTCGATACCGGTGTAGTAGCAAAGCTCAAAGTGCAGGTAGGAAAACTCTCCGGCACTGCCCCAATAGCGTCCATACAGCGTTTCATCATCAAAAAAGTACAGCGCACAGGCTATTGGCTGGTCATCGAGCCAGGCTACTGCCATAGCTATTTGATCGGGCATGGTGCGGGCAATCTGAGTAAAAAATTGTTCGGTTAAATAGCCGCGGCTGCCATTGCGTTTCGCATAGGTGCGTTCATAAAGCTGATAGAACAGCGCCCAGAGCTCTGGGCTGATATCTGCGCCGAGCTCTATGCTGACACGGATACCCTGTGCCGCAACGTCAGCGCGCTCTTTGCGCACCATTTTACGTTTGCGCGAGTTCATGCTGGCAAGAAAGTCATCGAAGTGCTGGTAATCGCGATTGTGCCAGTGATACTGAACACCGCTGCGCTGTAACAGGCGCGGGTCATTAAACAGCCTGCGATGCTCTGTTGAGGGAAATAAAAAGTGCCAGCTAGATGAGCCAGTTTCCTCGGCTACAGCAAGCACCTCGTCAATAAGTTGAGTGCATTCCTCTTGGTTCAGCGGTTGTGCAGAGCGCACACGGGGGCCAGTAGATGGGGTAAAGGGAACGGAGGTCACCAATTTAGGGTAATACTCTAGACCATTCTGATGGTAGGCATTGGCCCAGGCATGATCAAAAACATATTCCCCCATTGAATGAGTTTTCACATATAAAGGCATTAGTGCGGCATTTTTTGCGTCACTGGAGGTAGTAGGATCATGCTCCTCGCTTTGATTGCTATTTTGTAGTGAGAGGTGCACGGGATACCAGCCACTTGTATCACAGGCGCTGCCGCTATCTTCTAGTGCCTGTAAAAATTCATGGCGCAAAAACGGATAGCTGAGGGCAGTTGGGCTCAAGGTGTTTACTCGATCAGGACAGAATAATCATTGTACGTGGTCACCGCGAAACATGATCAAAAATATCCACTCTGAGTGCTTCCAATAGGAAAAGGCTTTTACATTATTATCACTGAATTTTTTTGGGTAAAGATTGCCAGTAGGGTATGATTGCGTCCTTTAAAATCCGATTAACTTGTAGATCAACTTCTAGATTAACTAGATTAAATTCAGTACGGAGACTCAAGAATGATAATCAAACCCCGCGTCCGCGGCTTTATGTGTATAACCAGCCATCCGGCAGGCTGCGAAGCCAATGTTAAAAACCAAATCGATTTTATTAAAGCACAGCCTGCGATTGAAGCGCCAAAGCGCGTGTTGGTGATTGGTTCCTCGACCGGCTACGGCTTGGCGGCACGAATTACCGCGGGCTTTGGCAGTGGTGCTTCGACACTGGGTATCTTTTTTGAAAAACCTGGCACTGAAACCAAGCCTGGCACTGCTGGCTGGTACAACTCTGCAGCATTCCAAAAATATGCTGAGCAAGATGGCCTCTATGCCAAAAGCATCAATGGCGATGCCTTCTCCGATGAGATAAAAGCCAAGACGATCGAGACCATCAAGCAGGATCTCGGTCAGATTGACTTGGTCATCTACAGTCTTGCGGCGCCCCGTCGACAGCATCCAAAAACCGGCGAAATATTTAACTCAACGCTCAAGCCGGTGGGTAAAGATATCAGTATGCGTGGTATCAATACCGACAAAGAGACGATTCAAGAATTCAGCCTGTCTGCGGCCAATGAGCAGGAGATCTCGGATACGGTTGCCGTGATGGGGGGCGAAGACTGGCAGATGTGGATCGATGCGCTGGCTGACGCCGGCGTGTTAGCCGATGGCGCCAAAACCACAGCCTTTACCTATATTGGCGAGAAGATGACCTGGGATCTGTACTGGGATGGCACTATTGGTCAAGCCAAGAAAGATCTCGATAAACGTGTGTTGTCCATTCGAGACAAGCTTGCTGTGACCGGTGGCGATGCTCGCGTATCCGTGCTTAAAGCCGTAGTGACTCAGGCGAGTTCGGCTATTCCAATTATGCCGCTGTATCTGGCTATGCTGTTTAAAGAAATGAAGCGCGATGGCAGTCACGAAGGCTGTATTGAACAGCTTTACCGGTTGTATACCGAATGCCTTTACAGTTCAGATCCACGCACTGACGAAGAGGGCCGTCTGCGCTGCGATGAGCTCGAGCTGCGAGATGAGGTTCAGGCTGCAGTAGCGGCCGCCTGGGCCAATATCAGTACAGAAAATCTTGCTGAGCTAACCGATTTTGCCGGTTACAAAGACGAGTTTTTAGCCCTGTTTGGCTTCGGTATTGACGGCGTTGACTATCTGCAAGATGTGGCCACTGACGTGCCTATAGACAACTTGGTGTGAAAGGCTCACTCAGGCATTAATGCCAACAAACCTACTTAACCACACTGGACTACAGATAGCCTATGAGCTCAAAAGGCACCCAATTTAGACTCGTGCTATTGCACCCGCGTTACTGGCTAATTTGGTTTGCCTTTGCGTTCTGGTGGTTGGTTACGTTGCTCCCATTTCCTTTGCTACTGCTTATTGGCAAGGGCATTGGTCTGATGTTTCACGCTATCCCCAGTCGCCGCAAAGTGATTGCGCGGCGCAATATTGAGATCTGTTTTCCCGAACTCAGTGAAATCGACCGCGCGGCTCTATTGCGGGCTAACTTTATCAGCACTGGTATTGCAGTGATGGAAGTGGGTATCTCTTGGTGGTGGTCAAAAAAACGCTTTAGCAAGTTGATGCAGTTTGAGGGCTTAGAGCACCTTGAGACGGTCAAAGATCGCGGTGTTATGATTCTTGGAATTCATTACACCAGCTTGGAAGTTGGCGCTGCAGCGCTGTCGTCGAAGTGGCAAATGGATGGTATGTATCGCGCTCATGGCAATGCTGTTTACGATTTTTTACAAGCCAGAGGGCGACTCAATCAATCGATTGGCGAGAACTCAGTGTTTGAGCGTCGCGATGTACGTGGAACTATGAAAGCGCTAAAAAACGGGCACTCCCTCTGGTATGGGCCGGATCAAGACTATGGGTTGCGCCAGGGTCTGTTCGCCCCATTTTTTGGTGTCCAGGCAGCAACGGTTTACGCCACAGCACGCTTCGCGGAAAAGACAGGTGCTGCAGTTGTGCCCTTTAGTCATATTCGCCTCCCTGGGTCTCAGGGCTACAAGATAACTGTATACCCGGCACTCGAGGACTTTCCGGTAGGAGATGACCTTGTGGATGCCACAAGAGTTAATCAAATTATTGAAAAGTTTATTCGGCTGCAGCCGGATCAGTATTTATGGGTTCATCGGCGCTTTAAGAACCGGCCAGAGGGCGAGGACGATTTATATAATTTACCGGCACGCAAGAAACGGCGTCGCAACCACTAGTAACGCCATAATCCGTCCAACCTTAGGCAAAGGTTTAGCTTGTGTCGCCCTGTAGCCATCAGTACCATGACGTGGTTTTCACCCAATAGCAGTAATAGGAAGTAGTAGATGATTCGCGGAAGCATTGTCGCCCTGGTCACGCCCATGCACCAAGAGACCCAAGGGGTTGATTGGTCAGCTCTAAAACACCTGGTCGATTGGCATATAGAGCAGGGCACCAACAGCATAGTTGCGGTGGGTACTACTGGTGAATCAGCCACGTTAAGTGTTGCTGAGCACGCTCAGGTTATCAGCGTCATAGTGGAGCAAGCGGCTGGCCGCTTGCCGATTATCGCTGGAACCGGTGCCAACTCTACCAGCGAAGCCATTGTCTTAACCCAGGCGGCGGCAGATTCAGGCGCCGATGCCTGCTTGCTCGTGACCCCCTATTACAATAAGCCGACTCAGGAAGGTCTATATTTGCACCACAAAGCGATTGCTGAGGCTGTTGCTATAGATCAAATTCTGTACAACGTCCCTGGGCGTACCGCTTGTGATATGCAGCCAGAGACTGTTCTGCGTCTCAGTGAGATTGATAATATTGTCGGAGTAAAAGAAGCCACAGGTGATCTTGAACGAGCTAAAACGTTAATTGATCAGCGCCCAGAGGGCTTTGCCATTTATTCTGGCGATGATGCCACGGCCAGAGAGCTCATTTTATTGGGCGGTGACGGTGACATTTCAGTAACCGCCAATGTTGCCCCTAAGTTAATGTCCCAAATGTGTGCGGCAGCGCTGGCTGGAGATGCCGCTCTGGCTGCTGAACTAGACCGCAAGCTTGAGGCACTGCACCGAGATCTATTTGTCGAAGCTAACCCAATCCCAGTTAAGTGGGCGGTGGCTGAGTTGGGTTTGCAGGAAAATGTGTTGCGATTGCCAATGACGCCGTTGAGCGCAGAGCACCGTGAAAGGGTTCGAGCTGCTATGCGGAACGCCGAAATTATTTAAAACTGATTTTTACCAAATTGATGGGTTGCCAATAACGATGAAACGATTGATTAGCGCACTGAATATAGTTGTTATTCTCAGTTTGACAGGCTGTGGTTGGTTGGGCCTGCGTGATCGCAGCGATGACTATCTGCTCGCTGAAGAAACTGCGGTGACTGTAGTACCTCAGGGCATGGACAAAAGCGTTCTCGGGCAGATCTATCCAATCCCCGAGATTCCGGTGGCCAGCGTTGAGCTGGTGGAGTTTGATGTGCCTCGTCCCCAGCCGGCTTCTGTCAATACCTTTGAACAGTCGGTAAAAATTCAAAGCCTTGAAGGACGCCGCTGGGTGTTGATCAATGTGCCCCCCAGCGAAATATGGCCGCGTGTGCGCAATGTGCTTAATCGCAGTGGCGTACCCGCTGCTCTGGCCGATGGCTCCGAGGGTATAATCGAAACCGTGTGGGTCAAGTTCAACTCAGACGACGAAAATTCTCATCGCTTTCGCTTTCAGATATCTCCCGGCGTCCAGTTAGACAGCGCCGAGATTTCTGCAGTGCATAACCAGGCTCCCCGTGCCAAGGAAGATCAGGCTCAGTGGCCAGAAATCTCGGATGATGACCAACGTGAAAAAGATATGCTGTCTCTACTAGCCAGTGATCTAGCCGCCAGTGCCGACTCCGCATCAGTGTCGTTGCTTGCTCAGGATATTGGTGGTGAGGCCAAGGTTGAGGTGGTTATTCCAGAGATTTCCGACCCGTTTGTTATGGCCAAACTGAGTTTCGACAGAACCTGGGCGTCGACACTCTATTCCGCTGATCGCGGCGGCTTTGCCATCATTGACCAAAATCGTTCTGAGGCGGTTATCTACGTTAACTATACCCCTGAGACAACTGAGGAGCCTGGTTTCTTTGCTCGGTGGTTTGGCGGCAGTGACAAGATTCTTGAAGTAAATTACCGCATTTTGGTGCAGACCGTTGGCGCCAATGTTGAGATTCGTATTGTCGGTGCGGAAGGGCAGGGTCTAAATAAGGCTGAAACTCTGCGCCTGCTTAAAATCCTCCGTAGCAATATGTCTTAATATTCTTTTACCCTGGCTTTTGGCGACTGTTGGTTGCTGAGGGCATGTAGTTACAAGCGTGCTCGTAAAAGGTTATTGATTCTATGCGTTTTGCATCTCTCGGCAGTGGTAGCAAAGGTAATTCGACCCTAGTCGAATGGCGGGAAACCTGCCTGATGGTAGATTGCGGGTTTTCCATTCGTGATACCACTCAAAGACTTGCCAAGTTGGGCAAGACGCCTGAAAATATTGATGCCATTTTGGTCACCCACGAGCACAGCGATCACTGGAAAGGGGTTGTGCCACTGGCGTCAAAGTTTGCGATAGATGTCTATGTCACTGCCGGCTGTATGCGCAGTAAAAAAGCTAGCGGCAGAGATTACCCCTTTAAGGTTATGGATAGTCATCAGGCATTTCACATCGGTGATCTACAGGTAACCCCGGTACCTGTCCCCCATGATGCTCGAGAGCCTGTTCAGTTCCTGTTTAACAGCGAACAGCATCAACTTGGAATACTGACAGACGTTGGTTCCTTAACGCCGCATATAGAGTCTGTGTATGCCAAGTGCGATGGGTTGCTGATTGAGGCCAATCACGATCTCGATATGTTGTATGCCGGCAGTTACCCCGAGTTTCTAAAGGACCGTGTCGCCGGTCCCTGGGGGCATCTCAATAATCAACAGACGGCTCAGCTATTGTCGGTTCTCGACCAGCAGCGTATGCAACAGATAGTGATTGGTCATATCAGCGAGAAAAATAACAGCCTTGAAAAAGTGCGGAGTGCAGTCGAAGCGGTAATTCACAGCTGTGGTAATCTCCACTACGCCTGTCAGCAGCAAGGTTTTGACTGGCTTGAACTTAGCTGACTGATCTCTCGCTATCAAACACCATTTGGTAGCGCTCAAGACGCGGCTCTACGTCTAAGGTCTCGATCGGATGTTCTAGTCATAGGTTAGTGTGGCGGTTTAAGGTAGCTATTAATACATGAATTGAGCGGCTTCCTTAAAACATTTTTTTATCCACTGCAATCTCTTTTCGGCAGTTTATCGAAACTATTTTCGGTTTTTTTCCACAGATAGCTGTTATTTTTACAATAAATTTTATAAAACCCACGTAACCCATTGATTTTTGGCTTAAAAAACAATAAGTCATTGATTTATAACGCTATTATTATCTGATCAAAAAATGATCAATCTAAGGGTTAGGCCCACTTTTGGGGCCTTTAGTGGGCCCATATGCCATTTCATCCACAAAGTTATCCACAGCTTTTGTGGGTATCTTTTTGCACCCTTATAGGGCGCAAACTCTATCCTCTTACTGATTAGTTACAGACTGGCGCTGCGATACTGGCGTCCTTAAGTAAAGTGCCAAGCGCGCGCACATCAGTACAGCTGATGGATGGATTTTCAGAGAGGTTTACTTGGCGCAACTCACCTAAAAATAGCAGTGCTTTAATCTCAGTGAGTTGGTTGCTGTTTAAATTAACTGTTTTGAGTTGTGAGAAAAGTTCAATACCAGAGAGATCAGTGATCCCGGCGAAACTGCAATTAAGTAACTCTAGTTGCTCAGGTTGAGTGATCTTCGCTTCGGTTAGGGTGATTTTGACACAGCTAGCCAATGCCGGATCAGCAATCTGGTACCCACTGTAGATCACTTTAGGCGTGTAGATCGGCTGCTGATTTAGCGTTACTGCGTAGCGATCACATCCAGTTACCAATAATAGGCTTAAAATAAGGCTCATCATTAGGTGACGACAGGCGAAAGGGCGATAGCTTAAAGACATAAAATACTCCGATCAGGGGTCTGCAGAAAGGCCACATGGGCAACTTGATTAACTCTGCATTATAGGTGCCCGATTATGCCGCTGTAACGCTATAATCGCGGTAACTATTTAATCCACCGTACAAATCACCCACTGTGACATTTTGTACGCTAAGTTCAGGGACTTTTCGATGTCTGTAGACAGCCTTCCTATTATTCGCATTGCCTACGAATCAGGCAGCTATGAGGCTCAGGCCCTGGCACTTGCGAAGAAGCTGTCACTGGCTATGCATATTGCTCCTGAGGACTATGACTATCTCTTAGAGTTCACTGAACAGGGCCTGTCACTGCGGCCATCTGCGGATAAAGGTTATGGTTCGATTATCTGTGATTTTGCCGGTTCTGAGCATAGCCACCGACGCCGTTACGGCGGTGGCAATGGTCAGGCTATAGCCAAAGCCGTGGGCGTTTCAGGTAAGTTTGCGCCGCAGGTACTAGATGTTACTGCCGGATTGGGCGGAGATGGTTTTGTACTAGCCTCCCTAGGTTGCACTGTGAGAATGCTAGAGCGCAATCCCATTGTCCACAATCTGCTTGCCGATGGTCTCAGTCGCGGCATAGAAGCGGGGCAGCAACAGCTGGATTTGGGGGACAATGAGCTCAGCGCGGTGATCAACAGGCTCAGCCTGCTGGAGGGCAACTCGGTAAACTACCTCAGTCACCTTGTGGCTGCATTAACCCAGCCTGACTCGGATACTGAGGTGTGGCGTCCCGATGTAGTCTATGTTGACCCGATGTTTCCGCTGCGTAAAAAATCCGCCAAGGTCAAAAAGCAGATGCAGGCTTTTCACGCCATTGTCGGAGCCGATCCGGATGCTGATGATTTGTTAGTCAATGCTTTGGCCGTCGCCAAATATCGAGTTGTGGTCAAACGTCCTACAGGAGCCGGGTTCTTAGCTGAGACTAAGCCGAATTACTCTCTCGAGGGGAAGTCCACTCGTTACGATATTTATGCGCTTAAAAAGCTGCCTGGTTAATACTGATTTGCGACGCTTTGCCTTCAGCCTTAGTGTCGCTTCAACACAATATAATTGCCTAGAGCGACCAACATAAATCCCCCAGCGGCGAGCAGAGTCCACTGGTAGTCTTCAAACAGAGTTGACAGAATAATCGCCACAAAAGGAATAATCAGCGAGGTGTACCCGGCGCGGCTTGGGCCTATATTGATCAATAGTTTTAGGTAGGCACCAAACGCTAAAATAGTGCCGAAAACCGAGAGATAGATCAATGAAAGGCTATATTCCAGCGTAGAGCCATATGAGAACTCGGCACCAGTGACAAGGGCGATCAGCGCTAAAATCGCCGTGCCATAGAATATTGACCAAGCATTAATTGCCCAGACCGAGATACCCGTATTGCCATTGCGCGTCGCCACAATATTACCCAGAGATGCAAAGATAACAGCCACAAATGCTAGCCCAAAACCAATCAAAGCGCCGTTGGGGTTTGAATTGGATTCGGAGTGAGAGAGCAGGGCAAACTCTGGATAGAACAGCATACAGATGCCTGTCAGGCCAATCAGGCCTCCGACAACAGTTGATAATGTCACTGGGTGTTTGAGAAAGATTCTGCCATTGATAATATTAAAAAAGACTAACAGTGAAAAAATCACTGCCACCAAGCCACTGGGCAGATAGTCCTCCGACCAATAAATAGTCCAGTAATTCAAACCAAACAGAAAACAGCCCTGGGCCGCCATAAAACGATGATCTCGGGTGCTAATACGCAGTGGAATATCTCGCAGCCAGCACCAAATAAATAACAGTCCCGATGCCAGAGCCATACGGTAGATTACTGATACTAGAGGGTCTACTTCGCCGAGCTGGTAGGTGATTGCCAGCCAAGTTGACCCCCAGATCAATATAGTTGCGAGGTACAGTCCACTGTTGAGAGCGTTCATATTTCACTCACTGGCTTAAGCCTCAAGCCAATAACTTGCTCAAAATAGTCTGGTAGATTTCAGTGAGACAGTTTAGATCGTCGATATTAGTATTTTCGTCAATCTTGTGAATACTTTCGTTGACTGGGCCCAGCTCAATGACCTGAACGCCCAGGGGCGCAATAAACCGACCATCAGAGGTGCCACCAGCTGTTGACAGCTCAGTATTCATACCTGTGACTTCAGCGATACTTTCAACGGTTGCGGTCACTAGCTCGCCCTTGGAGGTTAAGAAGGGATGGCCACTGAGATTCCAGTCGGCCGAGTACTTGAGTCCATGCTGATCAAGCAGGGTTTCCGTGCGCTGAATAATCTGTTGTTCGGTCAACTCGGTTGAAAAGCGGAAATTGAAGATAACCTCCATTTCACCGGGGATAACATTAGTGGCCCCTGTTCCAGCCTTGATATTGGAGATCTGAAAGCTGGTGGCTGGAAAGAAGTCATTGCCGTTATCCCATACCTCAGAGGCCAGCGCGGCGAGAGCGGGCGCGGCTCTGTGCACCGGATTGTCAGCCAGGTGAGGGTAGGCCACATGACCCTGCTGACCTTTCACCTTAAGTGTGCAGCCAAGGGAGCCACGACGTCCGTTTTTAACCACATCGCCACATTTTGCTGTACTGGAGGGCTCGCCAATCAAACACCATTCTGGCAGCTCGTTGCGCTGCTCTAGCAATTGAATTACTTTAATCGTGCCGTTGATGGCAATGCCTTCTTCATCGCTTGTTATAAGAAAGGCGATGCGGCCACTGTGGTTGGGGTGCAGCGCGACAAAGCGCTCGCAAGCCACAACCATAGCAGCCAGAGAACCTTTCATATCTGCGGCGCCGCGACCAACTATATGACCCTCGACTATGGTTGCGTCAAAGGGCGCCTGCTGCCAATTTTCTTCAGGTCCAGTTGGCACTACATCTGTATGTCCGGCGAAACAGAGGGTGGGCCCGCTGTCGCCACGCACTGCCCAAAAATTATCCACATCACCAAAGCGTAGACGCTCGATCGTAAAACCGATGGCCGCGAGGCGCTCAATCATAACTTCCTGACAGCCACTGTCATCCGGGGTCACCGAGCGACGACAAATTAGCTCTTGGGTAAGCAGCACCGTTTCTGTGGTGTGAGAAGCGGGTAGCTGAGAGTCTGTTAACGGAGAGGTATTGGACTGGGACATAAAGGGGACCTTTTAATTAGGTGCTTATTGTAAAGGGCAAATGCGCGCTTCGCTATATCTGCGGCGCGAGATTCCAGTTAACATCGCGGTAATCATTATGTAATACCCATTCGATGACTCTGCGAGACCAGCTTGAGCAAAAATACAGTTGATAGAAATTTTGATGATCTGAGCGAGAAGTTTGCCCGGAAGGTATACGGTGGCCTAAAAGGGGATATTCGTCTGGCTGTTATCTGGCGCGATCTCTTGGCTGCGCTCCCTGACTTAGAGATTCAAGCACCATTGCGAATCCTTGATATTGGCGGAGGCTTGGGCCAGTTGACTGTGGCGCTGGCAAAATTAGGCCATCAGGTGGTGTATAACGACCTCTCCCAGCAGATGCTTGAGGCGGCCCAGAAACTGGCGTTGGAAGAAGGGGTGATGGATAAAATTATCTGGTGTCAGCAGCCTTACCAAACACTCAAAAACCAAGGCCTCGAGCGATTTGATCTGGTGATGAGTCATGCATTGATGGAATGGCTAGCTGAGCCAGAGCTATTGATTGCGGATCTGCAGCAGTATTTGAGTCCTCAGGGTCTATTGTCTCTGACGTTTTATAATCAAAATGCTTTGGTGTATCGCAATTTAATTCGCGGTAACTTCAATGTCTTGCAAGGGGAGTTTTCCGCACACCCTAAAAGTCTCACTCCCGGTGAGCCATTGCAACCTCAGGCTGTTCAGGAGTGGGTTGATCAAGCAGGTCTTGTAACGGACTACAGTTCAGGAATAAGAGTCTTTCACGATTATGTCACCACTCAGCGGGGTGGTCATGAGGATGCCAGTGCCGTGATTGATATGGAGCTGCGTCACTCGGTGCAGGAACCGTTTAAATGGTTGGGTCGCTATATTCACTTTATCTGTTCAGTGGCACGCTAGGCGGCTAAAAAAGAACTTGGGAATTAAAAAAGCTCCCACCTATGGGTTAGGGGGAGCCTTCGGAGCGAATTTAACTCTTGAGTAAATCGCAGAGTTAAGAGTAGATATAGGCTTTAGTAACCAGTTAGTCTAGGCCGTGGCAGCCTTTTTTCGTGTCACTATGCCAAATAATCCAAGGGCCATTGAGCCAAACAAGAACAGTGCGCTGGGGATAGGCGTCGCAATAGGCGGCAGCACTGCAAAGAACTCCCTGGTGGTACCGCGGTCATTAGCGGTATAAACCTCCATGGTGGTCGACCAGTCAAACTTTTTGTTGGCATCTGCTTCTTTCTTTAACCCTTTCACCAATTTCTTATCGCGCCGGTTTTTGAGATCCGGTACATCGCCCATAATGTCCCAGATAACGTAGTTTACCAATGCATTGTATTTTGCTGCGGTGGAGCTAAGGCTCTCGGAGATATCCAACAGACTAAACAGATACCCCGCTTTGGCGTATTTTTCCTTGCCCTTGCGACCACTGTTGTATTTTCTCGCGCCAGCCTGAACAGCGGCATAGTTATTCACTGTAGCTTCCCAGGTGCCTGCCATGCTGCTATTAGAGGTATTCACCGCTAGGCTATTGGTACCGTCGACAGTTATTGCGTTGAGCCCAGCATTGACTGAGCCATTTTTCTTAGTTTCAAGGGAGGTTGATGTCCCAGCGCTCTGGTAGCTGATATCCACTGGTGCGGCGATGGCTGCAGTGCTAAGAAGCAGGAGTGCAGCGCTAGTGATAGATAGCGTTATGTTTTTTACGTTGATGCCCATTCCGTTTAAGCTCCCTGTCAGCCTCATGCCAACACTTATTGATTACGATTGGAGCGATTCTATGCTCTGGCCGAGGTACCGCAACCGTCTGAAATGAATTGTGCGAACTGGTTAACAGTTTTAATCGAACTGGGAGGGTTTGGTCCCGCGATAGGGCTCTCAGAGGAGCATTTAACCTGGCTTTCCGTAACTGGCTGTCTTTAACGGGCTCTCTTTAAATGGCCGAGTTATCACTCTGGCATGAGTTGGGTCGATCTAAGCTGGCTAGACCAGAGGTCAGCATAGTGGCCGTCAAGGGCTAGCAATTGCTCATGATTTCCCTGCTCGACAATGGTTCCCTGGTCGAGCACCACGATCCTGTCAGCATCAACAATAGTTGACAGACGATGAGCAATAACCAGGCTGGTATGGCCTTCGGCAATTTCTCGCAGAGCCGCTAAAATAGAGCGCTCTGATTTGCTGTCCAGTGACGAGGTGGCCTCATCGAAGAGTAAAATCGGCGGTCGCTTAAGAATGGTTCTGGCAATGGCTACACGCTGCTTTTCGCCACCGGATAATTTTAAGCCGCGCTCACCCACCATGGTATTTACACCATCCGGTAACTGCTTAATAAAGGTCTCTAGGTGGGCCAAACGGATGGCATTATGAACATCTTCATCGCTGGCCTCAGGATTACCATAGCGAATATTGTCAAAGATGCTGCTGTTAAATAGCACCGTGTCTTGAGGCACTATTCCTATGGCCCCACGGAGAGATTCCTGAGAAACCATGCGAATATCCTGACCGTCGATGGTAATACGGCCCTGAGTTGGATCGTAAAAGCGGAATAATAGTTTTACCAATGTTGACTTGCCTGCGCCGCTAGCGCCCACTATCGCGACTTTTTCACCCGGCTTTATATCAAAACTAATATTTTTTAATATCTGCCGATCTGACTGGTAGTCGAAGCAGATCTGATCGAAGCGAATATGCCCCTGAGTCACTTTTAGTTCTGCGGCATCGGCCAGGTCGGTGACTTTGCTACTGAGCGCCATCAAATCGAACATATTTTCTATATTGGCCATTGAGCCTTTAATTTCACGATAGACAAAGCCGAGAAAGTTGAGGGGCATAAACAGCTGCATCATAAAGGCATTGATCAGCACGAAGTCGCCGATAGTCATAATGCCATCGGTCACTCGCTGGGCGGCGAGCCACATCATTGCAGTCATGGCGACGGTAATAATCAGCGCTTGGCCGCCATTAAGGGAAAGCAGTGATAGGCGGTTTTTACGCCGAGCTGTTTCCCAATCCTCTAGGGCAAGGTCATAGAGCCGCGCTTCATATTTTTCATTGGTGAAATATTTAACCGTTTCATAGTTTAGCAAGCTGTCGATGGATCGGGTGTTGGCGGCCGAGTCAGCTTTATTCGCTTCTCGAACAAACTGGGTACGCCAGTCAGTGGTGACCAGTGAAAAGAGAATATACATAACCACTGAAACTATAGTGATCGCGGCAAACTCTAAGCCGTAGTTATAGAACAACAGGCCAATAACCAGCGCAATTTCAATTAACGTGGGGGCAATATTAAACACAAAGAAACGCATCAAAAAGCTGATACCGCTGGTGCCCCGGTCTATATCGCGAGCCAATCCACCGGTGCGACGATTGAGGTGAAAGTCGAGATCAAGGTTGTGCACATGGACAAATACTTGCAGGCCGACGCGGCGCATAGCCCGTTCAGTTACGCGACCAAAGACCGTATCGCGAATCTCGCCGAGAATAATCATCGAAAAGCGCGCAAACCCATAAGCCAAAACTAATCCGATAGGCACGACTAAAAAATTGGGAAGGCTTGGAGCACTTTCTAAACTCGCGGCAGGACTAAGCGTATCCACTATATCTTTCAGTAAGAAGGGACCGCAGACACTGGCGGCTTTAGACAGCACTAGACAGGCAACGGCTACACCGATGCGAAACTTATACTCCAGCAGATAGGGCCAGATAATCTGGAATAGCTTCCAGTTTATTTTTTTATCAGGATCAAAGTCTTGCCTGTGGCGCATAGGTTGCTCAGTCTCTCGGGTTACTTATACCCGCATTTTTATTTTGAGGATCGGCTGCGCCGCTTAGAGCAACTGATCTTTAGCCGCATTGATTTTAGCCGCTAGATAATCGCTGCCACCACGATCCGGATGTAAGCGCTGCATCAGTCGCTTATGCGCTTTGCCAATATCTTCCTTAGAGGCACCGGGCTCTAGGCCCAAAATTTTCAGCGCCTCTTCATTGGATAAATCCGAAAAGCGCGTTGATGAGGAGTCCTGCTGGGACTGTTCATCACCGCCACGACCATTGCGCACTAGATAGGCCTGCAACAACACATAGGATTCGCGGTCTGTCTCACGCAAACTGTCACTCAGGACCTGAGCTTCATCGGCACTTAGCTCGGAGAGGCGACGTCCGGCAAACTCGCCGTCTAATACTTCACCATCCATATGGCGGGTGGAAAAATTGACTTCCACGGCCAATGATTTAGTGCGAAATTGCGAGGGGCTCGTTTTGAAGCGACTTAACATTTGCAGGAGAGGCAGGGCACGAAGCCCCACTGCGAAGGCACCTTTAAGCACTGGCACCAGCACAGCAAGACCAGCGCCAAGCCAGTGCATGCGGCCAGTCGCTACCAGCATGACCGATGCGCCAAGCACCAACCAAAAGGCGCTGCGCCACAAAAACGCACGGCGCTTTTCTTGGGGTAGACGGGTGACCGTTGTCCACCAGTACCAGATTGAAAAGATAATCGCGACGAGTAACAGTAATCTAATCATAGTCTCTTAAACGTTAGTGGTTGAGAGTATAAAATTTGTTTAACAATACCCTGTTATGCAGCTTAGGGCGAGTCGTTCTGTGGTATCTAGAACTGATGTAGTGATAGAGATACGGCTATAAAAAAGCCCCAGATCTCTACAGAACAGGGGCTTTTCGAACTCAATAATACAAAAAAGCTTAGCGGGTTTTTAATACATCGCGTAATTTATCTGCCATTGAGGTCAATGTTCTTTCCGTGGTTTCCCAATCGATACAGGCATCAGTTACTGAGACGCCGTAATCCATATCATCTGGATTACTTGAGAGCTTCTGATTACCCGCATTGATATTACTCTCCAGCATCACTCCAACAATTGACTTGTTGCCTTCGACAATCTGGTTGGCAACATTATCCAGCACCAAAGGCTGCAGATTGTGGTCTTTATTGGAATTGGCATGACTGCAGTCAACCATGATATTGGCATCGATACCGGCGGCAACGAGTTCCTGCTCGCAAATTGAAACGCTAACCGAGTCATAGTTAGGCTTGCCATTGCCGCCGCGTAAAACGACATGGGCGTAGGGATTGCCTTTAGTCGTAACAATCGAGACATTGCCGTCTGAATTAATACCTAAAAAACGGTGTGGGCTGGAAACCGACTGCAGGGCATTGATGGCTACGGTCAAGCTGCCATCGGTACCATTTTTAAAGCCAATAGACGAGGACAGGCCAGAGGCCATCTCTCGGTGAGTCTGAGATTCTGTGGTGCGGGCGCCAATCGCCGACCAGGCTATTAAGTCTTGCAGATACTGAGGTGAAATGGGATCCAGTGCTTCGGTGGCAGTGGGCAGGCCAATTTCTAAAATATCGTGCAGCAGCTGACGACCAATATGCAGACCATCGGTAATTTTAAATGAGTCATTCATAAATGGGTCGTTGATCAAGCCTTTCCAGCCGGTGGTGGTGCGGGGCTTTTCAAAATAAACACGCATAACAATTAGCAGCGTATCGCCGACTTTCTCTTCTAGCGCTTTAAGTCTGTTGGCATAGTCATGAGCGGCCTTGAGGTCGTGGATAGAGCAGGGACCCACTACAACCATTAGGCGGTGATCTTTGCGTTCTAAGATGTTCTCGATATTTTTACGACCCTCAGAGATGACCTCTCGGGCTTTGTCACTCAGCGGGATTTCACGCTTCAATTCCGCTGGGGTAATTAGAACCACTGGTGGTTCGATATTAATGTTTTCTACAGCCTGTGAATCCATGCTCAAGTTCCTAACTAATGTGGTTTTTCGAAAGATGATCCATTGTACTTAAATCTACTGGCTTTTGAAGGCTATTCGGCTTCAAGCTCAATAAACATGGGGATTTGCGGAAAATACAGAGCACAGCGAACCGGATTTGCCTGCATGCTGCGATAGAGTTTGGCGTAATGGCTAAGTTGGGCGCTGTAGGCGGTGCTCTGACGAGCACTAAACTGTGTTTCTGACTCCCCCTCGGCAGGTTGAGAGAGTTTGTAATCGATAATCCAGCGGGTGCCATTCTCGACGAAAGTTCTGTCAATCACCGAGGTGCCCACATGGCCGCGATCGCTATATCTATAGCCCAACGCCTGCTCACACTGTGCCTGTTCATGATGCTGCAGAATCCAGCGACCGCGCTGATCGGCAAGCATGCTATTAACGGCGTCTAGTAAGCTTTTTAATTCCTCAGGTCTGACGAGCATACCAAGCTCTTTAAGCTGAGCGCCCCAAGTTGCTGGCAACTGGCCAATGCGTGACGCCGGCCACTGCTCGACACCCTCATTGGCCAGTTGTTTGAGGGTTCTGTGTAACACCGTACCCATGGAACGCGCGCGACTGGAAAGGCTACTGTCAGCATCGCTACCTGTTTCGGCAGAGCTTTCAGGAGTGCCAAGATTGGCACTAGTATCCGGTCTCTGTGGCAACTGAAACTGTCCGTCCAAACGCCGAATATGGCGCAAACTAGGAACCTCTTTACTGTCCTTATCGGCAAGCTCCGTAGCACTCTGTTGCACCGCGTAGAGCCCTTGATCCAGACCGGTCTCAATACTTTTCCAGATCGGTGTCAGCAACGTGGTTTTGCCTGTGGGTTGCCATTGACCATTTTTCAGTTGTTTAACCGCACCACAGAGATAGAGCCGGCGCACCGCTCGGGTTGCAGCCACATAGAGAACGCGAGTGCTCTCGAGGCGGGTTTTAAGGCTGTCTTCACGCTTTAGATAACTGTAGACACTGTCATCTTCCTCATCGTGAGCACCCAGTGGCGCCATAATTAATGAGGAATCACTGTGCTCATCTATATGCTGTTGCCAGCGCAGCAATTGCTTCTTATCAGAACCGGAGCCGCGACTGAGACCGGGCAAAATAACATGGTCAAATTCCAGCCCCTTGGCTTTGTGAATGGTCATAATCTGAATAACGGACTTTTGACTGCCGTCGGTATTATCTGAACCGCCATCATCGGGGGAAGGCGCGGCATATAGTTTGTCCACCGCCAGTTTAAAACTGTTCCAGTCGCTAACTGTTGCCCCGGTTTGCCAGTTTTCCAATAGATCTAAATAGCTGCGGGCGTCGCTGAGATCTGCACTGTCTTTGAGCGTAGCCGGACCACCCAAATCGATCCACAGCTGTTCGACGCTCGCACGCAAATTAGCGCGACCACGATTGGCCCAGGCGGATTCGAGAAGAGGAACAATGCGCTGGAGGCATTGCTGGCCATTTTGGCTGAGATGGAGCTGAGAGGCTGAGACACCTAGCAACTCGATTAGCTGGGCCAGTATCGCATTATTTGGCTTGTGGGGATTTTCTTCATTAACACCAAGGCTATTGGCCACAGCTAATAGGTCCCCTAGGCTAAGCCCACAAAAGGGGGCGCGCAACACTGCCAACCAAGCAATTTTATCCGCTGGTGAAAGCAGGGCGCGGGTCAATGACAGCAGATCAATCACCGGCATTCTGCTAGCCAGTGGCGTAATATCAATGGCTTGCCAGAACAGTTTGGCTTCCCGCAATGCGGGGATAATACTACGCAGATGGCCGCGCCCACGCACCAGTATGGCTATAGACTCATCTGGTTTGTGATCGCGCAAATCACTGCACAGCTTGGCTATATAGGCGGCCTCATCAAGCTTGTGATTATCGCCAGCAAAACCCTGAAAGCTGACAGCCTGTGCATTGTCAGCGGCTTTCACCGCAACCGAGGGCGAGTAGGGAATAGCGCCGCGGCTAATATCAGCATGGGCCGGGAAAGCGTCAGTGAAGGCGCTGTTGACCCATTCAATAATGCCTAGCTGGGAGCGAAAGTTAGAGCTCAATGTTAGAGGTCTGCACTGAACGGGTCCCACTGGATGGCGCTGGGCATTGAGAAACAATCCAACATTGGCATTGCGAAAACCATAGAGGGATTGCATCGCGTCACCCACTAAAAACAGTGTGCGGCCATCGTCCGGCTGCCAGCCGCCAATTAGCTGCTCAAGCAGTTTGATCTGTGCCGCAGAGGTATCCTGAAACTCATCCACTAGAATATGACGCAACTGATAGTCCAGACGCAGGGTAATATCGGACACCACGCCATCCCCAGCTTCGGGTTCCAGGGCATTTAACGCCGCGAGGGTAATCGCTGGGTAATCGCATTGACCCTGCTGCTGAAAAATTACATCCAGTTGCGCCGCTAATAACGGCAGCAGAAAACCTAGTGCATCGAGCATTTTCTGCTGAGATTGATCGATCTCAGCATCGGGCAGATGCATTACATTGGCGATAATTTCATTCAGTTCAGGGCGCTCACGACACCAGTCGAGAAGCACCATGATCCGTGCCTTGATCGCTTTTTGATCGCGGGGAAATCCCTGCTTAACATTAATGGTTTTACGTGGCTCATTACTTTTGGTCACCAGTAGACCGAGGATCAGTTTCCACTGAGCGACACCTTCAAGCCCGATTTCAGGCAGTTCGCTAAAGCTGCCTAGCTGGCTAAGTGCAAGGTTGTCCTTGGGGGCAATATGTTGCACAGCAAAATCTACTAGCGCGATAAATTCGTCGGCGACGGGCATTAATGCCTCATCCAGCTCCAGCAGATTATCAGCCACAACCTGTTCTATGACCTGCTGGAAATACTGACTGTTTTTGCCCGCATCGTAAATTAGCGGCAACCACTGCTCGCGCTTGCCGAGTAATTCGGAGAGCAGGGTTTCGCAGCGCACCATATCATTGCCGGTGTGGGCCAGTATTACAGCCAGTTGTTCGGCAACTGGGCCAGCTTCCTCGATCTTATCCAGCAGCGCTCGGGCTGCGCTTTGATAATGAATTTGCGGCTGTTCGCTGGGCTCTGGGATAGGGCCAAATTTGGTTTCAAGGGCAAACTGACTGGCAATATAGCGGCAGAAACCATCGATAGTTTGAATACGCAGACGGCCGGGCATATCCAACAGGTTCCAACCCAGCTGTCGGTTGCGCTCAACTGCAGCAGCGGCCAAGTCCCAGGTCTGGGCCTCATACTCATTGTCAGGGCGCGGCGTGTAAGCCGCCTGACGCAGTGCACTGTGAATCCGGCTGGCCATCTCGCGCGCGGCTTTGCGGGTAAAGGTAATGCTAAGAATTTCCTCAGGATTTTCCACAGTGTAGAGCAAGCGCAAAACCCGCTGAGTAATGAGTCCTGTTTTTCCTGAGCCCGCCGGAGCGGAGACAATAAAGCTCTGGGAGGGATCTAGCGCTTGGCGGCGCTGTTGCAGATCGGCAATCTCAGTCATTGGCCGGGCTCTCCGTTAATGCCAGTAGTATTAATAGAACCCGTCACTTCGGCATTGATATCGGCCTCTTCAGACCAGCGATTTAATGGCAGTAGATAATCCTGATAACCAAACTGAGTCTGATCATAGACTTCAACACTGGCATGGCCGTTAACAAATTCATCGGCGAGATTACTTAAGGCGCTCTGCCAAGCATCAATCTGTTCTGCCCACTGCTGGGAAAGGTCAGTATCGCCAGTAACTTTTTCACTGGCTAAAAACTTGCTGTCAGTACTGCCGACAAACTTGATCTTGCCGCCTTTGATCTGGGCAAAGGCACAGCCATTGGCGCGGGGATTACTGGCCAGTACATAGAGAGGTAACTGAGGATCCACAGGCCGAGTGCCACTCCAACTGGATTCTTTTACGGCGCCGGACTTGTAGTCAATAATTAGCAGCTTGTCGCCAATCTGATCCACACGATCTAGGCGCAAGTTAATTTCTAGATCGCCAAATCGCACGCTGTTTTTGCTCTCCAGTTCCACCACTTCAAAGGGCGGGCGCAGCTTTTCTTCTTCGAGCCACTGAGTCAGGAGTTTTTCCAAACGCTGTTGCTCGAGCCCGCGGAAGCGATCGCCGCGAAGAATTGGATGGCGGGGGGCCCACTCTGTGAGAGTTTGCTCAATAGTCGTAGCCAGCTGTTGCTGAAGCTGCTGATCACTCAGGGCCTGCAATGTGGCGGAGGTTTTCCAGATGCCCCAGAGGCGAAAAAGGATCTCATGCAACAGTGAACCGCGATCCAGGGCCGACAAACCCTGGCTGGGCTCCTCTAACGGCTCAGCTTTTAGCCTATGGGTGACAAAGGCATTAAAGGGGCAGATCGATTGGTTTTTTAGCAAGTTGCTGCCGCCGCGAATGATTTCTAATCTCGGGCTGTAGCGCGGTGCTTGATCAGCCAGTAGTTGACACTGATAGTCTTGATAGAGCCAAGGTGGATGGGGCTGTGGGCTGTCAAAAAGCTTATGGCTATTAACGAGCTTATGGCTATTAAGAAGCTTATAGCTATTGACGAGCTTATGGCTACCCAGCGGAATATCACTGATAAGCGGGCTGGGGTCGAGCTGCTCTTCACCGCGTATTTTTGGGTGGCTAACAATTAAACGGCCACTATTATTTTTGTAACCCTGTAATAGTTGATTGGCAATCTCCAGCTCGCGTTCCGGCAGGCTGTGGGGCATTTGATGCAGGCGCTGAAACTCCGCAGGCAGCAATTGGTTAATCGCTACTGATGCCGGAAAGTTCTGGCTGTGCATATCGACAATCCAGAGCTGATCAAAGCGCAATCCGGATCCCTCGAGTAGGCCCAGTATCTGCAGCGGCGCGTCAGCAGTCTGTGGATGAAACACCGAATCCTGTGCCAGCTGTTGCAGATGTTTAAAGGCGGTAGAAAGACCCACTTCAATACCCAGATTATCGAGGCCGGTAAACTGTTCCAGCAGTCGATTCCAATGTTGGCGCTGTTGATATTCGATACTGTTGGCTGTGCGTTTTCCGGGCCAGCCGAGATCCGTTAGGTAGCTGACAAAGAATTCGCCCCAGGCGGCAAAACTCTGTTGGCTGTTAATTTGGCGGCGCTCATAGTCGCGCATATTTCTCAATGGGTTCAGGGCGTCCGATTCATCCAGTTGATTGTCCCTGTTATCAAGACAGTCATCATTGCTCTTATGTTTAGGCGTCACTGCCGTAATAAACTGACTCAGACTAAAGTCAAAACGATTGCGTTTACGCAGCTGTATTTCACTGTCAGCGCGAAAACTCAGTGGCAGTTGATCAAATGCGGAGTAGGGAGAGTAAAGTAGATGCAACCATTCACTGAGTGGGCGTTTATCTTTTAACAGGCCAATCATCAGCAGGGCACTGTGTACCATTGGCGTGTCGCGCAGCGCTGTGCCGGCAGAGATATTAGCGATAACCTTGACGGCGTCGGGGTTTTCAAGGCTGGTATTATTGTCGACCGTATTGAGCGCCTCATTGACCACTCGCGCCACGCGCTGCAGTGAGCTATTCAGCTCAGGCACTACAATACCTATACGCTGCTCAGGATTGATCTTTAGCTGCTGCGCTGCCCAGCTTGCGGCCAAGCGTAATTCTTGCGGAGAATCCTCAGCTTCAATCCGCACCACTTCGGTCGGGGAGTTAACTGACTCTAGACGGGTAACCTGACTGCTCCCAGTGGCGATTAGTGCCGCCTGTAGCGGTGGTGTAGTTTGAAACCCATAAACCATAATTTCAGCTTCACGACTCAGCGCAGAGCACTCAAAACCCTGCCCAACCAGCTGCCAGCTGCGCTGAATGGTAAGTAGTTTATTGCGCCGCAATAGCTCATCGAAACGACCACACCAGCGTTTAAAGTATTCGACGGAGGGATTTTCACCTGGCACCTGATCAGCCCTAAGGTTCCAGTTCTCCAATGCCTTTAAGGTATCGCCAGCCAGCTTGACAAAGTTAACCGGCTGCTCGAGGCCATCGTCGGCAATCGCGCGCTCCCAGTAGTAGCGACTCTGTTGAGTGCCGACTATAGCTAGGCCACGAACCAATGAGTGATTTTGATCCTGCAGCTCATCCCAGCAAGCTCTTAACCAGTGATCCACTGAATAGACACGGGGTTGTTTCCAGGCGGAACAGCTTTGAGTTAGATCGGCGCTGATCTGCTCGCCCCAGGCTTGAGTAATCTTTGCTGCCAGTCGTTGATTCGGCGTCAGGATCAAACAGTCACGCTCAATAGCGTCACGGAAGAGGCTGATATCTATAAGTGCTGGCAGCATGGATGGTATTACTTTCCCTGTGTGAGTGATTTAATAAATGCTTTTTTTACAGGCTCTATAATCGCAAAACAGCGGTGCAATTGACAGCGGACTGATACAATAACCCCATGCAATTATCTATTAATGTTATTTCAGTTTTTTGGGGCCTTGGCGGGTTTATTCTCGGTGGCATTTTGGCAATGGCGATTCTGCGTGCCAAGACAGCACTACTCGAGCGTGAGCAATTTGCCACTCAGCAGCAGCTCGACAAGTTAACCGTCGAACAACAGCAGTTAGAAGAGGTTCGCAGAGATTTATTGACACTGAATAGCGGCCTTGAGCAAAAGTTGCTCAGTCAGCAAAATCACTATCAAGAGCAGATCGCGCTATTGGCCGATGCCAAGAAGACGCTGAGTAGCGAGTTTGAAAACCTCGCCAATCGCATCTTTGAAGAAAAGCAGACTAAATTTTCCCTGCAGAGCAAAGAGGCCATGGAAGTCACTCTCAGCCCATTGCGCCGCGATATCGGCGACTTCCGCAAGCAGGTTGAATCCGCGTATGAGAAAGAGAATGCCGAGCGCAATAAGCTGGTAGGGCAGATCAGCGAGCTGCAAAAGCAGACCATGCAGGTCTCTGCGGATGCTGTGTCGCTGGCCACTGCACTGCGCGGCGATAACAAAGCTCAGGGTAACTGGGGTGAATTTATCCTCGAAAAACTCCTGGAGGACTCTGGGCTGTCCAATGGCCGCGAGTACAGTACTCAGGTCGCCCTAAAGGACGAGACAGGCAAGCGTCGCAACCCTGACGTGATTGTCCATCTTCCCGAAGGTCGGGATATTGTGATCGATGCCAAAGTCAGCCTAGTGGATTATGAGCGCTATTTTCACGCCGAAGACGAAGAGTCGAAAAAGCTCTGTCTGCGACAGCATCTAAGTTCACTGCGTGCTCATATCAAGGGCCTGAGCAGCAAGGACTATGAAAAGCTCGAGGGTGTCAACAGCCTCGATTTTGCACTGATCTTTGTGCCCATAGAATCAGCCTTTATGCTGGCTCTGGATCACGACCCTGAGATGATGCGCGACGCTTATGATCGCGGCATTATTTTGGTCAGCCCCAGCACATTGATGGTAACCCTAAGAACCATCAAAAACCTCTGGCGCTACGCAGATCAAAATCTTAACGCTCAGTTGATCGCCGACAAAGCCGGTGGCCTCTACGATCAGTTCGTACTCTATATCGAGTCTCTCGACGAGGTGGGCAAACATATCGAAAAAAGTCAGGAGGCCTGGGACACGGCGCATAAACGTCTCTCAAGTGGTCGGGGCAACCTTATCCGCCGTACAGAAGAGCTAAAGAAGCTCGGTGCTAAGGCGAAAAAGAGCCTGCCCGACAATATGCTTGATGCGGACCCTCTATTGCCTTTGGTTGCCAATAAGGTGGTAGGTGAAGCAGATAGCAATAAACCTGAAAACAAGGAATAAAACGCTATGTTGTCGAACCAATTGATACTGCTACTGGCGGGTATTCTGCTGCTTGTTATGGGCGGTTATGCGGCTTATCTAGCAGTACAACTCTATCGCCGTCGACAGCATCTTGAGAGCAGTAAAAAAGAGCTTGAGAAACAGCTAAAGGACAAGGAGGCTGAAGCGCGTCAGTCAGTACAGATTATTGCCCGAGCTCTGGTGCAGAAAGATCTGAGTGAAACTGAGGCGGCGATGCGTATTTCTTGGCTGTCTCAGCAAATACTTCTCAGTGCCGATGAGGCTCAGCATTTCAGCGTTTTTCAGCAGCTGGCTGTGGCCACTGCGCATATTCCGATACTGGATGACTGGGCAGCTCTAGGTAAGGCTGAAAAGCGCAGGCTCAATACAGAGCGCGAGGGCATAGAGCAGAGCTATCGAGACTTTGTTCATGCCAGTGCCGCAGAGCTGGTGAGTATCCGTTTAGCTTAAATCCTTGCGGTTTCTCTCAGCTTGACTCACAGAGTACGTCGCTTGAGCAATACGCCACTCTCTAAATGGTGAGTCCAAGGGAACTGATCAAATATTGCGGATCGGACAATGTCATGGGTTTTAGTCAAGCTGTCTAGATTGGCGCGCAAGGTCTCCGGATTACAGGAAATATAGAGAATATTATCAAAGCGCTGTGCCAGTTGTAGCGTGCCCTTATCGAGACCCGCCCGGGGCGGGTCCACAAAAATGGTCGAGAACCCATAGCTGTTGAGATCAATATCCTTGAGCCGCCGGAAGGGCCGTTCACCGTTTAATGCCTGCGTAAACTCCTCACTAGACATGCGCACTACAGTGACATTATTCACATCGTTCAGGGCAAAATTGGTCTGCGCCGAGCGCACTGATATCTTCGAGATTTCCGTTGCCAGTACCGACTTAAAGTGCTGCGCCAATACCGCCGTAAAGTTGCCATTGCCACAGTAGAGCTCAACTAAGTCGCCGCTGGCAACATCGTCGATCGACTTGCAGCAGCCGCTGGCCCAACTCAACATTTTCTCATTAACCTTGGCATTGGGTTGGGTAAAGCCGGATTCAATCTGCTGATAGTGATACTGCACATCGTCTACGGTAAGGCACTCGGTAACATAGTCACGGGTGAGCACGGTCTTTTGTTTGCGGCTGCGACCGATCACCATAATGCTATGTTCTGCTTCTAACGCCTTAGCGGCCAGCTGCCACTGCTCGTCAACTGGACGGTGGTAGATCAACGTAATCAGTGCTTCGCCACTGAGCGTCGTCAGAAACTCTAGGCTAAAGAGTTTGCGACTAAGAGTTGTCGAGGCATTAATTGATGCCAGCAATGGCGTCATCAATTCGCCAATCAATTGGCCAGCAATAGGGAATTCATAAATCACATAGGGACGCTTTTCACCGGGACGGTTCATGGCGTAATGAGCGACGCCATCTTCATGCCAAATTCGGAATTCAGCGCGCATGCGGAACCCGCTGGGAGCTGAGTCAAATACCTCGACCTCAGGGAAACTAAGTCCATCGAGAGTGCCATAAAAGCGCTCAAGCTTGGTATTTAGGGCGGCTGGATAGAGTGCGGGGTCAATACTTTGATCAGACATTGGGTTTTGGCTTCTTGTTGGCGGGTTGCTAGCAGTTAGGTGAGATCTGGTAATTAAAGACAGTTCTTTGGCTTGGGTAACCCAGCATATTTGGCCACTAACTTAGCCGGACTGCCGGGAAACAGTTGCAGCAGATAAATACTGCGACCTTTTTCAAGACCACAGTGCTCGGCCACGGTTCTGCACAGGGGGCGCATGGACGGTGAAAAGCCGTATTGATCATAGAAGCGGCGAGCCGCATCCAGCACCTGCAGATGCTCGGTCTCGAGCTCCACAGCATCCTCTGCAGCAACATTACTGGCCTGGTCCCAGGACCAGTCCCCTAGCTTGTTCAAATAATTTTTGTCACTCATGGTCAGCTGTCATCAGAAGAATAAAAAAAGGCCCCGTCAATCAACGGAGCCTTCCATTTTATCTTAACAATATCCCAGATAGCGATTAGATATCTTCTATCTGGCCATTTCTAACTGTTGTTAGTCGTCGCTGCCCATGCCGAATAGGTGCAGCAGGCTGAGGAACAGGTTATAGATCATCACGAATAATGTCACTGTGGCGGAGATATAATTACGCTCACCACCGTGAATAATGGCGCTGGTCTGCCACATGATCATACCGGTTGAAATCAGTGCAAAGGCCGCGCTAACCGTCAGTGCCAGCGCCGGAATTTGCAGGAAGATATTGGCGATCGCAGCGACAAACGCAACCAGCATCCCGGTCATCAAGAATCCGGTCATAAAGTTAAGATTTTTACGCGTTGTCATCACATAGGCAGACGAGGCGAAGAACACTAGAGCAGTAGACCCCAGAGCCAGCATAATTGGCTCAGCGCCACGTACAGCGAGATACATGTTCAATATTGGCCCAAGAGTGAAACCCATCCAACCGGTCAGGGCAAAAACCCAGACTATACCCATTGAGTTGTTCTTGTTTTTCTCCGTCATCCAAAGGCAGATAAAGTAGGGCAGTAGTGTCCAGAGACCGAAGTAAGGGGCATTTATTGCCATAGCAACGCCAGCCATAATGGCACTAAAGGCCAGAGTCACACCCAGCAACATATAGGTGCTGCGCAGTACTTTGACTACCGCGGGGTCTAGGGCAGTGCTTTGAATACCGCTTTGACTATTGCCTGAAATTGATTTTGCGCTGTACTTGTCCGTTTCCATTTTTACTTCCTCTAACTAATTTAACGATGCTCAATAATACTCTGTCACAGGAGTGCTGTCACAGGTTTGCCCCCTAAGAAGCTGAGAATTTTTGACTATATTATCAGGTTTGAGTCGCCAACCTACTCGTTTTTACGGGTGAGTATTTGATTGGGATCGGCGATCTCGAAGCTTTGCAGGGCAACGTTACCGCCGCTCATGCTGATTACCCAGCCTAGATCATGCCAGTCGCCCAGTACAAAACGTCGACCGAGATTGACTCGATGCTGGTCGGGACGATGAGTATGCCCGTGAATCAACAGCTCTACCTGGTGTTTAGCCATTACTGCATCCACTGCGGCTGCGTTCACATCCATAATGGCTGTAGCCTTGTTGCTATTGGCCTGCATGCTTTTAGCGCGCAAGCCTAAAGCAAGCTTTTGACGCACCCTGAGAGGAAGGTGTACAAGACACCATTTAAGGAGTGGCTTGCGGGCCCTGCGGCGAAAGCGTTGGTAGTCAATATCATCTGTACACAGTGAGTCCCCGTGCATCACTAGGGCAGTTTGGCCCTGATAGTGCACCACGTGTTCATCGCCAAGTAACTCTGCACCACAGCGTCGAATAAAATGGCGGCCAATAAAAAAGTCGCGATTTCCGTGCTGAATATAGAGTTTTACCCCTGCGCGGCTTAACTCGCTGAGGCTAGTCTGAACTTGCGCGGCCAATTCAGTGGGATCATCATCCCCAATCCAGGCTTCGAAGAGATCGCCGAGAATATACAGCGCCTGTGCTTGGGAAGCAGTTTCCTGCAGAAAAGACAAAAACGCCCGGGTAACGTCCGGGCGCTCAGGTGCAAGATGGAGATCTGAAATAAACAGTACAGACATAGACTTACCCGTGTTTTATCACCTACTTTATATTACTTTTCAGAATAGGCATCGCTGATTAGCGTTTCGGTAATTTCAATGGTCTCAACCGGTACATCTTGATGGTAGCCTGAGCTGCCCGTTTCCATTTCAGTGATGGCGTTCACCACGTCCATGCCTTCGACTACTTTGCCAAATACCGCATAGCCCCAACCCTGGCTGTTTTTACCACTGTGGTTGAGGAAGCCATTGTTAGAGACATTGATAAAAAACTGTGAAGACGCGGAGTGGGGATCGCTCGTGCGCGCCATAGCCAGAGTGCCGATTTCATTGGCCAGGCCATTGTCTGCTTCGTTTTCGATGGACTCACGAGACTCTTTCTCATTCATCTCTGCGTCCATACCACCGCCCTGAACCATAAAGCCAGGAATCACGCGGTGAAAAATAGTGCCGTTATAAAAGCCGTCGCGAGCGTACTGTAAGTAGTTGGCAGCAGTGTGAGGCGCCTTGGCAAAATCCAGTTCGATGGAGATATCACCCTGAGTGGTGCGCAATGTAATCATAAGAGTTCCTGTGAAAAGTCTGTGTGAATTAGGTGCTAGAAAGCTAAACGGCATTTTAGGGGGTAACGAGTAGGATTAAAACCGATCTTTGAGTTTTGCTCTCTGCGGGTGGGGATTTTGCGCTTATTTTCAGCTAATAGCGGATTACCGAGTTTAATCGGCGAGTTAGTAAGCGTTTTAGTTTGATGTGCCTATGGCTGCGGCTATAATCTCGGCCATCTTCTCTCTCCAGACCTAATTAAATGACTGATATCGAAAAACCCACAAATTTTATCCAGCAAATTATTACTGCTGACCTCGAAGCCGGCCGTGTAAAAGAGGTGGTGACACGCTTTCCGCCTGAGCCCAATGGATACCTCCATATAGGTCATGCCAAGTCGATCTGTCTTAACTTTGGTCTCGCCGAGCAGTTCGGCGGTACCTGTAACCTGCGCTTTGATGACACTAACCCTGAAAAAGAAGACGACGAATATGTTCAGGCGATTATTGAAGATGTTCGTTGGCTGGGTTTTGACTGGGGTGGCGAGCCGCGCTTTGCCTCGGATTACTTTGGTCAGCTTTACAGTTGGGCGCAGCAGCTGATTAGCGATGGCAAAGCCTATATCTGCGAGCTAAACGCCGAGCAGATGCGCGAGTATCGCGGCACCTTAACTGAAGTGGGCAAAAACAGTCCCTACCGCGTGCGACCTGCAGCGGAGAGTCTCGAGTTACTTGAGCAGATGAAGGTTGGTGCCATTGACGAAGGTGCGATGACCCTGCGCGCAAAAATCGATATGAGCTCGCCAAATATCAATATGCGCGACCCGGTAATCTATCGCATTAAGAAGATACCCCATCATCGCACCGGTGGTGAGTGGAATATCTATCCGGCCTATGACTTTGCCCACGGTCAAGAAGATGCCATTGAAGGGGTGACCCATTCCGTGTGCACCTTGGAGTTTGCAGCTAATCGACCTCTCTATGAGTGGTTTACCAGCAATCTGCCGCTGCCCTCCATTCCGCGCCAGTATGAGTTTGGTCGCCTGAATCTGAATTACACCATGACCAGCAAGCGTAAGCTTAAACAGCTGGTGGATGAAGGGCATGTTGATGGTTGGAATGATCCCCGTATGCCGACCATTTCGGGTCTCCGTCGCCGTGGTGTGACTGCGGCATCGGTGCGCGAGTTTTGCGATAGTTTGGCTGTCGCTAAAACTGATGGCATTGTTGACGTCGCCCAGTTTGAACACTTTATTCGCGAAGATCTTAACAACAATGCTAGTCGCGCCATGTGTGTGTTGAATCCGCTGAAGATTACCCTGAGCAACTATCCAGAAGACCAGCAGGAGCTGTTGGTTGCGCCTGGGCATCCCAATCGTGATGATTTGCCGTCTCGTGAATTACCCTTTACTCGTGAGCTTTATATCGATCGCAATGACTTTAATGAAGACACCACACTGTCCCGCAAGAAGTTTAAGCGTTTGGTCATCGATGAATATGTTCGTCTGCGCAGTGGCTATGTGATCCGTGCTGACGAGGTTCTCAAGGATGCGACTGGCGAGATTATTGAGCTTATCTGTTCGTATATTCCGGGCACTGTTGGTCAGGATCCCCCGGAGGGTGTGCGTCCCCGGGGTGTTATCCATTGGGTTTCGGCGACTAACTCGGTTGATTGCGATCTCTATTGTTATGAAAAATTATTTACTGTTGCAGCGCCTGATGCGGGGGAGGAGTCGTTTATGGATCACCTGAACCCTGACTCCCTGCAGATTATTAAGCAGTGTAAAGCCGAGCTGGGTTTGGCTGGAGCCGAGGTTGGCCAGCATTTCCAGTTTGAGCGTGAGGGCTATTATGCGGTTGATGCTAAGCACAGCAGCGCTGGAAAATTGGTCTTCAACCGTACCATCGCACTGCGCTAATACATTTTTTTAAGAGAGAAATATGAGTTTATCCCTATACAACAGCATGACCCGCAGCAAGCAGCCTTTCCAGCCCATAGATAGCCAGCGGGTGACTATGTATGTCTGTGGGCCAACGGTCTACAACCGTGTGCATATAGGCAATGCCCGCCCGGCTGTGGTGTTTGATACGCTCTATCGGCTGTTGATGAGTCTCTATCCCAATGTTCAGTACGCGCGCAATATCACCGATATTGAAGACAAGATTATGAAGACCGCTGCGGAGTTGGGTGAGGATATTAGTGTTCTGTCGACCCGTTATGCGGAAGCCTATTTTGACGATATGCAGGCGCTGAATAATCTGCCGCCCACTATTGTGCCATACGCTACTCAGCATATTCCCGAGATGATCGATATGATCTCGCGCCTGGTTGCCAAGGCACACGCCTACGAGTCTGAGGGGCATGTGCTATTTGCGGTGCAGTCCATGGCGGATTACGGAAAACTATCTGGCCGGTCCTTGGACGCTATGCTCGCTGGGGCTCGAGTTGAAGTGGCCTCTTATAAAAAATACGCTGGTGATTTTATTCTGTGGAAACCTTCAGCCGATGACGAACCCGGCTGGGATAGCCCCTGGGGTCGCGGTCGTCCAGGCTGGCATCTGGAGTGCTCGGCGATGATTGAAAAGCATTTGGGTGAGTCCATTGATATTCACGGTGGCGGTCAGGATTTGATTTTCCCGCACCATGAGAATGAAATTGCCCAGAGCTGCTGTGCCCATGATGGCAAACCAGTTGCCAACGTCTGGATGCACAATGGCTTTATTAATATTGAAGGCGAGAAAATGTCCAAGTCACTGGGCAATTTCCGTATGGTCAATGATCTACTTGAGCAATACCCGGGTGAAGTTTTGCGCTATGTGATTCTCTCGGCTCACTACAGATCTGAACAGAATTTCGGTAAGGACTTGCTCGACAGTGCCTGGCGTTCTCTGGATGCTCTCTATGGATTTTTGCGTACTCAGGTGGGTATTGAGGCTGCGGCCGTCGATATAGCTGATACTCATGCTTACGCTGCTCTGCTAGATGATTTGAATACGCCTGTGGCGATCAGTGAGTTACATAAGTTGGCCCGTGAGATGAATGGGGCTGATGGGGTTGCTCTGGCTGAGGCTAAGGGTCGATTGTTGACGGTGGCGAGTTTGATGGGGTTGTTGCAACAGGATCCGGAGCAGTGGTTTACTCATTCTCGCGGTGGTAGTGATATTACTGCTGAGGAGATTGAACTGCTTATTGCTAAGCGCAATCAGGCCAAGGCGGATAAGGATTATGCTGAGGCTGATGCGGTGCGTGAGGAGTTGAAGGCGATGGGCGTGGTGTTGGAAGACAGTCGTGAAGGGACTAAGTGGCGTCGCGGGTAGTGGGGGTTGGTTAAGTTTTTGTCGGTTTAGGATTGGGTGCGCTGGAAAGCCTGGCCCTAGCCTTGAAATCGATCCCATACCTTTTATGGTTTGCTGACGCTGCGGAACTCGCTGTCGCTCAAACAGGTCCTCGCTTTTTAACCAAATCAAAAAAGGTATAAGCGGGGCCTGATTGATCTCAAGGCTAGGGCCAGGCTCTCTTGGTGATGTCGGCGCCGGATTCTTCGTGAGAGTAGGTGTCCTCTTCTGTTTGATGCATACGTGGTCGGTATGACCCGTCTGTTAATATTTTTTATATTCTTTGTTATTTCTCAGTTGGGTGTGTAGTTTTTCTCTGCTTGTTTTGTTGGGCTCTATGATTAATAGATTAGATTAATCATTTGGAGTGCGACGTCGTGGGCTATATTTTTCTGATTTTAACTTGGCTTTTGGCTGGCGCTGTCTGGGGTGGGATGGTTGTCGCTGTTGGCCCTGGGATACTGATGTTGCTTGTTGGGGCTATTGTTGCAGGCTGCGGCTGCTTATATAGTTTGAGTGAAAGACTTTTCGGCTATCAACTTAACTATGCTTGGGCTGGGTTAAGCATATTTTTCGCGAGTTTGATGGTCATAATTTTTGCTGTACCAAGCCTCACATTTACAGGTCCCGGCCATATCTTCATGGCCGCTTTTGTTCTTACTCCGAGCTATTTGATTCTCTTTGCAGTGAGGAAACTCGCGACTAAATCTTAACCTTTGATGTATCACCGATTTTGTAGAAATCTCTCTTTTTAGTGGCGCCAATATGCGCTGATGGTTCGGCTTGGTTAGCCTCTAGCAACATCGATTTTAAGATTTTTTTCAGTGCGTTTTCCGCGGTGGCGCGATAGCCTGTGAGTTTGCCTCCATAGATTGCTAGGTAGTTATTGGTTTCGGCGAACTGTACTTCACGGCTGCGCTGAAAAGGGTTATTGCCACTGGCAGGTAAGACTCTAAGACCGGCCCATGATTCGCTTGGCTGATGATTAAAGTGCGGGAAATGGCTGTGAATTATCTCTAGCAGGTAAGCTGTTTCTTCTTCGCTAGGCTCAACTCCATCGGGGTCGCCTTCGAATAATTGTTCTGTGGTGCCCAGCAGTGTGCCGCCTTTAAAGGGCAGCATAAAAATGGCGCGGTGATCCTGTTTGGCTTCGATATAAAAGCATTTCTCACTTAGCTTCTGGGTGAATTCTAGGTGGGTTCCCTTGATCAGATCTACATCTATTGTTGGCGGTTTGGGTTCGATGGTTTCGGCTATGCGATTGATCCATGGACCGGCCGCGTTGACCAGTGTTCGGCATTGTAGGCTGCTGATTTGATCGTCTATGGCGAAGCTGACTAGGTAGCCATTATCGTTTTCTTCTGCGCTTAAAAACGTAGCTGGGGAGAGTAGGGTGGCGCCATGTTGTTCGGCAGAGGCGACTACTCGTTGGGTTAATATTTTGTCATCGGTCTGGGCGTCTTGATAGATGAAAACAGAGTCTAAGTCGGAGGTGTTTAGACCCTCAAGTTCATGCCATTGTTCTCGTGGCAACTGCTTAAAGCCCGCCAAGTTATTTCGTCCTGCCAGTAGCCGATAGAGTATTAGTCCGATACGGACTTGCCAGGCTTTAAAGAGATCGGTTTTATAGACAGGTAGGTAGAACCAGTTGGGTTTGACTATATCTTCCGCAATGTCCAGGAGGATACGGCGTTCACGAAGACTCTCATAGACAAGACCAATTTGTAATGTCTGCAGATAACGCAGGCCGCCGTGAATCAGCTTGCTGGATTTGGAAGACGTACCTGCACCCCAGTCACTCTTCTCCATAAGCGCTACCGAGAGTCCACTGAGCGCTGCAGCCTGGGCTACACCAGCTCCTTGGATACCGCCGCCAATTACGCAGAGATCGTAGGTTTGTGGCGTGGGGTTTTCCATATGATTAGTCAATCCTTTACTTATTTTGTTGGGCATTTTATGAACTGCGTATTCCGTGAGGTGAGTAGGGTGGCAATATCAAAGGTTTCAAATAGGGCGACACCGCGATTTGCCAGGGTAACTGCGAGTGCTGGGGTGCCCACTTCATAGGCGACCAGTTTACTCGTTAGTCTATCCAGATTTTCAGTCTCGGGAATAATATTGAAGTCAACAAAAGTATAGTCGCCAGCGATAGCGTTGATTTCGTCACTGTCGATATGACTCCATTCCAGTAATACAGGTCCAACCTGGGGCCAGCCATTGGCTTTGGCGGTGGCAAGAATGCTGTAGTCAAAACTGATTAATACGGCGCGATCAGATATTGGCCGAAGCACTTGGCAGACATTTTGTAACATTGTTTCGGCGCCAAATGTGGCGATAGATTCTTCCTTTAACTCAACAAATACTGTTACCTGTGGATGCTGCAGGATGATTTTAACTACATCTTCCAGGGAAGAAATAGTCTCGTTGATAAATTGCTTACCGAGGCGCTTGGGCTCGTAGGCTGGCAGTGCCATCAGTTCCTTGCAGCTCAGCTCTGAGATCAGAGCACCCTCACCGCTGACCCGCTCTAAGCTTATATCGTGATAGACCATAGGTTGCTTATCGAGACTCAGCTGGATATCAACCTCGACAAATAAGGCGCCGGCATCAATAGCCTTTTGCACTGACAGTGCAGTGTTTTCTGGGTAGGTTGCCTGCAGACCACGATGAGCCACAAGCTGCTCGGCCGAGAGTTGTTGAGTTGTATTTTGCAGCGTCAAGTTAGGTTTCCAGATTGCTGAAAAGCATTGTATGTCCAGTTTCCGATAACTACATAGTATGACTTTGAGCCGCTAACCGATATGGTTTCTTGTGAATAACGGCTATGGCATTGCGCCATAGAAGCATTGTAGTGCTATCCTTCTATTTTCGCTCTAAAGAGACTTATCCTATGACACATGTGCTGTTTGAAATTCGCGATAATGCGGCGTTACTTACCTTAAATAACCCCGATAAACGCAATATGCTGACCCGCGAGGTCTGCGCGCGGATTGTCCAGTATGTGGCTGAAGCGGAGGAGCACCCAGAGGTTAAGGCTTTAATCGTTACTGGCACCGGTCGTGCGTTCTGCGCAGGCGGGCAGCTGAGTGATTTGATTCCCGATCAAGAAATTCTGGAGGCGATTTATAGTGGTTTCTTAAGTATCGCCAACTGTAAATTACCCACCATAGCCGCGGTAAATGGCGCAGCTGTTGGCGCTGGCTTTAATATGGCAGTGGGTTGCGATGTGCGGATTGTCACTGAAGCCGCGCGCTTTGAACCGCGTTTCTTTGGCTTGGGTCTGCATCCGGGCGGCGGCAATACGTGGATGTTGCGACAGTTGGTCAACTGGAATACCGCGGCTGGTATGTTGCTGTTTTCTCAGTCATTGAGTGGTCGTGAAGCGGTTGAAAAGGGCTTGGCTTGGAAATGCGTTAGCAATGAAGATCTGGTTGCAGAGGCCTTTGAATTTACGGCTAATATTCGTGACTTGCCGAAAGAGCTATTGTTGCGTACAAAAGAGACTTTACGCACGGCGGGCGGCACAAATAGCCATAAAGAGATGTTGGAGATTGAAACCGCGGCGCAGGTTTGGTCGATTAATCAACCCTACGCCCGGGATTCTATTGCCGCTATGATAAAGAAGATCAGCAGCGAGTCTTAGGCTGCCTTAGTGCTGGTTGGCTAGGGCTTTTTCAGCAGCGGCAACTGATTGTAGAATCAGTGTGTTAATCGTCATTGGCCCAACACCGCCGGGAACCGGCGTATAGGCAGCAACCCGATCAACCAATGGCGCCAGTTCAATATCGCCGACGCCGCCAGGATGGTAGCCGGCATCCACTACTACGGCGCCATCTTTAATCCACTCGGCTTTAATAAACTCAGGTCGACCAACTGCGCCCACCAGAATATCAGCCTGCTTAATCAGTTCTGGAAGGTTCTGCGTTTTTGAATGACAGATAGTCACTGTGGCATTGGCATTTAAGAGCATCAGTGCCATCGGCTTGCCAAGAATCGGGCTGCGACCTACAACTACCGCGTGCTTGCCCGACATATCAATAGCGTAGCCCTCGAGGATGCGCATAATGCCCTGAGGTGTCGCTGATCCATAGGCTTCCTCGTTCATCGCCATGCGACCAAACCCGAGGCAGGTTACGCCATCGACATCTTTGGCCAGAGCAATGGCATCAAAACAGGCGCGCTCATCTATCTGCTTGGGTGTTGGATGCTGCAACAGAATACCGTGACAGTCAGGATTGTTATTCAGCTCTTCAATTTTTGCCAGCAACTGTTCGGTGCTGGTGTCATCGGCCATTTCAACCGCTATAGATTCCATCCCCACACGTTTACAGGCATTCTGCTTCATCTTTACATAGGTCGCTGATGCGGGATCACCACCTACTAGAATGGTTGCCAGAATTGGGGCCTGACCATTATTGGCTGCTTTAAGGGCAGCAACCCGTTGAGATAATTCGGCTTCGGTTTTAGCGGCGAGAGATTTACCATCAAGAATCAGTGCAGACATTTTTAGACCTGTTTATATAGACAAAATAGTTTAGTGAGAGAAAGGCATCAAAATAGGCATGGGAAGTGACTAAAGCAACCTTTTTTATCGAGCATAAGAAAATTTTATAGAAGTGGTGCAAAAAGAAGGTGTGGCAAGAGCGTATCAAAATGGGGTGGACGACGGGGATTGAACCCGCGACCACCGGAATCACAATCCGGG
>ERZ1047472.87-NODE-87-length-87165-cov-27.945953_pt1 | contig 87165 bp, 86 predicted proteins | sample MGYA00383095_ERZ1047472 | MGnify/ENA primary metagenome ERZ1047472 (study PRJEB29581, sample SAMEA5548365) | metagenome | biome: marine; feature: coastal; material: water | depth 1 m | study: Short-term variability in the microbial, nano- and picoplankton dynamics... | reverse complement strand
CTCTATTAATTCGTGGTGGAAAAAATAAGTTCTATTCCCTTTTTTATAGTGCTTTATAATTCCCTTGTTCATCCAGTCGTGAATGGTTGCCCTGGTTACATTAAATAGCTCTGCGGTCTCTTGTATTGACAGAATCTTGCTTTCTGTTTCTGGCGTTTTCTCGTTGCCCTTGATGAGCTTTAAAAGGCGTTCCTCGCTTTTTTGCAATGCGTCTTGAAATTCAACTAATAAGGCGTTGGTTAATTCAATTGATGTTAAATCAATAATTCTTTTACTCTTGGTCATAAAAACAAGTTTAAAATATAGGGGGACTATTCCCTCCTATATATATTATTACCTGGTTTTATATTAATTTCCATTAATTGTGCAGTTACAAATGAATTTTTTTAGCTTTGGATATTAAACTATCTCATTATAAGTACGTTATGGAGTAAAAAATAATAGAAAAAATTTTTCTTTAGGTTTTTTTTAAAAAATAATAGGTAGAATTGTGTTGTTTTAAGCACAGGTTTTTGCACGTGAGATTAGAAGAAATTTTGGTAGCTGTCAAATTAGCAATCTTGAGTCGGGTGACTATAAATTATTTTCTTTTGGGAGTGGTGATAAAAAAGGTAAATTGGTCTAGTAAAGTATGGTGAGTTCTTTCAAACCAATTTCACTGCAAATAATTCTAAAAAGCTCTATGGTGGGGAAGATGTGGGGAAACAAAAAAGGCAACTACCTGTTTTTTAGGTAATTGCCTTCTATTGTTGTGACTCCGGAAGGATTCGAACCCTCAACCAACAGAGCCGAAATCTGTTATTCTATCCAGTTGAACTACGGAGCCATACAATTTGCAAATATAAAAGATATGAGGGCAATAAAAAGCAGACATTTGTGTTAATTGAATTTGAAATATTATGAAGAATCGTTTTCTAATTTACTTCTTATTATTGAGTAGCTTTTCTTTTGGGCAACTAAAACCAATAGGGACTTGGACTGAGCATATGCCACATAAAACTGGTACTGCAATAACAAGAAATGCCAACTCGATATTCTGTGGAACGAGGTCAGGTGTTTTTCAATATAACACAGAAGACGGTTCAATCTCCAGATATACAAAAGTCAATAAGCTAAATGATATAGTTGTATCTGAAATAAAATATAATAGCTTTAATAATGTTGTCGTAGTGGTGTATGACAATGCCAACATCGATATACTTAAAGGAAACAATGTAATTAATATTCCATTTATTAAAAGCAAAGAAGGACTGTCAAACAAAGAAATCTTTGATATTAGCTTTAATAATGAGAAGGCGTATTTATCATTTGGCTTTGGTGTAGTAGAATTAGACACAGATAAGAATGAAATATCTGACACATACCAATTTGGAAGCGATGGTGGTGAGATAAAAATTAACAGCACTGCTCAATTCGGTTCCGAGATTTACTGCGCTACCGATCAAGGTATTTTCACGGCAAACATAAATAGTAATTTACTTGACTTTAACTCATGGTCAAAATACAATCAATGGGAGAACCAAATAATTAAAAAAGTATTCACTTTTAACAATATGGCTTTTGCTGTTGTATCCTTTACGGGCACGGCAAAAGACTCTCTGTTCAATATATCTTCAACTATTGTTAAGAATATTTCAAACATATCAAATGAAGAGTTTAAAGGAGTCGAAGTTAATGGAGACGAACTAATCTATGCTAGCAAGAACAAAGTAGAAACCTTAAATGAAAACCTAGATGTTGTAACCACTCTGAATAGAGATAATAATAGAGTTGTAGGCGTAAGCAAATCCTCAGCAAATGGCATGTTATACCTTTTGACAGATTTTGACCCTTTAGTAGAAAATAATGGCACTAACGACGTTCAATCTATAAGACCAAATGGTCCCTTTGACAACTCAGTGTTTGACTTAGAGGCAAAAAACGGAGTCTTGTGGGCAGTGCCAGGAGGAATTGATGGAGCATACAATGGAACATTCAATCTTTCAAAGATTTACAATTTGAAAGAAGGTAGTTGGACAAGTTATGTATACTTTAATTCAAACACAGGCTTAGCGAATACATGGGACTTATCTGCAATTGCTATTAATCCGCTAGATGAAAATGATGTGTATTTCGGTTCATTTGGAAAAGGTTTGTTTAGATATAGGGGTCAATTACCCTTTATTAAATACGACCAGAACAACTCTGGCCTAGAAGAAAGAAACGATGTTGTTTGGAATGGATGGATTGGTGCAGTTGGAATTGATTTCGATGCAGATAATAACTTATGGATTACTAACACCTATAATACAAGATGCCTAAAGGCAAGAATAAATGGAAACTGGATTGCTTTTGACTTTAGAAGTTATATCTCTTCATCTACTGCAGTAACTGATCTTGTTATAACGGAAAGTGGCCTAAAGTGGATGGTTCTACCAAGAGACAATGCTATTTTGGTTTTTAATGACAACGGCACACCTAGCAACCTAGCGGATGACGAAACAATTTTACTAAACTCTGAGACTGGCAACGGGGCTATACCAGGAATAGTTGGAATAAATATAACCAAGGATAAAAAAGACCAGATATGGGTAGGCACAACCGATGGGATAGCCGTATTCTTTAATCCAGACCAAGTTTTTGAGAACGGAAGACGAGATGCACAAAGAATTTTAATTGACGGTGAAGAAAATGTTGAGGTGCTACTAGCCAGCACCACTATTAACAATATCGCAGTCGATGGAGCAAACAGGAAGTGGATTGCAACGGCTGAATCGGGTGCATATCTTTTATCTGAAGACGGTACAGAGCAAACACACCATTTTACAACTGAAAACAGTCCTCTGCTTTCAAATAACGTTACCTCAATCGCAGTAGACGATGTTACAGGTGAAGTCTATTTTGGAACCAACAATGGAATTATTTCATACCGTGGAACAGCCACAGAAGGCAAAGAAGACTTTAGTGATGTTAAGGTATTTCCAAACCCAGTTAGGGATAACTACACAGGTCCTATTGCCATTAGTGGTTTAATAGATAACTCAACAGTTAAAATAACTGATGTAAGCGGAAACTTAGTTAACGAACTTAGGTCTGTTGGTGGCCAAGCGATTTGGAACGGAACTACTTTTACAGGAGAAAGAGCATCAACTGGGGTATATCTTATTTTCAATAGTGCGGAAGATGCTGAACAGAACTTAAAAACAAACATCGGAAAAATTCTATTCGTAAAATAAATGCTAGCTTCCACAAAAGCCATTGTTTTAAATAGCACCAAATTCGGTGACACAGCATTAATAACTCGTCTATTTACCGAAGAAAAAGGTGTGGTCTCTGTAATTTCTAATAGAGGAAAAGCAAAGTCAAATAAGAACAGCCGTTTAAAGGTTCCTTTCTCACTAGTCGATATCGTTTTCTATTTTAAAAACAATACACAAGTTCACAGAGTTAAAGAGGTCTCGAACGACAAAGATTATAATTCTACAAACACAGACATAATTAAAAGCTCAACCTCGTTTTTTCTGGCAGAGTTTCTAAGTAAAATTATTAGGGAAGAGGAATCAAACCATAAATTATTCCTTTTCCTTAGAGAGCAATCGTTGCAACTGAACCAGGCAGTAAATGTTGACGCGAATTTTATTTTAGAATTTATTTCTTCCATACTCCCGTTTATAGGAATAGAACCACATAATGAAGGGGCTCCAGATTACTTTGATTACGAAAACGGAATATTTACAAGTGTCCAACCAACACATAGAAACTACTGCAAAGGGGACTTATCTCAAAATATTTTTTTATTCTTTGAACAAAAATCTAAATTAAATAGAGTAGAACGAAACGCTTGTATCGACGCTTTGCTAGATTATTGCGCTGTGCAGTTGCAACAAAGTTTTAGATTGAAGTCTAAAGAGGTATTAGATGTAGTGTTTTCTTAGAGCAGTTTTAAATTAAAAAAATTAACTTTTAGACTGTTCTAGTTTTACAGAAGTTAATATTGCCTCTAACTCTCTAAGGTACTCACGCTTATTAAACTTCGGAGCAAAAACAAAGCCATCTAGGTGAATTACTCGGTTATTAGATTCATCAACCAAGGTATAATGTAAATATGGCCCTCCCATAAAGTCGTTCTTCATATTCCACAAACCCCTATACTCAATTGTATAAATACCGTTTAAATTTATTTCCTTAGTACCTGGTTCAAACTCTTCGTAAACAGCCATATAAGAGCTGTCTCTAGATCCTTGAATGAAATCAGCACAAAAGCTATTTCTTTTTTCTATAAAGTACCCATTTGTAAAAACACTATCCGAATCATATGGCTCCGTATAAACTGAAACTCCTTGAATTATTTGATGCTGTCCAACCTTCTTTTCCATCTTATACCAAACACCTAGATCTTTCTGTTGCATTTTTACAAAACCTTTTGGCAAAAGAATCCCAAGACCAAAATCCTTTTTTAAACCCTCAACTAACTCTTTCTGATTGTTCTTTTTAAAATTTAGTTTTAACCTAGAAACCTCCTCTTCATTAAAGTAGTTGCGAATAGTTTGTTTGTTCTTTTTTAAGACTCTAGCTGCTGATTCGTCGTCTGGTGCATCAATTTGAATCATCAATTGATCTTTTGCCCATATATCGTTTAAGATTTTAACATCCGTTTTAAGGCTCTTCTCTATATTAATCTTAAGAAGGCTTCTACTTTGTTTTAAAATTGATTTAAAGCCTTTAAATGACACCGTAGACGCTCTAAATTGCGCCTCTTGTTGAGGTAAACCAATAACTTCCTGAAAAAATATTTTTTCTATTTCCTCTCCTGTTTTACCATTCTCATACAATGTGTCTACCACAATTAAAACTTCTCCATATTTGCCGGAGCTTGAAGGTAAAAGGCTCTTGTCATTTTTTATGCTTTCACAAGCAAAAAGAGTTGCAATTGAAGTAATTAAAAGTATAAGTCTCATTATCCTATTTCTTTAACTCGGACTTGCATCCCAGGCTTTAGTCTTCTAAAGTTTAAATTGCTATTTAAACGTTTTAAATCGTTTACGCTTGTTCCTGCGTATAATTTTGCAATATCCCACAAGGTATCTCCCGAACGTACAATGTGTACTTTATATTTTCCTTCATTTTTAGTTAACGGTGGTTTTTTTGCTATTACTTCTTTTGGAACAGGTTTGCCATTAGTGAAAATAGTCAGCTTGTCACCCGGATTTAGTCTTGTCGACCTTTTGTTGTTCCAAGCCATAAGTTCTCTTACGGTGCAGTTATACTTATTTGCTATTGACCCTAAAAACTCTCCTCTTCTAACAACATGAATAATTGACTCCGGTAAAAAAGTTTCTTTCTCTTTACCGGCAACGCTATCGGCAACTTCCTTTCTTCTTAAGTCTGCAACAATGACTTCCTCATTACTCAAAAACAGCCCTATTTTATCAACCGGAAGTTTTAAGCATTGCGGCTCGTCTGTATTCGGAATATATTTCAACTTGTAAGTTGGGTTTAAAAAAACCAATTGCTCTTCAGGGATATTAATGTATTGTGAAATTTGCTTGAATGATAAATCTCTTGAAACGTAAACCGTATCTGTTTTATATGCAAATGGTTGAAGTTTATTAGGGTAAATACCATGTTCTTCATGGTAATTCAATATATAATTAACTGCAATAAATGCAGGAACATAACCTCTTGTTTCGCGAGGTAAATGCCTTCTTATTTCCCAATATGTTTTTTTACCTCCAGATCTTCTAATTGCTTTATTTACATTTCCTGGACCACTATTGTAAGCAGCTAAAACCATATGCCAATCTCCGTAAATATCATACAGGTCGCTCATGTATTCGCAGGCTGCAACTGTAGCTTTATAGGGATCCATGCGCTCATCATAATAGGAAGTAACATCTAAGTCATACATTTTTCCTGTTCTATACATAAATTGCCATAACCCTTGTGCTCCAACTCTTGATTTTGCTACAGGACTAAGTGCTGACTCTACAACTGCTAAATGTTTTAATTCTAATGGCATATTATATCGATCTAAAACCTCCTCGAACATAGGGTAGTAAACCGGTTGTAACCCTAAAACATTAGAAACAAGCTCTCTTCTTTTATTCCCATAAAGATTTATAAACGCCTTAACAAACTGATTGTATCCTAAGTTAATTGGAGTTTCCTGATTTAATTTCGCTAGTCTTTTTGATAATACACTATCGACTAATTCAGTTTTTGTGATTAAGGTTTTACTTGAATCAAAACATACTCCAATATTCTCAAAATACTTTTGAGCCATTAAACTATCCACCATTTTTAAGATGGCATTATCCTCAGTAATTACGAAAGCTGTGTCTTTCTTTTTTGTTTCAGAAACTCTTTCATTGCCTGCAACAAAAGGAATTGTGTAAAGAAAAAGGCAAGCAAAAATAATGCGCATAAATGTATCGTGTATTAAGTAAACGAATGTGCTTACAATAAAGTGTATTACGAAGTTCTGAATTAAATTATGCAAGCAAGAAAAACTATATTAGTTTTATTAACTAGGCTATGTTTATTAAGTATTCAGAGAAACTCAATAATTTTTCCTCTTCAAATGAGTTTGCTAATAACTGAATTCCAAAAGGAAGACCTTCAGTAGTTTTTCCAACAGGAAGAGAAATCGCTGGCAATCCCGACAAGTTAGCTTGCACAGTAAAAATGTCCTCTAGATACATCTTGATAGGATCATCAACCTGAGACCCAATATTAAATGCTGGGTTAGGGGTGGTAGGCGAAATAATAAAGTCATATTCGTTTAAAATTTCTATAGACTTTTCCTTTATTAACCTTCTTACCTTTTGTGCTTTGCTATAGTATGCGTCGTAATAACCTGCGCTTAAAACATATGTTCCAAGCATAATTCTTCTTTTAACTTCTTTTCCAAAACCCCCTGATCTAGACTTTACATATGTAGAAAGCAAATTATTCGCAGAAGAGCTTCTATGTCCAAAATGTACCCCGTCGTATCGAGCTAAATTAGAAGATGCCTCAGCTGTTGTCAAAACATAATAAGCAGGAACCATTTGATCCAAATAATCAAATTTTATCTCTTCAACTTCGTGACCTTCAGCCTTTAGTTTGTCGATAACCGCCAAGGTTCTGTCCTTTATTTCTTGGTTTAAACCCTCGTGGTTAACATAACAGTCTAAATATGCTATTTTCTTTTTTGAGCCTTCTGGTTTTATTTTTTCAGAATAGTTGGGTACCGGTCTTTGACTAGCTGTGCTATCATACTCATCTGCACCTGCCATAACTTCAAGCAATAAAGCAGCATCATAAATTGAATTTGTAAAAGGTCCTATCTGATCAAATGAACTTGCATAGGCAATAAGACCATGTCTTGAGACTCTTCCGTATGTTGGTTTTAAACCAATATTTCCGCAAAATGACGCAGGCTGCCTAATAGATCCTCCTGTATCAGAGCCTAATGAAGCCAAGCACATTCCCGCGGTTACAGAAGCAGCAGAGCCCCCACTTGACCCACCAGGTACTTTGTTAGTAAATAGTGGGTTTTTAACATTTCCGTAAGCTGAGTTCTCATTTGAGCTCCCCATTGCAAACTCATCACAATTGGTTCTACCAATAATAATTGCATCTTCGGCAAGTAACCTTTCTACAACGGTTGAGGAATAAATTGACTCAAAACCTTCTAGTATTTTTGAAGAAGCCCCAACTTTAAATCCTTTATAGCAAATATTATCTTTTATAGAAACAACCATTCCAGCAAGCCTCCCTGCTGTTCCATTTACTCGTTTTTCGTCTACTTCTTTTGCTATTTGTTTTGCTGATTCAGCAAAAACTTCTAAAAAAATGTTTAACTCTTTTTGAGTTTCAATTTTATCTAAATAGCTGTCTATTAAACTTCCGCAAGAAATGGCGCCAGCTGCAAGATCAGTCTGAACATCTTTAAGGTTCTGATAATTTTTCAAAAGTATTTGGTTTTACTTTTTAGTTACTTCATCATTGTTTTCATCGTCTTTGGTAGCATCTTTAAACTCTTTTATGCCCCTACCAACTCCTTTAAATAGTTCGGGAATTTTCTTTGCTCCAAACAACAAGACTAATGCAATAACAATTAAGATAATTTGCTGAGGTCCGAAAAAACCTGCCTCAAAAACTACTGTGCTTTCCATATCTTTAATTTTAAATCAAAATTAGTCATTTAATAAGCAATCAAAAGCAAACAAAACCAAGAGAGTTTAGATAAATTTACCTTCTTGAAAAACAGCGTAGATTATATAATTGTAGGACAGGGTATAGCCGGAAGTGTTTTAGGTCTACAATTAATTAAAAAAGGTTATTCAATTCTTGTAATTGATCAAGGTTATAAAAACTCTTCTTCATATGTTGCTGCAGGGCTAATTAATCCTACGGTTTTAAAAAGGATAACCAAAACATGGAGAGCAGAAGAGTTTATTAAATACAACAATTTGTTCTACAAAGGTTTACACGAATTTCTTAATGGCACTTACTATTATAAAACACCCTTTTCGAAACTAATTAACTCTACTGAAGAAAAAGATTTTTGGAAACATCGTTTTGAGCAAGAAGGCGTTAGTAATTACATAGAAAAAAAACTTAAAAAGGTAGAAAATTCTGAGCAATTCAACACACCATATTTAGAAGGAAAAGTAAAAAACACAGCTTGGTTAAATATTAAACCCTTTTTAGCTGATTTTAGAAAACACATACTAAATAAAGAGTCTCTTTTAAAAGAAAAACTCGACTTTAAAGAATTAAAACATTATTCAAAGCATATTGAATATAAAGGTATTAAAGCAAAAAAGATTCTATTCTGTGAAGGTGCTAAAATTTCAGAAAATCCTTTTTTCAATTATATTCCTATGGTTTTGAATAAAGGCGAATTGATTACAATTAAAACTTCAAATTTTAGATCTAATAAAATTTTAAAGAAAAAGGTTTTTGTATTGCCAATCGATAAAGAAACATACAAAATCGGTGCGACGTTCGAATGGAAGTGGGAGTCTGAGAAACCTTCAGAAAAGAAAAAATCAGAATTAGAAACAGACTTTAAAAATATCAGTTCTGCCAACTACGAAATAATAAATCATGAAGCTGGAGTAAGACCATCATCAAGAGATAGAAGACCGGTAATTGGATTACATCCAGATTATAAAAACTTTGGTGTATTTAATGGTCTTGGATCGCGGGGTTGTTTAATGGCTCCTCTTTTAAGTGCAGAATTTGTGTTGTTTTTAGAAGAAAAAAAAATTGTCAGTAATGAGGCTGATGTAAAGCGATTCGAAAAATTTAGGCCAAATTCAAACGCTTAAATAGGGTTTCTTTATAAGACCCTCCAATTGGAATTGACTTCTTATGATTTTCAATTTGAACTATTGAGCTATCTATAGTTTTAATCCGTGTAAGGTTGATAATATAAGACCTGTGGACTCTTAAAAAATACTCTTCAGGCAACTTTCTTTCAATATCCTTCATTGTTGAATGAATCGTGTACTTCTCGTTTTCAGTATGAAGAATTACATAGTCTTTAAGAGCTTCAATAAATAAGATATTATTATTTAATACCTTAACCAACTTAGAGTTAGATTTAACGTAAATAAATTCTTTTGATATAAACGAGTTTTTTTGGTCTTCTTTTACCTTCCCTTGAGCATCTTTGTCTCTTTCTTTTTGAAATTTATAAAGAGCTATTTCAATTGATGTCCTTAAATCAATTTCTTTAAAAGGTTTAATAACATACCCGTATGGGTCAGTTATTTTTGCTTTGCTTATTGTTTTTTCATCTGCATAGGCAGTTAAAAAAACCACAGGGAGGTTAAATTTTTCTTTTATAATTGATGAGGCGTCAATACCAGTCATTTCTCCCGCTAACATAATATCCATTAGGATTAAATCAGGCTTATTATTGGCAAGATAATCTATGGCACCTTCTGCATTAGAAAAAGAATTTAATACTTCATATCCTGTTCTATCTAAACAGACGGAAATATCCTTTGCTACTATAGCTTCATCTTCAACAATTAAAATTTTCTTCCTAGACATTATTCAAATTTATTAAATTTGATTGTAAAACAGACACCATTTTTGATTTTTAATGATATTTCACCCCTAAGTTGCTCAACTAAAGTGTTTACAAGTTGTAATGCTAAAGTCTTGGTTTTCATGAAGTCAATTTCTTTTGGTAATCCAATACCATCATCCTTAAATTTGAATATTATCTCTTCATTAACACATGAAAAACTAATCGTCAACCTCCCTTTTTCTCTATCAGTAAATGCATATTTTAAACTATTAGATATTAATTCATTTAAAATTAACCCTAAAGGAATTGCGTTATTAAGGCTTAATTGTATTTTTTCCAGGTTTAATTTTAATTTAATATCAATCTTTCCATAGTTATATGAACTTACTAATGAATGACTTAAATCACTTATATAAGTGTCGAAATATATATTAGAAAAATCATTTGTATTATATAGTTTCTCATGAATAAGAGCCATTGAGTTAATTCTATTTTGACTATCCATTATAATAGACGTTAACTCCGGTTTAGATATATAATTACTTTGTAAGTTTAATTTACTTGATATTATTTGCATATTTTTTTTACCCTGTGATGAGCCTCTTTGAGTAAAACTTCCTTTTCTTTAAGTTGTGTTTCTAAAATTGAATTAAACTTCTCAGTGGCTTTTATCTTTTCTGTTGCAGCTTCAATTTTCTTCTTATCAGAAATGTCTAAAAAGGATAATAATATTGATTTTTTTTCCTCAAAAAGAATTAAAGGTGGCTTGCACTCAACATCTGTTAAGCTTCCGTCCTTTTTTTTGACAGAATAATTCATGAAAGGAACACTTATTCCATTCTTTAAATCCTCTATTTGGTTATCGTATAGGTTTATTTCCTCACTTAATAATATTTCTAAGTTATCAAGTCCTATTAATTCATTAGGATTATCATAATTCAAAATATTAGATGCCTTTTGATTCGAAAAAATAATTTTCCTTTTTCTATTTATAACAATTCCAAAAGAAGATGAGTTAATTAGCTCTTTATATTCTTTTTCTCGTTTTTCAAGCTTTTTTTGAATTTTATCTTGCTCAGATATATCAATAATACTTCCTTCAAAATATTTAAAGCTTCCCTTAGAATCGATAATTACAGATGAGTTTAATAAAACAGAAATAGGTTTTTTCTATTTACTAATTAAAGTAATTTTTTCTCCTTTTAGGTATGATTTAGACTTTATCTTCTTAATTAGTTTTATTCTATCCTCTTTTGTAAGATGTAATTTATAAGCATCAATATATTTATAATCGTTTTTTGAATATCCAAGAATTTCTAAAAATGCAGGATTGCACTCAAGAATTTCCCCATCCATAGAAGTTCTATATACACCTGCTAAATTTCTTTCAAATAATTCTCTATATCTCTTTTCTTGATCTTTTAATCTTTTTTCATACTCCTAAGATTCAGATATATCTATTCCTGATGCAATTGCAACTTTTTCTCCTCGATAAATCCCCGATCTAACATATAGTTTTTTAGGAAATATTTTTCCGTTCTTAGTTTTTGCCCACCAGAAAGTTGAAAAATCTTTTCCATTCCAAACACCGTTTAACCGTTCTACAATTTTTTATATATCATTCCTATCAGGTGTTGAAAATAAAACAGGCGTTTTACCTATTATTTCTTCCTTAGAAAATTCATAAGTGTCAATTACCTTTTTATTTACATCAACAAATTCATTATTCTTATTTAAAACATATAATAATTCATGTGAATTGTCAAATAATTGTTTATAGCTTTTCTCGGAAAGTTCTAGTTCTTTCTGTGCTTCTTTTATTGCAGTTATATCAACAATTTGAGCAAAAAAGAATTGGGGATTATTATTCTTATCTCTTTGAAGAATTGCTTTTAATAATGCATAAACTAATTTTCCTTCTTTAGTGTAATATCTTTTTTCTAATTCTCCTTTAGATATTTTTTTTTCAATTAATAAATTTCTTATTTCTATGTTTTTATCTACATCTTCAATAGGATTAATATCTCTTATACTTATCTTTTTCAATCCATCTAATGAATAACCTAAAAACTTGCAATAAGAATTATTAGCATCTATAATATTTCCTTCTAAATTAGATACAACAAAACCAATTGCCGATTCCTCAGTAACAGTTTTATATCGTTCATAATTTATTAATGACTCCTGTTCTAATCTTTTTCTTTCATCAATATTTCTTGCGTTCGAAATAATAACTTCTTGACCTAAAAACATTCCTAACCTAGAAATTACCTCGACATCAATTATTTTTCCTGACTTAGATATAATTGATTTCTCATAAGTTACGGTCTCGCCCTTTAATATTTTATTATTTATATTATTTCTTGATTTGTTTTCTTTATAAGTTATAAACTCATTGGAATTACCAATTAATTCATTTTTATCATATTCTAGTAAGTTAGCTAATGTATTATTTAGATCAATAAAAACATTGTCTTTATTAAATATTGCTAGAAGTGATGTATTCTCTTCAAATAAATAATTGTAAGTTTCTTCAGATAACTCCTTAATCTTTAAAAATTCTGAACTTTTACTAAGATCTACAAAGTTTTTATAATGTTCTATTGTAATAAAATATTAGTCTTTATTTTTATATTTAATTAGTTCTGATTTTATACTTATAACTCTCTTATCAATAAGTTCAACCGTTCTAGAATAATTATCAGATAAGCCTTTAAATACTTCTTCTGCTCCAATTTTAATGTCTAAAATATCTGTTCCAATTAATTTTTCTTTTTCATAAAAACCTAAAATTAATCCTGCTCTATTATTTAATTCAGTTACATTTTTTAGTTCTTTTATTTACCAATAATAACCCTTGAGAAGAAGAATTAAAAAGGTGATTTAAAAAATTTTGTCGATCCTTTAATTTAGTTCTAATGATATATCTTACTTGTGTTATAAAATAACCAATAGTAAATGTTATTACATAAGAAGATATTATATAAAACCTACTTAATTCTAATTCATATTTTATAAATAAAAATTGTACAATAAAAAATAAAAGGACAAATAGGTTTATGGTTAAGTAAGAATCTACATTTCTATAAACTACAGATACGTAAGCAAATAATATTAAGAATGAAAAAAAACAATCTGTATTAAATCCGTTTTAAAAGGCAATATCAATAAATAATAAAACTGCTAAACCATATATATTCTATAATAAGCTTCGCATTATTTTTTATTATTTTAGATAAAAAAGTTCCTATAAAGGTTAAGAGAAAAGCGAAAGAATAGAAAATATACAAGCTCTGATTAAACTCAACATCCCCTATTGAAGGAAAGAAAAAGACAAATGTTAGTGTAATAAAAAATGCTAGAATTAATTCTAACCTTTCTAAAAATGAACCTGATACTTTTGAATAATTTTTAAATTTCGGGAACACCCTCATTTATAATATTTTAATGTAAAATATTACTTTTTTTCACTTTTAACCTTTTTCCCGTCAATTTTTTTCTCCACGTCATCCTTATATAAAATAGTTAATGTCTCTTCTCCAAATGTATTATACCATTTCCACTTTCCATCTTTTAAACCGTAACTATAATTTTCTTCTCTTTCTAAAATTCCTGATTCGTAATAATACTTATGAGTTCCTTCAGGCTGACCATCTACATAATTTCCTTCAAAAGAAGGCTTTCCATTTGGATAGTTAAATTCCCAATAGCCATTTCTTTGTCCATATCTATATTTACCTTCTTCTTTATGATCATTTAATTCATAAAACCATTCACCTTCTTTTTCTCCTTCAATATATTCACCTTTAGTAATAAAATTACCAATAATGTCAAATTCTTCTAAGTATCCATCCTCTAAACCCTTTCTAAATTCCTCAGTTCTTAAAATTTTTCCATTTTCATAATACCATTTCCATTTGCCAGTATATCTTCCTGCTGCATCACAAAAACCTTCTTGTTCAATGCTTCCATTTTTAAAATAAAAAACCCATTTTCCTCTTCTAAATGCATTGGAGTAACTACCTTCTGATTTTAATTCTCCTGATAGATAGTAAGTTTTCCATTTTCCTTGTTTTTTCCCTTCTTTATCAATTATACCTTCTTCAAGTAAATTATCATTTTTATAAAGTATTGTAGAAACTACATTTCCTTCAGTATCAAATTCTGTTGTTACTCCATCTTTTTTTCCTTCCAAATTATAAGCAGCAATTGATTTTACTTGACCATTTTTAAAGTAATTATATTCTAAATTAAAGTCGGCTTGATTATCTTCATTACTCTGCTTTTCTCCATTTATATAAAGAATTGCACTATCTAACTTACCATCGTTACTGTAATATTTAGAATATCCATTTAGTAAATCATTTTTATATCTGTTCTCAAGTTTGAGTCGTAAATTTTTATAATATGATTTCCATATTCCTTGTTTCCGTCCTTGTTTATCTATCTTATTTATTGACTCTTTAGAACTTAAAAACCCATTTTTATAGGTATATAAATGAATTAATCTTCCATCTTTTGCATACTCATATCCTAAACCTGATTCTTTATCATTTTCAAATGGAATAACTTTTTTAATCATAGAATTTGAAGAATCTGGAAAATACACAAATGAATTACCCTCTTTTAAATTATTCTCATAATTGTCAACTCTAATTACATAACATTTATTATTGTAAGTAATTGATTTTCCTTGTTTTATTCCTTCTTTAAAAGCAATAGAATTTTTTATATTTCCATTTTCCCTATAAAATTTCCAAACTCCATTCAATTCAAAATTTTCTCTATTTCCTTCTGATTTTCTTAAGCCATTTTCGTAATATGTAATCCAATAATCATTTGGTTTTCCATCCTTTATAAATCCTTCACTAGAAATAGTGCCATCTTCAAAAAAATAAACTTTGTATTTAGAATCTGCAGAATCAACAAATTGGCTAAAACCGCAAAAAGAAAGAAATATAAAAAAAAGAAAAATTGAGGTTTTCAACATCATATATAAATTATATTATCTTTTATTTAAAATTTAAAAAAATATGTTATTACTACTAGTAGGTTAATACTGTTAAAACAAAAATCAACATTTTGTTGCTTTAGTTAGTTATAAAAATAAAGTAACACATCTTAAACATATTTTGATTTGTTAAAGTGCTGATTCAATGAGATTATAATAATCTATTAACAAAGTGTTGAAAAGGCTATTGCTTATAAAAATAATACAAAACACAGTTATTTTCAGTTTGAATACTGTTTAAAAGTCAGCATTAAATATTTATTTAAATTAGGCTTAATTTCGATTTTGGTTTTGATTGGATTTATTATTGGATTTATAAAATTTTTCTATTAGAACTTATTATTTTTTTCTTGTAACTATTAACAGTACTTATTAACATTTAACTAACATTAATTTAAGATGAAAATTGCTATCGGAGGAGACCATGCTGGTTTTCAATATAAAGAGGCTATAAAATCACATTTAGTTGCCCAAGGCCATTATGTAAATGATTTCGGTCCAAATAACGAAGATAGTTGTGATTATCCTGATATAGCTCACCCATTGGCAGAAAGTTTACTAAAAGGAGAAAGTAATTTAGGAATAGCAATTTGTGGTTCGGGGAACGGGATAAATATGACCTTAAATAAATACAATGAAATTAGATCTGCTCTTTGCTGGAATACTGAATTAGCAGAATTAGCAAGACTTCACAACGATGCAAATGTTATTGCATTACCAGCTAGGTTTATTGGTGTTTATCTAGCAAAAAGTTGTGTAGATATATTTTTAGAAACAGAATTTGAAGGTGGGAGACACCAAAGAAGAGTAGATAAAATTGCAATAAAATGAGAAAAGAAATATTAGCTTTTAGCTTTGTAATACTATCAGGCTTTTCTATTGGACAAACTTTTGATTCAATAGCATATAAATATTCGCAAGTTATCAATAAGGAAGACCTAAGTAAGCATTTACATGTACTTGCTTCTGACGAATATGAAGGAAGAGAAACAGGGAAGAAAGGTCAAAAAATGGCTATGGATTATTTAATTAATCAGTTCAAGTCTTTTGGAATTAAACCTTATAAAAACGATTCATATGTTCAAGAATTTAGCTTGATTGAACAAAAAAATATTGGGGTTACAGTTATTCTTGGTGAAAAGAATTTTGAGATTAATAAAGACTTTTCTTTTTCTCCAAGCATCTTTAAAAACCAATTAATAAATACCGAACTAGTTTTTACGGGTTATGGATTAGAAAAAGATTATCAAAGGGTCGATGTTAGAAACAAGGCAGTATTTATAATTAATAAAGTACCAAAGAAAATTAGCGATGAAAAAAACTCTACTAAAGCAAAAGTTGCCATGGCAAAAACTATGGGTGCAAAAGCAGTTTTTATTTATGTTGAAGGCTATAAGGAGGAATTAGAAAAGTATGAGCACTATTTTTTGAAAGCAAGAATGCAATTAAGTGGTGAAATAAAAGAAGACGAAATTCCAGTTCTTAAAGTAACTAGAGAGTTTGCAGAAAACTATTTTTCGGATGAAAAACTAAAACTAGATAAGATAGAGAAGAAAGGGCTAAAAAAGTTGGAGTCATTCGCTAAACCTGTAAAAATAGAAATGGATAGGGCAAGCTCTAATTTAACTAGTGAAAACATTTTGGCGTTTATACCGGGAACAAGCAAAAAAGAAGAAATTGTTGTTTTAACAGCACATTATGATCATATTGGTACAGAAGACTCACTTGTATTTAATGGAGCAGATGATGATGGAACAGGAACGGTTACATTAATAGAAATAGCAGAAGCATTTACACAAGCAAAAAAAGATGGTTTTGAACCTAAAAGAAGCATATTAATTATGCCTGTTTCAGGTGAAGAAAAAGGATTACTAGGTTCCAAGTATTACACAAACAATCCCATTTATCCCTTGGAAAATACAGTAACTAATCTAAATATAGATATGATTGGTAGGTATGATAAAAGTCACGAAAAAGATAGTAACTATGTTTACTTAATTGGATCCGATAAATTAAGTGATGAACTCCACCAAGTAAGCGAAAAAGTTAATAAGCTTTATATTAACACACAATTGGACTACACATTTAATGACGAGAATGATCCGAATAGATTCTATTACAGATCAGACCATTATAACTTTGCAAAGAAAGATATACCTGTTATATTTTATTTTAGTGGTGTACATAAAGACTATCATAAAGCAACGGATACGGTAGAAAAAATTGATTTTAAGAAAACTGAGAAGATAGCACGCTTAGTTTTTTTAACAGCTTGGGAGCTTGCGAATCGAGAAGAAAGAGTAAAGTTGAATGATTAATTTATTACTCATTAAGTAAGGATTCAATAAATAGCTCCGTTTCTTTTTTATAATCAAGAAACAGGTTGCCTGTTCCTGGTCCATAAAAGCCCGTATGGATTTTTCTTACATTTCCTTTTTTATCAATAAAAATGGCAGTAGGGTAGGACATTACATGGTTAAGCATAGGTAGTTTTTCTGCCGCTTTGTCTTTACTTGACGACCCACCTAAAAGAATTTCATAATCTGCACCTGTTCTGTCTTTTAGCCTTTTTATGTTGTTTAGGCCTTTTTCTTTTGTTCTTGTCCTTTCAAATGCAATCGCAACAATTTCCAAGCCTTCAGAATTATAAGCTCTATACAACTCAGTAAAATAAGTTGTTTCGTCTAAGCAGTTTGGACACCAAGTTCCCATTACCTGAACTATAACTACTTTGTTTTTATAGGTTTCATCTGATAAAGAGACAATTTGACCAGATTCATTTTCAAAACTAAAATTAATACCGTCGTATTTAGGCTTTATAAAAGTTAGTGAGTCTGGGTTTCTTAATTTAAAATCATCATTTGGTTTAGCAACCCAACTTTCTTTCCAATGAGTTCCCGACCAAAAATTACCCACAATTGAGTCGCCTTTGGAAACTCCTTTAAACAGGAATGCGTGAGACCCGTCGAAAGTTGAAAGGAATATGGAGTCTCCATATACGTTTCCCTCCAAATGTCGGAAATCGCCTGTTTCTGTTGCAAATGTTCCTGTTAGCCTATTTTCTTTTTGATTGAAAAGGCCAATAGCTGCATAAGAACTATCTGTATTTTTAGAAAAGACTACTTCGTATTTTGGATTAATTTGAACAACATTCTTTATAGGTCTTTCTCTAAACCTGCCTCTAGTAAAAAATTTTGCAACGGAATTTATTTTATAGTTTGGGCCTTTGTAATAGTTAAGCCAAAGACCAACCATATTTTCTGGGTCCTTTATTGCAAGCTTAAACTCTGATTCAAATACTGGCAATTTAGCAATCAATGAATCATTTTTAACTACAACATCAGATACCAGTATCTTTTCTTGATCGTTTATAATTGCCATTCCCCAAGTACCATTGGTTTTGTTTAATTCGAATGAAAAAGGAAGTGCTTCGCCATTTAGGTCCATTTCCATAACCCAACCCCCCAGTTTTAATAACTCTTTTTTCTCAGGAATTTGTTTTGTGGTACAAGAAAAAATGAAAAGAAAAGATAATAATAAAGCAGTTGCTTTATTTAAATATGTCTTTTTCTTTTTTTCCATTTCTTACTTTTTTCTTTTGCTCTTCTATTTGTTTTACGGTGCTAATTTGATTCTTTTTATTTTCCTCTAATGAATACTCGTTTTCTTTAATTGTTTCTTTGCAGTCTTCAATATCTTTCTCTGCCTTTTTCTTTTCCCGAGCTAATTTTTCCAATGTATTTTCAAGAGTCTTTAATTCCTTTTCTTGATCTTCAAAATATGAAGAACTTGCTTCTTGGCTCAACTTAGTAGCGTAATTATTTAAAATAGACTCTGCAGATGTATACCCTGAAATATCATTTCCTCTACTTATAAAACCACCATTGCTTTTAAATTGAACAAAAATATCATGTTTTGTTTCAGAAATTTCTTTAACCTTAAAATAGACCTCAATAGGGGAGTTGCTAATAGATTCTATTATTACCCCTGTAGCATGAAGTTCGTTTGATTTGGTTTTGACATCACCATCATAATCTTTCATAATAGACTTCCACTCCTTAACAATGTCTTTCCAGTTAGCTCTAAAAACCTCGACTCATAGTGAGCTTCCACTGATATTGTTAATACTTTCAACGGTTTCTGTTACCTCAACAGGCTCTTGGGCAAAAGCAGGTAAAATTGACAATAATGCAATAATTAAAGGGAATAATCTATTTTTCATTTTCTTTATTTTCAGGTATTTCAATACTTGTTACTCCCCCTGATACAATTAGTTTCATTACGTCTGCAGAAGAAGCATTGATTGGGGTAACATTTTTTTTAGGAACGATAAATATTTGACCACTAATTGCATATGAAAAAGGTAAATAAACGGCTACTTTTTCCTCACCTATACCTAGGTCTAATAAGCTTTCTTTAGTGACAAATCCAAGCCTTTCCGCTTCAAAAGCATCGCCAAGTTTTACTAAAACAGGCTTCTTAAATTGATTTTTCTTTCCAACAAAGGCATTCATTAAATCCTTCATTGAGCTATAAACAAGTTTAATTAGTGGTGTGTTTTCTATAGCTCTATCAAATGGCTTTAAGTATCCCAAAAAATAGGTACCAACAAAACCAATTACGGTCACTCCTGCTAAAAGCACGAGAATACCTAAACCTGGAATATCTAACTTTAAAAGGCCGTCAATTAAAACAATTAGATAAAAAATTACATATATGGTTACGGCAATTGGAACAACATAAAAAAGACCTTGTAAAAAATACTTAACTAGTCGTTTAAGTATGTTGCTCTCCTTTTTGGGCTCTAAGTTCATTTTGTAATTTCTTGGTTAACGAAGCTACGACTAAATTATAACTGTCGTAAATTAATTTAATAATCATTTTTGTACTTAGGTTGCCTTTCACCGATACTGAGTTCCAATGTTTTTTACTCATGTGATAACCAGGCGTAATTTCTTCATAATCCGCCCTTAACTCAATAGCAATTTCAGGGTTGCACTTTAAATTAACATAGCTAAAATCAACTATTGAGGCTAGTGCAAACATTTTGTTAGCCACTTTAAAAACCAGTACTTTATCATCAAAACGCATACTTTCAGTAACTCCGTTTTTAGACAAGCAATATGCTCTTAGTTCTTCAATAGGCATTAAAATTTATATTTAATAGAAGCAATAAAATTTCGTCCAAGTGCGGTAACTCCTGAACTATAGGTCCTATAACGTTGTGAGGTGATATTTTCTATTCCGCCGCTTAAAAGGAAACCTCTTTTTAAGGTATAATTAAATCTAAAGTTTAATGTATACCATGCAGGAGAATAAGGCATACCCTTGCTATTTGTTGCATACAAGTGGGGTTTATTTTGTTCTCCTATATTTAAATTATCACTTGAAATTTTGCCGGAATAATTCGCGTAAAAAATAGATTCAAAACTTTGCTTTTTAAAAATGATTTCACTCATTCCAAAAACGGGAGCAACATGTCTTGAAGCGCTGGTTGAACCATCTTCCACCTCTTCTTCTCCTTTTTGATAGTTAAATGAGGACCTAAAGTTAAATAGGCTGTTAAGTTTTATTTCTACGCTTGTTTGAAAACCATATACATATGATTTAGCAGCGTTTTGTATTGCCTGCACTCTGCTTAGCTCTCCTTGATAAAAAATTGTGTCTAACCCATTAAAACTAAAGTCTCTTCTAAGCATTGCATTATTTAAATGAGTGTAGTAGATATTAAACTGAAACTTAACAATATCATTTATTAAATGGTTATAACCAAATTCATAATTAAAAACCTGCTCTGCGCTTAAATCTGTGTTAGGAATGGTCACTGATCCGGGTTCTGAGTCAAAAACTTTTCCAATATCATCAACATTTGGAGCTCTAAAGCCTGTAGAAAAATTCGTATACAAGGTTTGATTTGATTTTATTGAATATAGGAATCCCAGGCTTCCACTAAATCCATTATTGTTGATTTTTGAAGAAGTAACAGGGTATTGAAACAAACTTGTATCAAAGTCTGATTTTAGGTTAAATGAGTTGAAGCGAAGTCCAAGATTAATATTCAACCTCTGATTTAATTTATATTGATTTGTAAAAAAAGCAGCTATGGAGGTCCAGCTTGAATTAGGGTGCCTGCTGACTGTTTCTGTTTTTAGGTTTGTAATAATATTTATCTGATTCCCCTCAGAAGTTACTTGATTGTTAATTGCTTCTAAGCCATAGGTAATAGTGTTTCTTTTCGAAAAGGACTTTAAAAAATCTAAGTTTACAGAATATGCGTTGACTCTTTCGGTATTGTTGTTTTTTATTGAACTATTAAACCGCCTGTTCTGTCTACTTTCAACAAATTGTTGAAACGCAATATGTGCTTTGGCTTCATCATAAAAAGAGGATGTTTTTGTATTAACAAAACTTATCTGGTGCATTACCCACTTTTGAGGGCCATAATACCATTCAGCAAACCTTGGTTTGCCATCTAGTTCTTGAATAAGCCTATCATACCTTGGAACATCAGATGATTCAGAAAAATGAAAGGAGTAGCTTAATAGCAAACTATCTTTTAGTTGCCTTGCAAGTTTTTGGGTTATGTTTAATTGATTGTATCCTGACGGATATTGCTTTTTAGGGTTTGCGGCAACAGCAACATAATCAATGCCATCATTTGAGGTAGCAAAGGTTTCGTTTAGGTATTCATTAGGCCCATGATTACCCATAATGGCACTTAAATAATTGGAGAAGGTGATACTTGAAAGAGAGGACCATTTATTATTAGCTAAATTAAAGTCTAAATGGCTTGTAAACTCTTTATTTGCTGAAGCCACCCTTGCTAAGTAGCTTCCTTTTTGTAGTTTAAATGTATCAGAGTCTGCAAAGTGTGGTTTTAAACTTGTAAAATTCATAACACCTCCTATTGCATCGCTTCCATAAATAACAGAACCTGGACCAAACAAAACTTCTGTTGATTCCAATGCATTTACATCTAATGAAATTACATTATGAAGGTTTCCGCTTCTAAAAATGGCATTATTCATCCTTACTCCGTCAATGGAATATAAAAGCCGATTACTAGAGAAGCCACGTATCATAGGGCTCCCTCCTCCTTGTTGGCTTTTTTGAATAAAAACACCATCAGCTCCTCCTAGCATATCCGCTGCCGTTTGAGGGTTTCTGAGTTCAATTTGTTTTACATTAACCTTTCTTATCAAAGTAGGAACATCTTCTAGTTTTTGGTTCCATTTTGTTGCAGAAACAACAATTTCAGGTACAGCATAATCCTTGCGTGTCAGAAAAATAACAGAATCTAAATTGCTAAGAGAAATGTATTGTGAGTAATAGTTTATAGAGCTAATAACAACAGAGTCTTTTTTTGCAAACTCTGTTAAACTAACCTTTCCTGAGTAATTACCGTTGGTTAATTGGGTTTTTTCTAAGTCATATACATTGACAAACGGAATACCCTTTTTTGTGTCTTTATCTTTGACCACAATGATTTGGGATTTAAGAGAAACACATACACCTAAAGAGAAAAGAAAGATTAAAAAACCTTTATTCATATTATCGAAAGTAGGACTCGCAATCTTACAAAAATTAAGCCACTTAAGACCTTACAAATTTTTAATAATGTCAAGGTAAACGAAGAGGTCCGATGGAGTCTTTACATTTTTTGTTTTATCTCTTAGGTGACCTAGGCGAACCAAAACTATATTTTTAGAAGGAACAATAACAATATACTGGCCTAGAATACCACGTGCATAATGATAATTAAAACCATCATATTCTCCCAACCACCATTGATATCCATAATAATCAATTAATCTGCCAGACGCATCTTTTATATTAATAGGTGCTATTGAGTTCTCTATAAATTTCTTTGGAATTATTTGTTCATTATTCCGCATCCCTTTTTCTAAAACGAGTTTGCCAACTTTTGCAAAATCTCTTGCAGTACTGTAAAAACAGCAGTATGACTTGGTTTTCTGATCATTACTTGTTTTACCCCAAAGTGCATTGTTCTCTGCCCCCAACTTACTCCAAATACGCTCATAAAAATACTCTACGAACCTTTTACCCGTTGCCTTTTCAATTACAAACGAAAGCAATAAAGTGTTTCCGCCTTGGTAATGAAACTCGGTACCCGATTCTTTTAATAGGGGTTTATTTATAGTTAAGTCGTACAGTTCTTTTCCATAGTAGGTCTTTGCCATAAAGCCAAAAGGGTCTCCGTAGCTTTCGCCAAAATCAATACCTGAGCTCATTGTAAGCAGGTGTTTTATTTTTATAGATTTCTTGTCTTTACTTAAGTTTGGTACATAAAGGTGAATAGGGTCTTCTACACTTTTTATAAACCCATCCTGAATAGCAGCACCAATTGCAATGCTTGTAAAGCTCTTTGCGACAGAAAAAGAATTGCTAATAGAGTTTTTATTAAAGCCACTCCAATATCTCTCATATAGGACACTGTCGTTTTTTAAAATTAACAAACTAGTTGTTTTCCAAGCATTAACTTTACTTTTCTGATTGTCTGTTAGTGTTATTTGGGTCTTGCTTTCAATAAAAGAAGATGAAAAGTTAGTTTTTAAACTATCATGTTCGAATAAATTATTATCAGTTATACTTGGCCCTGTTTTACCAATTAGATAGGTGCTTTTTATAGCTTTAAAAAGATGACTATTACCACTTAAAATCAATGCGATACAAGCAGTTGTTATCAATACAGCAACACTAATTAGTACCCTTTTAATGCTCATAAATATGTGTATTAAATTGACGCTTACGCGACATTGAATAAATGATTAACTATCTAGAGCAGCGAAATTTAATTTAATTAATTAATTTTAGAGGCTAAATTGATATTGAAAATATTATGAAAACAAAAGGATTATTAATTTTTGCTGCAATTATTGCAATGACTTTTACTTCTTGTGAGAAAGAAGAACCCTTAACAGAAAACCCAGAGTTTATTCCAACTGCAACAGGAGATGACCCATCAGGAGGTAACCCTAATGGCGGCGGAACAGGTGGATCTGGTGGCGGAGGAGGAGGAGGAGGAATACCTTCTGACTTCAGAGCTTCCACAACACCAGCAAATAGAATTGCTGTACTTGAAGATTTTACTGGAGTAAGATGCGGGTTTTGCCCTGATGGTCATGAAGTGGCTGCACAAGTTGAAACTTCTCTTGGAGATGATTTTATTGTAATAGCTGTTCATGCTTCAGGAACTTACTCAAGTCCCGCACCTGGATCTGATTGGCCAAACTACGAAACTCCATTTGGTGATGCAATTAAAACAATGGCAGACCCTTCAGGGTTTCCTGCGGGAGCGCTTAACAGGCTTCCTGCTAGTGATTTAAATCTTAGCCCAATGAGACCTAACGGAATGGCTATGGGAAGAGGTTCGTGGACTAGCGCTGCTAACGCTGTTGTCGCCATGTCAAGTCCTGTGAATATAGGTGCAAAAGCAACTATTTCAGGTTCTACTCTTACGGTAGTTGTTGATGTTTATTATACTGATGATGAAACAGATGTAAATCATATTAACGTTGCGTTATTACAGAATAATTTATTTGGGAGACAATCAGGTGGTACTCCAGATCCAATGAACTATAATAACAGTCATGTTCTTAGAGCTTTAATTGCAGGAGATAATCCGCAATGGGGAGATCCAATTACAGAAAGTACAACTAAAGATTCGTTCATAAGGAAAACATACACATACACAGTACCTGCTGACTACAACGGAACAGGCGCTGATGGCGGTGGAGCTGTCGTTAACGATGATTTAGAAGTTGTTGCTTTTATTTCAAGAGGTCAGAGTGACATTCTTACTGCTGTTGATGTTGACGTAGAATAAAGAATAAAAAAGATACATATTGAAAAGGCTCAGTTTATACTGAGCCTTTTTTATTTATCTAAACCGAAGGATAATTTAGGATTAAAAACTAAATAGTGTTATTTGCATTGTATGCAATTCTATATTTTGAACCCAATAACAAGTACATCATCCACTTGCTCAGCGTCTCCTTTCCAAGCATCAAATTCTTCTTCTAAGAGCTGCTTTTGAAGGACAATAGGGTTGCGAAATTTTAAATAACAGTTCTCTAAACCGCTTAGTCATGTATTTCTTATTAGTTTTCCCACTAAACTGATCAGGGTAACCGTCAGAAAACATATAAAATTGATCCCCTTTTTGAATATCAAACTCATGACAGTCGAATTTGATTAAACCGTCCCTTATTCCACCAATAGGAGAAGAGTTTGATTTTGTTCGAGTTAAGGTAGAATCTCTAATGTGGATCAGAGGTCTAAAAGCGCCTGAAAATTTAAGTTTTTTTAAATCATCTTCAATGACACATAAAGCTATGTCCATTCTGTCTCTCGCTGCTTTTGACTTGTGAGACTGTTTTAAGGATTTTACTACCCCTTTGTGCAAAGCATGAAGTATTTTGTCTGGTTCATTGATTCCTTTTTTAGAAACAATGTCATTTAACAATACAGAACCTACCATAGACATAAATGCTCCTGGGACCCCATGTCCGGTGCAATCTACACTCGCAATAAAAATTTTGCCTCGAGTATGCTTAAGCCAATAAAAATCACCACTTACAATATCTCGTGGTCTAAAAAAAATGAACGATTCTGGGAGTTGTTTTTTAATATTAGATATTACTGGTAAAATAGCTTCCTGAATCTTTTTTGCATAAACAATACTATCTAAAGTCTCTTTGTTTTTTTCTTCTAATTCAAGTTTAGATTGAGCAAGGGTTGCATTTAGATGCTCTTCTTTAATTAGTATTGACCTAATTGAACGAATAAGAAAAAATAAAATCAGTAAAGTGAAAATAGAAGATATTGCAATGTTGTTAAAAATCTCTTTTCTTGCCTCATCCAAAAAAACATCAAAAGGGTAGTCTACCTGAACAACTGCGACAACACGACCGCGTGTATTTTTTACAGGCGCAAATGCCGACATCCAATGGCCATTGTCGTCTTCGTAAACATCAATAGTACTTCCTATTAGGTAGTTATTATAAAGCTCTTCAGGAAAGTTTTCGTACTCATGACGATAAAAGGGTTTTTCTGAGGAAGTTACTCCAAAGAAAAAACGGTTATTAAGAGAGTCAAGAGTTAAGGTGTATAAGTCGGTAGAGAGTGTATTTAATTCTTTTATACTTTTTAAACTCTCATGAAGCATAAGGTATACTTGGTCTTGCTTGTTTGTTCGAATAGAGTTTTTTTAGGATGCTTATTCAATAAATAATCTAATTGATTGGCATCTAATTGAACAGCAGCAGTTTTACTTACAGCTTCGATTATAGAAATCGCCTTGTTTTTATGTATTTGAAGTTGCACAAAATAGCTATGCCCTAGAAAATAAGCTATTAATACTATTAGGGTTATAAAAAGAATCAATAAAACCCTAGTACTGTTATTTTGAAATATCCTTTTAAGTAAAAAGCTCAATTTTTTGTATGATTAATGGCTTCTTGCAACAATACCTTTTTACGATTATTAAAAGCAACAATAAAAGAGTTTCTTAGTCCATTCATCATTAGTTTTTCTCTTTCAGTTACTATATTATCATAAGTTTTAAACGGGCCAATTAATAATAGAGTCATTTCTTCATATTCTCTTTCTTCAAGGTTATTTATTTCGTAATATAACTTAATAATCGAATCAGGTATTTCTTGCGTAAAGGCACCAACTTGAATGAAAAATTCTACCTCACCCTTAATTCCAGCCTTCAAGTTAACATTTTTATAGCTAATAACTTCGTTTGCATATTTTCTTTCGTCATTTACATTTACAATAAATGCATCTGAATAACCTTTTTGATAAAGTGTTTCAAGAAGCTTTTCAGCTTGTTTTCTGTAAGAAAAGTGCCCAACTACATATCTAATTAGTCCATCATTATCTACAAAAACGTCTACATTTTTAACTTGGTTGAACCTGCTAACCGGTATTGGGTTTTTATTGCTCCCAATCTGAACTCCGTAAAGTGCGGTTTTAGTTGTATATTGTAATCGCTTCGTAAATATTCCCCTTTCGGCAAGAGCTGCAGAATCCAAAATGTCTTCTTTTATAATTTCTGTAGGATTATAACCTTCGGGAATTTTTTCTGTAATAGTTAGTTTTAGTTTTAGCTCTTCAGGCTCATAGGGGCACTTCTGCATGTTTCTTTCGCCTTCAGCAATAAAATAGTCATCAATATACTTATTATACTTTTTAAGTTCGTTCAAAGAAAGTCTAGCTTCTGCGCATCGATCGGCTTCAACCAAAGACTTTGTAAGATAATAATATGTGTGGATAGGAGCATTTTTTTCTACGAAACTTCCTACCATGTAGTCGGTTGAAACTAATGGTAAAGTCTTTTTTAAATGAAAGATTGCTTCTTTTTCCATACCAGATTGTTCTGAGTATGCAGCACCCATTAAAAAATTAATATTCCCACTCTCAGGGTTTTCGATATAAATTTTTCTTAGCGAAAGAATTGCTTCATCTATTTGTCTTTGTGCCAAATGAGCTCTTGCCTTATCAAACTCGTATTCGAGTTCGTTTTGCGAAAAGGAATCTAGTGTAAATAATGAAAGAAAGATAAAAATATAAGTTTTCATATGTCGTTATTCTTCAAAGTCAATCGCTTGTTGTAATGAAATTTTCTTACCATTATTAATGGCAATAACAAAAGCGTCATCTATTCCGGCAGCTTTAATACCTTGTAAATAAGCCCTAGCCTCATTATATGTTTTATAGTTACCAGCAGTAAGATAAGTGAAATCTTGTGTGCTTAGGTATTTTATCCCCTCAATTTTTAGAAAAATATTTGCCGTTTTTGTTGGAATACCCTCTTTAAAAGCCCCGATTTGAACTCTATATTCAACCTTACCTATTAAACCCGCCCTAATATTGACGTTGTTTACACTAATTACTTCATCAGAGAACATTTTTTCATCATTAACATTTACCACAAAGGCATCAACATAGCCTTTATGTTTTATAACCTCTAACAATGATTCAGCTTGAGAGTGTATTGAAAAATGGCCAACCACATATCTAATTAAACCCTCTTTATCCATAAAAGCATCGACGTTTTTTAATTCTTTAAACCTACTCACAGGAACAACCTCTTTAAATGCCCCAAGTTGCACACCGTATAGTGGAGCGTTTGTTGAATATTCAACCCGATGTGTTTTAATTACTTTTTTTTCTGCTTTTAATTTAGGGGACTTAACGTCTTCTTTTTTTGTGAAGACAGTATCTGTAGGAATAACTTTATAGTCTTTTAATTGTTTTTTGGGAGATTTGTAAGGCTTAAAGTTTTTATTAACTGGTAGGGGTATTTCTAAAGGTTTTTCTTTTAACCCCCTGCATTTTTGAACCCAATTTTCAGACTCTTTAATATAAAACTCGTCTTTATGGGGATAAACTTCTAAAAACTTGTTTCTGGCTTCATTTGACTGTTCACACATTCCGTTTTGTGCATATGCTAAACACAAGTAGTAAAAAACATAAATCGGAACTCTAGTTTCATCTAGTGTATTGGGGTCGTACTCTAAAGACGCCATTTCACTTGACTCTTCTAATAAACGAATTGTTGCCGGGTTCACTATTTCTTTTTCGGCATAGCAAACTCCAATTAGGTATTTTAAATTAGCATTGCCAGGTTGTTTTTCAGCTAGGTATTGCAGATAAGGAAGTGCTTTTAATATTTGTCTTTTAGACAAATGTTGTTTGGCAATATTAAAGTTTTTCTGAAAGTTTTTGATTTCGTTTTGTCCCGCTATTTGTTGGGAATAAAATAAAGAAAAGGAAAGTATAGTGGATAAAATAAAAACTCGCACAATAGCAAAAATATTTTTTTAAACAGATCGTGTAAAAATCTTTTGGGAAGACTATTAACAGTTTTACTGTTTAAAACCTAATCTATACTTAAGTCCAATATTTTAACAGGGTGTTTATTATTTATTTTAAATGTTCTAGAAGCAAATAATCTAGAACCCAATGAAATAGACAAAAAAATGGCTGAAACTCTGGCGGTTTCTTCTAAAACTACAGGGTTTTCGTCATTAATCAATCCGTTTGTGGTGTCAATTAAAAAGTAGCCCAAGCCCGCAACATAAGTAATATCTGAAAGCAGACTCAAGCCGGAATGATTGTCTTCAATATAAATTGACTTAATTTTAGAAAGCATTATTTCTTGGTTGTTTAAAATAAAACTACTGTCTTTCAAAAAACCAATTTTTCCTTCATATTCTAAATTGTCTTTAGTCTTAAAAGAGATATAACTGCCCGTATAAAACTTGATACGCTTTATTTTACCGCGTTTATCTAAGGCTAAAAATTTTTGACCAAAACATAATGGGGCACAAAGTATTATGCTAAATAGAACCAATATAGTTTTCTTCTTCATTTTAAACGATGAAGGTATTAGAAATTTAAATGTTAGCCCAAAAATTTTAGTTAATATTCCTAAAACTTTATGCAAACATTTTTTGGTTCAGTAAAAAAACGTAAAACTTCAAACCCACCTTCTCTTCCAACACCGCTGTTTTTTACTCCACCAAAAGGAGTTCTCAAATCTCGAAGCAACCATGTGTTAACCCAAACAATTCCTGCATGTAGAGAGTTTGCCACTCGGTTTGCTTTTGATAGGTTTTCTGTCCATAAAGTTGAAGCAAGACCATATTTTGTTGAATTAGCATACATGAGCACTTCTTCTTCAGTATCAAACGGCATAATGGTTACCACAGGACCAAAGATTTCTTCTTGGTTAGTTCTGCAGTTATAACTAAGTCCTTCAATAATTGTAGGCTCTAAAAACCAACCGTTTAACCCTTCACCACTTAAATCAATTTTATTGCCTCCGGCAATTATTCTGCCCCCTTCTTCTTTTGCTAATTCAATGAAAGACATTACTTTTTCTAAATGGCTTTTACTAACCAATGCACCTTGATTAGTTTCTGGTTTTTCTGGATTTCCCACTATTAATGCTTTTGTCTTCTTTACAAAGTCGGCTTTGAACTTATCATAAATAGGTCTTTCTACAAATATTCTTGAGCCACACAAACAGATTTGCCCTTGATTTGCAAAAGAAGACCTAACTGTAGTTGCAAGCATTTTTTCATAGTTGCAATCTGCAAAAATTATGTTTGGGTTTTTCCCACCTAGCTCTAGAGATAGTTTTTTAAACATTGGAGCGGCTACCGCTGCAATTGTTTCTCCTGTTTTTGTTCCCCCAGTAAATGAAATTAATGGTATGTCTGGATGCTCGGTTATTGCGCTCCCAACAGAAGGGCCTAATCCGTGGACAATATTTAAAACCCCTTTTGGGAGCCCTGCTTTAATACAGAGTTCTGATAGCAAATAGGCTGTCATAGGTGTTATCTCTGAAGGTTTCGCCACCACACAATTCCCAGATGCAATCGCAGGAGCGATTTTCCAGGTAAACAAATATAGAGGCAAGTTCCACGGGGAAATACAACCTGCAACACCTATTGGACCTCTTAAAGTATAATTAAGAACTCCGCCCTCCATAGGGTGAGCCTCTGAAGAAAAATGTAAAATGGCTGTTCCAAAAAAGTGAATATTTTTAGCAGCTCTAGGAATGTCAACACTTTTAGATAAGCTAACTGGTTTTCCGTTATCTATAGACTCTGCCAAGGCTAAACGGTCTAGGTTTTCTTCAATGAGTCCAGACAACCTCAATAAGATAGCCGACCTTTTTTCTTTTGGTGTTGAAGACCAGCTTGGAAAAGCTTCTTTTGCTGCAGCAGTTGCTGCGTCAACATCTTGTTTTTGTGAATCGGGTATTAGGCTATAAACCGCCCCAGTTGATGGATTGTAGTTGTCGATGTATTTTTTGTTCAATGGTTCTACAAGTTCTCCATTGATGTAGTTTTTAATTTTTTCCATAGCCGAATATTTAAAGTGCTAAAGATATTGAATATAAAAAAACAGACAACCGTTACTTTTTTTAACGAATATATATCCTCTAATCCGCCTAAAACTCTTTTTGCTTTAAAATTTTATTAAAACTATTTTAATGAGGGTGTTAGTTTTGTTAATAAGAAGCCAAAACCTGTTAATTTCTGTTAAGCATAACAATCTAGGTTCAATTTATTCTAAATTCGAGCTTGAATGAAACAGAAGGGCATAGTTATATTAATATTTGCTGCATCAATGGCAATTATTTCCTTAATCGGAATTCAAGTCTACTGGATAAAAATTTCTTTAGAAACACAACAAAAGAATTTCGACAAAACTGTAATGACTTCAATTGTTGATGTTGTTTCTAAGATGGAGAAAGAAGAGGCTATTACTGAGGTTACAAGTAAAGTCTTTAGAGACAATCAATTAAGTTCAAGCTTGCAGGCAGACACGGTTTATTCTTTGGAGCAATTTCCAATAAACGACCCTTTTACTAATAATGCAATAATTAAGGAAGCAGGCAAAGAAGCTTTACAAGGAGACCAATACAGGATAAATTTTGAACCTTCGTTAAAATCTGATTCTTCAATTCTAATTGTAAGAAAAACACAGAAAAGGGTGCTAAGTAGTACCATAAACAATGTAGTGGCAGGCGGCGACAGCTTATTGAAAAATCAGATTGAAAGGAAAGCAACCCTGATAAATGACATCGTAAATGAACTGGCACTAATAAGTATTAGTAAAGGATTTAATGAAAGAATTGAAAGTAACCAAATAGACTCATTAATAAAACACGAATTAAGTTTAAACGGAATTCAACTACCATATGTTTTTGACGTTATTGATGCCGAAACGGGAGAGTTGAGTTTAAATCCTAATCACGAAAAAACGAATGAAATATTAAACTCCCCTTATCAAGTTAGTTTGTTTCCAAACGATTTTTATATTGATAGCGATCATCTCGTATTATACTTTCCTAACCAATCAAAACACATTTTAAAAAACAGTTGGAAAGTATTATCCACATCATTGTTTCTTGTTTTGATTTTAATCTTTCTGTTCTATTTCAGTATAGCAATAATTTTTAAACAAAAGAAGTTATCTCAGGTAAAGAATGATTTTATAAATAACATGACCCATGAACTAAAGACACCAATTTCCACTATTTCGTTGGCATGTGAAGCTCTTGATGACGACACTTTAGCAATTGAAAAAAACAGAAGAAAGTCTTATGTTAAGATGATCAATGAAGAAAACACGAGGCTTTCCGTTTTAGTTGAAAATGTGCTTAAAAGCGCTGTTTGGGACTCAACAGAACTAGAGTTAAATAAAAAACTATGTAAAGCGAATGAGATTATCAAAAAAATTGCTAAAAGTTTTGAAATTCAAGTTAAAAGTGAAGGAGGTAAGCTTGAAATAAATACAAGTGCGGAAAAAGATGAGATTGTAATAGACCAAATTCATTTTTCGAACGTCATATATAATTTACTAGATAATGCAAGGAAATATGGCGGGGGTTCACCGCAGATATTAATATCAACTTCAAATGAAGCAGGTGTTTTTGAAGTAGCCATACAAGACAAAGGTGTTGGTATTTCCAAGTCAGAACAAAGGAAAGTATTTGATAAATTTTATAGAGTACCAACGGGCAATATTCATAATGTAAAAGGGTTTGGTTTAGGGTTAAGTTATGTTAAACGAATAGTTGACCTACATAATGGAAAAGTTGAAATAAGAAGCTCTTTAAATAAAGGGACTACAATAATTTTAAAATTTAATATAAATGAGTGATAATAAAACCAAAGTACTTGTTGTAGAAGACGATGAAAATTTAGGAAAAATGCTTTCCGATTATTTATTAGTAAAAGGCTACAACGTAACGCTAGCAAAAGACGGAGAATTAGGTTTTAAAGCCTTTGTCGAAGATGAATTCGACATTTGTCTACTAGATGTTATGATGCCAAAAAAAGATGGATTTACCTTAGCTAAAGAGATTAAGGCGATAAAATCCAAAACTCCTATTATCTTTTTAACTGCTAAATCTATGGAGGATGATGTTAAAGAAGGGTTTACATCTGGAGCGGACGACTACATTGCAAAACCCTTTAGCATGGAGGTTTTGCTGATGAGAATTAGTGCTGTACTAAGGCGAGTTAATAATGCCGACGAAGAGAAAAAGACTCAAAAAGAATTTTCAATAAAAAATTTCACCTTTTATCCAGAAAAAAGAATCATTAACAACGGAATAGAAGATAAAAAACTCACATCAAAAGAAAATGAGCTTCTGAAGTTGTTATGCATTTATAAAGGAGAAATAGTAGACCGAAATGATGCGCTCAACATGATTTGGGGCGACGATAATTATTTCAATTCAAGAAGCATGGATGTTTATGTTACTAAGCTTAGAAAAATTTTTAAAGAAGACGATGGTATTCAAATATTAAATAGCCATGGAAAGGGCTTTAAACTTCTGTTCGAGTAGTATTGTGAAATAAAAAAATTATATTTGGTTAACTGATAGTTAACCTAATGAAGCAAATTCTTTATCCTACGGATTTTTCAGATAACTCTGAACACGCATTACCTTTTGCAATGGAGGTTGCGAGACTTTTTGGCGCAGAATTAACTTTATTTAATTCATACCAGCTTCCTTATTCAAAGTCTAACCTGCTTGTTTCCATTCAAGACCGGATGAAAAAAGACTCTGAAGAAGGGCTAAACAGATTAGTAACACAAATTGCAGGAATAGAAAAGTATAAGGACTTAGAGGTAGTAAAATCAAGTCGTTCAGGAGGCTTTGTTTCACTAATCCCAAAAATTGCTGCTCGAAACAATTCCAATCTTATTGTAATGGGCACTAAGGGTGCAAGCGGGATAAAAGAAATATTTATTGGAAGTAATACGCTAGAAGTTATCCAAGCGACTCATTGTCCTGTTCTTGCTATTCCTGAAAACGTAAAACTAAAAAGGCTTGAGAAAATAGCTTTTGCAACAGATTTTAGAGAAATTAAAAATCCAAAACAGTTAGAACCACTTTTTGATATTGCTCGAAAAATAAATGCTCCTATTGAATTTGTTTATATCTTAAGAAGTTCAGATGGAGACTTTGATGAACAAAAGGCAGAACAAGCAATAAAGCTTGAAAAGATGGCAGAAGGTATAAAAACGTCCATATTTTTTATCTCCAATGAAGATATTATTGATGGTTTAAGTGAGTACATCAACAAAATTGAACCGGACATGCTTTCAATGCTCTCACGAAGCCACACCTTGTTCGAAAGATTATTTACAAGTAGCATTACTAGCAAATTATCATTTAGAACAGAAATCCCACTTCTTGTTTTAGATGAGTAATTAGTGGCACGGTTTTAGTGAGTTCGCAATCAAAATATTTTTCTTGGGCAGGTTAATTGTATTTCTTTTAATAATTGTATCAGGATTTACTGCTTGTAACTCAGGGAAAGCTGTTCTTTTCATTAAAAAACTTAGTGCAAAAAAGTCTGCTCCATCAGGAAAGTACAGAAACCCAAGACTGTTTAGTTCCGTAAATCCTTTTCAAGGAAGAGCGAAGGCTAGACTTTCAAAAAGCAAAAAGCAAAAAATTAAATTATTAAAAAGAAAACACAAACAAAAAGGTAAATATAGGAAATCTCCAAAACCAGGAAGAAATTTTAAGATGAAGCGAACCCTATCAAGAGGTAGATTAAAGAGTTCAGGAAGTCGTTCTAAAGGTGGAGGCGGGAAACAAAGAAAAAACAAAAACTTGTTTAACACGAGAAAGTAAAACGATTGTTTAAGGCCCGCAAGGCTTGTATTTCCGACAAAATTTGTTATTTTTATAGATTTGTATATTGTATAGTGAAAAAATTGATTTCCATACTGTTAGGAGTGTTTTTGTTGCTTGTTGTTGGCTTTAAAGAGCGAGCGGTTGACCCAAAATTAGATACAAACGCTAAAATTAAGGCTGTATTTATATACAACTTCACAAAGTATATAGAGTGGCCTGTTGCCAACCAAGATGGAGAATTTAAAATTGGCATTCTAGGTGAAAACCAAGCATTATACAATGAACTAGACAAAATGTCTAAGATTAAAAAGGTTGCTAATCGGTCTTTTTCTATTAACACATATTCGAATATAAAAGAAGCGGGTTTGCCTCATATACTATACATCCCTGAGGATAATACAGAAATTCTAGAAGACGCTGTTGCAAAATTGAAAGGTAAAAGCACTTTAATTGTCACTGAAAAAGCAGGAATGGCCGGAAAGGGCTCTGGGATAAATTTCGTGATTGTTGAGAATAGACAAAAATTTGAATTGAATAAAAATAATATTTCACAGCATAATTTAAAAGTTGCTTCGGTACTTGAAAATTTAGCAGTATTAGTGAACTGATGAAAAAAATTATATACATATCGTTCTTGTTGCTATTTACCGGGTCGGCATTTGGACAAAACAAGTTACATAATGCTCTGTATAGTTTAAAAAACAACGAGCTAGAGAAAGCTAAAGAGTTAATTGATGCCGCAGCGGTAGATAGTGTCTTTATCGACAATGCCGCAACATGGTATTACAGAGGACACATATACAAAGGGCTATTTCAAAGAGATGAAATTGATGACTTAAATTCCGGATACAGAATAGAATCGATAGAAGGCTTTAAAAAAGCAATTGAAGTAGATTCAAACGGGAATTATGCAGAAAGCTCTAAAAAAGGAATAAAGTATTTAGCAACTACAATTTACAACCAAGCGGCTTCTTCATTTTCTGAAGAGACATACTCTTCAGCTATAACAGCCTATGAGTTTCATAAAGAGGTAATGAACTATGCTTATCCTGAAACCGATTTTACAGATAAAGATATCATGTTTAAATTAGGCTTAGCTTCTATTTATATTAGAATGGCAGAGAGCGATTCAACTAACTCCGCTATGCATATTGCAAATGCAGAAGAACAATATATAGCAGTATTGCAATTAGATTCTAATAACATTAGTGCTAATTATAATTTAGGAATTATATATTATAACCAAGGAGTCGATATTGTAAATAATATGGACTACTCGTTCGATTTAATGGAATTAACGTTAATCCAAGACGAAATTATCGTGTTATTTAAAAAATCATTGCCATTTATGAAAAAAGCATATGATTTAAACCCCACAAGAAAAGAAACGCTTATTGGCTTGCAGGGAATCTATTTCAGTTTAAATGATATTCCTAAGTCAGAAGCCTATAAAAAAGAGCTTGAATCTTTAGAAGGAGGTGGTGCTCCCGTCCAAGATGAAGAAATTGATGAGGAGATTCAAGATTAATAAAGATTAATTAGATGGGTTTCAGATTTACCATAGGACGAAAAATTGGGACTGGGTTCGGAATCCTCATCTTTTTAACGCTTATTGTTTTTTCGGCAACTTACATCACAGTTCAAGACTCTAGAGACATTAACGATCGTATATCTGCCGTTAATACACCATCAGTAAAAACTCTTCAAGAGCTAAAAATTTCAATATATGAGACCAAACTCTATATTCTTAACTGGACTAAAATTTATACGGAGCATGAAGACAAAGCAGCATTAATAGAGTACAGAAAAAAAGTGTATCCTAAGCAAAAAGATGAACTGGAGCACCTGTCTGAAAATTGGACTCAAGAGCAAAAAGACACTCTAAATACTATGTTTGCCAACATAGATTTATTGTTTGAAGCTCAAAATACGAATGTAATATATATATTAAATTCATTTGATGCATACGAAGATGGTTTATCTAAGTTTTTAGCAGAGAACAGTGCAGAAGAAGGCGGAGAAGTTTTTATTTATACCGAAGACGTTCTAAGAAACCTTAACTTTTTGATTAAAGATCAAAAACAAAGTGCTGTAGAGTTAAATGAGCAAATGTTTAGTTCTTTTCAAACGTTAAACTCATTAACAAGTAATTTAGGAATTGCATTAGTAATAATTGGAATTTTAATTGCATGGTATACAACCAGGACGATTGTTACTCCAATAAAAAAATTAAAAGGCGTTGCAGTAAAGCTCGGGCGAGGTGTCTTTCCTAAGGAAAGAATTAAGGAAGGTAAAGATGAGATTGGTGAAATGACTTTGGCAATGAACAATGTTGTTGAAGGTTTGAAAAGAACAAAAGACTTTGCCAGAGAGGTTGGTTCGGGTAATTTTGATACAGAGTATAAACCGCTTAGCAGCAAAGACACTCTTGGAATTGCATTATTGAAGATGCGTGATGACCTAGCAGAGAATGAGAGGTTCCTTGAGGAAAAGGTAAGACAGAGAACTGCTGAGGTTGTTGCTCAGGCTGCTGAAATTGATAAACAAAAGTCTCAAATAGAAGAGTACTTCGTTCAAGTAACAGATAGTATTAAGTATGCTCAAAAGATTCAAGAAGCAATTTTGCCTCCTGACTATCAAGTAAAAAGAATGCTTCCCGATTCATTTATTTTATATCGACCAAAAGATATAGTAAGTGGCGATTTTTATTGGTTGGGAGAAGCAAACGACAAAGTATTCTTTGCTGCAGTTGATTGCACCGGTCATGGAGTACCTGGAGCATTTATGTCAATTGTAGGGTATAATCAGCTAAAACAAGCAATTATAACAACTGGGGGTAGTAACCCTGCAGAAATATTAGACCATTTGAACAGAGGTGTTTCGGAAACACTTCATCAAAAAGAAGAACATTCAACAAATAAGGATGGAATGGATATCGCAATCTGCTCCTTAGACTACAAAACACTAGAATTAGAGTATGCTGGAGCATTTAATCCATTATACTTATTAAGAAACGAAGAAATTATTCAAGTAAAAGGAAACAAGTTTCCAATTGGTTCTTTTGTCGACGAAGAGCCTTCAAACTTTACTAATAATAAAATCCAACTTGAAACTAGCGACCAAATTTATATATTTTCTGACGGTTACCCAGACCAATTCGGAGGACCTAGAGGTAAGAAGTTTATGTACAAGAGGTTTAGAGAGTTGTTAGTTAAGAATGGTAAAGAGAATTTGGATAAGCAAAAAGAATTATTACAAGACTCATTATTTGACTGGATGAAAGATGAAGAACAAGTCGATGATATCCTTGTAATTGGAGTCAGAGTTTAAACCAAACAATTATGCTTGAAAACATTCGACCAAGCCGAATTATTTTTCTTGACATTGAAACTGTTTCAGCTGAAAAATCCTACAAAAAGTTAAGTCCTGAATGGAAACTGCTTTGGGATAAAAAATCAAATTACCTTGTAAAAGAAGGGAAGCAACCTAGTGACATATATGGAATGTCCGCTATTTACGCTGAATTTGGAAAAATAATTTGTATTTCAGTTGGTTTATTTACGGAGCTTACGGGGGAAAGAGAATTTAGAGTTAAGTCATTTTATGGTGACAAGGAAAAAGACATTTTAACTGAATTTTGCGAAATGCTCCGAAAGTATTTTGATTCCCCTGACTTTTTATTATGTGCTCATAATGGTAAAGAGTTTGATTTTCCATACCTATCTAGAAGAGCTTTAGTAAATAACATAAAACTACCTTACCTGCTAGATACAGCTGGAAGAAAACCTTGGGAAGTGCAACATCTTGACACACTTCAGCTTTGGAAGTTCGGTGATTACAAACACTACACTTCATTAGACTTGTTAGCGAACCTATTCAACATTAAATCTCCAAAATCAGATATAGATGGAAGTGATGTAGGCAGAGTCTATTGGGAGGAAAACGACCTAAATAAAATAGTTTCTTACTGCGAAAATGACGTAATAACAATTGCTCAACTACTATTTGCATACAAAGGCATAAAAAGGCTCGCCAAGAAGGAAATAAAAGTTATTCGATAATTATGAGTGATTACTTGCTTAAAATAACCAACCTGAGTATTTCTTTTGGGAGCGGGGATCAAAAAATCCGCGCAGTAAGTAATCTTAGTTTAAGTATTAAAAAAGGACAAACTCTTGGCATAGTTGGTGAATCGGGCTCAGGGAAGTCTTTAACATCACTAACAACAATGGGTTTATTGCCAGGCTCAGCCAATATTGAATCGGGTGAAATAAATCTGAATTTAAATGGCGAACCTAAGTCTATATTACAAATTAGTGAAGAGGAATTTAGAAAGTTGAGAGGTAAAGAAATCGCAATGATTTTCCAAGAACCAATGACATCATTAAACCCTGTTTTAAAATGCGGAGAGCAAGTTGCAGAAGCAATTAGGCTTCATAATGGTTTAGACAAACTGAAAGCAAGAGAAGAAGTTATCAAGTGGTTTAATGAGGTGCAACTTCCAAGACCTGAGCAGATTTACGAATCTTATCCGCATCAAATTTCCGGAGGACAAAAACAAAGAGTGATGATTGCAATGGCTATGTGTTGTAACCCACAATTGCTTATTGCAGACGAACCAACAACAGCACTAGATGTAACTGTTCAAAAAAAAATATTAGAACTTATAAAAAGACTTCAAGACAAGCATGGAATGGGTGTAATATTTATAACTCATGACCTTGGGGTTGTTGCTGAAATTGCCGATAAGGTTTTGGTTATGCAAAAGGGAGAGAAGGTTGAAGAAAATACTTGTGAAAACATTTTTGAATCTCCGAATCATCCATATACAAAAGGCCTTTTGGCATGCAGACCACCATTAAAGGTTCGGTTAAAAAAACTTCCAACCGTTCAAGATTTTGTTAGCGAGAGTAAAAATCATCAAAACAATAACTTTCAGTCAATTATAGTAAGTACAGAAGAGAGAAAAGAGCAGCTTGCCAAGCTATTTAAACAAGAAAAAATTCTTGAAGTTAAAAACTTGAGTAAACATTATCCAATCTCTGGGGGTACTTTTAAGAAGTCTTTCAAATCCGTAAAAGCAGTAAATAATATTTCTTTTGATGTTTACGAAGGTGAAACCTTAGGTTTAGTAGGAGAGTCGGGCTGTGGAAAAACAACTCTTGGAAGAACTATTCTACAACTTTTAAAACCTACTTCAGGAGAAGCGACTTATAAAGGAGTTAACCTATCTACACTAAGTGAAAGAGAATTAAGGAACTATAGAAAGGAAATTCAAATTATATTTCAAGACCCATATTCTTCTTTGAACCTTAAAATTAAAGTAGGAGATGCAATTGTAGAGCCTTTAAACATTCATAATATAGGCTCAAACAAGCAAGAAAGAAAGGAGCGAGTCATAGAATTAATGGAAACTGTTGGATTAACAGCTGAACAATATAATCGTTACCCGCATGAATTTTCAGGCGGACAGAGGCAAAGGGTTTGTATTGCTAGAGCTTTAGCATTGTCTCCAAAGTTTATTGTTTGTGATGAATCTGTTTCGGCGCTTGATGTTTCCGTCCAAGCTCAAGTTCTAAACTTATTAAATGACCTTAAAAAGAAGTTTAAATTCACATATATTTTTATCTCACATGACTTGTCGGTGGTAAAATATATGTCAGACCGAATGCTGGTAATGCGAAATGGAGAAATGGTTGAGTTGGGTGTTGCAGAAGAAGTTTATTCAAATCCTAGATCCGATTATACAAGAGAATTGATAAATTCAATTCCAAACGTTAGATATGAGAATACAAAGCTTATTTAACTTAGTACAACAAAGTAATTATTAATTACTTTGTTGTTGTTTGAATAGTTCTACTAAGGAATCTAAACCAAACTATTTTGGCGAAAGAAGAATCTCTTAATTTCGTTTTACTTGTTATTTTAAACCGGTACTTATTAAATTAAGTGCGCTTCTATATAAACATTAAATGAGTGTTTTCACCGGCTGCTTTTTCATAGAAATCACCAACGGTTATTACTCCATCTACTTCATCAATAAGATCCTCTTTTGTCAGATGAAACATATCCATAGCTAATTTGCATGCCCACAATTTCGCACCGCCAGCATTTAAAATTTCTTAAAATTCACTTACTGGTGGAATATCGAGCTTGTCCATTTCACTCTTCATCATATTGGTTGCCAAGGCCTCCATCCCGGGCAGACCGCCAAGCATGGTTGGTATATGCATAGCAGGGTTACCTACCGTAGCCACATGCAAATCATCTAACTTCTTTTTATTAAGTGCTTCTAAACCAAAGAAAGTGAAAAAAATTTCAGATTCTATTCCTTCCATTCTAGCTCCGTTTGCCAGAATAAAGCATGCATAAACATTGTCCAAAGTAGCTTTTGACAAAATTAGCATCATCTTTTTAACCTTGGTATCTTTTTTTGTTGCAACTTCTGTTGCAGGGGTAATTGAATTCATTGTTCTTAGTATTTATATGCAGCTAGCAGGCTTTGGAATACCTGCTATTTTACTTGATTTTTTTAGCGGACCACCGGGGAATAAGCTATATAACCCTTTGATATCTATTACTCCACTTTTACCTACTTTTCTAATGGTTAGTAGCACCTCATTGCGGTGTTGTTCTTGAAGGTAGTTTAATACTTTAAAGTGTTCGTCTCTAAGTTCAATTCCTTCTTCTTTGGCAATTTCATGCGCTATATTTTGGTCCCATTGGTTTAAATCTGTTAGAAAACCTTCTTCGTTTACACTAATGGCTTTTCCTGCTATTGTCTTTTCCATATCTAATTTTTTAATTTTGTTCGTTTACAAGTTCTTTACCTGCCCTATTCATTTTTGTTGGTATAAAAGGAATGTGCTTCCCTGTTATAAGCATGTTCCAATAAATCCATTTAAAGGCCAACTTACCCATATGGTTCATTCGACTTTCTTTAAGTAAGGTTAAAGGACCAACTCCTGGGAAGGGGAATGTTCCAGGTACTGGCTGATGATTATAGTTAAAATCGATTAACAAGGCTTTTCCATGTCCAGTTTCCACAAAACAATTTGCATGCCCATCAAACTCTGCTTTCAACTCTTTACCCTCAATAAACCGTTCTATGTTTTCTAATAGAATTTCCCCTTCAAAATGAGCTACTGATCCCGCTTTGGATGCCGGCACATTGGTGGCATCACCTATAACGAATATATTCTCTTTCACCTTTGACTGTAAAGTAGCTTTATCCGTTGGAACGAAGTTTAATTCATCTCCAAAGCCAGAGCGCTCTATGTAATCCGCCCCTTTATTCGTTGGCACGATAACCAACAGGTCGTAACTCACTTCTTTGACTTCGTAGTCAATCATTTTTCTATTCGGACCATCTAACTCCATAATGTTGAATTGAGGTATAACATGGATGTTTTTCTCATTCAATAAATGCTGCAACTTTTCAGTAGCAACAGGTTTGGTAAATGCTCCATCCATAGGCGTTACAAAAGAAATTTTGACATTCTTTCTAATTCCTCTTTCTTCTAGAAAAGCATCTGCTAAAAAAGCAAACTCTAAGGGAGCTACCGGACATTTAATTGGCATTTCTGCTATGTGAACGACCAAGTGCCTTCCAGGCCAGTTTTTCAATTTGTGAAAGAGATTCACTGAGCCCTCTAGGGTGTAAAAATCAAACACTTCTTTTTGCCAATGTGGACCATGCATGCCGTCTATTTCTTCAGGCGCGATATCAGTTCCTGTTGCGATTACCAATATGTCATAATTTAGCTCCGTTCCATCTTCTAGGAGAACGGTATCTTTCTCTTTATCTACGCGGTTGATACTCTTTTGAATGTATTCTACCCCTTTCGGAATAAATTTCTTAATGGATTTAATTACATCTTTCTCTTTACAAATTCCAAAAGGAATGAACAAATACCCTGGTTGATAGTGATGTATTTTTCTTTGGTCAATAATGGTAATCTTCCATTCGTCTTTAGAGATACGATTTCTGAGGTGATTACTCATCATCGTTCCTGCTGTTCCTGCACCGAGTATTATTAGATTTTTCATAGTATCCATATTCTACTATTCAAATTTATCCAATACTCCTTGCTAGAAAATGATAATTATCAGTTAGCTCAAAAACTACACAGAAACGTTTACTATTGCAGTTAATGGTATGATCTTATGACAGTGTTTTATCAATAGTAAAACTAAAACCGTTAATAGCTTACAAGAAGATTAAAATCGCCTCAGGGTTTAAAAATATAAGAAAAGGAGGTTAGGCTTCGACAAAAGGATTTGTACCTATTTTCTTCAACACAAAGCTAGGAAGGGAGTGTCTTATTAAACCCTATTAATTGCTTCCTTGTAGGTCGAAATAGCTCGTTCTCTTGCAAACTTGTGTTCAACCATTGGTTCTGGGTATGATTTGTTATTTAAATCCTTAACCCATCTTCTTATATAGATATGGTTTTTGTCGAATTTTTCAATTTGAGTTGTTGGATTAAAGACTCTAAAATAAGGCGAAGCATCAACTCCTGTACCCGCGCACCATTGCCAGTTTCCATTATTTGATGATAAGTCGTAGTCTAGCAGTTTTTTAGCAAAGTACGCCTCACCCCACTTCCAATCTATTAATAAATGTTTGGTAAGAAAGCTCGCAACTAGCATTCTAACCCTGTTGTGTATAAACCCTGTTTCGTTTAGCTCTCTCATTCCTGCATCTACTAAGGGGAACCCTGTTTCTCCCTTACACCACTTTTCAAATTCTTCTTTGTTGTTTCTCCACTTCACGCCATCATATTTGGAGTTGTAATTTTGATCCACAACATGAGGAAAATGGAATAGAATCATCATAAAAAACTCTCTCCAGATTAATTCCTTGTAATAAGTTAAACTAACTTCCTCTGTTTGTCTGCAAAGCTCACGAACGCTTGCCGTTCCATATCTTAGGTGAACACCCATTTTTGAAGTACTATCCTTACCGGGAATGTTTCTTTCTTCCTCGTAAGTTTTTAAGGTAGAATTTGAGACAGTTTTTTTAGGAAACTTAATTTTAGACTTGGTGAACCCCATTTCTTCTAAAGGAGTTATACGCTTAAAGCTCTCTTTATACCAATTACTAAAATCAAGCCCCGACTTATATGACTCTAATTTTTCTTTTGTTACCGTTGCTAGCCATTTTTTACTAAACGGAGTGTATACTAAATATGGAGTTCCATCTGCCTTCACAATCTCTTTTTCCTCAAAGATTACCTGGTCTTTAAAGGAGTGAAAGGCAACATCTTTTTTATTTAATAATTCTGTAATTGACTTATCTCTGCTAATTGCATAAGGCTCATAATCTTTGTTAGAATAAACAGCTTTAATATCGAATTGCTGAATTAAATCCTCGAAAGCTTTTTCTGGAGAACTATAAATTGTCTTTAATAAAGAGCCTTTATCTTTGAGTTGTAAGTTTAATTCTGCTAGCTCTTGGTGTATGAATCCAATTCTTGTATCCGACTTGTCATCCAAATCTTCAAGAATATTTTTATCGAAAATAAAAATAGCAAGAACGGGAAGACCCTCCTTTAAAGCATGAGAAAGGCCGCAGTTATCGTGCAGCCTTAAATCTCTTCTAAACCAAAATATATTTATTTTCTCCATTTTTAAATGGCGTAATCTTTAAGAGCTTTGGTTAATTTTTGACGAGCTAAAAATATTCTACTTTTAACTGTGCCTATTGGAAGCTCTAATTCGTCAGCAATTTCTTTGTATTTGTATCCTTCATTATGCATCATAAAAGGAATTCTGCAGTCGTCGCTTAATTGATCGACAGTTTTAGAAATTTCTTTGTGGTTATAATGTGATTCAGGGCTTATTTCTGAATAATCAGGAGCAGGTATTAAGTAATCTTTGTCATCAGAACTTGTCATGATGTTTCTCTTACGAACATTTCTTCTGTAATTATTAATGAAAGTGTTTTTCATTATTGTGTACAACCAGGATTTTAAATTCGTTTGTTCCTGAAATTTATCTTTGTACTTTAATGCTTTTAAAAAAGTTTCCTGTAATAAGTCTTCTGCATCATTTATATCTGTTGTTAACTTCAGTGCAAAATACTTAAGTACGTTTTGGTGGGTAAGTAGTTGTTTATTGAATTCTGTTGCAGTCATAAATGTTTTGTTTAATAATTACAATACAAACTTAAACAAACAAATGTATATACAAACAATTTTGTTTAAATATTTTTTGTTTTTATTAAACAAAAATTTTAAATATTTTTTTTAGTTCCTTTAGGTTGTTAATAACCAATACTTTACCGCCATTAAGTGCAAGTTTGTATCGGGGCCCAATTACTAAGAATTGTTTAAACAAACTATGATTATAGCTATTTATAGTTGTCTCAAATTCCGGTTTTTTTAATATAACAGAGTAAGTAATTGCTACAGAGTTTGGATTTAACATGGCTGTAGATTCGATTTGACGTTGAGGTGTATTACTTCCTAAATATAGAACTCGACACCCTTTTTTCTTTAATAAATAGTTCAGGAATAATAAATTAATTTCATGGTCTTCCCCGCAAGGAAGAAAAAGGACGAAAGTGCTTTTCTGGTTTATGACAGTCCCGAGTTTGTCTATTTCTGTAAAAAGTATTTTCCTTATTAGGTTAGATGAGAAGTGTTCTTGAGCAGGGCAGGCTTTATCATTCAGCCAAAGTAAACCAACATGTTCTAAAAAAGGAACGATACCTTCAAAGAAAGTCTTCTCAAGGCCTGACTTTTCAATTTGTTTTTTTAGTGTTTTGTTAAATGCGTCTTCATCATAAGCAAGCATTGCTTTTTTTAGCTTATTTATTATAAGCGAATGGCTGTTGTTACTCTCTGCCATGCGTTTTAAATTCCTATCGCTGAGGTAAGCAACTTTCGAAATTTTGCTTACGGAGTTAACCAGTTGAGAAACTCGAATAATTTTTTTAAATCATCATCGCTGTATATGCGTCTGTTTGACTCTGTTCTTTCAGGTTCAATGATTTGATATCGAGACTCCCAAATTTTTATCGTATGGGCTTTAATACCTGAAATCTTCTCTAAACCTTCTATAGAATAGGAACTCATAATTATCGTTGAATTTGCAATTTAATTAGAATTTATATTTAATCAAGAGAAACCATTTGCTTATTATCTTTGAATTATGAAAGTAAGCGATAGCTTAAGGAAGGAAATAGACGCTGCGCCTAAGAGGCCGGGTATTTACCAATATTATGACTCGAAGGGAAAGATTTTATATGTTGGTAAAGCCAAGATTTTAAAGAATCGTGTATTATCATACTTTAATAGCGATAAAGGGAAAAATGGCAAAACGAGATTATTAGTCAGCAAAATTGCAAGCGTTCGTTATATAATTACTGAAAGCGAATTGGATGCTTTACTATTAGAAAACAATTTAATTAAGAAGCATCAACCTAGGTATAATGTTATGCTTAAGGATGACAAAACTTATCCGTGGATTTGTATTAAAAACGAAGCTTTACCGAGAGTTTTTTCAACAAGAAAAATTATCAAAGACGGCTCGGAGTATTACGGCCCTTACGCCTCAGTAAGTATGATGAACACTGTTTTAGATTTAGTCCGTAAAAACTATAAACTTAGAACATGTGCCTACAACTTAACAGAAGAAAACATAACGAAAGGCAAGTTTAAAGTTTGTTTGGAATACCATATTGGCAACTGCAAAGGACCTTGCGAAGGACTTCAATCTGAAGAAGAGTATATGAAGTCTATAACGGAGATTAGAGAAATAATAAAAGGGAACGTCAGTAGGGTTAGAATGGAACTTAAAAAGGGAATGCAAAAAGCTGCCGAGAGTTTAGACTTTGAAAGAGCAGAGCTTTTAAAGAATAAAATGGAAGCATTAACCCGTTTTCAGTCTAGGTCTACAGTCGTTAGTCCCACAATTCACAATGTTGATGTTTTTTCTATTATAGAAGACCAAGACTTGGCCTACGTTAACTACATGAAAGTAAGTAACGGGGCAATTATTCAAGGTCATACCGTTGAGCTGAAAAAGAAATTAGACGAAAGCTTAAGTGAATTGCTTGAAATTGCTATGACAGAGTTAAGAGAGCGATTTAAAAGTAACTCGAAGGAAATTTTAGTTTCATTTGTACCTGAATTTGAGGTAGATCAAATTAACTTTCATGTTCCACAGAGAGGAGATAAAAGAAAGCTTTTAGGGTTGTCGGAAAGGAATGCGAAATACTATATGTTAGAACGCAGAAAGCAGCATCAAAAAACAGACCCCGAAAGACATACCAAACGCATTTTACAAGCCATTAAGGACGATTTAAGGTTAAATGAGTTACCTACTCATATTGAGTGTTTTGATAATTCTAACATTCAGGGGTCAAACCCAGTTGCGGCATGTGTTGTATTTAAAAATGGTAAACCCTCTAAAAAGGATTACCGTCATTTCAATATTAAAACAGTTGTTGGACCTGATGACTTCGCATCGATGGAAGAGGTGGTTTACAGAAGATACAGCAGGCTGCAAAGAGAAGGAGAACCGCTACCTCAACTAATTGTAATTGACGGAGGTAAAGGGCAGTTAAGTTCTTCGTTAAAAAGCTTAGAAAGAATGGGACTTAGAGGTGAAATTGCAATAGTAGGTATTGCAAAAAGACTCGAAGAAATATTTTACCCTGGAGATAAATATCCATTATTTTTAGATAAGACTTCAGAGTCTTTAAAGGTTATACAGCACTTAAGAAATGAGGCGCACAGATTTGGGATAACACATCATAGAAATAGAAGGTCGAAAGCTGGAATTCAAACAGAACTGACCAATATTGAAGGGGTTGGAGAAAAGTCTATTCAGGATTTACTACGAAAATTCAAATCAGTAAAAAGAATAAAAGAGGCTAGTTTAAAAGATTTACAAGAGGTAGTTCCATTAAATAGAGCCCAGGCAATAATAAAATATTTTAAAGGAGATTAAATTAGCTTATCTGCTAAAATTCTCATTTCAACAACAGGAGACATCTTTTCATACAAAATACGATATACGGCAGTAGCAATAGGAATGTCTACTTCGTATTTCTCATTGATTTTAACTATACTTTTAGCTGCATAGTATCCTTCAGCTGTCATGTTCATCTCCATTTGAGCAGACATAACAGAATAACCTTTTCCGACCATACTTCCAAAAGTTCTATTTCTAGAAAATTGAGAATAAGCCGTAACCAGCAAATCACCTAAATATGCAGACGACTTAACATCTCTGTGTATTGGGTTTAAAGCGTCTACAAAACGTTCAATTTCTTGAACAGCATTTGAAATAAGGACCGCCTGGAAATTATCCCCATATCCAATTCCGTGGTAAATACCTGCTGCAACAGCATAAACATTCTTTAGTATAGCGGATATTTCTGTACCAAACAGATCATCAGAAAGATGTGTTTTAATGTATCTACACTCTAAAAGATCGGCAAAACCTTTTGCTCTAACTTGATCTTGACAAGCAATTGTAAGGTAAGATAATCGTTCCAGCGCTACCTCTTCTGCATGACAAGGGCCACTGATTATACCAATATTTTCATATGAAGTTCCAAAACGCTTGTGAAAGAAACGAGCAGGAATTTGGTGTACTTCAGGAACTATACCTTTTACCGCCGAAATAATCGTTTTGTGTTCTAAATCGGAGTTGTCTCGATCTCCAAAAACATCCATAAGAAATGCTGATGGAGTCGCAATTACAATTGTTTCTGATGAAGCAATTATATCTGCTAAGTCATTACTAACTCTAATTTTATCCCGTTCAAACTGCACAGACGACAAGTATCTTGGATTGTGCATGTACTTGTTGATGTAATTTGCTTTACTTTCATCACGCATCCACCAATGAATCATGCTAGCATTATTGCATAACATTTTTACAATGGCCGTGGCCCAGCTTCCTCCGCCTATTACAGCTACTTCTTTTCCTTCCAAATCAAAAAATTATGAAACGAATTTAACAATAATGCGTTAAATCAATTCTACAATAAGTCCATCTTCAGTTTTATTAACTTTTGCAAGCGAATGTTTCGTTAGACCTTTCATGCCTTTGTCCCATTGCTTGTTACTTAATCCAGATTTTTCTTTTAAATCAGCCAATTTAATTGACTTAATAGGTTTTAGAATTTCTAAAATTGCTTTTTCAGAATCGCTTAGTTCAATCGCTTTCTTTTCTGGTCTCATTTGAGGGAAGAACAGTACCTCTTGGATAGAGGTGTTGTTGGTTAAGAACATTACCAATCTATCAATTCCGATTCCCATCCCTGATGTTGGAGGCATTCCATATTCTAAGGCTCTTACAAAATCATGATCAATAAACATGGCCTCATCATCCCCCTTTTCAGATAGTTTAAGTTGGTCTTGAAATCTTTCTAATTGATCAATTGGATCATTAAGCTCTGTATAAGCATTGGCAATTTCTTTTCCGTTAACCATCAGTTCAAACCTTTCTGTTAGCTCAGGGTTGTCTCTATGTTTTTTGCAAAGCGGCGACATTTCTATTGGATAATCGATAATAAAAGTTGGTTGAACGTAATGCTTTTCACAAAGTTCTCCGAAAAGTTCATCAATAAGCTTTGCTTTTCCCATTGTTTCGTCAACTTCCAGGCCTAGCTTTTTGCAAGTTTCTCTTAATTCATTCTCATTCATGCCTGCAACCTGAACACCTGTATGTGTTTTTATTGCTTCTAAAATTGGTACACGTGCAAACGGAGCTTTAAAATTGATTTTTTCCCCTTGAAAATCCACTTCTGTTCCGCCTGTAACATCAGTGGCAACCTTTTCAAGCATTTGCTCCGTAAAGTCCATCATCCAATGATAATCCTTATAAGCAACGTAGATTTCCATAACAGTAAACTCAGGATTGTGTGTTCTATCCATTCCCTCGTTTCTAAAGTCTTTTGCAAACTCATAAACGCCATCAAAGCCACCGACTATTAACCTTTTAAGGTAAAGTTCATTCGCAATTCGCAAATACAATTCCGTATTAAGTGCATTGTGGTATGTAATAAACGGTCTTGCTGCTGCACCACCAGGGATTGGCTGTAAAATAGGTGTTTCGACTTCTAAGTAACCTTTTTCGTTAAAAAACTGTCTCATAGAATTCATCACTTTAGTTCTTTTAATGAAGGTGTCTTTAACTTGTGGATTTACTATTAAATCTACATAACGTTGACGGTATCTCTGCTCTGCATCAGTAAAAGCATCATGTGTTTTTCCATCTTTATCCGTTTTAACAATCGGTAATGGTTTCAAGGATTTTGTTAACACGGTAAGCTCTTTAACGTGTATAGAAGTTTCGCCAACTTGAGTTTTAAACGCATATCCCTTAATTCCGATTATGTCACCAATATCTAAATGCTTTTTAAACACATCATTGTAAAGGGTCTTGTCTTCCCCTTCGCAAATTTCATCTCTATTAATATAGATTTGAATTTTTCCTGTAGAGTCTTGTAGTTCAGCAAAAGCAGCTTTACCCATAATTCTTCGGCTCATCAATCTTCCAGCAAGAATAACTTCAGAGAAATTCTTTTTGTCTTCAGAATAGTTTTCTTTTATATCAATTGCCATTGTGTCTACATCAAACATTGCTGCAGGGTAAGGATCGACGCCTTTGTGCCTTAAATCTGATAAGGCTTTTCTTCTTAATTGTTCCTGTTCACTTAAAATTCTGCTCATCCTCTAAAATTTGGCTGGCAAAGATAGTATTTCAAGGCTAAAAAATTATACTGTAGCAATAAGCTAAATAGGTCATTTCGAGCATTTTTTCTTTTCTTTGCATCCAAAAATTTTGAGAATATGATGAATGGATTAATAGGTGACTTTACAAAACACCTTGCACAAGCAGTAGAAATAGGAAAGAACACAAGCTTTAATGTGGATAATAAGCAAGTGAATAATGTTTTGATTTGCGGTTTAGGAGGCTCAGGTATTGGTGGCACAATTATCTCTCAAATGGTTAAGGCTGAAATAAAAGTGCCTATTACGGTAAATAAGGATTATTTTATCCCTGAATTTGTTAACGAAAACACACTTGTCATTTGTTGTTCATACTCTGGGAATACTGAAGAGACTCTGTATATGTATGAGCAAGCGGCAAAGAAAAATGCAGAAATTGCTATTTGTACTTCAGGAGGAAAGTTTGAAAACTTAGCTAAAGAAAACAATCACAATTTGATTGTTATACCTGGTGGTTTACCTCCAAGAGCTGCATTTGGGTTAGGTTTCCCTCAATTGTTTTTTACATTAGAGAAATATGGTTTAATAGGAGATTCTTTTGTTGTTGATTTTGAAAAAGCGATTAACATAATGGATGCTAATGAAGAAAATATTAAAGCTTCTGCAAAAGAAATCGCTGCGAAGTTGATGAATAAGATTCCTGTAATATATTCTGGTCCTGAGTTAGAAGGTGTTTGCGTAAGATTTAGACAACAAGTAAATGAAAATTCTAAAAGGTTAGCTTGGATTAACACCATTCCTGAAATGAACCACAATGAGATTGTTGGTTGGAGGAGAGATTACTCAGAATTAGCTGTGATTTTCTTTAAATCAAGCTCTGATTATTACAGAAATATAGAGCGTGAGAATTATTTGAAAAAAGTTATTTCTGATTACAATCAAAATGTATCAGAGATTGATGCAAAAGGAGATTCATTACTACAACAGTCGCTATATTTAATTCATTTTGGGGATTGGATTACAGGCCTATATGGTGATATGAATGAAGTTGACACAGTTGAAGTTGATGTAATTACAGGGCTTAAAAATATTTTAGCAGATTTAGATTAAGGTATGAGAAAGATATTTCTCTTATTAGTAGTTCTAACTTTTTGCTTAAGCAGTTTTGGCCAGTTTGTTTATTTAGGTTCTGGCTTTCAATATAACAGGTTAATGTTTCAAGGTGGATATGATGAAAACCTAAACACCAATACCATTAATTTACCAATTACTATTGGGTTTCGACCAGTAAGATATTTAGAAATTAGCTTTGGCGTGGCCCCATCATTAAGGTCAAAGACAAAGTTTTCTTTGAAGAATGATCGTTACCTAAACCCTAACAGTTCAAGTACTTCTTATGATGGACATTATAAAGCAAGTGAATATGATTATTCAATTTCAAGAGATGTTAAGTTCGTTTTGGCAGCAAAGTTATTTTTCGAGACAAGTGTTAATTCTTACTTTGAAATTGGAATTTCTTCTCAGGAGATTTCAGAATCATTTACCTTTAGAAGACCTGCTAAATCAGCTCAATACTATTCTTTCGGAAGTATTAAATATGGTGCTCTTTCGGCAAGAAATTTCAACTACTCTAAAAGCAATAGTGTGATGGTTCCTACTCTTGCTTTTGGAATGAAGCCTCATATTTCCAAAAGAATCTACCTAGATATAAAATTTAGATCAGAGTTTATAAATATAAATAGTCAGCCGTTTTCATACACAGTTGAGCATTCATGGGACTTTTCAGAGGATCGGCATGAATTTTATGAAATTAAAAGTTTAACAACAGGAACAAGTGTTATTATATCAGGCGAATTAGGATTCGGAGTATTCTTTTAGATTATAATTATAAAAAGAGTTTTAGTAACAACTTGCTTATTGATTGGGATTACTTATCAGCTAACAGCTCAGTTTAGATATACTTTTAGATCTACCCCAGATTCAATTCCTGTTAGAATTAATGGAGTGGAAAAGTGCACAAAACCATGTAGTGTAAATTTTTATTGGAAGGATGCAACGGATAATAAAATTGTATTTGAAATGAAGTCTCCCGGATTTGCAGTTTGGAAAGACAGTTTAACTCAAAAACCTAGTAAGTTTAACTTTTATGCAAACGAAATGCTAAAAAGGAAGTTGCCAGTTTATGAAATAAACCCTACATCACCTTTAATCGCATTTGATAAGTTGGTGGCTAACTTTAAAGATGGTGAGGAAATAGGAAAAAGCATAGATAGGCTGGGAAATGAAACAACAATAAAATGGGACGGCACAACAAAAATTGGAGAATCTGCTTTTGAAGAACGTTTTTATGAAACAATAAATAATGCAGGCTTTAATTCCCCACTATCAGAGTCAAGTGAGCTTTTTGCTAAAAATAAGAAAAAGACTCTTCCAAGGTATTTAGTTGGAGCGCAGCTTGTGGACTACCAAGTAAATATTAGTTACGACGACGAGGCTCCTTAAGGCTGCAATTAAAAGTGTTTGTAAAACCCGCATGACAATAGAGTGGAAAATCTTAGACAAGGTAACAGACGAAGTTGTTTTAACATACAACAACAGAGGAAAGTCTAGCTATCGTCAATCTTATTTCACCTCTTATGCAAATAACCTAGAGTCTTTCGAGGATGCTTTTGTTGACTTTTTACAGAATAGCAGTTTTATTGATTTGATTAACTCAGAACCTGCTAAACCAAAAAGACAATTATCAAAAGATACACTAAACTCTGAAGGGTTAATTATTTCACAGATTAAAAATCCAGACTTTACGTCTTATTTAGAAATGATAAAACATGCGAGTGCAGCATCGGTGGCTGTTTTAACAGATGGAGGTCATGGCAGTGGGGTGATAATATCAAAAGAAGGTTTAATGCTAACAGCATACCATGTGATTAGCGGAGTAAATAAAATTGAAGTTCAATTTAATACAGGGCTAGTTTTAAATGCGGAGGTGATGGCCTTTGATCAAGAAAGTGACATTGCAATTTTAGACATAACTGGGTCTGGCTATACGGCGCTACCATTTGCAAATGAAAAAGCCCAACTTGGCGACGAGGTTCTAACCATAGGAACCCCGGCAGGCCTTGACCTAGGGCAGAGTATATCTAAAGGAATTTTAAGCGGTCAGCGACTAATTGAAGGCCAGAAATATATTCAATCTGATTTGTCAATTAGCCCTGGAAATAGTGGTGGTCCACTTATTAATGATTCCGGAGAAATTATCGGCATTATTAAAAGTAAAATTGTTGGAGAAGGCATCGAGGGCATTGGTTTTGCAATTCCAATTTCCGAAGTTATTAAGATTATGAATATCCAACAGTAGAAACCTAAAACCCTGCCTTTTATTCAAAGCAGGGTTTCTTGTTTACATCTCATATTACCAATTTCTAATCTTATTACGCCTAATTTTGAATAACCAACTTTTTGGTAACAGATGATTGCCCGTTATTTATTGTGATAAAATAATTTCCCGGAACTTCCATTATGCCATTTAAATGCAATTGTTTCTCTTCTTCTATTTGTTGAAATTGTTTGGAGTAAATTAATTGTCCCGAAATATTAAATACGTTAAGGATGTAATTTTTATCAGGCGCGGTGTTTTTAATTAATAAGTTCACATTAATCCCTTTACTAGGGTTAGGGTAAACGCTAAAATCAATTGTTTTTTCTGCTTTTTTTAAAGCCTCCTCTTCAGTTAATTCAGTAGTGTCTTTCATTCTTAGTGCTACTGGCAGTCCACTACAACCTATAAAGGAATATCCAGTTCTAGTGCATCCTGAGTGGTATATTTTTGCTTTATAATTACAAATGGTAACCATACCAATAGCAATCCCACTTTCAAGGTCAAAGTTTTTTGTTAACGGTATTTCGTCACTTAATAGAAACTCTTCGGATACTTTACTTTGAAACCCAACATAAGAAATCTGAAGGTGAAACATTCCCTCATTTTTAGTTTGAATTTTAAAATACCCATCGAAATTTGAGGTTGAAGCAGCAACAATTTCAGTTCCACTCATCAAAGCAACATTCGCAAAAGGCAAAGGCTCTCCTTTATCGGTAAGAATTTTTCCTTCAACAAAGTTTTGAGAAAAAACAGTGGTGCAAAATAGAACAAGTAAAAGGGATAAAAAATTTTTCATGATGCAGGTGTTTTTTGTTCTGTAGAGAATAGTCTCTGCATAAAAGACAGCACAACGAAATAAAAACGCCTACTTATTAAAACAAAAAAAGTCCAACATTTCATGTTGAACTTTATCTTGTGGAGAATATCGGAGTCGAACCGACGACCTCTTCACTGCCAGCGAAGCGCTCTAGCCAGCTGAGCTAATCCCCCAATTTTAGAATTTGCGTAGCGCTTGTCCGCCGTAGTTTAAGGAGGAGGAAGCTGATCCCCCTACTTTGGGATTTGCGAAGCTCCTGCCCGGCAAAGCGGAGCGAAGGCGGAAGTTAATTTTCATTTTGTATAGTCAAAAGTAGGTTTCTTTTCTTTAAAATATTTTTTTATCAATTAGTTAAAACTAAGATTTACTAATTGGGTCTAAGTAATTTTGTGTCTGAAATGACTTTCACAAAACCCCTTCAACATCATTTAGAACATAAGCTTTCCAATTACCTGGGTAAGCCTTTTGAAATTTTAGACTTTAAAAAGCTTCATGGCGGTTCGGTTAACTATAGTTTCTTGATTAAAGGCAGGGAACATTCATTTTTTATAAAAATAAACAGTGCCTCCAGTTTTCCTAAAATGTTTGAGCTGGAGCAAAGAGGATTATTACAAATAGAAAATACAAATACCATAAATGTTCCTAAAGTAATTGCAAAAGGGGATTTTGATTATAACTCGTATTTAATATTAGAATTAATTGAAAATGGAAGAGAAACCAATTCTTTTTGGGATTTATTTGGAAAACAGGTTGCGGCGCTCCATCAAAACAAATCAATTGCTTTTGGTTTATCGTATGATAACTTTATAGGCTCTATCAAACAATCAAATAAACAAACAGATAATTGGGTAGATTTCTTTGCAAGTCAACGTTTGGAGGCAAAATTAAAAATTGCTTTTGATCAAGGGTTGGTTGATGACTCATTAAAAGATGAAGTGGAAAAATTAATTAAAAGGCTTCCAAAATTAATTCCAAACTGCACGGCTAGCTTGCTTCATGGAGACTTATGGTCGGGTAATTTTATGGCAAATAAAGCGAGTTCTCCAACTGTTTTTGACCCTGCCGTTTATTTTGGTAACAGAGAAATGGACATTGCTATGTCTATGTTGTTTGGTGGGTTTAACAAGCGGTTTTACGATTCTTACAATTCAGTTTATCCACTTTCTAAAGGTTGGGAGCAAAGGATAGACTTATGCAATGCTTACCCATTACTAGTGCATGTAAATTTGTTTGGAGCATCTTATGCTCGCAGACTAAAATCTACAATTAAAAAATATTTGTAGCAAATTTATAAAACAGTCATTTTAGAGCATAACTAAGTTGTTTCAGTTCATAAATAGGTTGTTTTAGAACATAAGTTTTATTCTGATAATAAATGCTTTGTATATTTTTAAATTATGTTATGTCGTATATCTACCCTTTTAATCTTTGCTAGTATTTCTATCAGTGGTTTTTGTCAGAACTTTTCTACTTCAATTATAAAGTTTGATGAAAATGATGGTTTTAAAGCCGAAAACTATATTGGAGATATAAAATCTGATTCAGAAGGCAATATTTGGATTATTGACTTTAACCAAGTAAACAGATATGACGGAATTCAGTTTAAAACCATAGAGCCAGGAAAAGTAAACCATAACGCATTACTTCGTTTTATCGAAGGGGGTAACGGAAGGAAACTTGTTTTTGATTACACAGGAATGTTGTATTATTTAGAGGGAGATACACTTATTCCTTCGGAGTATAATCAGCAACTGAGCACGGTTAAAACCAGTAGTAACTTTACTGATATTAAGATAGACAAAGAAGGTAGACTTCATATTTCATATGATAAATCAGGTTATTTAATAGTAGACCGAGAATCTATTATTAAACCACTAGAAGGGTTGCCAAAAAAATAAAAGGAGAAGTTCTTATTATTTTCGAAGATGGTAGCACATTCGCCACTTATACTACAAAAACAAAATTTGAATCTGAAACGGTATATGTCCTGGATGAGTCTTTAAACGTTTTAGATAGCATTGAGGCAAGTAATTTGAAGTTTAATTATCCAAGTTCTAAAACGGGATGGCAGAATGGGGTTTTTTATTACTCTAACGGCAGAGGAAATTATTATGAAATCAATAAATTGGGGCAAATTAAGCTTCGTGAGTTTAAAGAGCCAATAATTAATTTGTTATCCGACCGATATGGAAGTTTATGGATAAGCATCTTTGAAAAAGGGTTGTATCGACTTGCGGGGCCAAACAATCAGAAAGAAATTCATTTTTTTACGAACACTACAACGGTGCTTGCTGCCGAAGATTTAGAAGGTGGACTATGGGCTCACTCTTACGAAGAAGGTCTTTTATTCTTTCCTTATCCAAATTATTTTTACATCAATAGTCAGACAGACCAATTATTGCCGGATAATGTTAACGCTCTCGGTCAGGAAAAGGAAATTATATTGATAGCTTCCTCTTCTGGTGAATTAGTAAGGTATAATTACATTACCGAGAAGGCTGAGAGTATAGCACTTCCAACTACAAAGTTTGGTGTTACAACATCAATTTTTAAAGACTCTTTATCAAATGTATTATGGCTCTCTAAAAGAGGGAAACTTTTCTATCATGTTGATGGTTTTTGGCAATCATTTAAAACAAAAAAGCTACCAGGTTTAATAATACAAGTAGCTTTAAAGTAGTAGGTTACGATAATGAAACAAATAACAATATTGGGATTTACAACAATAGATATGTTTTATTTTCTGACACATTAATAAATTATGTTTCTCCTGAGTTTGAAGATGAGCTCTTAGATGTTTGCATAGTTGAAAAGACAGCTTATGTAGGTACTAAATCAGGAGTTTATTCTCAAAATGGCACACAATTGCACTTTTTGGGAGAAGGTTTTCCTCCATTAAAAGAGGTTGTCCATAGTATAACAGCATTTAATAAAGAGCTATATTTTGCAATATACAAAAGAGGATTATACAGGCTTAAAGGGGACACTCTAAATCCTGTTTTAGTTGACGAAGTGACAATTGAAAATGCACTAGTTTATAAAAAGAACAAGGACACTTTATGGATTTTGGCAAATCAAGGAAGTTTTTTGATTGAGAGAAATGGACACATTTCTTCATTCGAGAAATTACCCAAAACCACCTCTTCAAAAATTGTTTTTAATAAATATGGGGTTTTTGGGGTACTATAAAAAAGGGAGTTCTTTGCACTCCATTTTCTAGTATTACTTCTAACAAATTAGCTTCTGTAAAACTAAAATTAAATGCAATCAAGCTAAATGGGAACAAACTACCTCTAGTTGATAGTTTGTATCAAGTTGACTACAATAAAAACATTATTCAACTGGAATATCAAACCATAAGTTTTAAGGATTGGCCCGTTAAATATCGTCATAGAATGATTGGTTTAAATGATGGGTGGGTAGTTTCTACCGAAAAAGGAATTCAATTTACTAATCTCCCAATAGGAGAGTATGAGTTCGAGCTACAGGCAAAGCAAGGCGATCAAGCTTGGTCTCCTAGCATAACAAAAAAGTTTGTAGTACTACCACCAATTTGGAGGAAGTGGTGGTTCATCGCTACCTGTAGTGTTCTTCTGGGCCTAATAGTTTACTCGATTTTCTCTTACTGTTTTAAAGTTATTAAAAGAGAAAAGACTTGATTATCGATAAACTAAAAGCTGAACAAAGAGCTTTGCGTGCCCAAATGGATCCTCATTTTGTTTTTAATGTTGTTGCCTCTGCTCAGTACTTGGTATTAAAAGAAGAAAATGAAAAAGCCATAGAGTTTTTAAATATGTTTTCAAGTTTAATGCGATCTATACTAGATTACTCGAATAATAACCTAATTACTTTGGAACAAGAGGTAAAGTTTATAAAAGACTATATTAACTTGGAGCATTTTAGGTTAGAACACAGTTTTAGTTATAATATCAATTTAAATCAGGTTTCAAGCAATACTAATGACAGAATTCCTCCATTCATTATTTAGCCATTTATCGAAAACAGTATACACCATGGATTAAAAAACAAAGAGGGCGAAAAAAAGCTTGACATATCTTTTTCTGTAGAAAAATCTTTTTTAATGGTAGAGATTACCGACTCAGGTATTGGAAGAAAAAATGCCGGTAAATTTATTTCAGAGGAGAAACGGAAAAGAAAATCCCACGGAATAAGAATAATAAAAGAAAGATTAGAACTTCATAATAACACAGAAAAAGGAAACATTATTTACTCTGAACCTGATGAAGGAGGAACAAAAGTGATTGTAAAAATTAAAATTGACCAAACATGAGAGCAATAATTCTAGACGACGAGCCAATGCCGGCAAAGCATTTGGAGCAAATGATTAAAAGGTATTGTTTTGATGTAAAACAGACGATTATTTTTAATGTTGCAAGCAAAGCAATTGAACATTTAAAAAAGAACGAGTATGATTTATTGTTTTTAGATGTTGAAATGCCCGAGATGGATGGTTTTCAATTTTTAGACAAGGCTGAATTACCATTTGAAACTAAAGTTATTTTTACAACAGCTTATTCGGAATATGCAATTGAAGCGTTTAAGGCGAATGCTGTTCATTATATTCTTAAACCTGTAACTAAAGAAGAGTTAATATCTTCGGTAAGAAAGGCAGGAAGTGTTTCTTTAGAAAGTCCTGTTTCAGTCTCAAATAAGAATAGCATCTCTGTATTTGATGGCGAAGATTACCTGTTAATTAAAGTAGAAGAAATAGTGCGCTTTGAAGCAGATGGAAGCTACACCAAAATTGTTTTGGAATCAGGTAAGGGATACCTGTCAAGTAAACGATTAGGGGCTTATCAAAAGAAGGTACCATTAACTGATTTTTTACGCTGCCATAACTCACATTTAGTAAACATTAAATTTATTAGTAAGATTAGTAAGGGCAAGTCTGGATATCTAACACTAACTGACAAGGAAGTAATTCCAATATCTAGTTCAAAAAAAGATGAGGTAAATCAACTTTTAGATTTGTAGCCATAACTATATTTACGATATGAAAAACAAGATAGCTCTCATATTGATATTGGTCTTTGCAGTTATGCAAACATTTACACCTGAAAAAATTGAAGAAGAAGTAAATCCCAATATTGATTTTTTACAAAACACCAAAATAAGTGATGGGCTTGCCATTCAGATAAAAAACACTTGTTATGATTGCCACTCTAACAAACCTGCTTACCCTTGGTATTCAAGAATAGCTCCTGTTTCTTTTTGGATACACGACCACGTTGAAGAAGGCAGAGAACACTTAAACTTTTCTGAATGGGGTAATTATTCAGCTGATAAAAAAGCGCATAAACTAGAAGAGTGTTACGAAGAAATAGAAGAGGACGAGATGCCACTATACTCTTACACCATTATGCATGGAGATGCTCAATTTTCTGATGAAGAAAAAGAAGAGTTAATTGCATTTTTTAAGGCACAAGAGGAGATGTACAGGAATTAAAACCTTACCCCAATCATTAAATAATAACTTCTTGGGTCGCTAGGTATAATTCCTGGGCCGGGATAGCCTGCGGCTCTTCTGGTAAAATAAGTTTCACTTAATAGGTTGTTAATTCCTGTTTCAAATAACCAATGTTTGTAATTGTGCTTTGCAGACAAATCCATAACAGAATAGGCAGGGATAATACCATTTACTGCATTGGAGGTAAATTCTGCATTGGTAGCATCTGTAAAATGTTCTGCCGTGTAAGAATACTGATAGCTAATTTGTAAATCTTTGTAGCGGTAACTAAGTCCTCCTTTAAAAATAATATTAGGAACTAATTCCACTTGTTTGTTTTCGTAAGCAGACTCTTCGCTATTGATATAAAGAGCATCCATCAAGGAAAAGTTTGAGAAAATAGAAACTTGATGTTTTGCATCTTTAAATCCAAAAACAGGCATTAAGTTTAGTTCAACAAAACTTTCGAGCCCATAACTTCTGCTATCTGAAACGTTCGTTCTAAATCGAATTGGTCGAAACAAAATTGGGTCTGTTTTTCTTACTTCTCCAATTCTGTCTTCATAGCTTAATACAAAAAGACTAACATCATAATTAAAGTAAACGCTTTTGTTGCCTCTAATTCCAATATCAAAACTAAAGCCTTTTTCGTCAGTTAAGTTGGTATCAACTTCGTAGTTTGCGTTTACAATTCGCATGTCGTTAAAGTTAATAGAGCGGTAATTTTGAGAGAAATTGGTATAGGCTTCAAATGATTCGTTTGGCTTATAAAAAAAACCTAAACCACCCAACAAGAAACTTCTAGTATTCGATCGATTATCTTGAACTTTTTCTTCTGAAATGACTTGCCCTGCCAAGTTTAAAGATCGATTAAAGTAGTAACCTTCAGATTCTGTCGAAATGTACTCGAGGCGGACACCGGGAGTTATAGTAAACTTTGGACTCAAGTAAATTACATTTTCACTAAAAAAAGCAAGGTTTTGGCTAGGGAAAGTATACTTCGAATCTCTTGGCTCCTGCTCGTTGGCTAATCTGAAATCAGCTTTTTCTGAAATAGAACCTTCACCTTGGCTTCGTTCTGTATTCCCATTATAAAAGCGAGCTCCAAAAAGGAAAACAGAAGTTTTTTTAAGCAGAGTGTATCTAGTTAAAATTCTTGATTCAATTCCAAAGTTGGTGTAATCGTCTTTTAATAAATTTCGAACGCTTTCTGGGTCATCAGTTCTTGTAATCTGACCTAAATTTCCAACAGCGTCTCTACCTGCAAACAAGCCAAAAGCTCTTACATTAAAATCAGTTTTTGATGAGATTTTATAATCTAAATTTAGCGCCATTAAATTCCAATCTACCTGAAACCAGTTTCTTTCTCTAATGGATTGTTGAGGGTCATCTTCGAACAACTTATCGGTTAACCCTCCCGGTTGCTGTGCGACATAATGCATAAAAGTGTATTCAAAGCCTAAGGTAAGTTTAGGGTTGAGTTTATACTGAAGGTTTGCATGGGCATTATGCACATCGAACTGCGAGTTTGGTCTCCACCCATCACCCGTTTTGTGCTGATAAAAACCATAGTACTTCAATTTGCCTTTATTTCCACCAACACTGTTAAAGGAATTAAACAGCCCAAAGGAACCTATAGATTGCCTAGATACAACTTCAATAGGAACTGTATCGGGAGGGCCATCTTTTAATTTAAAATTTAAAAAGCCACCAAATTGAGTTCCGTATTGTAAAGAGGCAGCACCGCGCACAATTTCTATTCTTTCAATTGCTTCTGCGCTTGGTGAGTAATAACTTTCTGGGTAGCCCAAGGCATCTGCGCTAATATCATAACCGTTTTGGTGGGTATTAAAGTTGGAAACTCTACTTGGGTTTAAGCCTCTGCCTCCAATCCCTAATTGAATTCCTGCTCCATCGTTTTCCCAAATATTTAGTCCTGCAACTTTAGCATAAATTTGACGGCTGTTGTTTGTAGCTTGGTTTATAGCCATGTCGTCTAAAGTAACAACCTCACTTTTTTTACCCGCGTAAATAGCTGTTCCTTCAACCGATTTTAGTCTTCCAATTCCAAAGTTATTTTGCTTTTTTTCGGTTATCTCAACTTCTCCTAGCTTGGTTTTCAGTTTTTTTAGTTCAATAAAAATGCTGTCAGAATTAGAGTTTAAGTCGTAAGCAATGGTTTGACTAGCGTACGATTTTGCGTAAAAAGTAAGCGTGTATTTTCCCGCTTTTAGGTTTTTAATGCTAAACCAACCTGTTTTATCAACTTGAGTAAACTCTGCGGTTTCTGCTAAGTAGATTTCTGTCTTTACTTGCTTTTGTGGATTATCTTCAAAGCTTATTTTACCTTTAATAGATAAGTTCTGCCCAAAGCATATCTGAGTAATCAGTAAAATAAATAGACTAATTATTACTCTCATTTTCTAACTTTTGGGGTGCAGGGAGTATCCAATTTTTATTTTCAAATCCTCTATTCAGCTCTGTTAAATCTTTACTAGGATCAATAAACGATTCACTAATAGAACCATTTAAGCTAACGTAAGTTTCTGCTGTAATCTTTGGGCTTTCGATTCCATTTTTTCGATAAAACTCTTCTAAATAATGAGCAAACTGCAAAATCATATCAGGTTGTGTGCTCATCATCTTTTCTTGGTTAGGAGTAAGAAAATCGTAGTTATTTACCTCCCAAGCTTTACCCGTTTCTGGGTCTGTAACATGAAAAATTGCATAACCTGCTTTCTCCATTAACATTACCCGCCAAGAAAAACGATAACCTTGTTCTGTCCAAAATAATTTGCCAGGATATAAGGCAAAACGAAACGGTAAAAATAATTGAAGCGCAAAATAAACTCCCAATAGGATGGAAGCTATTTTTATTTTGCTACTCGAATAGAGCAACACTTTTTCAGCCTTTTCCTTTTTAGAACTAAACTTCCCAATTAATTTGATATGAAATCCCTCTGAAAAGAAAATTAAGGTTGCGCCTATCATAATAAATGGGAACATGCCAATCTGGAATAAAACCCAAGTCATAATGTGAAATATGATAACTAATAAATAGCCAATAAGCCTTGTTCTTGGTATTAATAATAAGAAAGGAATACTTAGATCGTAAATAGCACCAAACCAACTAAATAAATAGGCAAGCCACTCTTTGTTTAGTAAAGAGCCAATAAGTGGTAAGTTAGATTTAGACGGTAGCCATAGCTTTAACGGCATAGCATTTAAAAACCAATCGGGGTTTAGTTTGGCCAAGCCTGCATAAAAGTAAACGATGAGTAATTGTAATTTGAAAATCCAAATCACCCAAGCTGGGGCATGTGTTTTTTTAAGCTGAGGTTTACGAATTACATCTAAAGAAAAGTATCGGTTTGCGGGAACAAAAATGAGTAACAAACAAATAATACTTACGAAGTAATAGTGGTTGAGGTAATTGGTTTTGTCGATTAATTCTACGTAAGTAAATGCTGTAAAAGAAACAATAGAAGCAAGGCGATAAAACAGTCCTAATGCTTGAAACAAAAAGGAAACAGCCATTAGTCCGAAAACTAAATACATACCTATTTCACCTAAAGGTTTTACCCAATCAAAGCCGTAAAAAGTAAAGTAGAATTCTGGTTCAACATATAAATCATGAACCCAACCTTTAGCAATAAATCGCAGAATGCTAAAAAGCATAGTTGCTCCAAAAACTATTCTGAAAACAGCTAGTGGAGCAAGGTGCGTTTGTTTTGTGAGTGTTTGTTTTGCTTTTTCGAACATAAGCTTTAAAAGAATGTATAAGCATTCTTCCATTCATAATTCGTAATTAAACAATTCATAATTGATTCAGTCTCCATCATTATCCTGATAGGTAATTAGTATTCCTAATCTAGAAGGCATATCAACTTTCCAATACACAATTAACTTTTGAATTTCTTGGTATGTGCTCAGTAGTTCACTATTTTGGTTCTGAATGGCCTGTGGCATAGTTGTATTAAATTGATTCAGTTTGCTCTCTATAATTACCATTTGTGATTTAATAAACTCATCAATGTCTTCTCCACCTGCGTTACTTAGGTAATCATCTAAACCAATTCCATCGGCACCTAAATACAATTCTTTCATGGCCATGTAATTTGCAGCTATTAAATCGAACGAAAAGCCGGCATAAAATGCTTCAGAATCTTGTGGTCTTGCTGTACCTGAAGACCTAACTCCAAGTGGAATTCCAATTTTCCCATCTCTAAAAAAGCGCTCGTAATGCTGATTAAGAGCATTGATTAGCATTCCTGCAGAGCTTCCTACATCTGTTCCTGTTGCGTTTTTAAAAGTCGATTTATAAGCTGACCAGTTAGTGCTAACTTTATTAATTTTTGATGAAAGGTCCTCGACAACCTTAAGTAAGTAGTCCGTTCTTTTGGTGTCAGAAAAAGCAACTAAAAGCGCAGAGTCATTATCCTTATGAATTAAATAGTCTAGAGCAGGGAAACCTTTTGCAGCTTTGTTTTCAAGCGCATCTAAAATGGCATTTCCATTTTGTATGTTTTGCTCAATGAGTGTAGTGTTTGTAGGGAAAATGTTAACGTTACTTCTTATACCTGCTGCATCAGAAGGGCCAAACTCGAAATGACTAACCTGTTGCCAAGCCATATAGGTGTACTTAAACTGTGCTTGTAAAACATCTAAGGTCCTTTGGTTTTTTTCAAGCCCAAAAGAGTCGGCAGCTAAACCTAATTCTTGGGTTTGTAGTGTCAAATTTTCGAAACCTGGTAGAACTATGTTTTCGCTGAAATTGCTCAACATAGCACTTTGGTCAAATTCAGGCCCATCTTCTTTTTTATCACCCTTATCGGTATCGCAAGATGTAATAAAGAAAAGAGAAAATACGATGCTTAAAATAAATGATTTCTTCATTTTATAAATTGTCTTTTACAGAATCTAAGCCGTAAGTTGAGCTTAGTTTATCTTTAATAAAGTTTAAGTCTGTAGCTGTAGTGTTATAATAATTACTACCAATTTTAGTATCACACAATTCCAATACTTCCGTGTCAGACAGTTTTCTTTCAAAAATGTTTGCATACCTCAAAGCCCTTATAAAAACATAGGCCTCAGAAAGGTGATGATGTCTATCGCCTATATTACTATCGCTTAATGTAGAATTGATATAATGGATTGCTGTTGCCGCCATCATCTTATCAATCTCATCATACAAAACATCAACTTGGGAGTTTAACATAGAGTAGTCTTTAGCAACAATCGCAGCTCTTCCTAGCTTAAAGGCATTCATGATTTTACCATTACTTTGGATATCATCATCAGCAGTGCTACTATATTTTCCCCAAAAACGAACGGTACCAGCTCCATCGTAGTTACTAGAAAAGTCAGTTGGGAAACCCATATATCCAAAAGCTTCATCAAAATGATGCTCCATTGCTGTGTAATATTTACCTGCAGCAGTATCAATTAAATCAGAGTTGTTTACCGCAGAACCAATTTTTTCTTCGGTTAAATAGGTATTTGCTATTTGATAATAGAAAGTAGCCCCCATCAAACCTTTTTCAATTAGTTGAGTGTATTCTCTGCCATTTGCATCTGCTAAAATTGTATTTCCATTTGACCTCGTCAGTAAGCCGGCAGTTCCACTTTTAGCCGTATCAGTTGTTCCACTATTATTGGCCATTTCTGTCATTAGGTTTTTAAAGTAGCTTGTATCGGCTGCAAAAGTTTTGCTCTTTAAGTCCTTAGGATATGCTTGCGTAAAAGGATTGTTAGTATTTCCAAACATGTTTAGCAAAGTAGCAGACGATATGCTGTTTCCTGCATCAGCACGCTTTAGTTCTACAGTTAATTCAGCTAATTGATCTAACCTGCTTGTTTGGCCGCTATAGTCAACACTAGATTGACCTAACCTACTAAATTCATATTTGGCAGGAGTTGTTACTGGTGAAGTAAGACCGCCATTATCAATTATTACTTTTTCATCTTCATCATCACTGCAAGACGATAATAAAATTGTTGATGCTATTCCGATTAATGCTAAGGATTTAAAAGCTGTTTTTCTCATTTTATGCCACTATTTTAATTTAGACTAATTCTAAATAAGAGTTTTTTTGGCAAAAGTATTAGAGAAGGTCTCTTAAGTCAATACCATGTTTATGGTATATTTTGAAATCTTTCAATTGTAAATCACTAAAATCAGGATTAATTAAAATAAGAAAAAAGGGCATCAAATTAAATGTGTCTAAATATATTTTTAGACAAGGCTAAATATTTATATTTGTGCCTCTAAAAATACTAAAGCCTCAATGAAAAAGTTATTTTTATTTTATGTTCTAGTTGGTTTTATAGTTATTGCAGCGCAGGCTCAAACAGCAAGTTTATCTGGATTTGTAAAATTTGAAGATGGGCAAGCAGCCCAGTTTGTTAATGTATATGTGCAAGGAACAAACATTGGATCTACCACAAAAAAGGATGGTTCTTTTAAGCTTGAAAAAATTCCTGTAGGCGAACAAATGGTAATTGCTTCTTTTATTGGCTTTAAAAAAGAAGTTAAAAAATTAGTTTTTGAAGCAGGTCAATTTCAAAAAGTGATATTCAAATTAAACGAAGAAACGAATTTGATGAATGATGTGGTGGTTACTGGAACCATGAAAGAAATGTCTAGATCTAATAGCCCTGTTCCAGTAGAAGTTTATACAGCAAAATATTTTGAGAACAATAAATCAGCCTCTGTTTTTGAGGCGATGCAAAATGTAAACGGAGTAAGGCCACAGCTTAATTGTAGTGTATGCAATACTGGAGATATACACATTAATGGCTTAGAAGGACCATATACGATGGTTTTAATAGACGGAATGCCAATCGTTAGTGGCTTGTCAACTGTTTATGGTTTAACAGGAATTCCGGCTTCATTAATTGAGCGAGTAGAAATAGTTAAAGGCCCAGCCTCAACCCTTTATGGTTCTGAGGCAGTTGGAGGCTTAATAAATGTAATTACCAAAAAGCCAATCAATGCGCCACTATTCTCTGCAGACCTGTATGGAACATCTTGGGGAGAAATGAACCTAGATATAGGTGCAAAGTATAAAATAAACAAGAAGGTTAATGCGCTTTTTGGTCTAAACTATTTCAATTATGATAATCCAATCGATAACAATAATGACGGCTTTACAGATATTACTTTACAGGATCGAATTTCATTTTTTAATAAGATATCTGTAAAACGAGAAAAAAATAGAGCATTTAATATAGGCACTCGTTATGTATATGAAGACCGATGGGGTGGTGCTATGAAATGGCGCCCAGATTTTAGAGGGGGAGATTCTATTTATGGTGAAAGTATTTATACGAGCAGATGGGAACTGTTTGGAAACTATCAATTCCCTACGAGTGAAAACATCAATTTACAATTCAGTGCAAATGGGCACGACCAAAATTCGGTTTACGGAAATACAATTTATCAAGCAGATCAAAAGATTGGTTTTAGCCAGTTAACTTGGAATAAGGAGTTATATACGGGCCATGACTTTTTAATTGGAGCAGCATATCGATATACTTTTTACGATGACAATACTCCAGCTACTTTAAGCAAAGATGGTTTAAGAAATAAACCTCAAGAAACGCACTTACCAGGTGTTTTTATAAAAGATCAAGTATCTATAAATGAGTTTAATTCACTTTTGCTAGGAGTTCGATACGATAACAATAGTTTGCATGGAAATATTTTTTCTCCTCGAATAAATTATAAATGGAATACTTCTGGAAATAAAACGGTTGTTCGTTTGAGTTTAGGAAATGGATTTCGAGTAGCAAATGTATTTACAGAAGATCATGCAGCATTAACAGGTTCAAGAGAAGTAGTTTTTGCTGGAGAATTAAACCCTGAAACTTCTAGAAATGCGAACCTAAATGTTGTAAAAAGACTTTACTCCAAGGAAGGAGCTTATATTGGTTTAGATGCTTCGGTTTTTTACACCTATTTTGATAATCGAATTGTTCCGGATTATGAAACGAACCCCAATCAGATTATTTATGACAACTTAAACGGTTCTGCGGCATCAAAAGGAGTTTCATTAAATTTAGATATTACTTTGCAAAATGGACTTAAAATAATGGGTGGAGCTACACTAATGGATGTTACCATTGATGAAGAAGGAGAAGAAGTTCAACAGCTGTTAACTGAAAACTTTACCGCCGTTTGGAGTATAGAATATTTGATTCAGAAATGGAATTTAAAACTAAATTATACAGGAAATATATATAGTCCTATGCGATTGCCTTTGCTTGGAGATTTGGATGATCGTTCAGAATTCTCTCCTTGGTTTAGCATTCAAAACATTCAGCTGACTAAAACGATAAACAAAAAATGGGAGGTTTACGCCTCTGTTAAAAATCTCTTGAATTTTACGCCTGCTTCAAATAGTATTGCTCGTTCTTTTGATCCCTTTGATGAAAATGTACAATTTAATGCCCAAGGAGATGTTGTTCCTACAGCAAACAATCCAAATGCGCTTACTTTTGATCCAACTTATGTTTATGCGGCAAATCAAGGAATAAGAGCAATGCTTGGATTTAATTACACCATTAAATAAATGCGATTATTCACTCTTTTAATATTTATTGCTTTTCCAATTGCAGGAACTGCACAACAACAGCAAATAAATTGGCTTAGTGATAAAGAGTTAAGCATAAAATTTAGCACTAAACAAAAGCCAATACTTCTGTTTTTTCATACGAGCTGGTGTAAGTATTGCAAAATGCAAGAGAACACAACTTTTCAAGATAGTACAGTAATTTCGGAGCTAAATAAAAACTTTTATGTCATACAGATTGATGCTGAAAAAGAAGAAACTATTTACTTTTTTGGAAGAGAGTATCATTTTAATTCTCAAGAAAAATTGCATGACTTAGTGATTTATTTAGGAAAGAAAGAGGGTAAAATCGAATTCCCTACAGCGGTTTTATTGAACGAACAATTAGAACCAATTTTTCACAAATCTTCGTTTATAGATTCGAAAGAATTGTTGTCCTTAATAAAAAGCAAATAACTTACTTCGTGAAAATTTGACTAGAATCTTTAAACGCTTTAAACTCTAAAGCATTTCCTTCAGGATCTAGAAAAAATAAAGTGGCTTGTTCGCCAACTTCACCTTCGAAACGAATATAGGGTTCAATTACAAATTCGATATTGGCATTTTTTAATCTTTCTGCTAGAAGATGCCAATCGTTCCACTCGAGCACCACACCAAAATGCGGAACAGGAACTGACTTACCATCAACAGGGTTATGTGCGTTTTCTTTTTTAATTAGGCTCTTGTTCTGATGAATTACAAATTGATGTCCGAAGAAGTTAAAATCTACCCAATGGTCAGAACTTCTTCCCTCTTCACAGCCTAGCGTTTCACGATAAAAAGTTCTACAAGGCTCCAGGTTTTTTACTGGTATGGCTAAATGGAAGGGTGTTGTTTTCATCAATCAAATTTTTTTCTCCAAAAAGGAATGGTAATTAGTGAGAGTAATACATACCAAGCAATGCTAAGTGGAATGCAGTGCCAAATATTTTCTTTAAAAATAATTATTAGTAAAATCGAACTTGTGACATACAGGAGTTGAACCCAATTGCTTTTCAATCCGCCCTTAAAACTTTTGAAATTGAAAAGAGGCAGTTTGCTAACCATAAATAATGCGAGTAAAAAAGGCACTAAAAGCATAAGCCAATCTGAGTTTAAAAAGCTTGAGGTGATTTCTGAAATATTTCCTGCTCGTTTTTCTTGAGCAATTATAAAGGGAATACTGATTATTGCCAATGCAGCAGCAGAAGAAGGTAGTCCTTCGAAACCAATTTTCCCACTATCATTAACGTTAAATTTGGCTAAACGAAGTGCTGCTAAAACAGGAATTAAAGTAGCTACAAATAGTTTTAAAGAAAATTGAAGCGAAGGGCCGGAATCATCTGCTAAAACATGATGATAATATAGAAACCCAGGAACAACCCCAAAAGAAACCATGTCGGCAAGTGAGTCGAGCTCTTTGCCAAAAAGACTGGGAACTTTAAGCATTCGAGCAGAAAAGCCATCTACAAAATCGAATGCAATACCGATTAAAACCAAATAAAAACTCCAAATAGGGTCATTAATTAAAATGGCCAAAAACCCACATAGCAAATTCATGGAGGTTAGGAAGGAGGGGATTGTCTTTCTCTTCTGCAATTTATCTCGTAATAAAAGACTAAAAGTACCGAATAGAAATTGTTAGAAATTCTTAGGGTAAAATATTATTTTAGAGGGATAAAGCAAAAGCATGGATTTAAGAATAAAATCATTTCAAGAATATCAAGAAAAATACAAATCAAGCGTTGAAGATCCTGAAGCATTTTGGGATGAAATAGCACAAACATTTAAGTGGCAAAAATCTTACGACAAAGTTTGCGAATGGGAGTTTGAAACACCAAGCATAAAATGGTTTGTAAACGGAAAAGTAAACATAACTGAAAATGCTTTGGACAGGCATTTACCCGAAAGAGTAAATCAGGTTGCGATATTATGGGAGGCAAACGACCCGAATCAGGCTTCTGAATCAATTACCTACCAAGAGTTGTTCGAGCGAGTTTGTCAGTTTGCGAATGCATTAAAAGCACAGGGTGTTGAGAAAGGAGACCGGGTGGTTTTATATATGCCAATGACACCCGAACTGGCAATTGCATGTTTAGCTTGTGCTAGAATTGGAGCGATCCACTCTGTTGTTTTTGCTGGGTTTAGCGCAGTTGCCATGGCAGATCGAATAAACGATGCTCAAGCAAAAATGGTAATAACTGCCGATGGCTTAAATCGAGGAGCTAAGCAGGTAGACTTAAAATCTGTTGTTGATGATGCTTTAAAATCATGTACTTCTATTGAAAAAGTAATTGTGTTCAATTGCATTAATTCTAATCCTAAAATGAAAACAGGCAGAGATGTTTGGTGGAAAGATGCAATTGATGGAATGAGTTTAGATTGTCCGGCAGAGCAAATGGATTCGGAGGACATGCTTTTTATTTTATATACTTCTGGATCTACAGGAAAGCCTAAAGGAGTAGTTCACACGCACGGAGGGTATATGGTTTATACGGCTTATTCTTTTCAGAATGTATTCCAATATAATGAGAAAGACATTTATTGGTGCACGGCAGATATTGGCTGGATTACTGGTCATAGTTATATTGTTTACGGCCCTTTATTGTCTGGAGCAACAACAATGATGTTTGAAGGGGTCCCAACTTTTCCTGATGCAGGCAGGTTTTGGCAAATTTGTGAAAAGCATAAAGTCAACCAATTTTATACAGCTCCAACAGCAATTAGAGCTTTAATGGGTTGTGGAAACGAGTTTGTAGATAAACATGACTTAAGTGCTTTAAATGTATTAGGCACAGTTGGAGAACCAATAAATGAAGAAGCATGGCAATGGTACAACAAACAAGTAGGAAAAGAAAATTGCCCCATTGTTGATACTTGGTGGCAAACTGAAACAGGTGGAATTATGATTTCTGGTCTTGGGCAACATAGCCCAATGAAACCAACCTATGCGGGTTATCCATTGCTTGGAATTCAGCCTTGTTTGTTAAATCAGAACGGAGAAGAAATAACAGAAAGCAATGTAGAGGGCTATTTGTGTATGAAGCATCCTTGGCCTTCTGTTTTAAGAACAACTTATGGAGATCATGAGCGGTGCCGAGTGGTTTATTTTTCAACCTATAAGAACTATTATTTCACAGGAGATGGGGCTAGAAGAGATGAAAATGGAATGTATCGTATCATAGGTCGAGTAGATGATGTTATTAATGTAAGTGGACATCGTTTTGGAACCGCTGAAATTGAAGATGCTATAAACTCTAGCTCTATAGTAATTGAGTCGGCAGTTGTTGGTTATCCTCATGATATTAAAGGACAAGGGATATATGCCTACATTATTTGTGATAAAATGCCTGAAGATGTTGAAAAAGCTAGTATAGAAATAATAGAATCTGTTGTTGAACAAATTGGAAAAATTGCAAGACCTGATAAAATTCAATTTGTAAGCGGTTTACCTAAAACAAGGTCGGGAAAAATTATGCGTAGAATTTTGCGAAAGGTTGCAGAGGGAGAAGCAGATAAGCTGGGAGATACATCTACCTTATTAGACCCTGACGTTGTTGAGGAGATTGTAAAGGGAGCTTTGTAATTGTGAATTACGAATGAGGAAATTATGAATTTAAACACTTTATACAATAAAACATGAAACCATTAAACTATACCTGCATGAAATGCGGTAACAAAACTTATGAAATTGGCGAAATAAGAGCCACGGGTGGAATCTTGAGCAAAATTTTTGATGTACAAACCGAGAAGTTTTCATACACTGCATGCTCAAGATGTTCATTTACCGAATTTTATAAAGCTAAGAGCAGTCAGTTAGGTAATGTGTTTGATTTTTTCACTAACTAATTAGATTGTTTGATTAATCCAAATTTTCTTTTCCAATTTCTAGTTGCCAATGTGATTAAAGGGGTTCCAACTGCTGTTGGCAATAACCATACAATCCATTGTGGCTCCCAATGAATGTTCGTTACTAAAAATGCAGTTGAGGTAGCGATATAAGAACCACTTATTCTGCCAATGTGAGTTAGCAACCATTGTCCTTTTTGATATTTCTTTTTAGAAAATAGTTTTAAGTCATCGACACACATCCAGGATAAGAAAAAACCAAACACAAGTAACATAGGAACTGCACCAGCAAACCCAATTCTTAATAAATTGGATATGCCTAAATACAGCATAAACAGTCCGCATAAAAGACATAGGATGTTGAAGAACCAGTCTTTAAATATTGGCTTTAGTTGCTTTTTAAATAAAAGTGTTCTTCTTCCTGAAAACACCATGTAAAAGCTAAATACAGCAATAGTTAATATAAAAATATTTGTTCTGTAAAAGCCTAAAATTAAACCAGTAACAACTACTGCCATCATTCCCCAATAGTAAATTACTCCGCTTGTATTATGTAGCTTTTTGCCTTTTGCAGCAAAAATGGCAATCATGCCTGCTACAAGTGATATGCCGCCTGAAAAGGCGTGTAAGAATAGTATAATGTCCATTATTTGTTCCATAGTCTTAGTTTTTTTGTTTGTAGATTTTATGCCTTTCTGGGTAGTATACTATTTGTATAAAATTGAATTCGATGTGCTCACTCGTAAATTTATAACCACCGCTTTTAAAGTTGAACTCAGGTGTATACCTAAGGTTAGTTCTAAGTGTTATATAATCAACATCAGATTGCTTTATGTCCCAACCGAAAACAACTCCATAACCCATTTCAGTTCTACTTTCATCTCTTACTGTATTGCCAAAATCAATTTCTTTTATTCGGTATTTATTTAAAGAAATATAAGGGCCAACGAAAGGAGCAAAGCCATGATAGTCGCCAATAAATTTAAACGCTTCTGCTGCAACCGAATGGTTGAACAATTGATAAGTATAATCAAAAGCAGTTTCTTTTTGCTGGATAGGTCTATATGAAAGTCTAAAAGAAGAGTTAAGCGGATTAGAGTAATATCCCACACCTAAATCTATGGTCAAACTACCGTCTATTTCATCATTAAAGAAAACTTGCTGACTTGCTAGCTCTGTTTTACCTGTTGGAATAATGGCATTTAATCCCAAGCCAAACGAAAAAGCACTTAATGCACCTTCTTTTTCTGCCTTTTCATAAATTTTTTTCATATACCTTTTAGAACCTTCAGAACTGTATCCTGCAGTAGCATCAAAAGCAATTTTGTATGACATTGAAAAAGAAAAAGGACTCAACTCTGTAGTTTGAAAATCAGTTCTTGTATATGCATTATAAAAGTTATTTTGAGCCATGTATCTCATTTCAAGCCCAAAAATTTTGTTGTTTTTTCTGTAGTTTATGCCTGCTTCGTAAAACCATTGCCAGTTGGTGTAACTCGGCCCACTCTCTATTTTAAAGCCTTTTGAGTGCAATCCAACTCCAATATAAGGTCGTATTGAATTGTCTTCTAATGAAAGTGGTAAATATCGAAAACCGGTAAAAACATCATTATTTAAAGTCACTTGATCACTTCCTCCAAAATGAAGGTTTGAAAGTGGAATCGATATATAGAAATCTGCATGTCTCCAAAAATGGGTTCCACCAATTAATATTCTTGGAGTTATTTGTGAAGGAAGTTTTTCTGTGTTTATTGTACCATCATTAAAATGTAAAAATGAACCAGTTTCATTTACATATTCAGCTTCAAATCCAAAATATGTTTCAGCAAAGCGGTATCGATCTTTTTGGCAAAAGCCATTTAAGCTAATCAACGTTAAAAGGATAGAAATTATTTTTTGCATGACTTTTATTTTGTTGACACAAAGAAATGAGCAACAATGGTTTGTTTGCAAATGAGAGTTATAGTTGTCAAGTATTTGTGACTAAATACAAAGGAAATGCAGTTTGTCAAAAGCTTTAGTGACGAATGACAAGCCTATTTCTTTCGATACAGACTTAATTCATTTAAATCATCCCTTAAAATTTGGAAACCTTTAGGAAGGGGTTTGTTGTTATTTTTGGAGCGAACTAAAAATTTATATTCTTCGGGCTTATTCATAGAAAAGCTGATATAGGCGTAACGATAGAAATAAGAATACATCGACCAATCGTTTCTATATTCATCCGATAAATAGATAGTTGAATGTGGTCCAACTTCTTCAATTACTGCTCTAATATCTTGTAATTGCTTTTTATCTCTCTTTACTTCTCTGGCAGGCAGAATTAGTAAAACAATGCTTGTAGTAAAAAGTAAAACTGAAAACACTTTAAAAACCTTGAATCTAAATCCCTGATAATTTATGTTTTGGATAAAATTTAAAACTATTGGAGCAACCAACATGGCTAATATTAAACTAGCTAGCGGAAACACTGGGTTAATGTAGAAAGTGTTTTGTTTTAGACTAATTAGAATTGGTAAAACTCCACTAAAAACCAAGCCTGTTAAAGAAAACAATAATCCTTTCTTTTCTTTTATTTCCGATAAAGAGTACCTGAATTTAAATTGATTCAGAATAAGTAAAAGTGCAGTAACAATAAACATGAACAAGGACTCTTCAAAAAACTTCCTTAGAATAAAGAAACGAGAATCAACTGTCTGAACGTTTTTAAGGCTATTAACCACTTGAATTTCAAGGTACTTTTCAATGAATTCGATTCCTTCTGGCACAAAAACAAATAGAAACAAAAAAGGCAGTGCTAATCCAACAAGCAATAACAAGGATGCCTTAATGGTTTGAATAAAATTGAAACTTTTATGAAACAGAAAATAAAAAAAGAGAAGACTTAAAGGAAAAAATGCAACTAAACCTTTGGCTAAAAATGCGAGGAATAACATAAAGCCTGCAAGTAAAAAGTTTAAAGATGATTTTTTACTCAGCAAGGCTTTTAACATATAAAATAGGCTAAGTGATGTAAATATCATGAGCGTATTTTCCAAAACATTATTACATAAACTCCAAGAGACTCTTGCAACCAAAAGCCAAAAAAGTAAGGGTAGCCAAAAAAGTTTGTGTTGTTTTTCTGGAACTAATAATTTCCAAAGCTTCCATAATATAAACCCCATAATTACATGAGTGAATAAAGAGTAAAAGCGTTCTACCCAGTAGTGATCTCCAAAAAGTTTGAATAATACTCCCTGTAAAAAGAAGGCAAGCGGAGGATGCTCGTAAAAAGGATTACCATATGTTTCAGTTAATAAAGGCCTCCAAAATGTTCCTAGTCCATCGGCCCAATTTCGCCCTATGGTGGCGTAAAAAACACCATCCATAAACATTCCATCAGAGAACAACAAGGGAGAAGCAATCGATAAGAATATAGCAATTGGGACCAAAATAAAGTAAACCTGCCTCTTGTCCATTTAGCTGCTTTCTAGGTTTTTCTTAATGGCTTTAACATAACTCCTAGAAACAGGAATCCCCAAATCTAGTTTATCCCCAAAATCAATTGTTAAGCCTTGGGCATTTCCGCTAAATTCTGCTACTTGTTTAAGGTTTACTAAATAGCTTCGATGACATTTCTTAATTGAATTAAATGCAGCCAAACTCTCTTCGACCTCTTTTAATGAATTTCGAATAACTTTCTTTTCTATTAGGTTTTCTTTACGTAAGTATACTTCTACATAATTTTCAACGGCTTTAATAGCAAGTAAATCATTAATATCTATTTTCAATTCTTCCGATTTATTTCTTGAAGGTATATTAACCTTGCGATGAGATTCTTCGCTTTTTATAATTGAAGAGTTTAATTCTCCAACTTGCTTTAAGGAATCAGAAAGCCGTTTGTTGTAAACAATAAAAGTGCTAAGTGTTACAGGAATAATTCCTACCATTACCGTTAAGCCTTGGTAAAATAAAAAGCCGTCCCATGTAAAATTTAAAAAATCTTGCGATACAGAGTAGATAAGGTTTCCTAAACCAATGCAAAAGAACATCCAAGTAGTATATAGGATATTTTTTGAAACAGTCCAAGTTTTTCGATTAAACCAGTTTGGAAATAATTTTGAGAACAGTGTAGAATTGGTAATCAGAGTAATACTGGTCACAATTCCATAACCCAATAATTTTACTGTTTTTAGATCAGATTGATAATTGCTTAAACCAAAAGGCTCAAAAAAACGAAGGAATGCGAATACAAACATTCCGAAGAATAGTGCTGATATAGTCGCCCTTTTAAAGGATTCGTCAAACGGGTATGGCTCATGAAAAATATTCCATTTCATAATAGCGAAGATAGTTCTTTTCGATATTTGAAAACAAAAAAGACGAGATGATATAACTTACTTGCGCTAAAAGCAAGGTAAAGAATGAAACTTAAAGAATAGTTAGCTTAATTCCTCTTTAAACTCTCCACTTCGTTTTTGAGCTTCAGCATCATGGTAGAAAGCTCATCAACAGATATTTGATCTGAGGTTTTTTCTGGTAAATCAAAACTCAAAAATGCTTTTGCTTTCCAAACTTCTATAATATCATTTCCGTCAATTTCATAGCTTTCATAGCTGCTATTGTCTGAGTGAAGCAATAAGCTTTGCTTTTTATCCAATTGATTTGCTACTCGTTTGTAAACAACACCATCATTTTTAGAAATGATAACATAGCATTGCTGATCTTTAATCCAGTTCCAGTTTTCTACATATTCTGCCAAAACGAAAGACCCTGGCTGTATCGGTAACATACTATCGCCTTTTATTTCAAATGCTCGATATGTTCCTTGAGAAAATTCGCTCATCGGTATACTAAAGTGGGGTAAATTCTCTATAAACTCCGGGTCAGCGTAGCCATTTAAATAACCAGCTGACGCTTTAACTGACACCATGGTGATGCTTTCTTCTTGCTCATTATTAACAACAATGGGTAATACACGCAAATCGTTTCCTTCAAAATCTTTTTTCCCCAATCGCTTTGCTTGGCTTAAATCCTTCTCAATTAAGTCGTCCAGCTCTACCTTAAAAAAATGCGATATATTTTGAAGAGTGACCAAATTTGGTTCAGCTCTTCCTTCCTCGTAAGAACCAACTTTAGGTCTGTTAATTCCTATCTTAAGCGCAAAATCGCCTTGGGTTAAACCTTTTGATTTTCGTAAGAATTTTAGATTGGGAGCAAAAAAATTATCCATTTAAAATGCTAAAATATTTAGTAAACTAAAAAATATAGTATATTTGAATCGTAAAAATAACAAATCCTAATAAATTTAGCAAAATGAATCAAATACATCATAAAATAAGAGGCAGTTATCCAGGTTTTATCGGAATAGAATTACCAAACGAATACGATGTTTTATTGCTAGACGAAGAAAACTACAATGCTTACCGTCAGAATAAAATATACAATGGAGTTCATATGGTAGTTAAAGATGAATATTGCCATTTTGAAAAACCGATAGACGGCTCGTGGCATGTTGTTATTGAAGGGAAAACTTGTAATTTTTCACCATCAAACATTCATATAATTTACCGAGCTGCTTAGTCCGCTTTAATAATGGTTCCTGATATTATTTTAGAATCAGAAGTTGAAAAGCGGTAATAATAATTAGCGTTTACCAGATTGCTTAAATCAATACTTGCTGGTCCGTTTATTTTATTAAACTGTTTTTCAAATACAATTTGGCCTACCGAGTTTAAGATTGTTAGTGTACCATCAATGAAGTTATTATTGCTAATAATATTTATTTCTCCGTTGGTAGGATTTGGGTAAAAAGATAAACTTACGGCTTCATCTTGTTTAGTCTCTGAAATTGAAACACTTATTCCTCCATACTTCCAAAAATCGTTCATTGGAATTGGGTAACTTGAGGCTCCACCAAATAAAAACGCTTCATTATTGATTACAAAAGCTGTTCCTAAAGTTCTGGCAGAATCTGTGAATGAATTTGAAAAGTTTGACCATGTGTCAGTTGTTGGGTCGTATTCGTGATAATCGCTATTCAGAAAACTTCCATTTGAACTAAACCTATGTCCGCCGCCGATAACTGCTTTTCCGTTTAATACGAAATAAGAAGAGCCAATTCTTCCAACACCTGGCATAGTTGCTTTTTGCGACCATGTGCTGGTTATTGTATTGTAAGCCCATAAATCACTAAAATCTCTTGAGCCATTGTGACCCATTCCAAAGTAAATTAAACTATCAATTGTAAAACAAACACCAACCACACGATTGCCAAACGGTAAGTCACCCAATGCGTTCCAGGTATTAGTCGTAATGTTAAACTCCCAAAAATCTTTTTCATATGGTTGATTCGTATTGTGCCCACCGCCACCAACGTATACTTTATTTTATATCCAGCATAAAAGGCATTCCGGCCTCCATTACCAGGGTAAGGAGCTAAGGTATCCCACTGATTTGTGTTCGGATTGTATCTATAAAGGTCATAAAAAGTGCTTGATCCGTTCCACCCCAAACCTGTAATTATACAACTATCATTATCTATGATTATCCCTGCAGATCTTCCTGTGAAAGGCGTAGTTGTTTTTAAAGCCTACGAATCATTTATTGGGTCGTATTCCCAAACATCGTTTCTGTAACTGAAAGGGTTTGTTGTTCTGTCTACTCCAAAAAATAAATAGCCTTTTCCGTTTTGGCTAACTCCTTCTCCTGCAAGTCCTGCTGGGCCCGAAAAATTAGATTTTGCCTGCCACGACTGTGCAAGTCCGTTTAAACAAAAAAGAATTGAAATTGTACCAAGAATAGATACTTTTTTCATGTGTTTATTTTTTCAAAAGTAATAAATCCATCAAAAGCTATGAGAATTAAAGAATCAAAGACCTGCTTGGTTTGTAATAAAGAATTTACTTGGAGAAAGAAATGGGAAAGAGATTGGGAAAATGTTAAGTACTGCAGTGAAAGATGCAGAAGATCAAAAAAGAACAAAGAATGAGTACAGCAATTGTTTGGTTTAGGAATGACTTACGGGTTCACGATCACGAACCTTTAATAAAGGCAATTGAAAACCACGAGTTTATCATTCCTTTTTACTGCTTTGAGAATAAGTTTTTTGCCAAGTCAAAGTTTGGGTTAGGGAAGACAGGAAATCATAGGGTTCAGTTTTTAATTGAAAGCATTGCAAATCTGAAGCAGAATTTGCAAAAGCTAGGAGGAGACTTGGTAGTTAGTGCAGGAGAGGTAAAAGATGAGATAAAAAAATTAGTCGATAAGCACGCTGTAGACGATGTCTATTGCTACAAGGACATTCATGCAGAAGAAATAGAATCTCAAAAAGGGGTTGAAAACATAAAAAATGTAATTGTTAAATATAGTTTTGGCAGCACTTTGTTTCATATAAATGATTTGCCATTTGATTTTCGTGAAACTCCAAAGGTTTTTACACAGTTTCGAAAAGAACTAGAAAAAAAATCAAAGATCCGAGAGCAACTCCCTTTACCTAAAGAAATTAATTCACCAAAATTATTATCCAACTTTGGTGATATACCTAGTATTACAGATTTAGGCTTAAAAGTTCCAAAACCTGAAAAAAGAGCCGCAATAAATGCTAAGGGAGGAGAGGACGAGGCTTTAGCAAGATTAAACCATTATTTTTTTCAAAGCGAGGAACTGAGTTTTTATAAACAAAAACGGAATGGCTTACTCGGAGAAGATTACTCTTCAAAACTATCGTTGTGGTTATGGAATGGATGTGTTTCACCAAGAAAAATTTATTGGGAAGTAAAAAGATACGAGCAAGAAATAAAAAAGAATCAGTCAACATATTGGCTTGTTTTCGAGCTTATCTGGAGAGACTATTTTAAATTTATTTCTTTGAAGCACGGTAATGCCATTTTTTGGGAAAAGGGAATAAAGGACCAAGCTTACAACAAAATTGAAAATCAAGATTGGTTTAATAAATGGGCAAATGGCATTACAGGGATTCCGTTTATCGATGCAAACATGAGAGAGCTAAATGCTACCGGTTTTATGAGTAATCGAGGAAGACAAAATGTAGCCTCATTTTTGGTAAAAGAGCTCGAATTAGATTGGAGGTTAGGAGCAGCATACTTTGAAGAGAAGTTAATTGATTATGACGTTGCAAGTAATTATGGAAACTGGATGTATATCGCAGGAGTTGGAAATGATCCAAGAGACCGATATTTCAATATCATTTTACAAGCAAAGCGATACGATTCAAATGGCAAGTATGTAAAACACTGGATTCCTGAGCTAAATAAACTAGACTCAGGCATAATTCATCACCCTTGGACTAGAAAAGAAATACTTTTTACAGAGCAAGAGTTAGATTACCCTAAACCAATTGTAGAACCTGAATATTGGAAAAAACACTATTAAAGTGGTATTACATCTGGACCTACAATTCCGTAAAAAGTGTCAGATTTTTTTGGTTTTAGAATATGTAATCCGGTTAAAACACCAAATGCAGGTAAAATGGCATTTTTCTTGCCAAAATAATAGCATGGAATTTTAGCTCGTAACTTTCCTTTACCCCTCAATTGTATTCCTGGATGGATATGGCCAGCTATGTTGTAATGATTGCTTTTGCCATCATCAGGCTCATGAGTGAGAAGAAAGGGTTCGATCAGTAACTTTCTTGTAATAGTGAGTTTAGATTTCTGGTAAACTGCATTATCTAAAATATCATGATTCCCTAAAACAAGAATAAATTCTACTTCTAAAAAACGGTTAATTAAGGATTCAAATTTCTCCCATTCTTTATTGTAAGAACTATGAAAAAGGTCTCCTAAGAAACATACTTTTTGTGGCTTAATTCTTTTTATGATACTTTCTAATGTGATGAAATCCTTGCTACCGCTCTCCTCAGGAATCACAATTCCATTGCTTCTAAAATGAATAGCTTTTCCCAAGTGTAAATCAGATAACATTAACATTTTCTCCTTAGGCCAATAAACTGCTTTTTCAGGCAATAAAATTAAATCCTCATTCAAAAAAGAAATAGATAATTGTGGCATCAAGCAAATTTCGGAAACAAATCAATTTAATTACTTTAGTCACTAGTGGAAGTAGCAAAAAAAGATAAATGTCTTAATTGTGGCAATAAGAATTTTGAAAACTATTGCAGTAATTGTGGATTGAAGAGAATTACTTCTGAAGATAAAAAAATTGGCAAATTTTTAACGGAACTTTTCAGTTCGTTTTTCTTTGCTGACGGCAAGATATTTTCGACTTTTCGTGTTATTTTAACAAAACCCGGAGAATTAACTCGAACCTATATTTCTGGTAATCAGAAAAAAACTTGGCTCCACTTCAATTATTCTTTTTCGCCAATTTACTTTATTTCATTTTTCCGTTAATTAGCACCTTTAACACAAACTTAAGTACACAAATGAAACGTTTACCATATAGTAGTTATGTTAAGGAAGTAGTTGTGAATCACATTTCAGAAAAGGACATAAAATATGAAGACTTTAGAGATAATTATGAAAAGCAATCGTCTTAAAACGCTAAATTATTGTTGGTTTTATTGGTTATTTTTCAGGCGCTTTCCTTGAAGTTACTTTTCATAAAAAGCAAGAAATATTATTTCTATGACTTTATTGCGGCGTCTGCCTATTTTAATGCGATCTACATTATTTTTTTATTGATCCTGTTTCCTGCTTTAGTAATGTTCTTCGGTAGATTTATTCAAATAGACCAACTTCTTCTAAGTGATACGTGGCTATCAATTGCATTCGCAGCAATAATTATCCTATATCTGAGTATATTTTTAAAACGAGCATTCAATATTGGTTTAGGCGAAAGTTTTGCAAAAAGTATTCTATTAATGTTGTTCTTAATCCCAAGTTTTATCTTATTCCGATTTATATTGTTTTGGACCACCTTTTGGATTGTAGCATAAAAAATCCCATGTTTCTAGAAACATGGGATTTTAAAATTTCATTTTAAATAGACTAATTGATAACTAGTTTTTTTATTGTGTTTGAATTAGCTGTTTCTATTCTTAAAAAGTAAACTCCTGGAGAAAGTGCTTCTATATTTAAAACGTCATCATTAAAGAGTACTTTACTAAATACAGAACTGCCTTTTAAGTCTAAAATACTTACTCTAGATTGTTCTTCAATATTTTTAATGTTTACGAATTGACTAGTTGGGTTGGGAAATATCTCAAAAGAGTCATTAATGTTAGTTTCTTTAATAGACGTAGTTGCACAATTACTAACAGTAAGTGGTCCAATAGTTATTGTATTAGATGGGTTATTATCTAAATATGCAGTGGCTGTAACAGTGTAAGAACCGGCCGGAATATTTTGAATAACAGTGCTATAATTAGGATAACTTATTGCTCCTGCACAAATAAAAGAACTCATACAGTCAACTCTTACATCAATAGTGGTTCCTGATACTGAAAAGCTAGACCCACCCACTTGCCAATTAATACAGCCTAAATATGCCATAACATCCACTTGCGTGCTTGAGCAACTATCTATATTAGAGTTGGACATAGTTCCAGATTGAGCTGAAAAGGACTGTGCCTTGGAATTAATTGAGAATAAAACTATAAGTGTGAAAATGGTAAAAAGTTTTTTCATAGCAAGTATCTTTTAATAGTCCAACAAATGTAACCTATTCTTTAATAATTGATAACAGGTTATAACAGTTTCGTAACATTTTTTATGGTTTTATTAAATTCTCGGTTACTATTGTAACCTAATGATATTTCTTACCGTAAGAGGAGTAATTATAGCAAATTTTATAGATTAGTTATATATTTGCATCGACAAAACAAACAAAATTGGAGATAAAACAAGAAGAGCTCAGCTAATAGGTTTTCAAGTTGCGATTACTATTTTTGTATTTAGCATTATTATCTTGGGTCTTTAACTCAAGTTAATTTAAGCTTCATACGTTTAATTTTATCCTCAAGTTTTTCAAAACTTAACTTCTCTCTCAATCGGTCTACCATAATTGGAAAGCAAAACGGGCTAGGGTGAATAATTGTCCTCAACCGAATTGTTTGACTCTCTATCCTTCTCATTGAATCTTGCATCCTAGTTTCTTCTAATTGAAATACCATTACTTCTTCATAGGCCTGTAAATACAACAAATTGTCACTTTCATAATCTTTAAATACATCAAAAAATAATTGAGAAGAAGCCTGTAGATGTTTGTCTTTTTTATTCTTTCCGGGGAAACCTTTAAAGACTAATCCCGAAATCCCAGCAATGTCTCTAAATCGTCTTCTTGCCATTTCAGGGGAATTTATGGAAGCTTGAATGTCTTCAAATAAATGATCAGCAGTAAAAATTCCATTATCTATAGCCTCTTCAATTGGAATTTCTTGATCAGAAAGTAGTTCAAAACCGTAATCGTTTAAGGAAATTGAAAAGGAGATTGGTTTTATCAAAGATATGCGGTAGGCAATAACCGATGCCATTCCTTCATGCACTGATCTTCCTTCGAATGGGTAGAAAAAAGCATGAAACCCCTCTTTACTTTCAAGCGTTTCAATTAAGAACTCGTCTTCTTTTGGCACTACCGATACTTCTGCCTGCTTAGAAATAAGCGGTGCTACCGAGCTTAATTCTATTTGCTTTTCAGGAGAAGTCTGACTTTCCATAATTTTAGTCCTCAACATGCTCGATAATTGAGAAGATAAGGGCATTCTTCCTCCCTGCCATGAGGCGACTTTACCTGTTTTTTTATTTGAAAGCTTTACAATTGCTTGAACTCCTTTCATTTGAATTAACTCAAGGTTTCTTCCCGCAAACCAAAAAACATCTTTAGGGTTTAAACGAGATATAAAATATTCTTCTACCGTTCCAATAAATTTTCCCGAGCGCATACAAACTTTAATAGCCGGCTCACTAACAATGGTTCCGATAGATAATCGGTGGCGCATAGCGGTTTTCCTATCTATAACTCTGTAAAATCCCTCTTCGTCTATTACAACTTTTTTAAACTCATCGTAAGTGCTTAACGACTGACCACCCAAAACGATGAAGTTTAATACCCACTGCCATTCATTTTCAGAAATTGAATTAAAACTAAATGTTCCCTTAATTTCTTCAAAAATTTCATTTGGCTTAAATCCATCGGAAACTGCCAGACTCACTAAGTATTGAATTAAAACATCAAAAGAGCGGTAAAATGGAATTCGGTTCTCCATTTTGTTTTCTTTTATAGATTGTTCTAAAGCAGCCGATTCAATTATTTCTAAAGAATGAGTAGGCACAAAATAAATCCGTGAAACCGCATCAGGCTGATGACCGCTTCTTCCAGCTCTTTGCATAAATCGAGCAATTCCTTTAGGACTTCCAATTTGAATTATGGTCTCAACGGGTCTAAAATCAACCCCTAAATCTAAGCTAGAAGTGCAAACAACAGCTTTAAGTTTTGCTTGATGCAAGGCGTCCTCAACCCAGTCTCTCAGTTCTCTGCTTATAGAACCATGGTGCATAGCAATTTGACCTGCCAATTCTGGGCATTCCTCCAATAGTCTTTGGTACCAAATTTCTGCTTGAGCTCTAGTATTGGTAAACATTAAACTGGTTTTACTCTTCTGAATAATTGGAATTACCTTTTCAAGCATTTTAATACCTAAATGCCCTCCCCATGGGTATTTATCTACCTCATCTGGCAAAACTGTTTTAAGCTCAATTTCCTTTTTAATGTCAGCTTTAATTAGCTTGAAGTTATTCTGATGATAATCATCTCCAAGCATAACTTCTATTGCCTCTTCCATATTTCCTATAGTGGCCGAAATACCCCAAATTCGCAATTGAGGATTTATCTTTTTTAGTCGAGAGTGAGCAAGCTCCATTTGTACGGCACGTTTTGTTCCCATTAATTCGTGCCACTCATCATTTACAATACACTTTAGGGTTTTAAAACTCTTTTGATAATTTTTAGAAGCCAATAATAACTGAAGACTTTCGGGTGTTGTAATTAAAATATTGGGTAAGTTCTTTTTCTGCTTTGCCCGTTCTGCGCTGCTAGTGTCACCGGTTCTTTTCCCTACCGTCCACGGAACATCTAATGCCTCGTAAGCTTCGCTTAAGCTTGATTCTATTTCTTTGGCCAAAGCGCGTATTGGGGTTATCCAAATGACCTGTATTCCTTTATTGTAATTAGCCTTTTCACGATTATTTAAATAATCCAATAAAATTCCCAATCCAAGGGCATAAGTTTTACCTGAGCCTGTTGGAGCATTTAGCATTCCATGATGACCATTTAGGTATTCTTTCCAGGTTAATTCCTGAAAGGGAAAAACTTTCCAAGCTTTTTGCTTGAACCAAGAATTTATCGTTTTTTGATCATCCACAATTACTTAACCTAAATTGACTAAAATAGTTGAGAATAATAAATCCAAAGAGTACTTTAGATTTATTATATATGTTGTCATTGAATAAACCTTTCCTAGTTTTAATTAGCTTACTAATCTCAATAGTAGTTACTTCCCAAAATGTAAGTACTGAAGAATTGATTCAAGAATCAAGAGATTTAGCACGAAAAGATTTTTTTCAGCAGATAGCTTATTCAAAATAGCAATTCGAAAAGCAACTCGGAATCTGCAGAACTTAAATTTTTAGCAAATTATAGAGCAGGACGAAATGCTAAGCAGTGGGGCTTTTTCGAGGAAGCAATTTTTTATTATCAAAATGCAATAATTGCTGCAACAGAACAAAGAAACGATAGCGCTTTAACGAAAGCAACGATTCGATTATCGGAAAGTATTTTTGCACTTGGAAAGGTAGAAGAAGGAATTGTAAAGGCTTTTGAGGGATTGGATTTAGCTAAGGAAGCCAATAAGATCGATCTAATTGTTGATGCCAATAGCAATTTAGCAGAAAACTGTTTAGGGTTTCTAATCAAGAGGAATTGGCGCTAGAATATAACCAACTAGCCTTAAAAAGTGCTCTTAAATCTAAAAATGAGGACAAGTGGGCTAGAGTGTATAATAATTTTGGAGCTGTTTTAGGCGAACTAGATAGAAATGAAGAAGCTATAGATACCTTAAAGCATGCTTTGGCCTTAATCAGCGACTCAAATATTTACGGTAAATCAAAGTTCACTTCTAATATAGCATTTTGCTTTAGAAACTGGGGTCAACTTGATAGTGCCTTGTTTTATAATCTAAAGGCCTTAGATTTAAAAAAGCAAATATCTGCCGAGAACACTTATGGCTATACTTATGGAGCTATTGGAAGGTGTTATGGTGATTTAGGCCAAACTGATTCGGCAATAAAGTATACCACTACTGCTTATAAACTAGAAAAAAAATTCAATGACCTATACCGAGTAAAAGATGCGTCAATTCATTTGGCCAAGGTATATTACGATTTAGAAAACTATAAAGAGGCATTCAATTACTTAAACATAGCTAAAGAACTAGAAGATTCCTTATTTGGTCAACAAACTGAAGAAAAAATAGATCTATATAAGAGGAAGTACGATTATGCTAAAAAACAACAAGAGTTAGATCGAGTTAAAAATCAACTTCGATTTGAAGAAGAAGAAGCAAAACAGCAAATGGTGCTTTTTTCAAGTATCGTTTTATTAATCATTTTGGTTGTTATTGTTCAGGTTTTAATTAATATGCTTATCCGTTTGAGTACCTCACATCTTGCGTAACCGCGATT
>ERZ1047472.84-NODE-84-length-87675-cov-20.367838_pt1 | contig 87675 bp, 75 predicted proteins | sample MGYA00383095_ERZ1047472 | MGnify/ENA primary metagenome ERZ1047472 (study PRJEB29581, sample SAMEA5548365) | metagenome | biome: marine; feature: coastal; material: water | depth 1 m | study: Short-term variability in the microbial, nano- and picoplankton dynamics... | reverse complement strand
TCAACGATAGAGAGAGAGTCTCTTATGCAAGGCCTAGAACAACGGGCTTGCGTTTGACCTATAACTTCTGATTGATAGTCGTAAATGTTAAAACTAATATGCCCCTTTCATAGGGGCATATTTTTTTGCCAAGGGAAAATGTTTTGAATCAGCAATACAAGAATGACATTGAGCAGTTAATGCGAAGCAAAGAGTTTGATAAGGCGCTCCAAAGCCTCGCATCTGCATTGCAAGACGATGGGAACAATATCGATGCGCATTACTACAGCGCAGTCTGCCTTAGGTATCTAGGGCGACCAGACGAGGCGCTAGAAACCCTTAAGACACTGCGTAAAATTGCGCCCAACTTTGGCAGGGCGCTTCAGGAGGAGGGTCATGTTCATAAGAGTCGAGGTAATCTAAAACAGGCATTGCATCTCTATACTCGCGCTACCCATGCCAATCCTTCCCTCTCTGGAAGCTGGAGGGGGCAGATTGAGATTTTACTTAAACAGAATCGAGAGGCAGAGGCTCTTCGCCTTAAGCCTCATTTGGAACGCCTTGTTAAAATGCCTCCGCCGCTAATTGCGGTAATGGACTTGATTGCTCAGGGTAAGTTAGCGAATGCGGAGACGCTGTGTCGGGGCTTTCTAAAACAAACCCCCCACCATGTCGAGGCAATGCGGCTTTTGGCCGAGATAGGGATGAAACTGAATATACTTCACGATGCTGAATTTTTATTGGAGAGTGCGTTAAAATTAGAACCCGACAACGACCTGTTGCGCGTTGAATATATCGAGTCTTTGCGTAAGCGGCAAAAAATTGAGGCAGCCCATAAAGAAGTCTTAACACTTTATAATTCAAATCCTGATAACCTTCATTTTGAGTCTTTGTACGCGGTCCTTTGCATGCAAATGGGGCTTTATGAGAAAGCCTTGGAGCTATTTGATAATGTGCTGACCAAAGTGCCTCAAGACCCAGTCACTCTAACCTCAAAGGGACATGCCCTCAAAACTTGTGGTAATACCGACGATGCAATTGCCTCGTACAGGCGCGCCACCGAAAGTAGTAGTGCCTATGGAGAAGCCTGGCATTCACTGGCCAATCTTAAAACTGTTAAACTGGATGACAATGATGTAAGCAAAATGCTCACTCAGATAAATGGCGACGACCTCAAGTTTATGGATAGGGTTTACATCAACTTTTCACTCGGTAAAGCATTTGAAGATGCCGAAGATTTCGATAGAGCCTTTTTCCATTATGAGGCGGGTAATAAGTCTAAAAAAGCTCAGAGTCGCTATGTTGCGGAAGAGATGACTGATGAATTTGAGCAGCAAAAAAATCTTTTCAGCGACAAGTTTATTAAAAGTTTAATTGGCTGTGGCCACGGTGCGGCTGACCCTATTTTTATCGTCGGATTACCCCGGGCCGGATCGACTTTGCTCGAACAAATACTCTCGTCTCACAGTCAGGTAGACGGCACCCTTGAATTGCCCAATGTATTGGCTCTGGTCAACGATCTACGCAGAGGGGGCAATATGACCGGGGATAATCTCTACCCGGGAATCTTAGAGACCCTCGACGCTGAAAAATACGCTGAGTTTGGCCAAGCCTTTATCAATGATACTCAGGTGCATCGTCAGGGGGCCCCATTCTTTATCGATAAGATGCCCAATAATTTCAGGCATATTGGACTGATTAAGCTAATGCTTCCCAATGCCAAGATTATTGATGCAAGGCGTCACCCCATGGGATGTTGTTTCAGTGGTTTTAAGCAGTTATTTGCGGAGGGACAGGCTTTTAGCTACGACCTTGCTGACATTGGCCATTATTTTCGTGATTACCAGTCCCTGATGGACTTCTGGCAAGGAGCATTTCCCGGCCAGATATTGCATGTTCAGTATGAAGACGTGGTCAATGATTTTGAAGCTCAGGTGCGCCGTATACTTGACTACTGCGGCTTACCCTTTGAGGAGGCCTGTTTAAGCTTTTATAAAACCGAGCGAGCCGTCCGAACTCCGTCCTCAGAACAGGTACGCCAACCAATATATCGAGGGGGCATTGATCAGTGGCGGAACTTTGAGTCTCATTTAAGTCCGCTTAAAGAGGCGCTGGGATCGGTACTTGACCGATACCCGAATTAATAATAAAAAACATTACTAGAATGGCAGGGAAAAAATGTGTCTGATTTAAAAATGACTGAGGCTGAAATTCAGCAACTGGTGGCTGACTGTTTAGTAGCCAATGGCTGTAACCAAGAAAATGCTGCTGCACTGGGCCGCACTATTGCCTCTGCGGAGCGTGATGGCAGTGCCTCTCATGGTTTATTTAGAATGCCCGGCTACATTGCTTCACTGCGCAGTGGTAAGGTCAATGGCAATGCTGTGCCTAAAGTCACCCGCATCTCGCCTGCAGTGGTCAAAGTAGATGGTGATCACGGCTATGCACCACTGGCACTTGAAAAGGGTCGTGAAGCCTTGATAGAAGCCGCCCGTGAAAATGGTATTGCCGCTATGGCGCTAGTTAATGTGCATCACTTTGCGGCGCTCTGGGTTGAGGTAGAACCTATTGCCGAGGCGGGCTTGACGGCAATGGCCTTTACTACCTATAAGCCCGCTGTGGTGCCCGCTGGCGCTAAAACTCCATTATTTGGGACCAACCCCATGTGCTTTGGCTGGCCCCGTGGAGATAAACCACCTCTGGTGTTTGATCAGGCCTCGGCCTCTATGGCGCGAGGCGAAGTGATGATCGCTGCACGGGATGGACATGCCGTACCTCTGGGTACTGGTGTAGATGCCGATGGCAATCCCACCACAGAACCGCAAAAGATTATTGATGGTGGCGCGTTGCTGCCCTTTGGTGGCCATAAGGGCTCGACTATTGCCATGATGATTGAGCTATTGGTCGCTGGTTTAACCGGTATGGACTTCAGTTATGAGGCGCAGAAAAATGATAATAACGATGGTGGCCCGCCCAATGGCGGTGAGTTTATGCTGGCCATAGACCCCAATCGTTTTGGTGATGCGGAGGGTTGGTTAAATCATTCTGAGGCGTTTTTAGAGCGCTTAGCCGCAATGGAAGGGGCGCATATGCCTGGCAATCGCCGCTATGCCAACCGTGCTAAATCCGCAGTCGACGGCATCATGGTTAGCGAAAAGGTCCATGCCAGCTGTATTGAGTTTATTAAGTCGGCCAGCTAGAGAGGGGTTAGTCCGTGGCTTTTAACCTGCTGAGGTGTTTCACGAATAATGGTGTCCATCATTGCCTCAGCAGCTGGTGAGAGCGTCCAGCCCTTGCGCGTAATCAGATAGATATTGCGACTTTCAGGGGGCGCCAAAGGCCGCGATACCAACTCGCTAGTGGATGTGGGTATCGCCAGAGAGGGCAGTATAGAAACGCCAAGATTTGATCTCAGCATGGCCACTAATGTGGTGATGTTGGGGAAATCGAACCTCGACTCACCGGCGTCTTGGCGAGTTCTCAGTGTTCTGGTTACGCCGGTATCGAGAAAGGTGACATTATCTAGCTGGCCCCAGCGCACTGGCTTGGTGGTCTTTGCCAGCTCATGATCGCGATGGCAGATAAGTTGCAGCTTATCGGCAAATAACGGTGTGAACTCCAGTACTTTATTGGGCTTCCAGATACTGCCAATACCAAAGTCCACCTCATTGCGCTCGACTCGATGCTGCACGCCGCGGGAGCTATCATCATCTAAATGCAGGTTGATGCCAGGGAATTCAGCGGAGAAGGTTTTAATGATTTCTGGTAACAGATTGGTAGCGACTGAGGGTACAACCGCCATACTGACATGGCCAATACGGCGTTCTGAGGTCGCTCTAAGATCATAGATCGCACTATCAAAATCTCGCACTAGGCGCTCGGCAATAGGCAGGAAATTCTCACCCTCAACGGTGGTGCTTACATTGCGCGTAGTGCGTTCGATCAGTTTTAAGTCGATATATTCTTCGAGCTGCTTTACTGCAAGAGTAATAGCCGGTTGGGTGCGGGACAGTATTTCCGCGGCGCGATTAAAGCTGCCTTCTTGGGCGACCACGATAAAGGTACGCAGGTGTCTGAGTGTTACATTTAAGTTCTTGATATAAATGCCTTTTATTACTTTTTTGTTATTATTATTAGTAAATTTATATCCAAATTGAAATAAATTAATTACGCTTATATATGTATATAAATTATTGATTAGATTTATAGCTGGTTAGGCCTAAAAATAGAAGCCTTGAGGGCGCGATTAGATAACAGCAGGCCGCTAAAACCTGTTTTAACCAATAAAAATTTAAAGGGGAGTGACAATGAGTCAAACAATGTTCCAGAACTATATCAATGGTCAGTGGGTGGGTAGTTCAGCTGTTATAGAAAATATTAACCCGTCAGATACCAGTGATGTAGTGGGGCACTATGCCAAAGCGTCCTCGGAAGACTGTCTTGCAGCCATTGCGGCAGCCAATACTGCCTTTGATGACTGGTCACAAAGCGGCCTAGAGCAGCGCAAGCAGGTGCTGGATTTTATTGGTGCTGAGCTTATTGCTCGCAGTGGTGAAATTGGCGAAATTCTCGCTCGAGAAGAGGGCAAAACCCGCGCTGAAGGTGTTGGCGAAGTCTACCGCTCTGGTCAGTTCTTTCAATACTACGGTGCCGAAGCGCTGCGTCTGATGGGTGAGAATACCCAGTCTGTGCGCCCCGGTGTGGATGTAGAAGTCCATCGTGAAGCACTGGGTGTTATTGGCATTGTCACGCCATGGAATTTCCCTATGGCGGTGGCCGCATGGAAAGTTGCTCCGGCTCTGGCCTATGGCAACGCTGTGGTACTTAAGCCTGCCGAGTTAGTTCCTGCGAGTGCCTGGATACTAGCCGATATTATCAGTCGCAGTGGTCTGCCCGCTGGCGTGTTTAATCTGGTTATGGGATCAGGCCGAGATGTGGGTGAAACCCTCTGTACCTCCCCTGATATTCAGGCGGTAACCTTTACCGGTTCTGTGGGTGTGGGTCGTCATATCGCCCGTAATGCCGTCGATAATATGGCCCGTGTTCAGCTCGAGATGGGCAGTAAGAATGCGCTGGTCGTGCTCGATGATGCAGATATTGATGTGGCCGTTACCTGCGCTGTTGCCGGTGGTTATTTTGGTACCGGGCAAAAATGTACTGCCTCTTCAAGAATTATTGTGCAGGCCGGTATCCACGATGAGTTTGTTGAAAGAATGACTGCTGCTGTCAGTGAACTGGTGGTGGGCCACGCTCTGGGCGAGGGCTCGCAGATCGGTCCAGTGGTCGATGCTCGCCAGCTTGAACAGAACCTCGAGTATATGCAGATTGCTGTGGATGAAGGTGCCCAATTAGTGGTGGGTGGTGAGCGTTTACAGTTGGATACCGAGGGTTTCTTTATGTCGCCCGCGCTGTTTATTAATACCAATAACCAGATGCGCATTAACCGTGAAGAAGTCTTTGGCCCGATCGCCTGTGTGATTAAAGTTGATAGTTATGAGGAGGCCCTCGAGGTGTCGAATGACTCAGACTTTGGTCTTACCTCAGGTATTATTACCAACTCGCTACAGTATGCAGGCCATTTTAAACGCCACTCCAAATCGGGCTGCGTGATGGTTAATCTGCCTACCGCAGGTACTGACTACCATGTGCCCTTTGGGGGTCGCAAGAACTCAAGCTATGGTGCCCGAGAGCAGGGTCAATACGCTCGCGAGTTCTACACCATTATAAAAACTAACTACAGCAAACCTTACTAATAGGGGCCAATGATGAACAGAGATATGCTTCTTATTGATGGCCTGCAGTACGTCAATTGGAATCGCGGGCTATTTGAACAGGCTCAGCGCGCTGGGTTACATGCTATTCATGTCACCATTGCCTATTGGGAAAATAGTCGCGAGACATTAGAAAACATTGGTCATTGGAATCGCCATTTTCTCGATCATGGCGATCTAATTATGCCTGTGCACAGTGCGGCCGATATTTTAGAGGCCAAGCGGTTGGGAAAGGTGGGTATTATCTTTGGCTTTCAAAACTGCTCGCCGATTGAAGATGACGTCAAAATGGTACAGATTCTTCATCAGCTGGGTGTGCGTATTATGCAGCTTAGTTACAATAACCAGAGTCTGCTGGCGACCGGTTGTTATGAAGAGCAAGATGGCGGTATTACTCGTTTTGGCAAGCAGGTCATCAAAGAGATGAACCGCGTGGGCATGATTATTGATATGTCCCATAGCGCAGAAAAGTCGACTCTTGAAGCCATTGAACTATCTGAGCGCCCTATTGCTATTACCCATGCCAACCCCACGTTTTTCCATGCTGCACTGCGCAATAAATCTGATACTGTACTGCGTGCCATTGGCGAGTCTGAGGGTATGCTGGGCTTTAGTATGTACCCGTTCCATTTAAAAAATGGCTCTGACTGTACGCTGCAAGAGTTTTGCCAGATGATTATGCAGACCGCGGAAATGATTGGTATCGAGCGTCTGGGCATAGGCTCCGATCTCTGTGAAAATTGGGATTACTCGGTGCTGGAATGGATGCGCAGCGGCCGTTGGACCATGGGTATAGATCATGGCGAGGGCACGGCAGCCAGCCCTTCATGGCCGCGTCAGCCAAATTGGTTTGCCGGGTCAAAGGATATGCATACGGTGGCACAGGGCCTGGAAGATGTGGGCTTTAGCGATACAGATGTAGCAGCAATAATGGGCCAGAATTGGCAGTCATTTTTTGAGAAATCATTTATCGGTAAGGATAAAGTATGAGTAATCAGGTAGCAGATAACCCCATTACAACAATAGATTGGCCGGTGTTTATTTTGAGTGGCGGTTTCCTGCTGTTGTTTGTGGCCACCGCGTTATTTGATTTGAGTTTTCTCTCTGGCGTTGTTAACAGTGCCTTTGGCGGCGCGACCAAATTATTTGGCGCATACTGGCAGGTGTTAATGCTACTGACGTTTATTATTGCTCTCGGCGTTGCGGCCTCCGACTCTGGCCGGGCAAGGTTGGGTAATCTCAGTGCACCGGATATCAGCACCTATAAATGGGTGGCGATTATTATGTGTACGCTACTGGCTGGTGGTGGTGTGTTTTGGGCGGCGGCTGAGCCCATGGCGCACTTTATAGCCTCACCGCCATTATTTGGGGTTGAGTCGGCAAGTCCGGCGGCCGTCTATCCGGCACTGGCGCAAAGTTATATGCACTGGGGCTTTTTGGCTTGGTCAGTTCTGGGTAGTTTGACCGCTATTATTTTTATGTATCTGCACTACGACAAAGGTCTGCCTCTAAAGCCGCGCATTTTGTTGTATCCGGTTTTTGGTGAGGTGGTTCTGCACGGCTGGCTGGGCGCGCTTATTGATGCCGCCTGTGTGGTCGCTGTAGTTTCGGGAACGGTAGGGCCAATTGGCTTTTTGGGGTTACAGGTTAGCTTTGGTCTGTCGGAGCTGTTTGGTATCAGCGATAGCTACAGCACTCAGCTGACTATTATTTTGGGTCTTATCCTGATTTACACCATCTCTGCAGTGTCTGGTGTTACCCGCGGCATTCAAATTCTCAGCTCATTTAATATTGGTTTATCCATATTGCTGATGATATTTATTTTACTGGCAGGGCCAACTGCATTTATTTTTGATAGTTTTATTCAGTCGGTCGGTCTACTGATTACGGAATTTATTCCCATGGCCAGCTATCGCGCCGATACAGGTTGGGTCAATGGGTGGACGGTGTTTTTCTGGGGCTGGTTTATTGGCTATGGGCCATTGATGGCCATGTTTATCGCGCGCATCTCTCGCGGTCGCACCATTCGCCAATTAATTGTCACCCTGTCTCTTATAGCCCCCTTCGTGACCTACTTCTGGTTCACCATTGTGGGCGGCTCCGGTATTGCCGCAGAACTGGCCAGCCCAGGTGTGATTTCTGCGCCCTATGCTGAGTCTGGTATGCCCGCGGCACTGCTGGCAATTACCCAGCAACTGCCCTGGGGTTTTTTGATCTCAGTACTGTTTTTGGTGCTTACCACCATCTTTGTTGCCACCACGGGTGACTCTATGACCTATACGGTCTCTATGGTTATGACGGGCACCGATAACCCGCCAACCGCGCTGCGCGTCTTCTGGGGAATTATGATGGGGGTGTTGGCTGCGATACTGATCTCAATCGGCTCTGGAGGCGTAAGCGCATTACAGTCATTTATTGTCGTAACTGCCGTTCCAGTGTCGCTTATATTAATGCCGTCGCTTTGGAATGCTCCTAAAATAGCCAAAAATATGGCCGTAGAACAGGGCCTCAAATAATCTTAAATGGATGGCGTTTTGCACACAAATCAGCACTCGATAGGACAGCAAGCGGGCAGCGATACTCAGTTATTGCCACTGCGTCCTGCCAGTCAGGTTATGCAGCTGGAGCGCCTGGGTAGCTTCCATCAGTCGCGGCTAAGTTTTATGCGTACGCTGGTGCGGCGCATGGTGTCAGAGAACTGGCAGATCACCAGTCCGGTCTTTGATCTCGATGAGCAGGGCTATGGCACCGTGGTCTATCAGGTCGAGGCTAAATACGGCACCTTTAGCTACGTGTTGTTCTCTCATTATCTGGACCCAGATAATCGCAATGATCGCGTTATTGCCAATCAATGGGACCTCACCATGGCCCTTTGCGAAGGCACGGTCGATGCTAAGCAATTAGAGTTTTTACGCAATAATGTACCCAAGCAGGAAGCGGGGCGGGTTGACTCGCGAGTGCTGGTTTTATCGCGCGCTAACCGCAGTGCACGGACCTTTGACTATGTGGTTGATGAGCTGACCGCGGGTCGCCAGCCCTGTATCGATGTTATTGCTGAAGTGGGTTATCTGTATCGTACTACCGCGGCCTACGGCAGTGGCAAGCTGGGCATGGCGGACTGGGAAAAAGTGCGTACCAAGCACCGTGACTTTGCCCGACCCTTTGCGGCAGAGATGTTTACCTGTTTTATGCTGCGTCACTTTAGTATGCAACAGGCGGACTATTTAGCAGCGCAGCGATCACCCCAGACCGCGACGGTTCTCCACAAAGAGATTAAGCGCTATATAGGCATAGGAAACTCCACCGGCCTGGGAATGGCACCGTTTTTAATTAATCACCCGCTACTGATCAACCAGTGGATTGAGATGCGTGAAACTGCATTGGCCAGAGTGGTCGCGGCCAGTGAGGTGGGTGTCGACGAGGCCACATTGACGCGCTTAGAGGCAGCCACACAGCGCGTTATCCAGCATCTAGGTGAAATTGTTACCGCTGATGAGCGGCAAAATAACTCCAATACAGCGGTGCGCGAGGAGTTACAGCTAATTCATCAGTGGCTGCAAGAGCAGGGCCAGGTGTTGGCCAGCAACCATTATGTATGGGCGGATCTTATTCAGTATGCCGAGCAGAGCTGCCGTATAGAAACTCAAGAAGTCCTTAATACATTGCTGATTGAACTCTACCCTGAGCTGGTTGACGGTTTGGAAGAGCTTATGGGCGTTGAAGAGTCTATGCAGGTAATGCCTGAAATGCCGGTTGCTCAGCTGCAGCAGATTATTGAAGAAAAATACGATTGGGCGCTGGCCATAGACTTTAGCCAGTATGAATCTATGGGGGCTTTTTGGTATCGCTCTCAAGAGAAAATGGAGCCGCGTCTCGGCCAGACCAATATAGATATGGGTATGGAAAAAGAGATGCCTCTGGCCATTGGTCGTCGAGTGCGTGAATGTTATGACCTGCTCTGTGCCTACAATCAGACCTACCCGCAGCAGAATGTTGCCCACTTTATAATTCAGAGTCCTACTTACAGTGGCATCGTCAGTCGCATCCAAACCATGGCCCAGAGCCAGTATGGTGAGATTCGTGAAAACCTGGTGCACAGTGATGTACTGCCGATTCACCTGCTGCGCTGCAAGCTGTCTTTTTTCGGCGTGAGTAAGTTCGATCCTCGTTCACGTCTGTGGGTGCGCAATACCATGTTCCAAGGCGCCCCGCTGATCAGTGATTTTGGCAAGCCCTTTGTCGATGATTGGCAGTTCCCTATCAAACCTGTGTTGACCTCTACCTAGCCATTATGAAAGTGTCCAAAAACGAACTTATGGCTTCATTAAAGAAGGCATTTGAAGGGTTGGGTTTCCAGCCCGGCGACTACTATGATGCCGCCGATATGGTGGTCTGGTTAGAGACCCATGGTTTTGATGGCTTTGATCGTTTGCAGGCGGCTCTGGCCTATCTCAATACCACTGCGCCCAACCATGCAGTGCTGGTGCAAGAAGATGAGCACAACGCAGTGTTAGACGGTGAAGACAGCTCTATTTTACTCTGTGGTAGCGAAGCGGTTGATCTACTTGTTGCTCAGGTTATGCAGGGTTCTGTGGCAGGATTACAGCTTAATAATTGTTATAACCGAACATTTATTATGCAGCGACTGGTTAAGGCGGCGCAGCGTAATATTGCGTTTATTGCCTATTGGCGACAGGAAGATTATTGCGTCAAGGTGTCTGTGGCGGCCGGTGCCAAACTGCCTGAGTACAGCACGTTTGCCATGACTGAGATACTGGAACCTCAGTCATTATCTATTTTTGCGGGCACAGATTTAGAGGTTATTGCCGAGCAATTTGCTGCACAGCTAGTAATGGGCCCACTGCTTGAAACCTATACTGAAGCTGAAATGACCGCCTGTTATCTAGACTCCTTAGAACAGGGCATAGAAATCGATGAAGCGCTGTGGCAGATGCTCGAAGACCTGGTTACCAGAATCCTTGTTGAATCCACAGAAAGCTCCAGAGCGGGCGCCGGCGACTAAACGGCGCAACGCAGGTTTATTTTATCTATCTTGGCATATCCATTTCAGCCTGCTCGATTAACCAGTAGCGAAAAGCCTCCACATGGGGATGACTATGCTGGTTGACTGGTGTGGCTAAAAAGAAAGATTCTGCTGTAGCTACAGGCTTATCAAAGGGTGCGATTAAACGCCCACTAGCCAGCATATTGGCCGCCAGTGATGTACGACTAAGGGCGACACCATGGCCCAGTGCAGCCATTTCCATGGCCGTCATCAGTGAATCAAAGTGAACACCCTGGGAGGAATCCACCTCATGATGGCCGAGCTGATTAAGCCAAAAGCCCCACCCCTCTTCATAGCCAATAACATGTAATAGGGTATGGTCTGAGAGTTCATCAGGGCTTGTTGGCGGTTGTTGCTCATTCAATAGAATTGGGCTACACACCGGAATAAGGTCATCCCATGTCAGGCGATTGCTGGTAAAGCCGGGCCATAATCCTTTGCCATAACGTATCTCTACATCGGCTTCTTTATCTGGATCTGCAACCCAGATATTACTAGTAAAGCGCAGGCCTATATCCGGGTGCTGGGCTCGAAAACTCGCCAACCTTGGCGCTAGCCAGTGATTAAAGAAAACCAGATTTACTCTTACGGTTAGGGTTCTACTGCGCTCCTTACCAAACACCTCGTCGGTGACTACGGCAAGTTTTTCAATGGATTCGCGCACTCCGGGAATATAGGCGCGACCGGCATCGGTTAGCTCCAATCCTCGTGGCAGACGTTTAAACAGCGCACAGCCAAGCTGGGCCTCAAGCCCTTTGATCTGCTGGCTAATTGCCGCCTGTGTCATATGCAGTTCAGCGGCTGCCTGAGTAAAATTTAGGTGGCGGGCTGAGGCTTCAAATGAGCGCAGCCAGTTTAAAGGTGGCAGTCTTTTTTTCATGGTTGATCTCTCAACTAATAGGTGCTGTTATCGGGGTCGTCAATAAGGCGCCCCAGTTGCTCAGCTGCACTACTCAAAATTGGTAGATAGTTAAGCAGCTCAGGTAAGCTTTTTCGAATGACCGGTGCATGGGTAAATAGACAGGCTAACAGTTTACCTTTGTCGTCTAAGACCGGTACTGCGCAGGCTACCATGCCATCGGCAAACTCTTCATTATCGGTACCCACTCTAGTGCTTTTTATACGTACCAGTTCGGTTTCCAGCATCTGGGGGTCGGTAATTGTATTTCTAGTGTACTGGCCTAGGGGCAGTTTATTGATAATGGTTTGGCGCCGCTCCCTAGTTAGTGAACTGAGGTAAAGCTTACCGCTGGCCGTGCACCAGGTTGGCGTATGGCTACCCACTTGCAGATGTATCTGCAATGGCCAATCGGTTTGTACCCTATCGTAGTAGATCATTTCGGTGCCATTGGGAATGGCGATGCCACAGGTTTCACCAATCTCATCGGTTAGCTTGGTGAGAATGGCCTGACGTACGGCTTTAAATTTGCTGCTGTATAGTATGCCCAGCGCCATGCCGTGCAGCCGATTACCCGGCATAATTAAACCGCGCATCGAGGTTTGTATATAGCCGTCGGCTTCGAGCTGATTGAGTAGACGATGGACACTGGGCTTGGGAATATCAAGCTGATAGGAGAGATCGGCTGGCGACAGGGGTCGCTCAGCCTTGGCCACGGCCTCTATAATCTCCATTACTCTGGAGATAGAGGAGCCCTTCTCGCGGGGCGCTGCTGTGATTGCTTCAGGCATGGCTATATCCTGTGGCTACTTCATCGTTGGCATGGAGAACATTGCACCTTCACGCACACCGGCCGAGGGCCAGCGCTGGGTAATGGTTTTGCGCTTGGTATAAAAGCGTACTGCATCTGGCCCATAGGCGTGCAGATCACCAAACAGTGAGCGCTTCCAGCCCCCAAAACTATGATAGGCGACAGGTACAGGCAGAGGTACATTGATGCCCACCATACCCACCAGTATTTGATCAGAGAAATAGCGCGCGGCTTCGCCGTCGCGGGTAAAGATACAGGTGCCATTGCCATATTCATGGTTATTAATAATATCCATGGCGTCTTGCATGGTATCCACACGCACAACCTGAAGTACCGGACCAAAAATTTCTGCGGCGTAGCTGTCCATCTCAACAGTGACATTATCGATAAGGGTACCGCCGACAAAGAAACCATTTTCATGGCCTTCGATCTGCGGATTGCGACCGTCGACCACCACAGTGGCACCTTGCTGTTCGGCACTATCAATAAAGCCCATCACCTTTTGCTGATGTTGCCTGGTAATCACAGGGCCAAAGTCATTGCTGGCATTGGTGCAGGGACCCACTTTCAGGTCTTGCATAGCAGTTTGCATTTTGCTGACCAGAGCATCGGCAGCGACATCACCTACGGCGACGGCGACTGATAGCGCCATGCAGCGCTCACCGGATGAACCAAAGGCCGCGCCCAGTAACTGGGCAACTGCATTGTCCATATCGGCATCGGGCATAATGATCGCGTGGTTTTTAGCGCCACCCAGAGCCTGACAGCGTTTACCATTGGCATTGGCGGTACTGTAGATATATTCCGCAATAGGGGTAGAGCCGACAAAGCTGACGGCTTTAATATCTTCATGGTGGAGCAGGGCGTCGACGGCTTCTTTATCGCCATTGACGACGTTCATCACACCATCGGGCAGGCCGGCCTCTTTTAATAGGGCGGCAATAAATAACGTGGAGCTGGGGTCACGTTCAGAGGGTTTTAAAATAAAGCAGTTGCCACACACGATCGCCATGGGATACATCCACAGTGGCACCATGGCAGGGAAGTTAAATGGGGTAATACCGGCAACCACACCCAGTGGCTGAAACTCACTCCAGCTATCAATATTGGCGGCGACATTCTTGCTGTGCTCGCCTTTTAAAAGTTCTGGTGCGCAGCAGGCATATTCAACATTTTCAATGCCGCGCTGTAATTCACCGGCGGCATCATGGCTTATCTTACCGTGCTCTGCGCCGATCAGAGCACAGATTTCATCAGCATTCTGCTCGAGTAGCTCTTTAAATTTAAACATCACTCGCGCACGTTTAATTGCTGGAGTATCGCGCCATTCGGGATAAGCCGCCTGCGCCGCTGCAATGGCCTGCTCAACAGTGGCCTGTGATGCCAGGGCAACCTGCTTGCTGACTTCGCCTGTCGCTGGGTTGTACACGTCTTGGGTGCGATCATCGGCAGCGATCATCTCACCGTTAATTAAATGTCCTACTACTGTCATTATTTCTTCCTCAAAATATAGGTGGGTTTACCAGAGCTTTTTATAGATCTCGATGATCTCGTCAGCGCTGGGAACCCTTGGATTATTGCCCGGAGATCCGGATGCCAGTGCCTGCTCAGCCATCACCTCGAGATTGTTAAAAAAGTGCTCGCGCTCAATCCCAAATTGCTCAGGAGTCGGCACCTGTAGTTCTTTATTGATGGCATAGAGCTCAGCCATCAGCTTTTTATTGGCTTGCTCGATGCTGTCGCCTTCGCTGGCCACGCCCATGGCGCGGGCGCAGTCGGCATAGCGTTCAGCCGCGGCAGGAATACTGTATTCAGTGACCATAGGCAGCAACATGGCATTGGAGAGACCATGGGGCACATGATAGAAGGCACCGATAGGGCGCGACATGCCATGTACCAGTGCCACCGAGGCATTGGAGAAGGCGATGCCGGCCAGTGTTGACCCGAGCATCATTTCTTCGCGGGCCTGCTGATCGCTGCCATTGTGAAATACTTTGCGCAGATTTGGCGCCAGCAGCTTCATGGCGGCAATGGCCTGGCTATCGCTATAGAGGCTGGCCTTTTTGCTGACATAGGCTTCCATGGCGTGGGTTAGGGCATCGATACCTGTATCTGCGGTAGTGCGTGCTGGCAAACTCAGGGTAAGGCTGTAGTCCACCAGCGCAGCGGTGGGCATAAAACCAATACCCACACAGAGCATTTTCTCGTCATTGGTTTCATCGGTAATAATGGTCACTCTGGTGCATTCAGAGCCTGTGCCAGCGGTGGTGGGAATGGCAATAATAGGCAGGCCTGGCTCGGTCACCACGCGGGGGAATTTATAGTCGCGCATCACGCCACCGTATTTGCCCAAAATGGCAATGGCCTTGGCGCTATCGATGGGGCTGCCACCGCCAACTGCGATAATGCTGTCGTAGTTGCCGTTGCGGACCTGATCAACACCAGCCTGAATCGAACTGACCGTAGGCTCAGGCACTGTGTCTTGAAAGATATCCGAGTCGATACCGGCGGTATTAAGACTGTCTTGCACAGCGCCAACATAGCCTAGCTGCACCATCATTTTGTCAGTAATAATTAAGGGGCGCTGGCATTCTAGGGCCCTAATAATATTGCCAACTTCTTTACTGGCGCCGTCGCCAACTTGCAGTATGCGCGGCAGAATTATCTGTGTAGACATAGGATTATTCCTGTGTGGTAACTTTAGGCTTGGAGCTTGCAGGCTCGGCGTACAGAGATTTAAACAACCCAAAAGCCGCCATAATTAAAACAATCGAAAACGGTAGTGCGGCCACAATTGAGGCGGTTTGCAGCGCCTTGAGGCCACCGGCGTACAGCAATACTGCGGCTACAGCACCCACAGCTAGCCCCCAAAATATGCGGAAGCGCGGTGCTGGTTCTTCATCGCCCATGGAGATTAATGTGCAGATCACCAGCGTTGCCGAGTCGGCAGAGGTGACAAAGTAAGTGACCAGCATAATGGTGCAGATACCCGCCATAAGCGGTGTGAGCCACTGGCCTAGATTCATTAGATCGATGGTTTTAAACAGTGCTGTGGTGGTGTCTTGGTTGACCGCCTCGACCACGCCGCCACCGCCAAATAGTTCTAGATACATGCCGGTACTGCCAAAGATCGTAATCCATAAAAGGGCTAGAGCAGTGGGTGCCAGCAGTACGCCCAAAACAAATTCGCGCAATGTGCGGCCGCGAGAAATACGGGCAATAAAAACAGCCACAAAGGGCGACCAGGCAATCCACCAGCCCCAGTAAAAAATAGTCCACCAGCCCTGCCAGGGGTTAGCTTTGTCTGGGTCGACCCACAGCGCCATCGCGGGCGCATTAAGCAGATAATCGATACTGTTGTTAAAGAGAGAGTTGAGCTGGTAACCCGTTGGACCAAAGATAAAGAACAGCGCCAGAATTAATAATGTTAGACGCATATTGAAGACGCTAAGAATGCGAATGCCGCGATTGACACCGGTAAGCACCGAGATGGTGGCGATAATCGATATGCCGGCAATCAGAATCATTTGATTGCTGATGGCAATGTCCATACCCAGCAGATAATTAAGACCAGCATTCATCTGTTGGGCACCTAGCCCCAGTGATGTAGCTATACCAAATACCGTGCCTATCACTGCCAGCAGGTCGGCGATAAAACCAATGGGGCCGTATATTCGCTCACCAAAAATGGGGTAGAGGCTGGAGCGGATCGCCAGTGGCAGACCTTTGCGATAGGCGAAATAGGCCAGAGATAACCCCAGCACCGCATAGAGTGCCCAGCCATGCAGACCCCAGTGCATCACCGTAATACGCATGGCAATGGTGGCAGCTTCAGGGGTCATGGACAGCGCCGGATCGAGAAAAGGATTGGCCTGAAAATGAGCTATGGGCTCGGCAATACTGTAGAACAGAATACCAATACCTATGCCAGCACCAAACAACATAGAGAACCAGGCGAAGAGGCCAAACTGCGGTTGGTCATTATCTGCGCCGAGTCGAATACTGCCAAAACGGCTAAAAACCAGATACAGAGACAGTAGCAAAAAGACATTCATCAGCCCGATGTAGTACCAAGCCAGTTCGCTGGAAATATAATTTTTGGCGCTGTTGTAAACCGAATCGGCGTACTGAGGGTCGACAATGGTAAAAATAACAAATCCTAGCACTAATAGCGCAGATCCTATCGCCATAATGGGATGGGCACCGGCTAAAAAGCCACTGGTTTGATTAGACATAGGTATTTTCCCCTGTGATTTTATTATTTTAATTTTTCATCTTATAACGATACGTTTCTTATTGTTATGCATCTAATTCACTAGTGCAACTACTAAAAATTTAATCCCTGACAGGGAGCTGTTAATGCTGCCATTAGTAAAACAATGCCTAGGTATAAATTCAGTAATGACGGGCCCTATAGCCTGGTTATTGAACGCTTACCCATAAAAAAATAATGGCCTCAGGGGGATTTTTTATTGCTGGTCTGGCGGCTAGTTGGTTTCTATGATCGCGGCATATTCAGATCGGCGTTAAAAATGGATTCAAAGCTATGCAAGATCACAGTTATTTACCTCTTTCAGGGGTTCGGGTTATCGACTTTGGGCAGCAAATTGCGGGCCCCGCTGTGGCGATGGTACTGGCCGACTTGGGGGCTACGGTTATCCATATCGACCCGCCCACAGGCGCCCAGTGGAAGCATCAGGCCAATGCTATTTTGAACCGCAATAAACGCTGTCTGACAATCGATTTAAAATGCGCTCAGGGCCTTGATCAGGCGCTGCAGTTAATTGATCAGGCGGATGTCGTGCTTGAGTCATTTCGTCCCGGCGTGATGCAGCGTCTAGGTATCGACTTTGCCAAGCTGCGTGAAAGTCGCCCTGAGTTAATTACTCTGTCCGTGCCCGGTTTTGCCAGCAACGATGCGTTGCGCAGTCAATGGAAGGCGACCGAGGCCGTGGTTGCTGCTACCGCTGGTGCCTTTACCGATATGGGCTTTAATCGCGTGCTGATGGGCTTAAACCCCTGCTTCTCGCCATTACCACTGGCGTCTTCTTATACTGTTACTCTGGCTGCTAGCTCTGTGGTGTTGGCACTGTTGGCCAGACATGATTCTGGCTATGGCGACCACATAGAGGTGCCAGTGGTTGCGGCGATGATGGAAGGCCTGTCCTATAACTCCTATGAAGTGGCGGATTTACCCGAGCGTTACAAGACTATGCGCGAGCTGGAAATTGAGCATCGCCGTGCCAATGGTATTGAGTTTGATCTTAGCTACGAGCAGTTGCAGGAATATCTGGATCCGTTTTATCGCACCTACGAATGTGCCGATGGACGTAAGTTTTATGTGGTCTGCCCCTCTCACCGCAATCATGCGCGGCGATGTTTAGAAGCAGTAGGGCTCTATGATGAGTTGCTGGCCGAGGGCATGCCAGAGGTTGAAGACTTGCATCTACCTGTAAGCGAATGGGAGGGTGAAACCTCATTGGGTGTCTACCCATTGCCGAAAAAGTGGGCCGATACTATCTCGGCAAAAATGAAACTGGTAATGCTGACCAAAACCTCATCCGAATGGGGCGTGATTTTTGGGGAAAGTCAGATTCCTGGAGCCCCCCACAGAACCACCAAAGAATGGGTAAATAGCCAGCACTGCAATGATGCGGGTCTGATTGTTGAAGTGAATGATCCTGAATATGGTTTGATGAAACAGCCGGGTCCAGTGGTCTGGTTAGAAGAGTCTGCACATAAGATGCTGGCGCCTACACCGCGTAAATTTGTATCCTTTGCTCAGGCATTGACTGAGCTCGTTGCATTGCAGCCCAAGGCTATTATGCAAGACCCGCGTGCTGATCAGTCCAAGGGTTGGCTGCAGGGTCTACGGGTGCTGGATTTAACCAATGTGATTGCCGGGCCTCATTCGACGGCATTTCTGGCCCGCTTTGGTGCCGAGGTAACCAAGGTTGAACCGGTGGTGCCTATGTATGATCCACTGATTGGTACTCTGTTTGCGTTCCAGGCCGATATGGGCAAGCGCAATGCATTGATTGATATTAATAGCCAAGAGGGTCGCGAGGCGTTTAATCGTTTAGTGCGCTCGGTAGACCTAGTTGTGATCAATGCCCCAGATCGGCAAATGAAACCACTGGGTTTGGACCATGACAGCCTGCAGGCGATTAACCCCGGCGTACTATTTTGTCGACTCGACTGTTTGGGTGGGCCAATGCCGGCGCGTAAAACCAACTATATTGGCTATGACGATATTATTCAGGCCAACAGCGGCATTATGAGTCGCTTTGGCGGTGCAGACACACCAGAAGAGCATGCCCATCTGGGTACCTTGGATGTGAACTGTGGTTTTGCCGGTGGCTTAGCGATGGCAGTGGCGCTTTTCCACAAGGCTAAAACAGGTCAGATCAGTAGGGCGCGCACCTCGCTGTCGGCGGTAACTAATTTGGCTCAGCTGCCATTTTGTTTCGATTACGCTGGTCTAGAAGACTTTAATGAGCCCTCTGGACGCCAGGCTATGGGTAACCATGCGCTTTCGCACTTTTACGCGACCTCAGATGACTGGATATTCCTCGATGCACATGATGGCGATCTAAATGCACTGGAAAATATACAGGGTCTACAGGGCATTGCTGTAACCGCTGATATTCAGACGTTTTTGACCGTTGCCTTTCAGCAGGCCTCGGCACAGACATGGATAACGCGCTTGTTGGATGCAGATATTGCCGCAGCGCAGCCCCAATCGATTGAGATATTGCGTGAACAATACAGCCGAATAGCTGATGGTACCGTGGGTGTTGAGCGCGGCAGCTTTGCTTTCTCAATTTACCCAGATCACCCGAGTGGGCATCAGCTGACTCAGATTGATCACTATGCGATTCGTCCGACGAACGCGCGCATCTGTGCGGTTAGCCCAACTGAAGCACACGGTTATTCCACCCGTGAAGTGCTGGCTGATGTAGGTTATAGCGAAGTGCAGATTGATTCTATGCTTGAGCGTGGTATTGCTGGGCTTGGCTGGGGCAAGACATTTTTGCCCGCCGACAGCATGGGTCAGCCGCTACCTGAATTAGATGGCCTTTTCGGCGCAGTGGATGCAGAGACTGTAGGTTGGATCGATACCGAGTCGACCGATGGAGATATCTTCATCACATAATGTGCAGTAGCCATAATCATCGGAGTCGATTCTGGCCAGGGCGCCAACGATTCTCGCGAGTTGCTGCTGGCGGCGGCGCGAGGCCTCTTGGGCCATCTGTGCCCCTTGCATCGCATCTATTCTGGATAACCTGCCGACCATAGATTGATCTAATTCCACTGGTTTGCAGGCGTCTGCCGACAGGGCCTCGAGCTCTTGGAGTTCGCTGCGCAAGTCAAGCAGTTGCTGACGAAAATTCTCCTGCAAAGATGTGTCCATCAGATGGCCGGCATTTCTTCAATGGCGTAGGCCTGCTGTTCTAACCAGGGCACTATCTGAATCAGTTGAGGGATAATTTCGTCGTTATAAATACTGCGACATATAGCGGCGACTTTATCCGGCACATCACCCAGTTCATTGGGGCGGCAGAGCATGGTTAGATGGCGCGCATTGGCGCCATTGGCTAGCTGCATTACGCGGACCCCCTTAAGTAATTCGGGGTAGCGCACCATGCACAGCCCCGTGGTGATCGCCCAACCCTGACCGGATTGCACAAAGCGCAATAATGTCTGGGTGCTGTCCAGCTCATAGGCGATATTGAGATTAATCATTAGGCGTCGCGCAATTAGGTCGGTCAATGTGCCCAGCCTAGAGCCTCTGGTATAGCGCACAAAAGGCACATTTTTGGCCAGCCAGGCTGGGGTAGCCGCGCCATCTTGAGCAAACTTTTCCGGCACGATCATCACAAAGGGGTCGCGCAGAATAGGGAACCTCTGCAATTCTGGATGCTCATCAATGGGATCACTCGTAATCAATAAATCTAGATCGCGATGTAATAGATCCTGAGATAGGGGTGAGCCCAGTCCAGAGCGCAGGGTTAACTTAGAGGTGAAAGGTTGTACCTGCTGCATAAATGCCAGACCAGCCACATCACAAAAAGAATCGATCATGCCAACATTGAGTGGCAGCAGACCACCTTTAGACAGCATGCGCACATCGGCGAGCATGCGCTGAGTATCATTGACGATTTGTTGGGCATAGTCTTTAAGAACCTGACCGCTGGGGGTCAGTTTAATTGGACGAGAACGGGTAACCACGAGCTGGGTTTCAGTTTGCAGCTCAATTTGCTTGAGTGTCTGCGATACTGCCGACTGGGTGATACCCAAGCGCTCGGCCGCTTGGGTTAATGTGTCAGCTTCGCTAATGGCGGCGAATATTTTTAGCGCACCAATTTCTATATTGTTTTTCATGGCGCCGAGTATAGGGTAATCCGCGAACTAAAAGTTACACCTCAGCGGCATTGGCTTTTAACTCAAAGTTGCGGATTTAGATTCTCATTAGAGCGATAGAGCCTTATAAACTGAGCTGCCACCCTAATACTAAGGAGTAATCTGTTTCTAATTGCGGGCCATTTAAATCCTGATAAACCGACCTGATAAATTCTACCGCTAAACGATTAGTGGCAGAGCCTGGAATAATCCAGTTAACACCAGCGGCGATATCAACCCGCTGACCGCCGCGCAAGTCAGGGTCTGCTGTTGGCACCATATTTTTCATCATTGGACTTAGCTTGCTGCTTTCGCCATCGACATCATCCCAATATTTATAGGCACCACGAACAGACCAGCTGAAAGATTTTGCGAAGGGACGGGCATACCAGGCTGTCATCATGATGCGATCACCTAGGCTGTAGTCATTGTCGTTTTCATCTAAACGTAATGTCGCAATGGTTTGTGCACCCCAAGAATAGGTTGGCTGGTGATTGTTGTAGGTTACGCCGGGCCTAAGGTCATAGGTTCCTGAGCCCACTTGCATGGAATAGGGAAGAATAACTTTGTCGCCCATGCTCATGCCAGTTACATCTTTCTCATCAATGGAGCCTGTTGGCAGGCTAAGGCTCAGATTTAAGATCAATGTGCTGTTAGATGTCTGTTTTAAACGATACAGACCACCCACTTTAATATCGCCCAGACCATCAGTTTCGGTGGTGAATACTGAACGCATTGGCATCATTCCCATGCCACCCATCATCTGCATGCTGTGATCCATTTTATTGCTGATCACTGGCACCATAAGCATCAGGGTTAGATCGTTACTAGGGGCATACATGGCGCCTAGCATATGCATTTCCATGGTCATATTTTCTGGGGCGACTGAATAATCTTGTAAAACCTCGTCGGTGCTTAGGTTATTGCTACCGTCAAGATTACCGTCCATTTCCATCTGCATATAGCGATAAGAAAACATCCATTCGCCTTCTTTATGCATATGGTCGCCCATAACACCTACAGGGCCATGACTATCGGCGCGGATTGAAGCATCGGCTAAAACGGTTGAACAGAATAACAGTGCAAAAAGAGAGATAAAGAGTGAACGAAACAACAACATAATAGCCTCAAGGGTAATAAAAGCGCGCAGCCTATCAGGCAATTACCCAGAGCAGAATGTGACATATTGTCACAGGTAAGACTTAATCATACTTGGAGGATTTTAGGTTTTAACCAAGGGCTTTTAGCCAAGAGCTTTTAACTAAGAGCTCTTAAGGCTGCGACGCCTACCGGTTTGCCCCTGTATTCTGCCATTGCATCTAACAGACAGTCCCAGAGAAACTCAGCCGCACTAACATCAGTGAGAATATAGAAGCAGTGGGTGCTGCCTAGATCATGGCGAATAACAATAGAGTTGGCCTTGGCCACGGAGGTTTGTGCAACCTCGCCATTGGCAAATTTATGGGCACGTAAATCCACCCCACAAATCTTGGAAAACATCTCTGCTGCTTGGCCACCGGTAACCGCAAGCCAGCAGTGGCTATCGGCCCTTGGTAGAGCATAGGTCTGGACGCCGAGAGGAAGGTTATTTAAGTGCTCTATCTGTGTCGATGTGGCATTGAGATCGCTGAGTATTAATAGCTCCTGAGGAGATAACTTTGCCACTAGGCTAGTATCGCTTTGTACAGCGCAAGTATTGGGTTGCTGGGGCAGAGTAACGCCTTGTGCCGCCGCCCAATTTGGCGCCCCAGCTCCTTTAAAGCCAGTGCGTGGCAAGGTGGATAAATCTGCCAAAGCCAATTCTTTTGCCTGTGCTAACTCTATTTGAGAGCCATAGTCTTTAACCACCATCAGGCCGTTGCTTTGCTCAAACTCGGCACCCAATTCAATATGGCGGCGCGCTAGTTGGCTGCGTCGTGTTACCTGTGCTGGCGTTATGCTGCTCATGGTTATAGCTCCTGACGCAAGGTGTCTGGATCGTAGAACGGCAGTTGTACGACCTCGGCAGTAATCCGCACACCGCCAGTTGATTTGATAATAATATTGCTTCCCGCCTGTGCGCTTTCAGGACTCACATAGGCCAAACCGATGGGCTTTTGCAATGTCGGCGAATAGTTACAGGATGTCACCCGTCCGGTCATCTGCTCGCCATCCAATACCAGATGACTTTCCTTGGGGATGGGTACACGGGGATCATTGATCACAAAGCCGACCAGACTGCGCAGCTGGGGTTTTTTCTCCAGTTCGCTAATGGTTCTGCCGCCAACGAAAAATGGCTTCTTGCGGCTTACCGCCCAGCCCATCTGAACTTCCATGGGGTTAGATATGGCGTCTGTATCCTGACCAATAATAATATGGCCTTTTTCCAGGCGCAGTACCCGCTGCGCTTCAATGCCAAAGGGCTTGATTCCCTGTTCCTGTCCAGCGTCGATTATGGCGTCCCACAGAGCTTCGCCGCAGTGTTGGGGAATATGGATTTCGTAACCCAGTTCACCGACAAAGCCCACTCGAATAAGGCGCGCGGCTATACCGGCTACTGTGCCTTCACGAACACCCATATAGGGGAATGACTCGGCGCTTAGATCCACATCTGTACAGAGTTTGGCTAGCACTTCGCGGGCCTGGGGGCCGGCAATATTAACGCCGCAATAGGCCGAGGTGACATTGGCTATATCAGTATCCAGACGCCACTGGGCATTCCATTTGAGCATGTTTTGGTAGACCCGATCTACGCCGCCAGTAGTGGCTGTGACATAGTAATGATTATCGCTAAATCGGCAGGCAACACCATCATCTATAACCACGCCGCCTTCATTGGTGAGCAGCGCATAGCGCGCTTTGCCTATGGGCTGTTTGACAAAGCCAAAGGTGTAGAAACGATTGAGAAACTCGCCGGCGTCTGGACCGCGCACCTCAATACCACCAAGGGTCGACACATCTACCAAGCCAACATTGTTGCGCACATTGTTAACTTCCTCATTAATGCAGTTTTGGCTGTTATCGACAGAGCCATAAAACGCCGGTCGGTACCAGGCACCAGCTTGCAGCATCTGGGCACCGGCTTCTAGGTGGCGGTAGTGCATATTGCTGCGCCGCGCAGGATAAAAACTGCGTCCGGCACTGTGACCAATATGCTCTGGGGAAAATGGCGGGCGTGCTGTGGTGACACCGGTCTGAGCCACTGTCCGGCTGGTCGCCGCAGCCACTAGACGCGCTGCCGCTAGAGCCGAGTGACGACCCTGAGAAGGGCCCATGCCGCAGGTTGAGTAACGCTTAACCAACTGAATATGCTCGTAGCCATCGCGTGTGGCATTAATAATATCGGCAATGGTCAGATCTTCGTCATAGTCGACAAATTCTTTGCCGCCGGTATGGGCAAAAATTGGCCATGGATGATTGGGACTAAAAGACTCTCGGGCAATCTGGGCTGGCACATCTGCATGGGTTAGTCCCAGCGTGTTGGTGGCAATCATTGCCGCGCGGGAGGCTTCGGCTAGGCAGGCGTCCAGATCCCATTGGCTATTGACCGAACCGGCTATTTGCAAAGCGTCTGGGCAGTTGTCGAGGGTAAACATGGCGCTGTCGTCGTCATAGCTAAGCTGACCACCTGCCTGACAAACTAGCTGGTAGGTGGGGGTGTAACCCACGGCCATACACAGCAGGTCACAGGGGATCACTTCGCCACTGTCGGCGCAGATACCGGGACTTATAATTTTACGAATCTCGACAGCAGTTAAATGGTTGCGCGCTTTGTGGGCCTCATACACTGCATGGCCAGTTTCTATGCGAATACCACGGGCCACTGCTGCGTCAATCATAGGGGTTTTGGCGGGCTGCTCACGCAGGTCAATAATAGCCCTAACCTCAACACCGGCATCGAGTAAATCCAGGGCATTGGCATAGCCATCGTTATTGCCAGTGACAATCACCGCCGCCTGGCCGGGGCGAACTGCATAGAGATGAATCAGGCGCTGGGCAGCACTGCTCATCATCACACCGGGCAGATCATTATTATGAAAAACCGCCTGTTGCTCCAGTGCACCGGTGCACAAAATAGTCTGTTTGGCGCGCACCTTATACAGGCGCTTATAGCGAATAATCGGCAGCCAGTTGTCGGCAAACCAGGCGTTGCAAACAGCATCGGTCATGCAGGTGATATTATTGTTGGCCTCAACTTTTTGAATAAGCTGCTCGCGTAACTGTTGGCCACGAACGCCCTCGGCATCAAAACGCGCATAGTTTAATGATCCCCCCAATTGAGGGTTTTCATCCACTAGCAATACTTCACAGCCCTCTACCGCAGCACTTAATGCCGCCTGCATACCGGCGGGGCCTGCACCGACAACCACCACATCAAAAAATTTATATTGCTTGTCATAGTAGTCGGGCTCTAGCTGCTGATTGATAACACCCAGGCCCGCTTTTTTGCGAATAAGTGGTGCCCATTTCTCCCACATACCACGCGGCTTAAAGAAGGCCTTATAGTAAAAACCTACAGGTAAAAAGCGGGAGAATAGGCCCAGCAGAGCGCCGCGATCTGTATTCAGGCTACCGCTGTAGTTCTGACCCATGACCTCTAGGCTGTCGCTAATCAGTTCACGGTCGGCCAGCGCATTGGGATTAGATGGCAGCTGCACCATGGTATTGGCATCTTGGCCGGCCATGGTCAGCGCACCGCGTGGGCGATGATATTTAAAGGAGCGGCTCAGTAGCCATTGTTGATTGGCCGCCAGTGCGCTGGCAATACTGTCGCCAGCGAAGCCTTGGTAAGACTTGCGCTCAAAACGAAAGTTTACTGGTGCATCGCGATTAATCAGGCTGCCATAGGGGGCCGGAAGACGCTGTTTCATGCTTTGTCCTCCATGGTGCTGGCGGCGACAAAATCAATGCGCTGATTAAATATTTCACTGGCCTCAAAGGTGCGAACCACCTCGTCGCTAATGGTGTTGCGTTCGGCTAAAAACCAAAATGAGCTAGCCGTATGGCACCACCATTCGGTGACTATGCCCGCGGCATTGTCATGAAAAAACACATGCTCTGCCCAGGCTCTTGAATCTGTGGTGTTGGGATCTGGCATGGGGTGGTATTCACCGCCATAGGTGAATTCAGAAATATTGCGTGGGCCATTTAAAGGGCAGGTTAATAGTTTCATGACATAACCCCTCAGTGGCTGGCGGCAGTGGCGCCGGCTTCGTTAACTTGTTCAAAGCGATAAAAGCGCTCTAGCTCAAAAGGCTTAATTAGATCTGGCACCTTTTTGGTGGCGACTAATTCGGCCATGGTGACACCGCAAATTGGCGTGGCTTTAAAGCCCCAGGTTCCCCAGCCTGCATCGAGGTAATAGTTCTCTACCGGACTCAGTCCCATAATGGGGCTGTAATCTGGGGTCATATCTGTAGTACCTGCCCATTGGCGCAGCAGTCTGGCCTGGGCCAGAAAAGGAAATAGCTCTAGGGCTGCTGCGCTCAGCGACTCGCGCTGATCTAATGTTGCTCTGGTGTTATACAGCGGGTAGGGGTCTGAGCCACCACCTATAACAAATTCACCTCGTGAGGTTTGGTGCACATACACATGGACCTGAGGTGAACTAACATGGGGCGTCAAAACAGGTTTGTAGGGCTGAGTGACCATCGCCTGTAATGGGTAACAGTGGATAGGCAGTGGAATACCGGCTTTTTTTGCCACGATTGAACTGGCACCAGCGACTGCTTGAACAACAGCGCCACATTCCACCCGGCCGCGATTAGTTTTAACCCCAGTTACCCGACCATTGGTAATGTCGATATCTTCCACTTCAGTAAGTTGATGCAATTCAACGCCGCGATCGCAGGCGCCTTTGGCATAGCCCCAGGCTACTGCATCATGGCGGGCTGTAGCGCCGTCGGCATGCCAGAGTCCAGCTAGAATAGGAAAGCGTGAATCTTCAGACATATTAAGGTTGGGGACTAATTCGGCAATGGTCTGTCGGTCGACGAGTTCGGAGCGCACACCAAGATGCTGGTTGACCTCGGCGCGCCAGCGAAAACTGCGAATGGCAGCGTCGCTGTGGGCCAGAGTTAGCTGGCCGCGACTTTCCATCATAACGTTATAGTTAAACTCATTGCTCAGGTTGTTATATAGCTTGACTGATTCGCTGTAAAACTTAACTCCGGATTCAGTCAGGTAGTTAGAGCGAATAACGGCGGTATTGCGGGCTGTATTACCGCCGCCGAGATAACTCTTTTCTAAAATGGCGATATTGGTTATGCCGTGATATTTGGCCAGATTATAGGCAATGGCAGTGCCATGGCCACCGCCGCCAATAATCACTACGTCGTAATGCTTTTTAAGCTCTGTGGCAGGGGTAAAATGATGTTTTGCCGGGTAGTCACTACTGAGCCCGTACTTTAATAATCCAAACGGCATAGCGTTTTTCTTCCCCTACACTTTATACATCGTTAGTTATTAGCCACCGAGAAATACCACGGTTTTATTGCCGTCGAGAAAGACTCGGCGTTCTATGTGATATTTAACAGCCTTGGCCAATGCCATACATTCGTTATCGCGGCCGACACGCACCAGATGCTCTGGCCCATAACCATGGTCAACTCGGGTTAGAATCTGTTCAATAATCGGTCCTTCATCTAGGTCCGATGTCACGTAATGGGCGGTAGCGCCGATTACTTTTACACCGCGGTCATAGGCTTGGTGGTAAGGCTTGGCCCCTTTAAAGCCAGGCAAAAATGAATGGTGAATATTGATGCAGCGCCCAGACAGCTTGTGGGTTAGATCGTTAGATAGAATCTGCATGTAGCGAGCCAACACAACCAGCTCGGACTCAGTTTCTTCTATAATTTCCAGAAGGCGACTTTCCTGCTGCGCCTTAGTGTCTTTGGTGACGGGCAGATGAATAAAGCGGATGCCCTCACGCTCAACCATGGGGCGCAGATCCTGATGATTGGAAACCACTGCGGTGACCTCCATATTAAATTCACCTTTGCGACGGCGATAGAGCAGGTCATCTAGGCAGTGATCATACTTAGAGACTAATAGCAGCGTCTTTACCGCAAGTGCTGGATTATGAAATTTCCAGCTCATATCAAATTTATCAGATACCTCGGCAAAGGCCTCTGCCATCTGGTCAATCGACGGTGAATTTTCCTGACGGCGAAAGACCGCGCGCATAAAAAATTTATCAGTGGATTCATCATCAAACTGCTCAAGGGCACAGATATAACAGTCTCTATCAGCGAGAAAGCTGGTAACTGCAGCTACAACCCCGCTGCCTGCGCGGCAGGTTCCGGTGAAAATGAAATTATCACTGTTGTTGGTCATAGCGGTCATCGTAAGTACCTTGTGGCGGATTTAAATTATGCGTTATTTTAAGCCCGCTACGCTAAAAGCGTTAGGAAATTCTTTGTCTTTTAACCATGCCTCAAATAATGGCGACACCCGCGATATCGGTCAATGGATATAGGCGCAAATAAGCAACACTAATGGGTAAACCTGTATCTGCTAATGTTGGGATTATGCTGAATGATATAGTCTTTTCAGGCTGTGCTCGCAAAGTCTAGAGAGGATCGATTTATAAATATTTATGCTCGCAGAATTGTCAGACCTTACGTCGATTTTGGCAGATGTTTTGCGCAGCGGGTATGGGTTCTCTATCTAATTGCAAAACTATCTTGATTACGGACGTTAAACCTTGCACTCTTCACCCCATGTATATACACCGATTACCTCTATTAACTGTTCTGCTGCTTGGGCTGGCCGTTTCTGGCTGCTCTACTTATCAGCCCACACAAACCAATGATGTCTGCCGAATTTTTTGGGGCGAGACCGACTGGTATAAGGATGCGCGCAAGGCCAGTAAACGCTGGGGTACGCCGATTGCAGTGATGATGGCGATTATCAATCAAGAATCTACCTTCCGCGCAAAGGTGCGACCCGATCGACCCACATTTTTGTTTATACCTCTACCCCGGAGATCCTCTGCTTATGGCTATGCTCAGGCACAGGATCCAGCCTGGAATGACTATCGCAAAGACACTGGCAATTGGAGCCATGATCGCGACGATTTTGGTGATGCGATAAATTTTGTTGGCTGGTATACCAATATTACTCAACGCCGGCTGGGGGTCTCTAAGTGGGACGCCTACAAGCAGTATCTTGCCTACCATGAGGGTTGGGGTGGTTATTCTCGAGGATCATTTAATAAAAAGCCGACGCTGCTAAAAGTAGCGGCCAAAGTTGAACGCAAAGCCGCGACCTATGGCGCACAACTTAAAAAGTGCAGCGGGGCATTAGATAAGTCGGTGAAAGGCTGGTTTTAAGGGCAGTCTTAAAGTCGGACTCAGCCTGTGGGGCTGAATTGATTGTCGCTCAGGAGCCATCGAAAAACGTCCGGATCGCGTAAAAGGAATAATAAAAAACTGACGAGAGTGTAATGTCGAAAAAACATATTGATATAGTCATTATTGGCGCCGGTTTGTCCGGCATAGGGGCAGCCTGCCACCTAGAACGGCACAGCCCCACTAAAACCTATGCCATTATCGAAAGCCGCGAGGCTATGGGTGGCACCTGGGATCTTTTCCGCTACCCGGGCATTCGCTCCGATTCGGATATGCACACTCTGGGCTACAGCTTTAAACCTTGGCTGCATAAAAAAGCGATTGCCGATGGTCCATCCATTCTTAATTATATTAATGAGACCGCTAAAGAATACGCAGTAGATCAACATATTCGCTACAACCAGCGAGTGACTAAAATTGCCTGGGATACAGCCACTGCGCTGTGGACGCTGACGATTACTGAGACCGATAAACGGGCCAAGGAAATGACCTGTAAGTTTATCTACAGCTGCACCGGTTATTACCGATACGACAAGGGGTACACCCCAGATTTTCCGGGCAGTGAGCAGTTTAAAGGGCCAATCATTCACCCGCAGCAATGGCCTGATGACTTGGATTATTCGGGTAAAAATGTAGTGGTGATTGGCAGTGGCGCCACAGCAATCACACTGGTGCCTGCAATGGCCAAAACTGCAGGCCATGTGACCATGCTGCAGCGCTCGCCCACCTACGTAGTGTCGCGCCCGGAAAAGGATCCGTTTGCTCTAACTTTGGTCAAATACCTGCCGGTCAAAATGGCCTACCTGATAACGCGGTGGAAAAATGTATCCCAGCAGGCGCTTTTATTTCAGATGAGCCGTCGTTATCCCGAGAGAGTGAAAGCGATGTTGCGTAAGTTAACGCGCATGTCTCTGGGCGAGAATTATGATATTGATACCCATTTCACGCCGAAATATAACCCCTGGGATCAGCGCCTGTGCCTAGTACCCAATGGCGATCTATTTCGTTCATTGCGTAAAGGGACGTCCACCGTTGTCACTGACCACATCAAAACCTTTACCAAAACTGGCATAAAACTGGCGTCTGGCACGCTCCTTGAAGCTGACATTGTGGTCAGTGCTACAGGCCTTGAGTTGTTGCCTATGGGTGGCATGCAGATTGTGGTCGATGGTAAAACCATTAGGCTCCCGGACACCCTTGGGTACAAAGGTATGATGCTGAGTGATGTGCCTAATCTTGTGCTCGCCGCTGGTTATACCAATGCGTCTTGGACATTAAAGTGTGATCTCACCAGTGAATATGTCTGTCGCATGCTGAATTATCTCGACAATAATAAATTTGATTACTGCGTGGCGCGCAATAATGACCCCAACCTAGAGCGCATTGCATTCTTGGATCTGGCCTCTGGGTATGTAGACCGCTCTATTGATCAGTTCCCCAAGCAGGGCAGGACCGCGCCTTGGCGCCTCCAACAAAATTACCTGCTGGATATTTTGAGCCTACGCTTTGGCTCAATGAAGGGTGAGGCTATGGAATATGGCACAGCCACTGCTGTGCCAGAGGACCAATCTAAGGTAGCCTAAGGTGCCTTAGATTGGTAAACGCGCTTGCCCGCCATCCAGGTTTCCAATACTTGCGTCTGCCATAGCGTTTCAGGTTCAACTTGGAAGACATCCTGATCTAATAAAATAAAGTCGGCCCATTTGCCCACCGTTAAACCGCCGAGTCGATCTTCTTGATGGGCGGCCCAGGCGGCGTCGATGGTAAAGCTACGCATCACTTCTTTTAAGGTCATTGCCTCTTCAGCAATCCAACCCTCTGCAGGCATATTGTCATGATTCTGCCTTGTGACTGCAGCGTGAATACCATGAAAGGGGTTAGCCAGTTCAATGGGGTAATCTGATCCAGAAACTACACGACTGCCCTGATTGAGAAAAGATCGCCAGGCATAGGCACCTTTTAGTCGCTCGGCGCCAATTCTATCTTCGGCCATATTCATATCGCTGGTGGCATGGGTCGGCTGCATAGAGGGAATCACATCCAGTGATTTAAAGCGGGGAATATCATCTAGAGTCACAATCTGGGAGTGCTCAATGCGGTGGCGCAGATGGCGGCCACCCACGGTGGCATAGGCATACTCGACCTCATCTAGAGCAATACGATTGCCTTTGTCGCCAATAGCGTGAATAGCTACTTGGAAGTCCGCTGTAATGGCTTTATTAAATAGATCGCGCAGTTGGTCACTGCTAGTGACTAGCAGCCCGTGGTGACCGGCTCGATCGGCATAGGGTTCGAGCATGGCTGCGCCGCGACTGCCTAGTGCGCCATCGACGTAGACTTTGATACTGCGCAATGTATACAGGTCCTGTGCATCAACACTGTGCCCCGCGGCCAATGTCTCTTCAATATCTACATTGGTGGAGGAGATCATGCCGTAGATGCGTATCCGCATATCACCGTTGTCAGCTATCTGCCGATAGAGCTTGTGTTCGGCCGAGCTTACCCCGGCATCATGGGTGGAAGTAATGCCCAGGCTTAATAAGTGCTGGCTCATGGTATCTAGCGCCAGAGCAATCTCATCGTTACTCGGTGGTGGAATCACTCTGTTGACCAGATGCATGGCATTGTCGATCAGTACTCCGGTCGGCTGGCCATTGCTATCGCGAATAATTTCGCCACCTGGAGGTGAGGCGGTCTCGCCTGTGATACCTGCCAGCGCTAAGGTTTTGCTGTTTGCCCAGCCTGCATGGCCATCGATACGTTCCAGCCACACAGGGCGATCGCTAATTTGCGCGTCTAGAACGGCGGCACTGGGGTACTGCTTATCAGGCCAGAGTACCTGATTCCAGCCACGTCCCTGAATCCAACCTAGTGCGGGTTTTTCTGCGGCATATTTGGCCACTAACTCTGCGGCTGCCTGAGCTGACTCAAGGCCGCGAACGTCAACAGTGAGCAAGGTGTAGCCCATCGTGGAGACATGCCCATGGGCATCGGTAATGCCGGGAATTAACGTCTTTCCCTGACCATCTATTTTCTCGGCATTGGGGTAGTTAAGTGCTAGCTCTGCATTTCCGGTGGCCAAAACTTTGCCGTCTTCAATAGCCAGTGTTTGGAACTGTTGCAGTTGGCGGTCGTTATCAAAGGTATAGCCATTGATATTTTCGATAACCAGCCCTGTTGTGTCAGGTTGCTTGGAGCAACCGGCCAGAGCTGTGATGATAATGGTGAAGGCGGCGAACCAGTTGAATTTTGCCATTAGAGTTTGCTCTCTCAGTTTATTATTGTTTTTATTTTCTGCAAAACCTGTACGACTAGTGTGTCCTAACTGGTTTAGCGGTGCGAGTGTTTCTTTGCATGAAACCGGACCGCTTAGATTTTGTCATTGACTAATCAGTGAAAAATGTTAAATTACGCGCAATCTGTGCCTACCAGTGCAGAAATTATGGACAAAGTATCAGGTTGGCGTTATCCACGTCGCTGGTCATCACAAGAGAAGGCGCTAGTATCCACAGTGCCAGCTACAGTCAAATAAGCACTTATCGGTGTGGCTGGAACCTACCGCAATCGCGGTGTCACTTCTGATGTAACAGCAACTTGCCACTGCGAAAAGTCCTGAACGTACTTTTTATGAGGACATATTGTGGAACTCTTATCCGGCGGTGAAATACTGATCCGCGCACTAAAAGATGCAGGCGTTAAGAATGTTTGGGGTTACCCAGGCGGCGCGGCGCTGCATATTTATGACGCCCTGTATCGACAGGACGATGTCTATCACCTATTAGTTCGCCATGAGCAGGCTGCGGTTCACGCTGCTGATGGTTTTTCTCGCGCCACTGGCGAAGTAGGCACTGCTCTTGTGACCTCTGGTCCCGGCGCGACCAATGCGATTACTGGTATTGCCACCGCGTATATGGATTCCATTCCAATGGTGGTTATCTCTGGACAGGTTCCACTGACTAAAATTGGTCAGGATGCCTTTCAGGAAACTGACATGGTTGGTGTTTCGCGGCCCATTGTTAAGCACAGCTTTTTGGTGACTCGCGCGGAAGATATCGCCGAAACTATTGCCAAGGCTTACTACATTGCCGCGACAGGGCGCCCCGGCCCGGTGGTTGTTGATATTCCCAAGGATGTCACTGACCCCAGCCACAAGGTGCCTTACAACTACCCTGAAGACGTCAAGATGCGCTCCTATCAGCCGACTGACAAAGGTCATCGTGGGCAGATTAAACGTGCAGTTAAAACCCTTATCGGCGCCAAACGACCGGTCATTTATGCTGGTGGTGGCGTGGTTATCGACAATGCTTCAGAGCAGCTAATCGCTCTAGCACAGGCGTTGAATTATCCGGTGACCAATACTCTAATGGGTCTGGGCTGTTACCCGGGCACCGATCGACAGTATCTGGGTATGCTGGGCATGCACGGTACTTTCGAAGCCAATACGGCGATGCACCACGCGGATGTTATCTTTGCCATTGGCGCGCGTTTTGACGATCGTGTGACCAATGATCTGGATAAGTTCTGCCCCCATGCGACTATTATTCATGTAGATGTGGATCCGACTTCCGTGTCAAAAAACATCGAAGCACATATTCCAATTGTAGGTACCTGTACCTCGGTACTCACGGAGATGCTGGCAATTAATAAAGAGCTTAAGATTAAGCCAGATGCAGATGCGATTGCCGAATGGTGGACGCAGCTTGATCAGTGGCGTGCCGATAAAGGCATCTACACCGCGTCGCGCTATGAAGAGAGTTCGGGCAGCTGCATTAAGCCGCAAGATGTGATCAAGATGCTCTACAAGGTCACCAATGGTGAGGCTATTGTGACCTCGGACGTGGGCCAGCATCAGATGTTTGCTGCGCAGTATTATCTTTTTGATAAGCCGCGGACCTGGATTAACTCTGGCGGCCTCGGCACCATGGGTTTTGGTCTGCCTGCAGCCATGGGTTGCCAACTGGCATTTCCCGATAAAGACGTTGCCTGTGTTACCGGTGAAGGCAGTATTCAAATGAATATTCAGGAGCTATCAACCTGTAGTCAGCACCGTCTGCCAGTAAAGATTATTAATCTTAATAATGCCGCACTGGGTATGGTTCGCCAGTGGCAGGATATGAATTACAGCAGCCGCTACTCTGAGAGTGTCTATGAAGACTCATTGCCCGATTTTGTAAAACTGGCAGAGTCCTATGGTCATGTGGGTATGAAAATTACGCATATTGATGAGCTTGAAGAGAAGATGCGTGAATGCTTTGCGATGAAAGATCGCGTGGTATTTATGGATATTGATGTTGATCGCTCTGAGCATGTTTACCCCATGCAAATGCCTGGTGGTTCGATGCGTGATCTGTGGCTTAACAAGACGGAGAGAACCTAATGAAACGGATAATCTCTATTCTTTTAGAAAACGAATCTGGTGCGCTTTCAAGAGTTGTCGGCCTATTTTCCCAGCGCGGGTATAATATAGACACCTTGACGGTAGCTCCTACCGATGACGATACCCTGTCACGTCTAACACTGACCACGCAGGGTGATGATCATATGGCCGAGCAGATTGTAAAACAGCTGCACAAGCTAATAGATACCATTAAGGTGGTTGATTTAACTGTTGGCTCGCATATTGAGCGCGAGCTGATGCTGGTTAAGATCAAAGCAACAGATAATGATATTCGTACAGAATTAAAAAGCTGTGTGGAGATCTTTCGGGGCCACATTATTGATGTGACGCCAGCGACCTATACCGTGCAACTGGCTGGCGACAGCGAGAAGCTGGATGCCTTTATCGAGGCAGTTCGGGAAATGGGCATTATGGAAGTGGTGAGAAGTGGTGTTTCAGGTATCTCCCGCGGCGATAAATTTTTACGTGTATAACTCTTTTTAAATACTGACTTTTATTAAATTAGGTGAAATCAATGCAAGTTTATTACGACAAAGACTGTGACCTCTCCATTATCAAAGGCATGAAAGTTGCCATTATTGGTTATGGTTCTCAGGGCCACGCCCATGCCAACAACCTGAAAGATTCTGGTGTTGACGTAACTGTTGGTTTGCGCGCTGGATCTGCCTCTGCAGCTAAAGCTGAGTCTGCTGGCCTTAAAGTAGATAATGTTCCCTCTGCTGTTGCCGCTGCCGATCTGGTTATGATTTTGACTCCTGACGAGTTTCAGTCGCAGCTCTACCGCGATGAGATCGAGCCAAATATCAAGCAGGGCGCTACATTGGCATTTGCCCATGGTTTTGCCATTCACTACAACCAGGTAGTGCCTCGCGCCGACCTCGATGTCATCATGATTGCGCCAAAAGCACCTGGTCACACAGTGCGCAATGAATTTGTTAATGGCGGTGGTATTCCCGATCTGGTTGCTATCTACCAAGACGCAACGGGCAATGCTAAGAAAGTGGCTATGTCTTATGCCTCAGGTGTGGGCGGCGGTCGTACCGGTATTATCGAGACTACCTTTAAAGACGAAACTGAAACCGATCTATTCGGTGAGCAAGCGGTACTTTGCGGTGGTGCAGTTGAGCTGGTTAAGGCCGGTTTTGAAACATTGACTGAAGCGGGTTATGCCCCTGAAATGGCTTACTTTGAGTGCTTGCACGAACTCAAGCTGATTGTTGACCTGATGTATCAGGGCGGCATCGCCAATATGAACTACTCAATCTCAAACAATGCTGAATATGGTGAGTATGTGACTGGCCCAGAAGTTATCAATGATGAGTCGCGTCTGGCCATGAAAAATGCTCTTAAGCGCATTCAAAACGGCGAGTATGCGAAGATGTTTATCTCTGAGGGTGCTATGAATTATCCCTCTATGACAGCTTATCGTCGCAATAATGCAGCGCACCCAATTGAGAAAGTGGGCGCAGAATTGCGTGGTATGATGCCTTGGATTACTAAAAATGCACTGGTTGATAAAGATAAAAACTAGACTGCATTATTAGTGATAGACTCTAAAACGGCTCGCTCTTTGGTGGGCCGTTTTAGTATGTGTAACGTAAAAATTTAAACTTAAAGTTAGCATAATAATTTGGACGCTAGAGAAAATGAGCACAGCAAATAGTACAACCCGAGTAGTTGCCTTAGATGGCGGTATTAATTTTCGTGACATTGGTGGCTATGTCAATAATCAGGGACGTACAGTTAAGTGGCGCAAGATTATGCGCTGTGGACATCTGGCCGACCTCAGTGACAATGACCTCGATAGCTTGGAACAGATTGGCATCAATAAGATCCATGATTTTCGCCGTGTGGAGGAGCAGGAGCAGTCACCGAGCTGTGCTGTTCGAGCCGAATTTATTGATGACTACCAAATCTCTATAGGTGATATCTCGCGATTCTGGGAGTTTCTATTTGGTGGCGAACTGACCGCTGATTCCTCCCATACTCTAGTGGTCAACTCCTACCGCAACTGTATTGAAACGGTGATTCCGGCCTTTAGCCGCTTTATGCGCCATATTGTTGATAATGCAGACAACGCTTCGGTATTTCATTGCTCTGCGGGAAAGGATCGCACCGGTATGGCGGCAGCACTTATTCTCTCGGCGCTAGATGTACCTCGCCAGACTATCGTTGAAGACTATATGTTGACCATTGAGCACTACGATTCGGAACGCTTGATCGATCTGGTGGAAGGGCATCTGCGCGATGCCAAGGTCGAGAACTGGGACCGAGAATGGTTAGTACCCTATTGTTCTGTTCATCAGGACAATATTGTGGCTTTTCTTGAAGCCATTGATGCCAGCTACGGTGATGTTAAAAATTACCTAATAACTGCTCTGGGTTTATCGCAGGCGGATCTGAATAAAATGCAAAGCTGCTATTTAGAAGGCTAGGGCTTATAATGAGCCTCTTGTGAAGGCCTGTGGTCTCAAAGGTAGCGGCATAATGAAAACAGCAGATAAAGAAGAGAAAGTAGTAAATCTCAAACCGGCAGCGGCAGGGGAAGCGCCCGCGCGCCGCAAAGGTATCTATTTATTGCCCAACTTACTTACTACCGGTGCCCTATTCGGTGGTTTTTATGCGGTGCTATCTGGTTTTAGCGGCCAATATGAATGGGCCGCTATGGCTATTTTTGCGGCGATGATTTTTGATGGCCTCGACGGTCGAGTGGCGCGCATGACCAATACCCAGAGTGATTTTGGCGTCCAGTACGACAGCCTGTCCGATATGGTGTCTTTTGGTGTTGCCCCAGCAGTGGTTGCCTATGGCTGGGGGCTTAACAGCTTGGGTAAGCTGGGTTTGGCCGCTGCCTTTGTCTATGCATCCTGTGCGGCACTGCGTCTGGCGCGCTTTAATGTTCAAGCCGAGCTGTCTGATAATAAAAGCTTTACTGGTTTACCCAGTCCAGCCGCCGCAGCTATTGTTGCGGGTTTAGTATGGTCCACCTACCACATAGAGATGTCGCCAAGCCTGGCTATTATTGGTGCGCTGATTACTGCAGTCTCAGGTCTGTTAATGGTCTCTAACTTTAAGTATCCCAGTTTTAAAGAGGTAGACTTGCGAGGCAAGGTCCCCTTTATTGTCATTCTCTCTGTGGTGATGGGCTTTGTGGTGATCACTATAGATCCGCCACGCATCCTATTTACCATGGCGCTTGTTTTTGGTTTTTCTGCGCCGCTGATCTGGGTATGGAAAAAGTTAAACCCGCTGCCGATCATTAAGAGCAAGTAATTTAGTCTTGGCATCTGTGAAGAAAAGGTGTTTGAATACGAATTATGAGTATCCCCACACAAACTTTTGCTGCGAATATGAGTCTTGAGACTGCTGCTTCTGCGCGTGGACTACTTCTCCTCCTGCCCTGAGGGGCATCTATAGTTATACCTCATCCAAAATTTCGTTTATTGCCTTAGTTGCAATAAAATTGTAGCCCCACAGGGGCTGAATCCGTTTTACAATGTAGCCATTAAAGAAAGCGTTTAAAAAGCGCCTGGCTTCAATCAGGAAGAAAAAAACATGCAGAGCACAGAGCAGTCGAAAGAAAAATTAGTTATTTTTGATACCACATTGCGCGATGGTGAGCAGAGCCCCGGCGCATCCATGACCAAAGATGAAAAGGTGCGCATTGCCAAGGCCCTTGAAAAAATGCGCGTCGATGTCATTGAAGCTGGCTTTGCCATCTCTAGTCAGGGCGACTTTGAGGCCGTGCAGGCCATAGCCAGTAGCGTGACCGAGAGCCGTATCTGTAGCCTGTCGCGGGCGATGACCGGTGATATTGAGCGTGCCGCAGAAGCCCTTAAAGGAGCCAATGCGGGCCGTATTCACACATTTATCGCCACCTCGCCGATTCATATGAAGCACAAACTACAGATGGAACCAGACCAGGTTCTTGAGCAGGCAGTGGGTGCAGTAAAGATAGCGCGCAGTTTAATTGATGATGTTGAGTTTTCCTTGGAAGATGCCAGCCGTACCGAGTTTGAGTTTATGTGCCGTATTACCGAGGCAGTTATTAATGCCGGTGCACGAACCATTAACCTGCCCGATACCGTAGGTTATTCCGCCCCGGGTGAATATGGCGCAATGATTGAACGCCTATTAAATACAGTGCCCAATGCTGACAAGGCAATTTTTTCGGTGCATTGCCACAATGATTTGGGTCTGGCGGTGGCCAATAGCCTATCAGCGGTGCAGGCCGGAGCTCGACAAGTTGAATGTACGATCAATGGTTTAGGAGAGCGCGCAGGCAATGCCTCATTGGAAGAGTTGGTGATGGCTATTCGCACGCGCAAAGATCTTTTTCCCGTGCAAACGGATATAGATGCCGTGCACATAGTGCCGACTTCGCGTTTGGTCTCCAGTATTACTGGTTTTCCGGTGCAGCCTAATAAAGCTATTGTGGGCGCCAATGCCTTTGCCCATGAATCAGGTATTCACCAGGATGGTATTTTGAAATTCCGTGAAACCTACGAAATTATGAAAGCTGAGGATGTGGGCTGGAGCACCAATAAATTATCCCTGGGTAAGTTATCTGGCCGTGCAGCCTTTGCCGCTCGCCTTAAAGAGCTGGGCATTAGCTTTGATGGCAAAGAGGATTTTAATCAGGCTTTTGTACGCTTCAAAGAGTTGGCTGACAAAAAACGTGAGATCTTTGATGAAGATTTACAGGCGTTGGTCTCTGATGTGCAGATGGGCACGGAAGATGATGCGTTGACGATTATCGATCTTGAGGTGTTGTCAAAATCCGGCCAGTCGCCCCATGCCAAAATTGGGGTGCGCTATAAGAACAAGGAGCACAGCTCTGAAGCTAGCGGCGATGGCGCCGTGGATGCAATCTTTAATGCGATTGAAAAGTTGGTTAACAGCGAGACTAATCTGCAACTTTACTCGGTTAATGCGGTGACTCAGGGGACTGATTCGCAGGGTGAAGTGACAGTTCGGTTAGAAAAAGATGGTCGTATTATCAATGGTCAGGGTGCAGATACAGATATCTTATTGGCCAGTGCCAAGGCCTACTTAAATGCGCTGACTCTCATGCGTAATCCTGGCCGCTTGCACCCACAGCTCGGCGGTGTCTAATGGCAAATGCGTTTCATAATCAATACTTGCAAACTCTGGGTATCGTTCAGTACGTTCCCAGAGAATTGCCATTGGTATCGATTGTTGCGCAGCCAGCAGAAGAAACGTTCAAAACTAGCTCACCCGCTAGTGAGATTGATGTTAAAAGCGAGCCTGTAAACAAGCCGGTTAGTACCTCAGCAGAAAGTCACGAAGCCATGACCAAGAGTATGGCGGTGCTGGGTAATATTGGCGCCGAGGAGAAGTCAAAAGTATCCCGCGTGAAGTTGGCAGATATAGCCTCAGCATCAGAGCCCCAGTCACCCAGTGATATCGCGGTGAAATTCGCCCTGTGGCAGCCCACCGATGAGGTGCTGGTCTGTAGTTCAGTAGAAGACAGCTTACCCGATCCAGAGCAAATTCTACTATTGGGTAATATCTTACAGGCGATGGGTCAGGGCAGTGGTCAGTTGCCGCAAATGGATATTGTCGAATGGCCTCCCTATCCCAATGCCAGTGGTGATACTGATGAGGTGCGCGAGTTTTTAGCTACCTTGATTAGGGCACGCATCAACAGTAAATCAGCTAAGACCATTCTGCTAATGGGTGATGCCGCCAGTCAGTGGCTACTGACCACCGATGAAAAAGCGGCCGTCGCCAATGGTCAGGTCAGTGTCTTTGGCCAGGTGACAGCACTGCTGGTGCCATCGCTTAAAGAGATGATTGAACAGCCATCCAGCAAGCGTAAAACCTGGCAGACCATCCGCTTTTTGTCGCCACAGCGGCATGTGCACAAAGCGCAACCTTGAACCCCGCAGTCCATCAGCAATATTCTATTCGCGGTATGGAGATTGCCGATCTCAATCAGGTGGTTGCCATAGAGCAACGCTGTTCGCAATCGCCCTGGAGTCTTAAACAATTCCGACAGAGCCTTGATGATTCAGAGGTATTAGTGGGCGCGGGCGAAATTATTGGTTTTTCGGTGGTTGCCTCTATTCTCAACGACGCGGAAATACATAATGTGGCAGTCCATCCTGATCATCAGGGACAGGGGCTGGGGTCGCTGTTGCTGGATCATGTTATTACCCATTTACCCGCCGCTACAACCCAGCTGCACCTTGAAGTCAGAGCATCTAATTTTCGGGCTATCAGGTTGTATCTGCAGAAGGATTTTATACAGGTTGGTGAGCGCAGAGACTATTATAAAACAGAGTATGGGCGGGAGGATGCGCTGCTGATGTCGCGATCTGTTGGTACTGATAGTGAGTAAATTTTGTTACCCTAGGGTAACTTTTATCAACGAGAGATAGTAAATGGATATTCAAATGTTGTATTGGCACTGGTTAGTAATGGGTGTACTACTTATTATCGGTGAGATTTTTATTCCAAGTTTTACTATCCTCTGGTTTGGTCTGGGTGCTCTGGTGGTGGGAACCGTGGCGCTGCTGGTCGATATGCCTTTTAGTATTCAGGTACTGCTGTGGACCATTTCATCGGTGGTGTTTACCGTACTCTGGTTTAGACTGATCAAGCCTAGGATGGAGATGCGTAATAACGATGGTTTGGCACGTGAGTCGGCTATCGGCGAATCTGGCCAGGTGATTAAATTGCCAGCAGGGCAGAGCAACGGTAAGTTACGTTTTAGCACACCAGTACTGGGTGAAGATGAATGGGAGTTTAGCTGCGACACAGAAGTTGGACTCGGCGACCGCCTTCATATCAAAGAAATTTCTGGCAATGTATTAGTGGTTAGTAAACTTAGTTAATTATTCTTAGGAGAATGTCCAATGGAAGGTAGTATCGTTGTAATTGCACTGTTTATTCTGGTTTTAGTCACGTTATTCAAAGGTGTTCGTTTGGTGCCTCAGGGCTCTAAATGGGTTGTGCAACGCCTTGGTAAGTATCAAAAATCGCTTCTTCCTGGACTGAATCTGATTATTCCCTATATCGATGTTGTAGCGTTTAAAGCGACCACCAAAGATATAGTGCTGGATATTCCCTCTCAAGAGGTGATCACCCTAGATAACGTGGTCATTATTGCCAATGCCGTAGCCTACATTAATATTATTAGCCCAGAAAAAGCCGTCTATGGCGTTGAAGACTATGAGCTGGCAATTCGCACCCTAGTGCAGACTTCATTGCGCTCAATCGTCGGTGAAATGGCGTTAGATGATGCGCTCTCTTCTCGCGACCAGATTAAAGCCAAGCTTAAAACCTCGATCTCAGATGATATTGCTGACTGGGGTATCACCTTAAAGACGGTAGAAATTCAGGATATTAATCCGTCTGGCACCATGCAGCAGGCCATGGAAGAGCAGGCAGCAGCTGAGCGTCAACGTCGTGCCACGGTAACCCGTGCTGATGGTGAAAAGACTGCTGCTATCCTGGAAGCTGATGGCCGCTTGGAAGCATCGCGTCGCGATGCGGAGGCTCAAGTGGTGCTGGCGGAGGCGACCAAGTCTGCGTTGACCAAGGTTAACGAAGCGATTCAAGATAAAGAATTGCCGGCCATGTACCTGCTGGGAGAGCAATACATCGATGCGATGAAGACTATGTCTAATTCGCCGAATGCTAAAGTCGTTGTGCTGCCTGCAGATTTACCTGCCGCAGTGCGTGGCATCATGAATAATGCCAAGTAATTTGGGCTTACAACCACTGGTTCAAGGGCAGCGTCAACCAAACAAATTGGTTGGCGTTTTGGTTAAAGGAATAACTAATGGTCAAGGAAAATACCATGATTAAATTATCACTCGCAGCCACGGCTGTCTTATTTTTTTCTGGCTGCACCAATGGTTATAACTACGGTGCTCCAGATAAAATTATTATCGATACTCTCGGTGTTGATCCCTATGAATATCAAGTCGATCTGGCTGACTGTGAAGAGTACGCTAATCAAGTTAGTGTTGGTGAAGAGACGGCAGAAAGTGCTGTAGAAGGTGCTGTCGTGGGTGGTGTGCTTGGCGCTGTATTGGGTAACAGTGGCACGGCCAAACGCAGTGCGGGTGCCGGTGCCGTGTTAGGCGGGGTAAAAGGTAATAAACGGGCTCGCCATGAGCAAGATCGTATTGTTAAACGCTGTTTGAAAGGGCGAGGCTATAGAGTTTTAAACTAGCCGGATAAAAATCGTAGTTGCTAGCTTTTAACTGGTCTTTTTTGAAGTTTTCTTTGTAGCGTTCTGCGGTGCATCCCCAGGCTTCTGGCGGTGGCTGAAATATTGCCACCATTTTCATTAAGCACGCGCTGAATATGTTCCCATTCCAATCTATTCACCGAGGGTGGTGACTGTTCAAGTGCAACTTCACCCGCGCTATTTTCAAAGGCGGCTATAATTTCATCGACACTAGCCGGTTTGCACAGATAGTTAAAAGCGCCCAATTTTATCGCCTCGACGGCTGTTGAAATACTCGAATAACCAGTGAGTATCACTACTTGAATATCAGGCTGAATAGCACGCAGCTGCTGTAATATTGATAGGCCGGATTCCTGTTCAAGCTTCAAATCAAGAACCACACGATCAATAGATTCATCGCAATGAGCTGCCGCCTCTTCACCATTACTTGCAGTTATTGCCTGATCGCCACGGCGCGCAAGCATTCTAGCCAGTACCGAACTAAAAACAGCATCGTCATCGATCAGTAGATAATTCATTCAGCATCTTGCACTAAGGGTAAAAGAATATGAGTCAATGTGCCGGGCTCTGAATTGGATGCATTTTGCAGGCTCACAGAACCGCCAAATCTGGATAATGTCGCCTGTGATAAAAACAGGCCGAGGCCAAGGCCATCAGCTTTATCGGTAACAAATGCCTGTCCGAGGCGATCAACTTCACCCAGATCCAAGCCAGTGCCATAGTCGCGTATTTCGATATTGGCCGCAGTCGCACTCCAGTATAGGTGCACATCGACGTTTAGACTGGCATCCGCAGCATTATTTAATAAGTTAAGTATGGATTGCGCGATGGTAGGCTCAAAGACAGCGCTGCTGTCAGGGCTGTCTGTAAAGTTTATATTTGCCTTTAGATGCGGACGCATAAGCTGCCAGCGCGCGAGGATCGCTGAAAAATACGACCGCACTGACTGCGGCTCCAGCTGATTCGACTGAGACTGCTCGGCGGTCGTCAGCAGCTGCTTTAAGGTGATTTTACACTGTTCTATTTGCTGGTTGAGAAGGCTGAGGTCCTGATTATCTGGTGCGCTAGCCACCATATCATCAACCAGTAATTTCATGGTGTTTAACGGTGTGCCAAGTTCATGGGCTGTGCCCGCTGCCAAAGTGCCCACTGCCAGTAGCTGCTCATTGCGAAGCTGAGTCTCACGCTGCAGAGCGAGCGCTTGCTGCTGGATTTTTAACGCGGACGCCATGCGACTGATAAAGTAAATAATAATACCGCCACTAACAGCAAAGTTGGCCCACATACCCAGAATATGCAGGCTACCGTTGCTGGCACCATGATGGCTACTGGGCGCAATAGCGGTAATTGGCACATAGTATTTTAGTAAGAGGCTATAGGCGCCCAGCGCAGTGACAGCGATTAAAATACTGTACTGCCTTGAGACTGTAATCGCAGCAATACTGATAGGGATCAGATAATAGGAGATAAATGGGTTGGAGGCGCCGCCGCTAAAGTACAGCAACACAGAAAAGAATAGAATATCAGCGAGTAGGTGAATAAAAAATTCATTATCTGCAATGGGCATCTGCATGCGGCTGCGCTGCCAGGTGGCAACAGTAACCGAAGCATAGATAGCCAGCACCAGCGCAATGGCGTTAGCCGGCAGGCCAATCGGGTTGATGGCGGTAAAATAGACGAGTGCCAGTATCTGCCCAATCAGTGCGACTCCGCGAATTAAACTGAGTCGAAAGAGGTTTTGTCGTGCGGCTGAATAGGTCTGCTGGCTATTATCTTGGATCATGCGCAGATGGTATCAGAAATATCTGGCAGGCTGTGTGGCAAATTGTCGCAACTGACCGCCTTGTAGCAGTGGTGGTAGAGCAGCAAAGGGGTTACCATGGCGCCAATTTGGTATACAGAGCACTTCAGCATGCACCCACTGTCTGATGATCTACAAGAAAACCTCGATCGACTTATTGTTGAGAGCCTTGAAAATGGTTGTATCTGGGGTTTAAAAGATAGCGACGACAACTGGGCACTGGTCGGCTCGAGCGACAATGACAGTATTGATGTTATGCCGTTTTGGTCGACGCAAGAGTTGGCTCAGGCGCTGTGTACAGGGGACTGGGATATATACCAGCCTGTCGCCATAGAGATGGAAGAGTTTCTCGATGACTGGCTGCCTGGTATGCATGCCGATGTATTGATGGTTGGTGTTAACTGGAATGAAGATCTCGAAGGCCAAGAGATGGAGCCGTTGGATGTTCTTGAAGAGTTTGACGCCGAACTGGGCTAATGCTTGAAAAAGCAGCTTAAAAATAGCAATAACGAATTAGAGCGAATAATGTTTTTAGATCCATTTCATAGCAGTAACCAAAATACGATCAGTATCAGCGCAGAGCAGGCCAGCAGTTTCGCCAAATCGGTAAGCAATGATTTTAATCCTATTCATGATGTCGATAGCAAACGTTTTTGTGTCCCGGGAGATTTACTTTTTGCACTGGTATTACAGCGTTATGGGTTAAGCCAAGAAATGTCATTTAATTTCTCTGGCATGGTGTCGGCAGATACCGAGTTGTTGTTTCCGGAAACTCCCGGCGATGACTTTGAAATTCTCGATGGTCGTGGCAAATGCTATTTGCAGGTGAGCCGCAGTGGTGAGTCGATTGATAATCTGGCTATCATTGAGCGGTTGGTAAGAAACTATGTATTTTTCTCTGGTCAGAACTTTCCCTATATTTTGCAGCCCCTGATGGAACAGAAAAATGTCATGATTAATCCGCAGCGGCCTCTGGCTATTTATCATGCCATGTCATTAAAGTTCGACACGTTGGACCTAAATGAACCTGGCGTCGAGTTGGCTGAGACCAGTCTTGAGGTCAATGGCAAACGCGGTGATGGGGAGTTTAACTTCCGCCTTATGAACGGCGATCAAGTCGTTGGTTCTGGGGTTAAAAAAGTTATCCTAAGCGGCCTGCGCGAATACCAGCAGGACGCTATGGATACAATGGTTGCCGACTATCTGCGCTGGGCGTCTCAGGCTTAGCCGGCTAAGATACCTTTTAAGAAGCGCCCAGTGTGAGAACCCTTTACCTTGGCCACGTCTTCTGGCGTGCCTGCGGCAACAATCTGTCCGCCACCTGAGCCACCCTCGGGCCCCAGGTCGACAACCCAATCGGCTGTTTTAATCACATCTAGATTATGTTCGATTACCACCACGGTGTTGCCGTGGTCGCGCAGGCGATGCAAAACCGCTAGAAGCTGTTCAATATCATGGAAGTGCAATCCGGTGGTTGGCTCGTCAAGAATATACAGAGTTTTACCCGTATCGCGCTTGGACAACTCTTTGGATAATTTGACCCGTTGTGCTTCACCACCAGATAAGGTCGTTGCCGACTGCCCTAAACTGATATATGAAAGCCCCACATCAATTAATGTTTGCAGCTTGCGTGCAATGGCGGGCACGGCATCGAAGAACTCGCGCGCATCCTCGATGGTCATTTCCAGCACCTGGTGAATATTCTTGCCTTTAAAGTGAATATCCAATGTTTCGCGGTTGTAGCGCTTACCTCGACACACATCGCAGGGTACATAGATATCGGGCAGAAAGTGCATTTCCACCTTGGTTACGCCATCACCCTGACAGGCCTCACAGCGACCACCCTTAACATTAAAGCTAAAGCGTCCGGGACTGTAGCCTCGTGAGCGGGCCTCCTGAGTGGCGGCAAATAACTCTCTGACGGGCGTAAAGATGCCTGTGTAAGTGGCAGGGTTAGAGCGAGGAGTACGACCAATTGGACTCTGGTTTATATCGATACATTTATCCAGCAGATTAAGACCGGTAATCTCAGTATGTGCTGCGGGTTTTAAGGTGGTGGCTTTATTTAATGTAACCGCCGCAGCTGGGTACAGGGTCTCATTAATTAATGTGGATTTACCTGAGCCAGAAACGCCGGTAATACAGGTGAAGACACCAATCGGAATATCTAAATCAACCTGCTGCAGATTATTGCCTGTAGCACCAGTGACCTTGAGTTGCTTGCCATTGCCCTTATTGCGCTGTTGAGGAATTTTAATGCCGCGCACGCCAGATAAAAACTGGCCGGTAACTGAATCCTTATTAGCCTTAATCTGCTTGGCAGTACCCTCGGCAATAACTTTACCACCGTGGATGCCTGCGCCCGGGCCTATATCAATAATATGATCGGCAGCGCTTATGGCGTCTTCATCATGCTCGACTACGATTACGGTATTGCCCAGATCGCGCAGGCGCACTAGAGTCTTCAGTAAACGTTCATTATCTCGCTGGTGCAGTCCAATTGAGGGTTCGTCGAGAATATACATAACGCCAACCAAGCCAGCACCAATTTGACTCGCTAGCCTGATACGCTGTGCTTCGCCACCGGACAATGTGTCGGCGCTGCGATTTAATGAAAGATAGTTTAGACCCACATCGACTAAAAAGTTAAAGCGCTGGCGAATTTCTTTAATAATCTTATCGGCGATTTCACCCTGACGGCCGGGCAGGTTGAGCGCTTCAAAATAGTCGCAACACTCACCCACAGGCATGCTGACAATGTCTTCCAGACGACGATTGTCGATAAATACATTGCGTGCTGATTTACGCAGGCGGGTGCCAGAACATTCCGGGCAGTCTGAGGTAGTCATAAATTTATTGAGTTCTTCGCGCACCGAATTTGACTCGGTCTCGCGATAGCGACGCTCCATATTGTGGATTACGCCCTCAAACTTATGTTGGCGACGGAATACCGATCCGCGGTCATTGACATAATTAAAGGTGATTTCTTCGTCATCGCTACCGAAGAGTATTTTTTGCTGGTGGATTGCAGAGAGTTTTTCCCATGGCTGATCAATATCAAAATCATAGTGTTCAGCAAGACTGGTCAGCATATTGTAGTAAAACAGAGTACGTCGATCCCAGCCGCGAATAGCACCCTCAGAAATGGAGACTTCCGGATGCTGAATCACCCGCTCAATATCGAAGAACTGATGCACGCCCAGGCCATCGCAGGTGGGGCAGGCGCCAGCCGGATTGTTAAAAGAGAATAGTCGCGGCTCTAATTCATTGATGCTGTAGTTACAGACTGGACAGGCAAATTTTGCTGAGAAAATGCGATCTGGTTTGTTCTCATCCATATAGCTAATTGCCACCAGACCTTCGGCCAGCGTTAGTGCAGTTTCAAAGGACTCGGCAAGTCGCAGACCAATATCTTCTTTGACTTTAAAGCGGTCAACTACGATATCAATACTGTGCTTTTTCTTTTTATCCAACGCTGGAGCTTCATCGAGATCGCAGACCAAGCCATCAATTCTGGCGCGGATAAACCCTTGGCGGCGCATGCTTTCAAATAGATGTAGATGCTCGCCTTTGCGGTCTTTGACTACTGGTGCCAGCAGCATCAATTTGGTCCCTTCAGGCATTGCCATTACCTGGTCAACCATTTGGCTGACCGTCTGGGCATTGAGAGGCTCACCATGGTCGGGACAGCGCGGTTCACCAGCGCGGGCAAATAGCAGGCGCAGGTAATCATAAATTTCGGTGATGGTACCCACCGTCGAGCGCGGGTTGTGCGAGGTAGACTTTTGCTCAATGGAAATCGCAGGGGACAGGCCTTCGACATGATCTACATCAGGCTTTTCCATCATAGATAGAAATTGGCGGGCATAGGTCGACAGAGACTCGACGTAGCGTCGCTGGCCCTCAGCGTACAATGTGTCAAATGCCAGCGATGACTTGCCTGAACCGGACAGACCAGTAATCACAATTAACTTGTCGCGAGGAATATCGAGATCAATATTTTTGAGGTTGTGGGTTCTAGCGCCGCGTACCTGGATGGTATCCATGAATGTTTTTTTCTACTTTAGTTAAACGACCGATTATAGGGCGCGGATTGCCCATTGGGCAAAGTGAATTTTGGTATATTTATTAATACGACGGCCGCTTGAGGTCAGACCGCAATGCTAAGCCATAACAGGGTAAAAAATACTGTTGCCACAGTAGTCGGCAATCTACTGCGCTGTTAAGATGTAGGCTTCTGATCTTAACTCGAAATTGATACTGCCTTGACCAAATCTACTGCATCCAATGGTTTTTCTGCACTTGAAAAACGCGCTACTTTCTCACTTGCCAGCCTCTACGGATTCCGCATGCTTGGTTTATTTATGGTGCTGCCGGTGCTGGCGCTGTATCAAGAAAACTATGCCGATGCGACACCATTTTTACTGGGGTTAACACTTGGAGTCTACGGCCTGACCCAGGCCATACTGCAGATTCCATTGGGGCTGCTGTCCGATAGAATTGGCCGCACGCCAGTCATTATTGGCGGTCTACTAATATTTGTGTTGGGCAGTGTAGTGGCGGCCATGGCTGACACGATGCAGGGACTTATTTTGGGTCGTGCACTTCAGGGTATGGGTGCAATTGCCAGTGCGCTGATGGCCATGGTGACGGACCTCACCTCAGAACAGAATCGTACCAAAGCCATGGCCTCCATCGGTGCCAGTATTGGCCTATCGTTTATATTGGCGATGATTGCCGGACCATTGATCGCGTCTGCCATGGGACTGTCAGGGGTGTTTTGGGTGACGGCTTTACTGGGCTGTATTGGTATTTTTGTATTTGTGCTGTTGGTACCGCGCGTTGTCTCTGTGCAGAAAAATCGCGAGACATTGGCTGATCTGAATCAGATTGGTGTATTGCTAAAGCAGCCGACATTGCTGCGTTTAAATCTGGGTATTTTCTCTCTACATCTGGCCTTGATGGCCACTTTTGTGGTTATTCCTACAATGCTTTCCGGCCAGCTGGGTATTAGTGGCGATGATCTGTGGTGGTTGTACTTGGTGCTTTTGGGTGGTGGTTTTATCGCTATGCTGCCGGTCATGATTCTGGGTGAAAAGTATCAGCGTCAAAAACTAGCCTTTGTATCGGCTATTGGGTGTATGACAGTGGCCATGTTGGTGCTTGGGCGAGAGCAGGGAGTAATATTAACGCTGGCTATGCTGTTGCTGTTCTTTGCCGCCTTTAATCTGCTCGAGGCCACCTTGCCTTCATGGCTGAGCAAAGCCTGCCCCGCAGGTAGTCGTGGCACCGCCATGGGTATTTACTCTACCAGTCAATTTATGGGTGCCTTTGTCGGCGGCATATTGGGTGGCTGGAGCCTACAACAGTTTGGCAGCACTGGTGTCTTTTTACTGGTGGCAGTGGTGTTAGCCATTTGGTGGTTTTTGTCCCTGAGCTTAAAGTCACCGCGGCCATTGGAAACACTGGTCCTCGAAGTCGGTGAGATGGAGCACAGGGATTTTGTAAAAATAATTTCAAATATTGTCGGCGTAGAAGATATACTCGTCGTCAAAGGGGAGTCGCTCGCCTATGCCAAGGTCGATAAAAAGACTGTGGATATGACGAGTATTCAACCGTACCTAAACCGTAATTAAATCAGCACAGAACAGGGGAACAAAATGGCACGCGGAGTCAACAAAGTTATCATCGTGGGTAACTGTGGTCAGGATCCAGAAACTCGCTTTATGCCTTCAGGCGGCGCTGTAACTAATCTGAGTATTGCCACATCTGAATCATGGAAAGATAAGAATACCGGTGACCAACAGGAACGCACTGAATGGCATCGTGTGGTATTTTTTAACCGACTGGCAGAGATTGCTGGTGAGTACGTCAAGAAAGGCTCCAAACTCTATGTCGAGGGTTCATTGCGCACGCGCAAGTGGCAGGGTCAGGATGGTCAGGATCGTTACACCACAGAAATCGTTGCCAGCGAAATGCAGATGCTTGATAGCCGCGGTGGCCAGCAGGGCGGTGGTGATTACCAGCAATCATCTAATCAGCAGTATGGCCAGCAAAGTGCGCCTCAACAGAATACTCCCCAGCAGCAGGCGCCCAGTGCGCCGCAGCAGGGCCAGAACGCACCGCAGCAAGCCCCTCAGGGTATGGATACCTTTGACGATGATATTCCGTTCTAGAACTTTAAGTTCCGGTAGCAAAAACAATAATTAAATGGTGATATTTTTATGACAATTCAAGTTGGCGATAAAATTCCTGAGGGAATGTTGACAGTGATGGGCGCTGAGGGTCCTACGGGCATCAGTACAGCGGATATTTTTAATGGCAAAAAAGTAGTTCTGTTTGCGGTTCCTGGTGCATTTACACCGACTTGCTCTATGGCGCATCTGCCGGGCTTTGTTGTGCATGTTGACGAGATTAAAGCCAAGGGCGTAGATACAGTTGCCTGCATGTCAGTCAACGATGTATTTGTGATGGATGCCTGGGGCAAATCTGCCAATGCTGAGCATCTTATGATGCTGGCTGATGGCAATGCGACCTTCACTCAGGATCTGGGTTTGGTCCTTGATGGTTCAGGCTTTGGTATGGGTACCCGCAGTCTGCGGTTTGCGATGATTGTTGAAGATGGCGTGGTGACTTTGCTGAACGTTGATGCGGCCACCCTCGATGCCTCAAGTGCAGAGGCAATTTTAGCGGCGCTATAATAGCTTTCGTTAAAATAAAAAAAGGCGGCCACTGGCCGCCTTTTTTATACCTGACAATTTTTAGCCAGTGTAACGTTCCATAACTAATGTTGCGTTAGTGCCGCCAAAGCCAAAGCTATTAGACATAATGCGATTAAGCTGCTTCTCTTTGGTTTGCAATAGAATCGGCAGACCCAGCGCATGGTCGTCCAGCGTATCTATATTGGCCGATGCAGCGACAAAGTTATTCTCCATCATCAGCATGCAGTAAATTGCTTCATGAACACCTGCAGCCCCCAAGCTGTGACCGGACAGCGACTTAGTAGAGCTAATATCTGGGCAGTTATCAATAAAGGTATTGCGGATGGCACCCAGTTCTGCAATATCACCTACCGGCGTACTGGTGCCATGAGTATTGATATAGTCGATTGGGCCAGAGGCAGTCGCCATGGCCATTTGCATGCAGCGCTCAGCGCCTTCACCAGAGGGAGATACCATATCGGCACCGTCTGAGGTAGCGCCATAGCCGGTAACTTCACAGATAATATTGGCACCACGAGCCAGGGCGTGTTCGAGTTCTTCGACGATCACTGTCCCAGCACCCAAGCCGGGCGCAAAGCCGTCGCGTTCAGCGTCATAGGCACGTGACGAAATTTCTGGGGTATCGTTATATTTACTAGTCAATGCGCCCATGGCATCAAACATACCGGCCATAGACCAATGCATATCTTCAGAACCACCGGCAAGCAGCACATCCTGTTTGCCGAGTTGGATCAATTCAACGGCATGGCCAATACAGTGAGCACTGGTGGCACAGGCAGAGGCGATAGAATAGTTGACGCCCTTAATCTTGAACGGCGTGGCAACACATGCAGAGACTGTACTGGCCATAATTTGGGTAACACGATAGGGGCCAGCACGCTTGATACCGCGCTCGCGCATCACATCGATAGATTCGGTAAACATCTCGCCAGATACACCACCAGAACCCATTACTAGGCCTGTGCGCGGGTTAGAAACCATCTCTGGTGTCAATCCTGCATCGGCAATAGCGCGATCGGTGGCTATATAGGCGTAAGAGGCTGAAGGGCCCATAAAACGCAGAACTTTACGGTCGATATGATCTCTAGGGTCTATGTCGAGGACCCCGCCGACGTTACATCGTAGGCCCATTTCAGCGAAATCTTCGCGACGGCGAATACCCGAAATACCTTCTCTCAGGGAGCGGGTGACAGACTGTCTATCATTGCCGAGACAGGAAACAACACCAAGGCCCGTAATTACTGCACGTTTCATCGGTAATCCTCTTGAATTCGATGGGATTTTAAATAGTGAGATTTAAAAGTTGTCTGTACTTTCAAACAGGCCTACTTTTAAGTCTGTCGCCGAATAGATTTCTCGGCCATCCACCTCTACTGTGCCATCGGCAATACCCATAACCAGTTTGCGTTGAATAAGACGGGTAAAGTCGATTTTATAAGTGACCTTTTTGGCGGTTGGTAGAATCTGGCCAAAGAACTTCACGTTGCCCGCACCCAGTGCGCGACCGCGACCCTTATTGCCGTTCCAAACGAGAAAGAAGCCAACGAGCTGCCAGAGCGCGTCTAGTCCAAGGCAACCGGGCATCACAGGATCACCTTCAAAGTGACAATCAAAGAACCACAGGTCTGGAGTGATATCAATTTCTGCAATAATCTGGCCTAGGCCATGCTTGCCACCGTTATTGTTTATTTCAACAATACGGTCAATCATTAACATATTGGGGGCGGGGAGTTTGGCGTTGCCTTCGCCAAATAGTTCGCCGCGACTGCAGCCTAAAATTTCTTCTCTATTGTAGGAGGATTTGGGCTTAAAAGTCATAGGTTCCTTTGAGGTTTGGTCTAAGGGGCGCATCGTACCCAGTAATCGCTTGGTCATCAACTATTTAACCCGAGTAAAGTAGGCCAAAAGCCTCTTAAACAATGGTGATTGTTAGGTTCAAAACATATTTTAAGTTGACAGTTCGTCAGTGTCTCCCTAGCATTCGGCCCTCATAACAACCGTTCGTCAGGAATAGATGCTGCCTTTTCATAGCGCCGTTGAAGAAGAATTCTCTGCAGTCAATAAAATGATTGTCAGCCAGCTCCAATCCGATGTCGGGCTGGTGGAGAATATCGGCCATTATATTGTTGGCTCTGGCGGTAAGCGGCTACGTCCTGTCGTCGTGTTGCTCAGTGCGCTGGCCAATGGCTACAAGGGCTCTGCGCATATTCAAATGGCAGCGGTTATCGAATTTATCCATACAGCGACACTATTGCACGATGATGTGGTCGATGTATCGGCTCTGCGCCGTGGCCGTGAGACTGCCAATGCCCAGTGGGGCAATGCGCCCAGTGTATTGGTGGGTGATTTTCTGTATTCCCGTGCCTTTCAGATGCTCGTCACCATTGCTGATATGCCAATCATGGGTGTCATGGCAGATGCGACCAATGTTATTTCTGAGGGTGAAGTACAGCAAATGGCCAATGCCGGCAACGCGGATATAAGCGAAGAGGTTTATTTTCAGGTTATCTACCGCAAAACGGCAAAATTATTTGAGGCCGCAGCACAGTCGGGCGCAATACTGGCCGATAAGGCACAGGCAGCGATGGCAGATTACGGCCGCCATCTGGGAATGGCATTTCAAATTGTTGATGATGTACTGGACTATCAGGGTGATGTCGGAAGCATAGGCAAAAATGTTGGTGATGATTTAGCTGAGGGCAAAATGACATTGCCACTGATCTTTGCCAGAGACAAGGTTGCGGCGGATCAGCGTGCGTTAATTTGCAGCGCAGTGGAAAATAAAACCGCGCAAGACTTCCCTGCTATTCTCGAAGCAGTGCAGAGCTGTGGTGGTATTGCCTACAGTATGGAGCGTGCGCAGTTGGAGGCCGATCTTGCCAAGCAGGCGCTACAGGATCTGCCCGATAGTCAATTTAAATCTGTGATGAGTGAATTAGCTAATTTTTCCGTTGCTCGTTCAAGCTAAATCTTATACTTGGTCTGTTCGTGACCTCTTGGCTAACGAACCCGCAGTCTTAAAATAGTCGCTATTAGGATAGTTTGTTTAAAATCTGCGGATTAGTTTGGTAGTATAATTCCCTAACTTCAGCTACCTAAATTCTACAAAAATTAAGGAGAATTGAGTGATAATCGGAATTCCTTCGGAAATTAAAACCGGTGAACAACGAGTCGCCATGTCCCCTGCTAATGTCCAGTCTCTGACCGACAAAAGCGTTACGGTACTTTTACAAGCCAATGCCGGAAGTGCGGCGGGTTATCCAGATGCTGAATATACAGCTGCTGGTGCCACCATTACCGCCAACCGAGCAGAAATATTTGCCAGTGCAGATATTATTTTGCAGGTTCAATCTTTTGGTTCCAACAATGAAAATTCTGATGCTGATTTGGCTAGCCTGAGAAAAGGCCAGCTGGTGATCGGCATGATGGATCCTCTGGCCTCACCTCAGGCGGCCCAGGCAGTTGCAGAAAAAGGCGCCAGTGCTATTGCACTGGAGCTGGTACCCCGTATCAGTCGTGCCCAGAGTATGGATGTACTCTCTTCCATGGCTACGCTGGCTGGTTATAAAGCCATATTAATGGGCGCGTCTGCAGCGCCGCGTATCTTCCCTATGCTAATGACTGCTGCTGGCACCTTACAGCCAGCGCGGGTATTGATTATGGGAGTGGGTGTCGCGGGCTTGCAGGCCTGTGCTACAGCCAAGCGCCTCGGCGCGGTGGTTGAAGCCTACGATGTGCGACCCGCAGCCCGCGAGCAGATACTCTCTGTCGGTGCTAAGCCTGTGGAGCTCGATCTGGATACAGGCGAATCTGAAGGTGCAGGAGGCTACGCCAAAGAGCAGGGCGAAGATTTCTTGCGGCGTCAGCGCGAGTTGATGACTGAAGTTGTCGCTCAGCAGGATATTATTATTACTACAGCTGCAATCCCCGGAGCCAAATCCCCGATTCTGGTGACTGAAGATATGGTTAAAGCCATGAAACCCGGTGCGGTGATCGTGGATCTGGCCGCGGAGCGCGGCGGTAATTGTGATCTGACTGAGCAGGGTCAGACAGTGGTAGCCCATGATGTGACTATTTTGGGGCCAGAAAATATACCCTCAGACCTAGCCTTTCACGCCAGTCAGATGTACGGCAAAAATATGCAGACATTACTTGAGTTAATTCTTGATGATGAGGGTAACCTCAGTCTCGACTTTAATGATGAAATTGTCGCCGGCACCGTTGTTGCCCATCAGGGCGAGGTGCCACACGCACATATGCGCAAACTACTCAATCTGCCAGAACTACAGTCGGAAGGGGCATAAAACATGGAAATCCTGATTCTTTTATTAGCACTATTTGTGCTGTCGTTATTTCTCGGTGTCGAACTTATCACCAAGGTCCCACCAACTCTGCATACACCGTTGATGTCTGGTACCAATGCGGTTTCTGGCATCACGCTGGTTGGCGCACTGTTGGCAGTAGGAGGTGACGGTGCGCCAATGCTGGTCAATGTACTCGGCTTTATTGCAGTGACACTGGCCACAATTAACGTAGTTGGTGGCTATCTTGTAACTAATCGCATGCTTGCCATGTTTAAGAGGAAGTAAGCGATGAATCCTAATCTAATTAATTTTATTTATCTCGTGGCTGGCGTACTGTTTATTCTTGGTATCAAAGGCTTAACCAAACCAAAAACAGCAGTGCGCGGCAATATGCTCTCTGCTTTGGGCATGCTTCTGGCCGTAGCAGTTACACTGCTCACCATTAACGAAGTCGATTATCGCTATATTGTTGCTGGTGTAGTCGTTGGGTCGTTGGTGGGTAGCATCATGGCACTGCGTATCCAAATGACTTCCATGCCCCAGATGGTTGCGCTCCTCAATGGCTTTGGTGGCGGTGCGTCACTGACCATTGCGCTGGCCGAGTACTTCAGCACGCTGGGCGCGGCACCCACTTCACTGGCGGATATGTTGGTGCCAGTGGTTGCCGACAGTAGTGCCTTCGGTGTTGGCGCAGAGGGAACTTTTGCACTGATTGCGATTGGCCTCACGGTAATGATTGGCGCGCTCACATTGACTGGTAGTTTTATTGCTTTTGCCAAGCTTCAAGAGCTGATGAAGAAAAGCTACGGCTTACCTGGTGGCCCTGTTGGCAATGCTATTTTAGTTCTAGGCTCACTGGCTGCAGTGGTTTATCTGGTCCTCGATCCGGGCAATATGACCGCTATGCTGACTATTGTAGGTTTGGCGCTTTTGCTTGGGCTGTTCTTGGTGATGCCGATTGGCGGCGCTGATATGCCAGTGGTGATTGCACTTTTAAATTCCTACTCAGGAATTGCTGCTGCATTAGCCGGGTTTATTTTGGGTAACACCGTATTGATTATTGCTGGCTCACTGGTCGGTACCTCGGGTCTAATTCTTACGCAGATAATGTGCGTGGCCATGAACCGTTCTCTAGCCAATGTGCTATTTGGCAAAATGGCCGCCGGTGGTGAAACCATTGATGCCGATGAAGTCTATGCCGGCAAGGTAAAGAGTGCACAGCCAGATGAAGTGGCACTCATGCTAGAGATTGCCCAGCGCGTTGTAATTGTGCCCGGCTATGGCATGGCTATGGCTCAAGCTCAGCATGCGGTGCGAGAACTCGCAGACGCAATGGAAGCCAAAGGTGTGGAAGTGGAATACGGTATCCATCCAGTGGCTGGGCGTATGCCCGGACATATGAATGTTCTGCTCGCCGAAGCCGAGGTTCCCTACGACAAGCTGGTAGAGATGGACAGAATCAACCCGACATTTGAAGATACAGATGTGGTTATTATCATTGGCGCGAATGATGTGACCAACCCAATGGCACGCGAGTCTGAGGGTAGCCCAATTTACGGTATGCCAATTCTCAATGTTGATAAAGCCAAAAATGTGATCGTGATAAAACGTTCATTAAGTCCAGGCTTTGCTGGATTACCCAATCCACTATTTGCCATGGATCACACTCTGATGGTCTATGGGGATGGCAAAAAAGCCGTAGTAGAGATGACCACGGCCCTTAATCAAGCGTAGTAATACAAAACGTCGATAAATCTAAAGCCCCGCCATTTGGTGGGGCTTTTTTTGTTATACCCCGTCACCTCAGGGAAGGCTGGGGAACCCCATAAACATACCTTGATCTATACCAATGCTTTAACCCCAAGCATTGAAAACCGTCTCAGTAGGCCCCAACTAATATAATAGGCAAGAACAAATAAGTTAGAGAGTAGCTATGCGCATAGATAAACTAACCAATCAGCTGCAAACCGCTCTGGCGGACGCCCAGTCAATTGCTGTGGGTAATGACCACTCGGCTATTGAACCGGTCCATCTGTTATTAGCATTATTAAACCAGCAGAGCGGCAGTATTCGTCCCATTCTTAATCGCGCCGGTTTTGATGTGACTGGCCTGCAGGAAGCGCTTAATAATCAACTTGATCAAGTCGCTAAGATCAGTGCACCCACAGGCGAAGCAAACCTTTCGCAGGATCTTGGTCGTCTAATGAATATGGCCGATCGGGCTGCTCAGCAAAAAGGCGATGAGTATATTTCCAGTGAAATACTACTGATGGCAGCACTAGAAGATAAGGGCATAACCGGTAAAACTCTGGCTAAATTTGGTGATACAGGTAAAGCAAAAAACGCCATCGAATCGGTTCGTGGCGGCGATAATGTCAATGACCCAGATGCAGAGAGTCAGCGTGAGGCTCTAGATAAATACACCATAGATCTGACTGAGCGTGCCGAGGCTGGCAAGCTTGATCCGGTGATTGGCCGTGACGATGAGATTCGTCGCACCATTCAGGTGTTGCAGCGCCGCACCAAAAACAATCCCGTCCTGATCGGCGAACCCGGTGTGGGTAAAACAGCCATAGTCGAAGGACTAGCTCAACGCATTATTAATGGCGAAGTACCTGAAGGACTAAAACACAAACGAGTTCTGACATTAGACTTAGGGGCTTTATTGGCCGGGGCAAAATTCCGCGGCGATTTTGAAGAGCGATTAAAAGCAGTACTTAAAGATTTGGCCAAACAGGAAGGGCAGATTATTTTATTTATTGATGAGATTCATACCATGGTCGGTGCCGGTAAAGCCGAGGGTGCAATGGATGCAGGCAATATGCTGAAGCCAGCACTGGCCCGCGGTGAACTCCACTGTGTGGGTGCCACCACACTAGATGAATATCGCAAGTTTATTGAAAAAGATGCTGCACTTGAGCGACGCTTTCAAAAAGTGCTGGTCGAAGAACCCAATGAAGAGGATACCGTGGCCATACTGCGCGGTCTTAAGGAACGCTATGAGGTGCACCATGGCGTCGAGATTACAGATAGCGCCATTGTGGCTGCAGCAAAACTCTCTCAGCGCTATATCACTGATCGCCAGTTACCGGATAAAGCCATTGATCTCATTGACGAGGCCGGCAGTCGTATACGTATGGAAATTGACTCCAAGCCAGAAGAGATGGATCGCTTAGAGCGACGTCTTATTCAGCTTAAGATCGAACGAGAGGCGGTAAAAAAAGATAAAGACGCCGCCGCGCGGAAACGCCAACAAAAACTCGAAAACGATATTGCCGAACTGAGTAAAGAATACGCCGACCTAGAAGAAATTTGGAAAGCCGAAAAGGCCTCTATGCAAGGCTCTACCCATATTAAATCTGAATTAGAACAGGCCAAAGTCAATTTGGAAGTCGCCCATCGCTCTGGTGATTTAGAAAAAATGGCGCAGATTCAATACAGTGTTATTCCCGAATTAGAAAAGCAGCTCAGTAGCGCTAGTAGCGAGGCTCAGGCTGAGAAGCGCCTACTGAGAAACAAGGTTACCGAAGAAGAAGTAGCTGAAGTCGTTGCCAAGTGGACCGGAATACCAGTATCTAAAATGCTTGAAGGTGAGCGTGACAAGTTACTGAATATGGAAAATTCATTGCACAGACGGGTTATGGGTCAGAGCGAGGCAGTGGTTGCAGTGTCCAATGCGGTGCGTCGATCCCGCGCTGGCTTGGCCGACCCTAATCGGCCCAATGGATCGTTTTTATTCTTGGGGCCAACTGGCGTGGGTAAAACTGAGCTCTGTAAGTCGCTAGCTGAGTTTTTATTTGATAGCGAGGATGCAATGGTTCGCATTGATATGTCGGAGTTTATGGAAAAACACTCTGTAGCAAGGCTAATAGGCGCACCTCCAGGCTATGTAGGTTATGAAGAGGGCGGCTATCTCACCGAGGCTGTTCGTCGTCGTCCCTACTCAGTGCTTCTGTTGGATGAAATCGAAAAAGCCCATGCCGATGTGTTTAATATTTTACTTCAGGTGCTGGATGATGGTCGTTTAACTGATGGTCAGGGCCGCACTGTAGATTTTAAAAATACCGTAATCGTGATGACCTCCAACCTGGGATCAGATGTTATTCAGCTGCTCGCGGGTGAGGAGAACTACGATGTTATGAAGTCGGCGGTTATGGATGTGGTGAGTGGGCATTTCCGTCCCGAGTTTATTAACCGTGTTGATGAGTCAGTGGTATTTCATCCACTGGCTAAGGATGAGTTGCGCGGTATTGCCAGTGTTCAGATTGAACTGCTCAACAAACGGTTGGGCGAGCATGATCTAAAACTACAGTTGAATAACGCAGTGTTGGATAAGCTTCTCGAAGCAGGTTTTGATCCTATCTATGGTGCCAGACCCTTAAAGCGTGTGATTCAGCAGCTGATTGAAAACCCCCTGGCCGAAAGTATTTTGGCAGGCCACTTTGCGCCTGAGGCCGAAATAACCGGTAGCCTCAAAGAGGGTAAGGTGGTTTTTTCTTAATCCATAAATCAGTCATCCTGATGCTTTTTATGCTGATAGGGTGAAGCCTTTTCTACTGTTATGTTGAGCGCAGCGAAACACCCTGAGATCCTTCACTTCGTTTAGGATAACAGTGCGGATGGTTCAGGATGAGAGGACAGTGGATGTAGATTTGACGTGAGCTTACAAATATCCAACCAGCGGATCACCGCCTGAATAACTGGTTAGACTTGCCAGTGAGTCTATAAATAAATAAAACAATTCTGCCTGAGACGATACATCGAGCTTAGCATAGCTGTTTTTGCGATGTAGTTTTACCGTCTCTGGTGAAATACCCAGCCGCTCCGCAATCGACTTGGTTGAGTGGCCATGCAAAAAAAGTTGTACTACCTGAGACTCTCGACTGGTTAAATAAGCGGTACCAAAATGCCTTAGTGCGCTGTCCAGTTGTTTTGGTAGGTGGTTTTCTTGGCTGCTACTGTTTGGTGTTTGGCCAATCCACTGCTGTTTGCAGATAGCCTCAATAACGTCATTGATATCATTGAGTATGCTGATCTGGGTGCGATTAAAACGTTGGGTTAATGACATACGGCTTAATGAAATATTAAGAAACTCTGTCGGTGATAGATGGATAATATAGCCAACTTCATCGTTGATGTCGGTGTATTTAAAATAGTTACGATAGTATTCAGTCTTCTCAAAACCCTCAGGTGCTAAATCGGACAGGCGATGAAAGCCGGATGTCTTCTGATCAACCGCAGCGCGGTAGAAGGGGTCTAGCACAAAGGCGCCGTTAATAAAGTTGTCAATTTGGGTGGCGCGTTCCTGAGGTGGAATATCGTTGTAGTAAACAACCGGAGTTACATTAATTCGGTAGTGGAAAATTACTGCATCGTCAAAAGGCACCAGACTTTTTAGCATGCTTACTAGCAGTGAGGGCAGGCGATCACTGCCGATTTCAGGCATGATCGCTGCTAGGTTCTGGCTAAAGTCTAAAAGATGACTGCTCATCTAAAAGTGCCCTTTGATTTATGCTTGAAATTGCTCGGGATTCATAAACATCAGGCGCACTACTAAGCAATCATCAAATGGCTCGACAGACATCATCAGCACATTAATATTTTCACCAATCTGAACACCGCTAGGTAGATTGAATAATAGACCGCCATTTGCTTCATTGGTTAAAGTGCGCAGCTCTTTAAGCTCTTTGTCTTTGCGCACCTCAGTCTCAAATTTTTGTAATAGAGACCTTAGTGAGACCTCAAAGTTTGGGTAGTTAAACTGACCGCGATATTCACTGCGTTCCAATTCCAACTTAATGGGAATAGTGGCACCACTTTTTTCTGCTTTAAGCTCTCCAGCTCTAACGCGAGCACCTGTTTTGAGTTCCTTAAACAGTTTCTTCGCCTCTTCTGGTTTCTGTTTGATAAATCCAGCGACCAGAAGATTGGAGCCTAGATTAAATAATTTACGAGAGTCAATATTAATTGTTTGTTGTTCAGTCATTGCTTTTCACATCAGTCAGAAAAGCATTGACTCTACCCGAAACCTCCAGTAAATGTAATAGCTCTAGGCTGTTTTGTTAATCGGATTAGTCGGTTATAGCCATACCGTGGTCGTTTTTAACAGGGTTGCCAGCTGTGTAAGTCCACTACTATGCAGGCCTTGATTGACAGCTTAGTTTTTACTGCTTTCTAGCGGCCTTATTAGCCGCAGAAACGGAAATTTAGGTCTATAGCTTTTGTGTTTGGGCTCTGTCGTTAACTAAATCTGATATGAGGCATAGAAAGTAGCCATGGCTATAAGCGCATTCGATTTATTCAAGGTGGGTATCGGACCATCCAGTTCTCATACTGTGGGGCCGATGCTGGCTGCGAATCAATTTTCCGGTGCGTTGCAGTCTTCGGGCCTATTGTCTCGAGTGAGTCGTATCCAGGCTGAGATGTTTGGTTCGCTGGGGGCAACAGGTAAAGGTCATGGCACGCCCAAAGCGGTATTATTGGGGCTGGAAGGTGAGTTACCCGAGTCGGTTGATGTGCCTTCGATAGCTAGTCGCGTGACAGCCATACGTGACAACCATCGTTTGGCACTCTGCGGTATTCACAGTATCGACTATAGCCATGAGACAGATTTCTTTCTGCACCGTCGCAAAGTATTGCCTTTTCATTCCAATGGCATGATTTTTACAGCGTTTGATAGTCGCGGAAATGAGCTTAGCAAGCGAACTTTTTATTCGGTGGGTGGTGGCTTTGTAGTTGATGAGTCGGCCGCAGATGCGGGCTTCATTGTTGAAGATAGTCGCGTTACGGCCTATCCCTTTGAGTCTGCAGCTGAGTTATTAGCTCTGTGTGAGCAACACAGCCTGAGTATTTCTGATCTGATGCTGGAAAATGAAAAAGCTTGGCGCCCAGAGCAGGAGACCCGCGACGGTTTGTTGAATCTTTGGGATGTTATGCAGACCTGCGTGAATAACGGTATTAGCAATGGCGGTATGTTACCCGGTGGGCTCAATGTGCCGCGCCGTGCTCGAGAGTTGCACCAGCAATTGTTGAGCAGGCCGGAAGCGTTGCTGTCAGACCCGCTCTCCGCAATGGATTGGGTCACTCTCTATGCCCTAGCCGTCAATGAAGAAAATGCGGCAGGTGGCAAGATTGTTACAGCGCCGACCAATGGTGCGGCCGGTATTATTCCAGCTGTATTGCATTACTTTATGCGTTTTGTACCAAAGGCCTCTGATGAGGCTGTGGTCCGATTTTTATTAACAGCATCGGCGATTGGCATCCTGTTTAAGAAGAATGCTTCTATCAGCGGTGCTGAAGTCGGTTGTCAGGGTGAGGTGGGATCAGCCTGCTCCATGGCGGCTGGGGCATTGGCGGAAGCATTGGGTGGCACACCGGGGCAGGTCGAGAATGCTGCTGAAATTGGTATGGAGCACAATCTGGGGCTAACCTGCGATCCGATAGGTGGGCTGGTGCAGGTACCCTGTATTGAGCGCAATGCCATGGGAGCAGTCAAAGCCATCCATGCCGCGCGTATGGCCATGCGCGGTGATGGCTCTCACTTTGTATCGCTGGATAAGGTAATTCAGACCATGCGTAAGACCGGCGAGGATATGCACAGGCACTACAAAGAAACATCTCGTGGTGGTTTGGCAACCCACGTGTTAGAGGTGCCGGTCAATATTATTGAGTGCTAGTCAATCAACCCGAACTTTTCGTCTAGTATCTGAATAATCTCAGCTTTCGGATTATCAGACATCACCAGTGGTTCGCCAGTAATCTTTTCAGCAAGGCTCACATAGGTATTGGATACTTCCATAATAACGGCCTCTGGCAGCGCATTATCTGCGGCCAGTGCCAGGCGCTCCTGCATACGGTTTTTATCCAGCAAGATATCAGGATCGGGAAAATGGTTGAGCAGCAGCTGACGGAAACCCTCTTTTGAGTTCTCTATAACCTTACCTTCGCGGTAAGATGGCCCATCCCAGATGCGCGATGAATCCGGAGTGCCGACTTCATCCATATAGATCAGTTTTTCATTGCCAGCTTTGTCAGTGACATAACCAAACTCAAACTTGGTATCAATAAATATCTGATCGAGTTTTGCCAGTTCGCTGCTAATTACGTCAAAGCCCTCGCTGAGCAGTTTTTCATAGACATCAATATCGGCGAGAGATTTAAACTGAAAGCTCTGATAGTTATTTTCGATATCCGTGCGTGACACGTTGACATCATCAACTTCGGGCACACCAGGAATATCTTTAAGAATACCTTTAGTGGAAGGCGTGATAAGAAGCTCGGGAAGCGATTGATCTTTTTGCAGACCATCGGGCAAGCTAATGCCGCAGAAATCGCGCTCGCCCTTGGCATAGGAGCGCCACATAGAACCAGTAATGTACTGGCGACAAATAGCTTCAATCATTACCGGCTTGGCTTTTTGTACAATCCATACCAGAGGGTGGGGCACATCCAGAATATGACTGTCAGCCAGACCCTGTTCACGAAACATCTTGAACCACTGATTAGAGATCGCATTTAACGCGGCCCCTTTACCCGGAACACCCTGAATGCCACCTTCGCCATGCCAGATACATTCAAAGGCAGAGATACGGTCGCTAATAACCATAATCGCCAGCGGCGAATCAGGTGCGACATCATAGTTATTCTCAGCGATCAGGCGGCGGCTATCGGCCTCTGTCAACCAGTATACTGAGCGGACTTTACCGCTGTGCACGGGCTCATCAGTGCGAATGGGAAGATCGTTATTTACGGCCAATACTTTATCAGCAAGACTCATATTTGGGTGCCTTGGTTTGTTGATTTAAAAGGGGTCAATCTTGAGTTGTGAATGGTACCAACTCGCATTCCATGGAGCAAAGAAAAACTTATGGCCCCATCGAGTTTATTTTCCGTACACTGTAGTAGATGATGGTGATAAACAGCTAACTGGGATTGAGCATGGCAACTATTTTAGTGACTGGCGGCAGTGGGTTTATTGGGCGGCACTTTTGTTGTCGTGCCCTAGAACAAGGCTGGCGGGTGATTGTGTTGACGCGTCATTCAAAGGCTGCAGCTAAAAGGCTGCCCTCGCGGGTTGAATTGGTAGAGAGATTGTCAGGTCTGGATGAGAATCTTCGCATAGAGGTTGTCGTTAACTTGGCAGGCCAGCCTCTGGCTGATGCTCGTTGGACCGAGGTACGTAAACGTCACTTTATAGATAGTCGGGTTAATAGCACCCAGCAGTTATTTGACTTTTTTAGCGCCCGAGAATTAAAACCCAAGGTGTTCATCAGCGGCTCGGCCATTGGCTACTATGGGCCGGGAGAGCTGCCTGTCGATGAGACAGCGGTGGGTTCCGATGGTTTTTCTCATGATCTATGCCGACAATGGGAAGCTAGTGCGGCGCAGTTTGAAGCGCTGAATTGCAGAGTTTGTTATGTGCGTACAGGCATAGTGTTAGGTGATGAGGGCGCGCTGGCAAAAATGTTACCTGCCTTTAAGCTTGCCTTGGGTGGGCCAATGGGCACTGGAAAGCAGTGGATGTCGTGGATACATATTGAGGACATGGTCAGCCTGTTAGTTCACTGTATTAATTGCGAGGGGTTGGTTGGTGCGGTTAATGCCACAGCACCAAACCCAGTAACCAATCAGCAGTTTAGTAAAACATTGGGTGCCGTACTCAGGCGCCCGGCAATTCTGCCAATGCCTGCGCCGGTAGCTAAATTATTGTTCGGTGAAATGGGCGAAGAGCTTTTATTACAGGGTCAATCTGTTTTACCTAAAAAACTTAAAGACAGTGGGTTTGAGTTTAAATATCCTAATTTGCACAGCTCCCTAAGCCAAATATTGGGCTGATTTAGCCTAAAAATAGTGGGGACATTTACGCAAGTACGTATAATTATGATCTTCAATATTCGTCAATAAATAATAGGAGTTTGAAAATGAACAGTATATTTGCCGGTAAAACAGTGATTATCACAGGCGCTTCAGCTGGAGTAGGTGCAGCCTGTGCTCGAGCTTTTGCCGCGCAAAATGCTAAATTAGTGCTTTGTGCTCGCGGGCGTGCAGGACTCGATGCTATTGCTAAAGAACTGCGCTCAACCTGCGAAGTAATAACCAGTGTTATGGATGTTGCAGATACATCTCAGTGCCTGAAGTTACTTAAAGAAGCAGAGACTAAATTTGGTGCTGTTCATGTCGTGGTAAACAACGCTGGTATGCATACCAGGGGCGACCTGGAAACTGTTGATCCCGGCGATGTTGCAGCTATGGTGGATATTAATTTGCGCGCTCCTATGGTGCTGTCTTGTGCGGCTATTCCCTTTTTGCATCGCGCCGGTTCTGGTGCCATTGTGAATATCGGTTCACTGGCTGGCCGCGCGCCATTGCAGGGTGCTGCGACCTATTCTGGCACTAAGGCGGGTCTGCGCGCCTTTAGCTATGCCTTGGCTGATGAGCTAAAAGACGCCGGCATCAACGTTGGTGTGGTTTCTCCTGGCCCGATCGACACCGGTTTTATTATGGATGAGATCGATAAGGTCGAAGACATTGTGTTCTCCCAGCCCATGAGTTCCGCAGAGCAGGTTGCAGATGCAGTGATCAGTATTGCGGCTGGCGAACAAGTCGAAATTTCGCTGCCAGCGGCAAGTGGTAAGTTGACTACCCTAAGCTATCTCTTCCCGAAGTTGCGTCGTCGTTTGCGTCCCAAGCTCTATGCACAGGGTCGTAAAAACAAAGAGAAATACCGCAATCGACAGAGTCTGGAAGAGGCGTCTTAGACAGCTAATGAAATTAAACTATATCGAGCAGGGAAGTGGTGCAGCAGTTATTTTGATGCATGGTATGTTTGGCTCTCTCAGTAATCTGGGTAATCTGGCCAAGCTGTTGGCGCAGAGTTACCGCGTTATTAGCGTAGACTTGCGCAACCATGGCGATTCACCTCATGAAGATGATATGGATCTGGCGCTGATGGCGGCAGATATTGTCGAATTAATCAGCGATCTCGATCTGTCCAGCACCATTCTTATCGGCCATTCTCTGGGTGGCAAGATCGCTATGCAAGTGGCGTTAAATAATCCGCAGCTGGTCAGGCAACTGGTGGTTGCCGATATTTCGCCTGTGGATTATCCGCAAACCAATAATGCACCTGTTCTCGATGCGCTCTCTGCACTGTCTGGATTGCAGTTGGCTAGCCGCCGTGCCGCTGATGAGGTTATGGGCCAGCATATTGCGGATCAGATGACTAGAGCGTTCCTGCTTAAAAATCTGGCCCGCAATGCAGAGGGGCAATTTGTTCTTAAGCTCAATATAAGTTCTATTGTAAAAAACTATGCCACTACCCTAGTTGCCGCACCCACAGGGATGCCATTTGAGGGGCCAGCGTTATTTTTGAAAGGTGAAACCTCGGCCTATATTCAGGAAAAGCACCGGCCTGTTATCGATGGGCTATTTCCCAATGCGCAGTTGCAGGTAATCGCCGGTGCGGGCCACTGGCTGCATGCTGAAAAGCCGGATGCTTTTAATAACTTGGTTAACAGCTTTCTTGTCGCAAACCGCTGAACAAATATCCAAAGCATAGTAGAATCACTCTGGAAAAATTTATCCTCAGGAAAAAATAATGTTTGAAACGTTAAAGCCAGTTGGCATGGACCCAATTTTGGGATTAATGGCGGCATTTCGCGCCGATACCCGTGAGCAGAAAATTGATCTGGGCGTAGGTGTTTATCAGGATGACCGCGGCCGCACGCCAGTAATGACCTCGGTAAAAGAAGCTGAAGCTAAGCTTATGGAACTTGAGCTAACTAAGTCCTACCAGGGCATAGCCGGTGACCCAGATTACAATCAGCGCATGCTACAGCTATTGTTCGGCGCTGATCACAGCATACTTAGCTCGGGCCGGGTGAAAACTATTCAGGCGCCCGGTGGCTCTGGAGCACTGCGTGTTGGCGCGGAAGTTATTCAACGTGCGACGCCAAATGCCAAGCTTTGGGTGGGCGTGCCGACCTGGCCAAATCATATCCCGCTACTGGGTAGTGCTGGCTTTGAGATTGAAGAATATCCCTACTACGACATGGTGACCCATCAGATTGATAGCGATGCCATGATGGAGACATTACGTCAGGTACCTGCGGGTGATATGGTGCTTTTGCATGGCTGCTGCCACAACCCAACTGGAGCCGATCTCTCCAATGAACAGTGGGATCAGATTGCTGATCTGGCCTTAGAGCGAGGCTTTATTCCGTTTATTGATACGGCTTATCAGGGTTTGGGCAATGGCCTAAATGAAGATGCCTACGGAATGCGCATGATGGCTGAGAGATTGCCTGAGTTAGTGATTGCCTCGTCTTGTTCCAAGAACTTCGGTCTTTATCGTGAGCGCACAGGTTCCATTACCTTTATTGCCGAGAACCCTCAGCAGGTCGACATTGTGGCTAGTCAGGCTATGTCTATTGCGCGGCAAATTTACTCTATGCCGCCAGCCCACGGTGCGCTTCTGGTGTCGCTGATACTGGGTGATGATCAATTGCGAGCCAACTGGCAGGCTGAATTGGAAGAGGTGCGTCTGCGTATTAAGTCCATGCGCAGTTTGCTAACTAGCGGTATTCAGGGCAATTTAGCTGGTATCGACTTTAGCCATATAGAACAGCAGAATGGTATGTTCTCATTTTTGGGTATCAGTAGCGCCCAGTTGGAACGACTGCGCGAAGAGTTTGGTATCTATATTGTGTCATCGACGCGCGTTAATTTGGCTGGCATTAATTCGAGCAATATTGGCTACATCAGTGAGTCAATGAATACCGTATTAAAGTAAGGCAGAACATGTTTTTTGCAGCACCTCCTCAATTTGGAGGTTGCTGCAATCAATGCGAATATCAGCATAGCGTTTATACATTATAGAGCGCTCTTCAAATAGATCCTCAAAGCTTTGATCTGGACGGCGGGCAATGCCTCTGGTGCTAAAGTTTGAAATTCTCTGCTCTAGCTCAGCTAGGGGTACGTCAAGAAATACCACCGTTGAATCCTGTTTTAAATGCGCCATACCTGCTTCAGAGTAAACCGCACTGCCGCCAGTAGAGACCACTTTGCCACGGATGTCCTCAGCTAACAGCACCTGCTCTTCGATATTGCGCAGTGCTAGATAACCCTGTTGGTCAGAAATATTTTGCAATGTCTGGCCTTCACGCACCTGAATACTGACATCGGTATCGATAAAGTCGAGACCAAGCTCCTTCGCTAGCAGAATGCCAATGGTACTTTTTCCAGCACCGGGCATACCGATTAAAACTACAGTATCTGCCTGCATATCTCTCTCCTCTATTACCTCAAGCCGGTTACACCAGCCTAAGTTCTTTATACCAGCGAAGACCGGTTCCCAATATAACTATCTGCGGCTATTATGCCTGAAAGTGAGTGAATTCCCCCTACAGCAGGTATAATTACCGCCACAGTTTTGGAAGCCCGTGATATGACACATTTTAAGCGCATAGGATTACTCGGCAGCCTCGATGTTGCAGAGGTCAAAGAATCGCTACAGAAACTAGAATCCTTCTTGGTCTCACAGGGTCGTGAAGTTGTCTATGAAGAACAGGCCGCCAAGCTAGTGGACTGGACGGTTGATAAGACGTTACCCATCGAAGAATTTGCAGGAGTAATTGATCTGGGTATTGTTGTCGGCGGCGATGGCAGTATGTTGAGTGCCTGTCGCAAGATGGCCGCTAGTAGCATACCGCTACTGGGTATTAATCGCGGTCGTCTAGGTTTTCTTACCGATATCTCTCCAGATGAAATCGAAGCGCGTGTGATGCCGGTACTTAATGGCGAATACAAACAGACGAGACGCTTTATGCTCGAGACCAGTGTTACGCGCGATGGTCAGCAGATCGGTACTGGTACCGCACTTAACGATATTGTGCTGCATCCGGGCATGTCGGTGCGCATGATGACCTTTGAACTCTATGTTGACGGTGAATTTGTCTACAGTCAGCGCTCCGATGGTCTTATTGTTGCCACGCCTACAGGATCTACTGCCTATGCGCTGTCTGCTGGTGGACCACTATTGTTCCCTGAATTAGATGCGATTGTGGTGGTACCGCTAAACCCCCATACGCTGAGTAGCCGACCTATTGCTCTGCATGGCGATGCACAGATTGAGCTGCGTGTTAGTTCTAGGAATGAATTACACCCACTTATAACTTGCGATGGTCACAATGACTTTACGACCGAACCCGGTGATATTATTACTATCCAAAAACATGCCAATGATATCCAGCTTATTCACCCCAAGGACAATAATTTTTATGGTGTTTGTCGATCTAAATTGGGCTGGGGCAGTCGACTCGGCGTAAAATGCTAAACCATTGAAAACTTGGACGATTTAGCACCATGTCGCAACCGCTTAATTGGCGATTAGCCGCCAGACAAAACCCCGCTGTGTCCCTGTTAATTATTGCTAGTGTATTGGGTGGCCTGATCGCCTCGTTTTTGCCGCAACTACAGCGTGTTCTCTTTTTTGGCAGTCTGGCCTCGGGGGAGTACTGGCGTCTAATCACGCCAATATTTCTGCACTTTGGTCTAGTCCATCTGGTATTTAATTGCCTTTGGCTGAGTATGCTCGGCAGTCGTATTGAGCAACTTACCAGTTCGCTGCATCTAATTTCATTGGTCCTTCTAAGTGGGGCTATTTCCAATATGGCCCAATTTGTTTGGTCTGGGAGCGTCTATTTTGGCGGCATGTCGGGGGTGGTGTACGCGCTGCTGGGCTATATTTGGATTAAGCAAAAAATAGTGCCTCATCCGTTGCTGCAATTACCGCCTGGGATAGTCGGTTTTATGCTCGGCTGGCTACTGGTCTGTATGACCGGTATTCTCGATCTGTTGATGGGTGTAGGGGTGGCCAATGCCGCGCATCTGGGTGGGTTAGTGATTGGTATGTTACTGGGCTGTATTTTTGGCCTCACTAAACGATTTAAACAAGGGTAGTCAGTATGGATTTAAAACAACTTCTCGACAGTATTACACCAGAGGTTTACGAAAGCCTAAAGCGCGCGATAGAAATTGGTAAGTGGCCCGATGGGCGAGTACTTGGTGAGGGTCAGAAAGAGTTGTGTATGCAAGCGGTTATAGCCTATGACGAGCGCAAGCCGCTAGAGCAGCGCACTGGTTATGTTCCGCCTAAAGTTTCGGCCTGTGCACCAGAGGTGCCAGAATCAACACCAATTAAATGGAAAAACTAATGTCAGTCGAAGCCTCAGGCCATCTGTCAAAAATGGAAGCCAGCTTAGATGCTGAGGGGAGTGTGGATTATCAGCTGCCGATAGATGATCAGCGTATCGGTATGAATACATTGATAGGTCAGAGTATTTCCATTGAGCATATAGGTGATATTCATTGCATTCACTGCGGACGCCGCACAAAGAAAAGTTTTAGTCAGGGCTATTGCTACCCCTGTTTCAGCAAACTACCTCAGTGCGATACCTGTATTATGAGTCCGGAGAAATGCCATTTTCACCATGGCACTTGCCGCGATCCAGAATGGGGCGAGAAGTATTGTTTTACTGATCACTTTGTTTATCTGTCGAATACCTCAGGCGTAAAAGTAGGAATTACTCGAGGCACACAATTGCCCACGCGCTGGATAGATCAGGGTGCTACCCAGGGTCTGCCTATTTTTAGGGTGCAGACCCGTTATCAAGCAGGTTTGATTGAAGACTGTATACGAGAGCATATTGCGGATAAAACCCATTGGCAGAAAATGTTAAAAGGCAATTCGGACTCCGTTGATTTGCACTCGCTGCGTGATGAGTTAATGGCCAAATCAGAGGACGGGCTAGAATTTCTCGAGCAGGAACATGGCCTGCAAGCATTGCAGCGTTTATATAATGAAAATATTACTGAGATTAAATTCCCCATTGAGCAATTTCCCGAGAAGGTAAAAAGTTTAAATCTCGACAAACAGCCATTGGTTGAGGGTGTTTTACAGGGAATAAAAGGCCAGTACCTTATTATGGATACTGGTGTTATCAATATACGTAAATTTACTGCTTACAATGTTAAGTTCAGCGCCTAAGGTAAAAAGGGTTTTTAAATGCGAGATGCAGCACCACAGACAATCTATCTAGACGATTATAAAGTAAGCCCTTTTCTAATTGAAAAAACGGATTTGGTATTTGACTTAGGTGAGGACAGTACGCGCGTTACGGCTTCCCTAAAAATTGCGCGAAATCCCGGCAGTGATCAGCAAGATGGAACTTTGGTTTTACATGGCAGTGAAGGTTTAGATTTGCAGTCTGTGCATATCGATGGCCAGCTGATATCCACGGATGACTATAGCCGCGGCCCTGATTCACTGACGATAAACAACCTACCAGATAGCTGTGTGATGATCACTGAGGTGCTTATAAAGCCCCAGTTAAATACTACTATGATGGGCCTTTATCGCTCGCGCACCATGTACTGCACACAGTGTGAAGCTGAGGGTTTTCGTGATATCACCTATTATTTAGATCGCCCAGATGTAATGTCTGAATTCACCACCAAGGTGATCGCCGATAAAAATACCTATCCTGTTTTATTGTCCAATGGTAATCCCACTGAACGTGGTGACCTTGACGGCGGTAAGCACTTTGTTACCTGGCATGATCCATTTAAAAAGCCAGCGTACCTATTTGCATTGGTGGCAGGCACTTTGGCTGTAGTGGAGGATAGCTTTACTACTATGTCCGGGCGCCATGTCAAGCTGCAGATTTTTGTCGAAGAAAAAGATTTAGATAAATGTTCCCATGCCATGCTGTCGTTAAAGAACTCTATGCGCTGGGACGAGCAGACCTATGGACGCGAATACGATCTTGATATTTTTATGATCGTCGCAGTTGATGATTTCAATATGGGGGCCATGGAAAATAAAGGTCTGAATATTTTTAATACTTCAGCGGTACTGGCCAATCCAAAAACGACAACCGATGCTGCTTTTCAACGTGTCGAGGCCATTGTTGCCCATGAGTATTTCCATAACTGGTCCGGCAATCGAGTAACCTGCCGCGATTGGTTTCAGCTGAGCTTAAAAGAAGGATTTACTGTTTATCGAGATTCACAATTTTCTGCGGATATGAATTCGGCGACTGTAAAGCGTATTGAAGACGCCTCCTATTTACGCACCCATCAGTTTGCCGAAGATGGCGGCCCCATGTCTCATCCGGTACAGCCAGATTCCTATATGGAGATCAATAATTTCTATACCTTAACGGTTTATGAAAAGGGCTCGGAAGTCGTGGGTATGATTCGAACTCTATTGGGCCCAGCGACCTTTAGAAAAGGCAGTGATCTGTACTTTGATCGCCATGACGGCCAGGCTGTTACGATCGAAGAATTTGTTTGCGCCATGGAAGATGCTAGTGGGCGCGATCTGACCCAGTTCCGTCGCTGGTACAAGCAGTCAGGCACGCCGACATTAAAGGTAAGCTCGACTCATAATGCCGAGGCACAAACACTAACTCTAGACTTTGAGCAGAGCTGTCCGGAGACTCCAGGGCAGAGTGAAAAGCAGCCATTTGTTATTCCGGTCAAACTAGGTTTGGTCGGAGCAGATGGTACTGATCTGGTGCTCAATTCCGATGGTCAAACAGAGATAGTCTATGAGCTTACTGAAGCTAATCAGACATTGGTGATTAATGGTATAGATCAGGCAGCTGTGCCCTCATTACTGAGGGGTTTATCTGCACCCGTAAAGCTTGACTACAGTTACAGTGCTGAGCAGTTAGCGCATTTGATGGCTAATGATAGCGATGGTTTTAATCGTTGGGATGCCAGTCAAACGTTATGCCTTGGTGTTTTGAAGCAGCTGACAGAAGACAGCCTACATGGACGCCCATTGGCGCTTAATAGTCAGTTAATAGATGCCTATGGCGCCCTGTTAGCAGACGAATCACTGGACCCTGCGATGGTCGCCCTGATGTTGCAGCTGCCGAGTGAGGCGCTGCTGCATGAGGAGGCCGAGACGATTCATGCGGCTGCCATACACGATGCTCGTAGCTTTGTGCGTACGGCTTTGGCTGGTTCATTGGCCGATCAATTTATGATGATCTATCAGCGTCATAATACTCAGCCTTCCTATGCGCCAGATGCGCAGCAAATTGGTCGCCGCAGCCTTAAAAATGCCGCCTTAAACTACCTGATGCTTGCCGGCGATGCAGGAATAGAGCTAGCTTGGCAACAGTTTAAGACTGCCGATAATATGACTGATAAGGCAGCGGCACTCAGTGCCTTGGTTAACTGCCCTAGAGCGGTCAGTTATTCCGAGCAGGCGCTGTCTGATTTTGAGGTGGAATATCGCGATGAAGCTCTGGTAATGAATTTGTGGCTACAGATACAGGCAATTAATAGTCAGCCGGGTGGGTTGGAGAGGGTTCGCGGGCTGATGAATCATTCCGCCTTCACTATGAGTAATCCGAATAAACTCAGAAGTTTGATCGGCGCGTTTTGCAGTGCCAATTTGGTTAACTTCCACAGTCCCGATGGTTCCGGTTACGAGTTCTTGCAGCAGCAGGTGGTTGCTCTGAATAATCAAAATCCACAGGTAGCGGCTAGACTGGTAACGCCCCTGACGCGCTGGAAACAGTTTGCCGAGCCCAATGCAGGGTTGATGCGCAGGGCTCTGCAGACCATTGCCGATGAGCCTGGATTAGTTAAGGATGTACTTGAAATCGCGACTAAGTCACTCTAATTGAAATCTATTTAACGCTGAATCAGCCCTTTATTTAATTTTTGGGCTCAGCTTTTATGGGTGACTTAAAACCTGATTAAATTTAAGCAGAGGGTGCAATCTACTGCTGATAAACAGTCACACCACCAATAATCGTGCGCTCAACTTTAATATCCTTAATCGTCAGCGGATCAATCAGTGGGCTGCGCTCAAGTATTACCAAATCAGCCAGCTTTCCTGCTTCAATTGAACCAATATCCTGCTCCCTAAATATCTGCCAGGCTGCATCAGTAGTGACGCTGCGCAGTGCCTGCATCACACCAATACGCTCATCGGCACCAATCACTTTCCCCGTTGCTGAGAGTCGGTTAACAACCGACCAGACTGATAATAATGGACTCATGGGCACAATAGGGGTATCCAGATGAGAGCTAAAGCGCAATCCCTGTTCAATGGCTGTGCGTGCCGGACTTATTCTATTGGCGCGCTCTTCACCCATGGTAACGTCCCTATGCATATCACCCCAGTAATAGGTGTGTGCTGAAAAGAAACTGGGTGTTACTCCAAGAGCCTTCATACGTACCAACTGATCCTCTCGGGCCATTTGCGCATGAATTAGGACCAGTCGTGGATCCTCTTTTGGGAATGCTTTCTGGGCCTGTTCAAATGCATCGAGAATATCATCAATAGAGGCATCCCCATTACCGTGCACCGCTAATTGAAATCCTGCACTATGGTATTTTTTGATCCACTCAGCCAACTCTGGATAGGCCACTCGGGGATAGCCTCTATACTCAGCATCACCATGGAAAGGTTTATGATAGGGTTCGCTAAGATAACCGGTGTAGCCTTGAATACTGCCATCGGCAATAATTTTAATGGCGCCAATATTCAGCCTACCACTACTGTAGTCTTCAGCCCTGCTCGTGCCATCCAGAAAGCTCATACCAAAGTTATCAAATTGCGGCCATAGCTCCAAGCGCAGTGGCGTTAAATTTAGTAGTTTAGCTATGCTCAAACCTTGGGCCATCTCTAGCGATACCGCGCCATTCTGAGCTGTGGTCACGCCAGCTGTTAAATAATCATTATTCGAGTAGGTCACCATGCGTAAGAACCCCATAATGCCTAGATCGAGCATATTTTCTTGCAATGGTGTGGCCGCGTGTTCCTCAAGCAATCCAGTAAGACGCCCCTTCTTGTCGCGCGCATAATGACCCCCTTCAGGGTCGCGACTCTCCTCATAAATATTAGATTCAATCAATCCCAGTGAATTGGTAACACCCATATGCCCAGAGACATGCATTATAAAGACTGGGTGATCAGGCAGAGCCTGATCAAGTTCATCGCGGCTGGGGTGGCGATTTTCATCGAGCATCAGGTTGTCATAACCAAAGCCATTGACCCATTCGCCTTTGGGTATATCTTTGGCCTTTTCTTGTAAGCGCGTTAGCAGGGCAGGGATATTGGTGATCGGGCCCACAGGAGGGCTGCGCAGATCGGCCATAAACAATAACATACCAGATCCAGGGAAATGGCTGTGAGAGTCAATAAGCCCAGGCAGTAAAGTCTTACCCTGAAGGTCATGGACTAGGGTTTTATCATCGATCAAGGCTCCGATTTTCGCATTATCGCCAACCGCAATGATTCGGTTTTTCCGCACAAAAATAGCCTGGGCAATAGCACTGTCGGCATCCATAGTTATAATTTCGCCATTGATAAAGGCTTGGCTGGCAGGGGGCTTTTCTGGGCTAAGGTAGGCCATTATGGAGACTGCAATAACGGCAATTACTACAGCGAGTCTAACTAGACGAGTCATCCATTTGTTGGGTGATAGCTGCATATCAGTCTCTTTTAATTAGTGTTGATGAGCAATCCCAGCGCCAGCTGGAACGCGGTTATCCTCCACAAGGTTTTATACTTCTAGTGGCGGTGGGTTAGTGATTTTGCTGACGCCAAGGGCGCACATAATATTGAGTAGCATACCATTAAAGCCAACGTCTTCCGGTGAAATGCCGAAAAGCCAATGCTCGGCCGTGGTCAGCTGTGGCGAGACAAACTTAAAGTACACAATATAGCTAAACGTAAATATCAGGCCAGCTAGTATGCCAGCGATGGCACCTTCTTTATTCATGGATTTATAAAAAATACCTAGCAGTAATGCTGGCAAAGAGTAATTCTTATAGACACTAAATCCGAGACCCACCAATATCCCATCCAGCTTTTGCAGTACCGAAAACCCAGAGCCATCATTGACCTCACTTTGCGACTCGGGCCAAGCTTGCTGCTGCTAGCTTGTTGAACGTCGAACCAGGAGCTTCTCACCTCCGTCGTGAGCAGAGTCAAGAAACCCGGTTATTAAAGAGAGCGGGTTTGGTTTTATTTTTTGTCAGGTAGGAAGTGGGCAGGAGGATTGACTTAAAATAGCCTTGGGGCTGTTTTAACCGCTGAGGGGCTCGTCGCTTTGCGACTCGGGCCAAGCTTGCTGCTGCAAGCTTGTCGAACCAGGAGGTTCTCGCCTCCGTCGTGCGCAGAGTCAAGAAACCCGGTTATTAAAGAGAGCGGGTTTGGTTTTATTTTTTGTCAGGTAGGAAGTGGGCAGGAGGATTGACTTAAAATAGCCTTGGGGCTGTTTTAACCGCTGAGGGGCTCGTCGCTTTGCGACTCGGGCCAAGCTTGCTGCTGCAAGCTTGTCGAACCAGGAGGTTCTCGCCTCCGTCGTGCGCAGAGTCAAGAAACCCGGTTATTAAAGAGTGCGGGTTTGGTTTTCGTCGTGCGCAGATACAAAAAACCCGCCTGAAAGGCGGGTTTTTTGTATCTGGTGCACTCGGGAGGATTCGAACCTCCGACCGCCCGGTTCGTAGCCGGGTACTCTATCCAGCTGAGCTACGAGTGCAAAAGGTCTCTGCTTGAGACGGCCGGTACTATAGGCGAGCATTGGGTTTGAGTCAACAAGTGCCGCCTGTTTAGTGGCTGTTTTTATGCGGTTTATTTACTGTAGGGCACTGGCACTTCCATAGTCTCTTTTAACTCTTCCATTACCACGTAACTGGTGGATTCCTGTACTGCCGGTAGCTTTAATATTCGATGGCCAAGCAGCTCTCGATAGGCTGCCATGTCTTTTACTCTGGCCTTAAGCAAGTAGTCGTAGTTGCCGGATACCAGAAAGCAGCTTTGGATATTCTCAAGGTCCATAACTGAGCGATGAAATTCTTCGAAGTTTTTTTGCGATGTGTGGTTGAGACGAATCTGTACAAATACCACTAGGCTTGCGTCCAGTCGCTCGGGGCTGATGGTGGCGGTATAGCCAAGGATATAGCCATTGCGCTCCAAGCGTTTTACTCGCTCGATACAGGGTGTGACTGAGAGGCCGACTTCTCTAGCGAGATCGGTGTAGCTAATGCGCCCGTCTTTTTGCAGTACGCGCAGTATATTGCGGTCTATTTTGCCCAGCTTTTCGCTATCTGATCTTGACCCTACCATTAGAAAATATCCTGTATATAGACTATTAATATTAAAATATACTGCATATTAGTAAAAATAACGAAGAAAAATTATCTAATATTTATAAAATGCGAAAATATATAAAAAATGTATTGTTTTTAGAAGAGGCAATAAATATGTTGGTAGGCGTTCCTAAGGAAATTAAGAATCATGAATATCGTGTGGGTTTAACCCCTTCATCGGTCAATGAACTAGTTAAGCGGGGCCATCAGGTACTCGTTGAGGCTGATGCTGGTGCGGCAATTGATTTCACCGATGCTCAGTATGTGGCTGCAGGTGCTGAAATTTTGGTGTCGGCAAAAGAGATTTTTAGCCGTGCCGAGATGATTGTCAAAGTTAAGGAGCCCCAGGAGCAGGAGTGCAAAATGCTTCGGGAGGGACAGATCCTCTATACCTATCTGCACCTTGCTCCAGACCCCGCCCAGACTGAACTGTTAGTAAAATCTGGCGCTATCTGTGTTGCCTATGAGACTGTGACTGACAATCAGGGCGGTTTGCCTCTGCTGGCGCCCATGTCTGAAGTGGCGGGCCGTATGTCGGTGCAGGCTGGTGCACATCATCTAGAGAAAGCTCAGGACGGCCGCGGTGTATTGCTGGGTGGTGTGCCTGGTGTTGCCCCAGCTAAGGTTTTAGTGATTGGCGGTGGTGTAGTCGGTGACAATGCGGCGGCTATGGCAGTGGGCATGGGAGCAGATGTGACTATTTTGGATCGCTCTATCTCGAGATTGCGTGAGCTTGATACCAAGTATGAAGGTAGGGCTCGTTGTGTCTATTCCACCAATACAGCGATTGAACACTATGCCCTTGAAGCGGACCTTGTGATTGGCGCGGTGTTAATTCCTGGCGCTGCTGCGCCCCGACTATTGAGTCGTGAACTTATTGGGCGTATGCAAAAAGGCGCAGTTTTAGTGGATGTAGCTATTGATCAGGGTGGTTGTTTTGAAACCTCTGTCGCGACCACTCACGAGAAACCTACCTATATGATTGACGATGTGGTGCATTACTGTGTGGCTAATATGCCGGGCGGTGTTGCCAGGACTGCGACCATGGCCCTTAATAATGCCACGCTACCCTATGCGCTAGCACTGGCTGATGACCCGATTAACGCTCTGTTTAGAGATAAGAATCTACAAAATGGCCTCAATGTGCACAAAGGTAAGGTCACCTATAAGGCCGTTGCTGATGCGCTTGGTTATTCCTATGTGGCTGCAGACGAGGCGCTAAAGGCTTAGAGAATTAGTTGTTGCTGTGTACATTATTCTTTCTGCTAATTTGTTTTGTTAAGGCGCCTCGGCAAGGAGCACGGCCCTAGTTGGCGCTGGGTGCCCTTCAATGGTTTTGCTATGGTCGTTTGGATCTAAAAAGTCCTGCAATGATTCAAATGTCATCCAATCTGTTGAGCGCTGCTCTTCAACACTGGTTGTACTAACGTCGACCACTCGCGGATTTTTAAAACCATTTTTACGCATCCAACTGAGCAGGGTATCTACCGAGGGTAGGTACCAGACGTTGGGCATTTTGGCATAACGATCCTCTGGCACTAATGCGGTCCCCTCTGGGCCTTCAATGACTAATGTCTCCAAAACCAGCTGACCGCCCGGTCGCAGTAATTCTCGTAATTCGCGCAAATGATCCATCGGCGAGCGTCGATGATATAGGATACCCATTGAGAAGACGGTATCAAAGGCAGCTAGTTTTTCTGGCATATGTTCAATGCCAATGGGCAGGACATCCACAGGCAGCTGTTTGCCGGCAAAGTTTTTAATTGCTTGAAACTGAAAAACAAATTTGGGCGACGGGTCTATGCCGATAACGCGTTTGGCTCCGGCACCCAGCATGCGTAAGCAGTGGTAACCATTGCCACAGCCGACGTCTAGAATCAGGCGATCCTGTAATGGTTGTAGATGGGGCACTACGCGATTCCATTTCCAGTCCGACCGCCACTCCGTATTCAGAGGCATGCCAAAGAGAGTGAACGGACCTTTGCGCCAGGGATGTAGCCCCATTAATGTGGCTTGTAATGCCAGGCGGCGGCCCTTGTCCATCAGGCTGATATCGCCTATCTCTACGCTGTCTTTTAGGTTGATATGCAGAGGGTCAATTTCGGGTAGACGTTTTAATGTTTCCTCCCATTCTGGCATATCACCCCAGCGGCCGGGCCGCAGTTGATGGGCAATAAGATCAGGCAGCGTTTGGCCCCAGTCGCCTAAGGGGAACTCTTCGAGCCAGCAAAACAATGGGCCATAATCAAGGGTTGAAGGAATCATGCTTACACCTAAAATTTTAAGAGACAATTATAGGGTATTTCCGTTATTGTGACTTCCAGTCAATTGTATTTTGGTTAGGTCCGGTAATATTATGAGTGACAAAAGATTTGAACAGCTCGAAGAAAAGTTAGCCTACATGGAAATGGCTAACGCTGAGCTTGGCGAAGAAATTTTTCGACAGCAAAAAGAGATAGATGCGCTGACTAAGGCGCATCGGACAATGCTGGAGCGTATTGAGGTGCTTCAAGATACGGCGGCGGAAGGTGGGGCGGAAGGTGGCGCAGGGCAGGGTGAAAGACCACCACATTATTAAAAAAAGCCGAGTAACACTTGGATCGAACGAAGACTATATTGAGGAAAAGAGAGATGGACGAAATAAAGCATACAGCTATAGATAGCGTATTTGCCGAGCAAAAATGTTACGCGCTTGAGCTGAGAAAAACAGATTACCGCCAACGCCTTGCTGTTCTGGCTCGGTTCGAAAAAGCCTTTAATGGCGCCGTGGATAAAATTTATGCGGCGGCGGCAGCAGACTTCGGCAAGCCTGAAGCCGAGGTGGCTATGTCGGAAATCATGCCGGTTGTTGGCGAGTTAAAGCATATCCGCAAAAGTCTGAAAAGCTGGATGAAGCCAGACTCAGTTAGGCCCACCTTGACCACCTTTGGCACCAAATCAAAAATTATTAAAGAGCCAAAAGGCGTAACCCTAGTTGTGTCACCTTGGAACTATCCGTTCAACCTGACGTTTGGGCCTATGATGTGGTCTATTGCCGCGGGTAATACTGTGATCATCAAGCCATCTGAAATGACCCCAAATATGTCCAAGGTTATTGGCGAGATTGTCAGCGAAGCCTTTCGACCGGAAGAAGTGGCGCTGTTTGAAGGGAAGGCAGATGTTGCCAGCTATTTAACTAGCTTGCCATTTGATCATATCTTTTTTACCGGCAGCCCGGCTGTAGGCAAACATGTAATGGCCGCAGCGGCGCGTAATCTGACTTCAGTGACGCTGGAGCTTGGTGGTAAGAGTCCAGTTATTATTGATAAGTCTGCCAATATTAAAAAGTCAGTTGGCTCCATTGTCTGGGGTAAGTTCACCAATAATGGCCAAACCTGTATTGCACCAGATTACCTGTATATTCACGAATCTATAAAAGATGAAGTGATTGCTGAAATGACCGCCTGTGTAGAAAAGCAATACGGACTCGGCAATGATGCGCGTGATAATGGCGATTACTGTCAGGTGGTCAATACGGCTCACCACGGACGCATTTCTGCGTTGGTGGCAGATGCGAAGGCCAATGGTGGCAAGGTGCTAATTGGTGGGGAGATGGCTGAGGCCGGACGCTTTATCGCCCCTACAATGATTGAAGGCATGAGCGAAGACTCGGCTATTATGCAGGAAGAAATTTTTGGCCCAGTGCTGCCAATTATTACATTCTCCGATCTCGATGAAGCGGTTGCCTATGTGAATGGTAAACCGAAGCCTTTAGCCCTGTACATCTATGCTCAGGACCAAAAAGCGATTGACAAGGTGCTGCAAGAAACCAGTGCTGGCGATACCTGTGTCAATCAGACTGTGATGCATTTCGTGCATCAGAATCTACCATTTGGCGGTGTTAATAACAGTGGTATTGGCAAGTCTGGCGGAGTCTGGGGCTTTAGAGCCTTTACCCATGAACGCAGTGTGTTGGTAGAGAAGTTTAGTGCAACCTCTATGTTGTATCCTCCGTACACGCCTAAGGTATTGAAGATGATTAAGCAGACAATGCGATTAATTTCTTAACTATGAGTCTTGCTACTGTGGCTATTTAATAGCTACCAGAGAACAAAAATTAAAACATTGAAACCAAGGGCTTGCGGACTCAAACCCGCAGGCCCGTAATCGTTGGATATGAATATCTAATGTTTCAGGTACCAGCACATTTTCAATCGAATCTCTCTTCTGGCTGATTTCCAAATCACTGTAACCCTGCCCGCGTTTAAAATCATGATGCAATTGACTGAGTAATGTATTCAGAGACTCGGGTTCAAAACTCAGCTTTTCGGAAATAATTAAACAGCCACCTGGATTCAGTCCGCGATAGATTTTTTCAAGCAGGCCTGGGCGTTTTTCCATAGGTACAAACTGTAATGTGAAGTTCATTACCACCAGTGAGGCATTGTGAATATCAATATCACAGATATCGCCATTGACTAATTCAATCGCGGTAGTGGCGCTGTCGGATGCCAAAATAAGCCCGCACTGTTCCAGCATGGCTGCGGAATTATCCACGGCAACTACAGTGGCATTGCGTCCTTCGATACTGTGACCAATCGCCAGTGTCGAGGCGCCCAGAGAACAGCCGAGGTCATAGCAGTTAGTATCTGGCTGCACAAAGCGCGCGGCCAGTTCACCTGTGTGCGAGATGATGGTCTCGTAACCGGGAACAGAGCGGCTAATCATATCTGGAAAGACATCAACCACGGCCTGATCAAACACAAAGCTTGGCACCGCCCCCAGAGGGTTGGCAAACAGATTGTCGCGTTTAGATTCGGAATTGCTCATATCAGACGCTGATAATATCCAGATCGGTCGAGGCCGCTAAATCAGCATTGGTAATAACAGCCGTCTGTGCCTTATCAGCCGTTAAATAGATGCTGGCAACACGCTTCAGGTCAGCCTCGGTAACAGCGAGTACCTGATTTCTAAACTGCACGGAACAGGCCTTACCGCGACCATTTAATTCGCTATGAAATGCCTGGATGGCTTCGCCGGCTGGAGAGCCTGGCTTATCCAAGCTGCCAACCACACCCAGTATTGCCTCTTCAATCTTGTCATAACCCAGCGGGTTCTCAAGCGCCCAGCTTATCGAGTTATCAAAGTCGTCGAGTGTGCCGGCAATTCTGGGGTCGCGGTAGGAGAAAAAGCGGAAAGCGCCTGACTGGTTATCTTGCGAGGCGCCACCACCATAGGCGCCGCCTTGCTCCCGTATGGCACGGTGTAAAAATCCATTGCGCAATACGCCACCAAGAACGGTCAGTGCGGCAGCATCTTGGTGACCTGTTGGCACTGTGGGATAGGCCTTGGCACAGAAACTAACCTGCGTATTGGCCGTCCAGCAATGTTTAACTGGTGCTAGTGTTGGGCGGTAATTTATGAGGTTGCTCTCTGGTGCCGCGTCAGTGACGGCAAAGCTATCCTGCATAACCTGACTAAAATCGCTCAGGCGCTCGCCTTCAGCGACTAGTAAATATTGGCGTGGCTGTTGCAATACCAGCTGATGAATGGCCGCCAGTTGCGAGGCGAGAGCCTCCAAACCTTCACTTGATTCAAGACTTTGGTCTAGCGCTTTGAGACTGGCAAGACCTGCCATGCCACCCCAGCGCTGGCTGAGATTACCATTGGCGGATAGGCCGCTGGCTGCTGCAGTCATTGCCAGCACATGACCATTACCGGTAATCGACGACTCACGATAGGTTCGAATTTGTGATACCAACTCACGGAGTCGTGTCAGCTCGTCAAAGCGCGCATATTGCAATGACTCCTGCATTAGATCGCTCATAGCTTGCTGATTGCGCGCCAGCCCTTTGCTTGAGAAACTAATATTGCCATGCAGCTGCTCGAGGCTATCTTTGTCCGAGCGCACTGATGCAGACGCAGAATAGGCAGCGACCACGCTGGAATGCCACAGTTGGGTTTGCTGATAGTCGCGAGATCCGACGCCCATTTCAGTGACACAGGTGCTGTACAGAGGCAGCAGATCCATCTGCGCATCGCTGAGCGCCGGCATTGGCATAATAATCTGTTGGTAGGCAAGGCCATTGGTACCAGCACTGTAGCTGGTCAGTGGCAGGGGTGTTTTGACTACAGCCTGTTTTTCGGCGTAGGCAATTTCCGTGGGCACATCTTCAATGCCGACCTTGGGTAAGATTTCAAGGTCTTCTACCATTTCCTGACGTTCTTTAAGTGCTGCAGCACTGTCGACGATGGCCTGTTTCTCATCGTCAGTCAGGTTAGCGTTGATTTTGGATAGCCGGTCTTTTTCCGCCTGTTCTTTTTGTCGTGCTAGTTCCGTATCAGGCTTCATTACTAGGCGTATGCGGTGCTGATTATTGAGCAGTAAATCTTTGACCAGTGACTTAATAAATTCTGGATCCTGAATCTGTTGTTGCAGCTTTTCTAACACTGGATCTAAATTTAAAAGTTCTACCGGATCACCGCGATGAGTGGCGCTAGTTAAAGACGTCAAAATTAAATTGAGCCCATAGGGGTAACTGCCGCCGGATACTTCGCGCTGGGAAAGTTCTAGTTGATGCAGACTTGCAGCTACCTGCTCCAATGGCAGACCGTTTTCGGCTATATTGCGAAGTACATCTAAAATCATGGCTTCCGCAGCGTCAGCAGAGTCCGCATTAGATCCCTCAATACCACAGGCAAAGGCCAGTTCCTTTTGTGAGTCTTCAAGGCCACACATAGGCGATGGTGAGGTACCCAAGTCTGTAGTCTCGAGCGCTTTTTGCAATGGCGAACCACTGTTATCAAGCAGCACGCTGGAGAGCAGGCGCGCCTGCATAGTAGCCTCTAAATCGGTCGATTCGCCCAGTAACCAAGACAGAATAATATGACTACTATTCTCTGTTGGCTCTTGGTCATCCGCCGCATAGGTCTCTTCAAAATACTGTGGGCTGGTGTAACGCTGCTCATTGTTAACCGCAATATGACAATCTAGTTGCTCAAAACGGCTCAGTGCATTTTGTTCAAAGCTGGCCTGATGCTCGGCAGCGGGAATATCGCCAAAGGTGACAAAAATAGCGTTGCTGGGATGGTAATGGGTCTGGTAAAACGCCTTAAACTGATCGTAGCTCAGATCAGGAATATCTGCAGGCTCCCCGCCACTGTTGTAGTGGTAGGTGCTAGTGGGGTAAAGGTGTTTGCTCATGGTCTGCCAAAGTGTCGAGTTAATCGAACTCATGGCACCTTTCATTTCATTAAAGACCACACCTTTGTAAGTCAGTTCCGAGCTGGTGTCCGCAGGCTCTGCAAACTCCAAACGATGACCTTCTTGGGCAAAATCCAGAGGGTCTAAGCGAGCAAAAAACACTGAGTCCAAATACACGCCTAGCAGATTGTTAAAGTCTTTTTTATTCTGGCTGGCAAAGGGGTAGGCAGTCCAGTCAGAGCTGGTAAAGGCATTCATAAAGGTGTTTAGCGAGCGGCGAATCATCATAAAGAACGGGTCGCGTACCGGATACTTCTCACTGCCACAGAGCGCTGTATGCTCGAGGATATGGGCAACGCCAGTAGAATCCATAGGCACGGTGCGCAGTGCCACCAAAAATACATTCTCCTTATTGTCTGCAGCCAAATGAATATGCTGCGCACCAGTCACCCGATGGCGGTACTCCTGGTAACGTACTTTTAAGGAAGGAATATCTTGCTCACGCAAAAGCTCAAAGGCGGGATTGGTGATATGGGTCATAAGGGACTACTGCTCTGTGGATGCTAAATAAAGTAAGCGCGCATTCTACTTGATGTGGCCTGCTGTGGAAACGGCGATAATCGTCTATTAAAGTTGCATTAATACCGATGCTGTTGCCGATATTCTATGGGTGTTGTGCCTTCCCAGCGTCTAAATGCGCGGTAAAAGGTACTGGGTTCAGAAAACCCTGTCAGATAGACAATTTCACTAATCGCCTCATCGGTTTGTGACAGCAGTCGCTGTGCCAGACGATGGCGATAATCATTGAGCAAACGCTGAAAGCTGGTGCCGGCCAAATCCAGTTGGTGGCGCAGATGCCTTGGTGTTACGTCAAGGCGCGCGGCTACATTTTCCAATGTGGTTTCGCCACTTTCTAACAGTGCTCCAAGCAGGCTGCGTACCTCGGTAATTAAATCCTGTTGTTGCAGAATAGCTAAGTGTTGATCTGCCGCTTGAATATGCAAATTAAGTAGCTCAGGTTCCGCATAAAGTGATCTATAACTAAGCAGAGAAGCAGGAAAGAACAGCTGGAATGACTTGGCATTAAACTCCACTGGACATTGAAAGATGCGCTGATATTCAGCTATATCTGTGTTGGGTGAATGATTAAAGATAATTCTGTCAGCTTTAAAGGTCCCGTCGGTCACTGCCTGAAAGGCTTTAATCAGGCCCAGCACCATGGCTTCGGCAAGATGTGAGGTGGCGTGCTGATGCTCCGCGAAATAGCTAGTTAAACAGGGACTGGGTGTTTCGCTGACCTGGCCGTGAAGAGCGTCACTGATAAGGCGCTGGTAGCTTAAAACCCTGTTTAGGCCATCGCCAAAGGTTGTGCTGCTTAAAAACAAATACTCTAGAATTTGGCCTTTATAGACGGGCATCTGCTCACCCAGATGCAGGCCTATGCAGGGGTCCCCAGACAGTTCTACGGCGGCCTTCCAAAAACGCGGCTGGCCAGAAAATTTAGTGCGTAAATTAGCCCGGTATAGATCGGAGGGGTCCAGGCCGGAGCGGCGCAGCACTTCGTCGGCATCAACGCCTAGATTGACAAGGCCTCTGTAGGCTAAGCGCACCAAAGTACCTGAATCGGTTAAACCTGCCATACTGTTTACTCGAGAAATGTATCAGCATTATACGCGATTGGCCGAAATGACAAAACGTTGTTTTTTTACTGCCAATGACTAACAGGGAGCATGTAAGCACTATGAAAAATATGAACCAATCTACATCAGCACAAGTCCAAACTACGCACAGTAAAGCACCGATGGTTATGCGCCAGCTTCCAAGTATGCCCGGGCTTCTCGGCAAGGCGGCCTTTAAGTCTGGTTCCTACCAGGTCGGAGATGCATTGCCAGGCTTAAGTGCCCAGGTTAATGATTTAGTGATTAATGCCAAGCATCTGGCAGCCTATAAAAAGCTCTGTGGTTTTGCCGTTGAGGGTAATCTTCCCGCCACTTACTTACATATGTTGGCGTTCCCATTATTTTTGCAAATACTGACCCAACAGGACTTTCCGATACAGGCTATGGGTCAGGTGCATCTGCGCAATCAGATCTCGGTACTCAAGTCATTTGATATCCAGCAGCCGCTCAGTATGACAGCAGCTGTAGGTGGCTCTGAGTTGACCAGCCGTGGTCTGGAATGGGATATCGATGTGATTGCTGCAATTGATAATCAAACGGTGTGGTCGAGCCACTCAACCTTTTTACACCGTTGTAAAACAGAGGTTAAGCAAAAGCGCAGGTCGGTTATTAGCCGTGAGGGCCAACCACAGAACTGGGCGGTTGGTGCCGATATCGGACGCCGTTATGCGCGTATCTCGGGAGACTACAATCCTATTCATCTTTCTGACATTACGGCTAAGTTATTTGGCTTTAAACAGGCTATTGCTCACGGTATGTGGAGCAAGGCTCGCTGTTTGGCTGCGCTCGAAGAGCAGCTGCCCGAAGCTGGTTATTCGGTTGACGTTAACTTTCATCGGCCTCTATTTTTACCCGCCGACGTATTGTTTTTTACTAAGCAGCTAGTCGGGGAAAAGCAATTTTCACTCTACAACCAGCAAGGTGATCA
>ERZ1047472.77-NODE-77-length-93851-cov-6.704039_pt1 | contig 93851 bp, 83 predicted proteins | sample MGYA00383095_ERZ1047472 | MGnify/ENA primary metagenome ERZ1047472 (study PRJEB29581, sample SAMEA5548365) | metagenome | biome: marine; feature: coastal; material: water | depth 1 m | study: Short-term variability in the microbial, nano- and picoplankton dynamics... | reverse complement strand
TTGTTTCCAGATTAATGGCTTGAGAAATACAGTCTGAACATAAACATCCGTCCCCAAGCCCTCCGGACAAGATATTTGGAAAGTCAGTGGCGCACCAACATGGTTTGCCGTTCTCCATTCCGCATTCGAATTTCTTATGGCAACGACAGCAAGTATTTTTTGGAAGCATTGCTTGCGATCTTATTAATTCAAAAATGGCACGGCCATTCCTTTTTTTACTGCGTCCCTGCTTCCCACTGTGCTGAACCACCTTGACACGTTTGGATAGGCCGATAGTTCTATTTCGTGCCACTCGTGCCGAGCTATCCATGGAAATGTAGCGATGTCAGCTATCGAGTATTCTTTGGTTAAAAACTCACTCTCAGCGAGACGGTTGTCCAGAACACGGTATAGCCGCTCCGTTTCAGTTTTATACCGATTAATAGCGTAAGGGACAGGTTCTGAGGCTGCTCTTAAAAAATGGTGAACTTGGCCAAAAATCGGACCGGCACCGCCCATCTGAAACATAAGCCATTGCATTGTTTTGAAACGTTCGGGGCCAGAAGTCGGCAAAAATTTTTCGAACTTCTCCGCTAAATAAATTAATATCGCACCTGATTCGAAGAGTTTTAAAGGAGACTTATTATTTGTATCGTGATCAACGATCGCTGGAATTTTGTTATTCGGACTGATGGATAGAAATTTTTTTGAAAACTGCTCGTCTTTCCCGATATTTATACTGATAGTCTGGTACTCGACATTTAGCTCTTCTAACATTACAGAGACCTTGCGTCCATTAGGCGTCGCCCACGTGTATAAATCAATCAAAATCATTCTCCGTTTTTATGAATGTATGATATTAGCGTTGATGATTGCAAATAGGGGTAGTTTAAACGAAGGGGGATACAAAATCTTTGCTTAAGTGGGTACTTACAATAATCGTCTCAGTGCTTGTTATTTCTTTTATTAGGCCAACTATTTTTAAATTTGTATGGAAATTTATTGGCCGCGAAACTATGCCGGGGGATATTTCCATAACTTTTTTTAATCGCAGGCTATATCTACCTCTTGGCTCGACGCTTATATTGAGTCTTTTAGCTACCGGCTTATATTGGTTTATTCGTTAGGCTCTGAGACTACAGTTTCATCGAACTGCCTGCGAGAGGGAAAAGCGTCATCGAGTGCGGCAATTCGTTGGCGTCTAATAACTTTTCTTATATTTTCTCGGTCTTTCGTGAGTTTAAGGTCGCCATGCTTAGTTGATTTAAGTACTTTTAAAGAATCTTTAACAAGTATTAATTGGGCGGAGTGTGCACCATTAGTAAATACTTCGTCAACTATAGAGATGGATTCTAGAATGTGCCCGAAACGAATAGGGTTCCTTAAGCCATCTAAATTAATTATCAAATCCACTAATTGCTCATTTCTCATTTGATAAGCGTTTAAGACGGAGCGAAGGTGAGTTAAAAAATGAAGGGATACTTGATGCTGCGTCTTAGTAGCCTTAAGTTTATTTAGGACTGCCTTAAGGCGGCTCACATGAAAAGTTGGAGCAGGCTGAGTGTTACCTCTTAAAACTTTAGTTAGGTTTTTCTCGGTAAGTAAACAAAAAATTGCTACTCGACTCTCTATTGCCAGTTGATTTTTCGCAGCTAAGTCAAGCGCACGATATATGAGTTTTCGGTCTTTAATGTCTCCTGTGCCCAGGAGTAGCATATCACTCATTTCTCGCAAGGCTCCACAGGTCCTCAAGCTATCTATCATTTTGGATGGGTTACCGCCTTTTAGCCCTGAGATGATTTCGTTCCAAATGCGCTCTTGGCTCAAATGTTTAATCTCACCAGAATTGACTACCTGCTTCATCAAATTTAGCGTATCGGGGTGAATATCGAAATTTAGTGTCGAATTAAACCGACAAACCCTAAATACCCTTAGCGGATCTTCAACGAAAGCCTCACTAACGTGCCTCAGTAGTTTATTTTCCAGATCAAGCATCCCGTTAAACGGATCTATAAGTTCTCCCTCTGACGTCTTTGCGATTGCATTAATGGTTAGATCTCGTCGTTTAAGGTCCTCCTCGAGGGTCACTGCAGCGTTAGCATGAAACGTGAATCCTTGATGTCCTTGTCCCGTTTTTCGTTCGGTACGCGCTAATGCGTATTCTTCTTTAGTTCGAGGATGCAAAAAAACCGGAAAATCCCGACCAACTGGAAGGTAGCCATCAGCAATCATTTGCTCCACCGTTTGGCCGACAACAACAAAGTCCTTATCTTTGATGGGGAGGCCCAGTAATTCGTCCCTTACTGCACCTCCCACCAGGTAGTAAGACACTTTATTCATCAGGTATAACGTGACACAAGAGATTTTTTGAAGGTCACCCTATTTTTTTCCTAAGTAGGTCGGTGCAATACTTTCTATGGATGTTTGAAACGCACCGTCGGTTAAGTCGGTGGTGTTGTCCAATGACATAGAGGCTAAGTTATCTCGTGTAATCAAATTAAGATTCAATGCCTCAAATGTCATAGCTTGAAGATGTGCTGCCCAGTTAGGTATCGGACAGACTATTGGGCGCAACCGACCAAATGTGCTCGCATAGTTAACGAGTTCGATTAACTCATATTGTTTCGGCCCGCACACTTCTATTAATTGGCGATGTTCGGAGCCATTGACGCAGCGCATGATTAATTGAATCAAATCGCCAATAAATATCGGCTGAAATTTTGCTTTTGGCATAGCAAGCGGAATAAAGGGAAGCCACTTGGAGAGCTCAGCAAACATTGTTAAAAATGAGTCGCCATTTCCGAAAATGACTGAAGGTCGCAAGATATGTTGCGCCGTTGAGGTGTTCAACTTACTCGTAATCATATGTTCTCCCGCGGCTTTTGACCTCAAGTACGCGCTCGGGGCCGAACTAGAACATTTGAGTGCGGAGATATGGATGAATCGATTGACTTTTCCTCTATTACAACTGGAAACAATTTGCTCAACAAGTTGCTCATGAAATTTAAAAAAATCATTTTTCTCGCTTTCATGCAGTATGCCTATGCAGTTGACTACAATGTCGACACCTTTAATTAGGGAATCAAGGTTTTCAAGCTTCGTAATGTTGGTTTGCAATAGCTCGACGTTCGGTAGGACGATAAATGCCCCTTTGACGCGCTCACGGTTTCGGGTGGGTATTCGGATCCGAAACCCTGCAGTCGAGAGAGCTTCGGTCAGATAGCGCCCCACAAACCCGGATCCTCCTAAAATTAGTACTGTTTTCTGTGTTTTTTTATTCATTTTACCTACCCGTATGTTTTCTTGATGATATTCTATTGCGATAGCAATTAGAAGCACGTTTGCGGGCATCGCCGTTGAATATTAATCACAAACAAAGTAAATGACTAAATGATGACTCAAGATGAGATGAAGCGCTCTGCGGCGCGTGAGGCCGTAAATTATTTGTCTGAGGGTGATATCGTAGGGGTTGGCACTGGGTCCACGGCTGATTATTTCATACAAGAACTGTCTAGTTGGGGAGGAGCATCAGGAGCGATCGCTAGCTCTGAGATAACGGCCTCGCGATTACGAGATTGTGGGATTCCAGTGTTGAGCCTCAATGATACTGACAGTTTTGGAGTCTATGTGGATGGGGCAGATGAGATTAATCGAAATCTTGAGATGATCAAAGGTGGAGGAGGGGCGCTTACCCGAGAAAAAATTGTTGCCGCTGTAGCTGAAAAATTTATATGTATTGCTGATGAAACGAAAGTTGTTGATGTTCTTGGTACTTTTCCTCTTCCTCTTGAGGTGATACCAATGGCGGGCGCGTACGTTTCGAGAGAGATCCAAAAAATAGGTGGAGAGCCTACGCTCAGGCAAGGTTTTTTAACAGATAATGGAAATGTAATTATTGACATTCACGGCCTGACAATTGACAAGGCGGTAGAGTTGGAATTGGAGCTCAATGGTATTGTTGGCGCCGTCACTAATGGAATTTTTGCGAGGCGGTCTGCAGACTTGTTGGTTTATGGCACTAAAAATGGTGTCTGCACCGAGTATGCAGATTCGAAATAGGTCGTTTGTAATTATTTTGTAATCTTTATATGAGATCTTCAAAAAGTTATAATCTAGAATAATTGGACAATAATCAAACTCATGAAAATAGATCAACACACGGTTAAAAAATTTGACGCAGAACTTGAAGGTCTTCGCGCGCAAATTTTAAAAATGGGCGGTTTGGTCGAGGATCAAATCGCTCAGGCATTAAACGCTTTGACGACTGGTGATTTGGCCCTCTGTGAACAGGTAGAAAGGGGTGATCGCAAAGTCAATGATATGGAAATTGACATTGACGAAAAGATCAGCCGTGTTATCGCGTTACGCCAACCTGCAGCAGGAGATTTACGTTTGCTGATGTCATTTGAAAAGACTATTACGGATCTAGAGCGAATCGGTGATGAGGCGGACAAGATAGCGCGAATGACAAAATTGATCTACTCAGACGATCGAATTCGTTTGCCACGGACGACTGAAATTCGACATATGTCCGATGTTAGTGTGGGCATGTTGAGAAAAGCTTTAGATGCCTTTGCTCGTCTTGATGCGTCACTTACCGCTGAGGTCATTGCGAAGGATAATGTTGTTGACGAGGAATTTAAGGCAATTTTGCGGCAGTTGATTACGATGATGATGGAAGACCCTCGGACGATATCTATGTCTATCGAGATGCTATTTATCGCTAAGGCGATCGAGCGGATTGGGGATCACGCGAAGAATATTGCGGAATATGTCATTTATATTGTGAAAGGAAAGGACGTGAGGCACTTTTCTATTGAAGATATAAAGCGCGAAGCAAACAGCTGAAACAATTGATGCCGAAACCTGAATAGTAAGAACTCAACTCACTTGACAGGCACAAATCCCTGTGCGCTGTCTGCGCCATCTCCAAAGAAATAGTTCTCAGTTTGTTCCTTTAAGTATTTTCTGGCTTCAGGGTCCGCAAGATTAAGTCGATTTTCGTTGACCAGCATTTTTTGCTGTTCTAACCAAACTTGCCATGCTTTTAAAGATACGTTTTGGAAAATTCGCTCACCTAAAGGACCTGGGAACGGAGGCCGGCTCATTGCTGCTTGGTCAGGGCCCAACTTGATGCAAGTAATAGTTTCTGTCATTTTAATGGCGCTTATAAAGTTTGTTTAAGTGTTTTGACGTAAATTTCAGAATTTCTTTGATAATTATAGAGTTTTGTTTTTTCGGCAGGAAGCGAGCTCAAGGTTGTTTTTTCAAACCCGTTCTCCATGAACCAGTGTGATGATTGCGTCGTTAAGACGAAAATATCAATAAACATTTGACTGGCACAGTTTGTTTCGATGGTTTTTAAAAGTCTTTCGCCTACGCCGGTATTTTGAAAGTCACGATGAACGGCGAGGCAGGCTAGTTCGCCATTTTTTGTTTTGTGGAACGGATTAAGTGCCACACAGCCGACGATGAGACCGTCGTGCTCGACAACAGTGAATTTGTCGATCTCTGTTTCAAGTGTCTCTCGGGGGCGCTTTACCAAAACGCCCTGATTCTCTAAAGGTTCTATCAGACTCAGTATGCCTCCAATATCTTCAAGAGTCGCGGCTCGTATTTTCTCTAATGGATCTCGGCTAAGCATTGTACCAATGCCTTCATGCGTAAACAGCTCGAGTAGTATGCCACCGTTTATTTTTCTATCCACAAGATGAATTCGATCCACCCCGTTTTCAGAGGCTTTAATTAAATTTCTCCAAATCCTTTTTTGGGCTGGCTCGTTAATGGAATTAATTAATTGTTTTTTTATGAACGACGTCGTGAGCTCCTTAATTAGTGCACCTTTTTTGTCTTTCAGACCTGATTCCTCACCCAGGTAGATCAGCTTATTGGCTTCTATGGAAATTGCGACATCAGTTGCGACTTCCTCATGTGTGAGGTTAAAAATCTCACCGGTAGCTGAATAACCTAAGGGCGCGACTAGAACTAATTCTCCGTCGTTTAATCGTCTATTTATGGCGTCAGCCCTAACCTTTCTAACTTCTCCAGAGTAGAGCATATCCACTCCATTAATGATTCCTCGCGGTCGAGCCATAACAAAATTTCCGGAGGTAACCCTGATTGGGCTGCCTACGAGGGGAGTATTGGGAAGCCCCATGGATAGAAGCGCTTCGATCTCTAGGCGAAGTCGACCATTCGCCTCTTTAACGACAGAGAGTGTTTCTACGTCTGTGATTCTGATGCCTTCACAGAAATTCGATTTGAGCTTCTGCTGTTTAACGGCGCGTTCTATTTGAGGTCTCACTCCATGCACCAGGACGACTTTGACCCCGACACTAACGAGTAAATTTATATCATGTGTGAGGTCTGTAAAGTTGCCTTCCTCGACCATGTGGCCATCGAATGCAATAACGAATGTTTGGCCGCTAAACGTCCTTATATAGGGCGCCGCAGACCTAAACCAAGAAACGAATTCGTTTGAAGGGTTCATGCCATTTCAATTATTGCTATTTCGGAGTCATCCTAATGGAGCCGTCGAGCCTGATGGTTTCCCCGTTTAGCATCACATTGTTAAAAATACTTTGGACGAGTCCAGCATACTCATGTGGCCGACCAAGTCTGGATGGGAACGGAACTTGTTGCCCAAGGGAGTCTTGCACATCTTTTGGCATACCCATGAGCATCGCCGTTTCAAAAATTCCAGGAGCTATTGTCATGACGCGTATGCCGCTCCTTGAAAGGTCGCGAGCGATAGGTAGCGTCATCCCCGCTAAACCACCTTTTGATGCTGAATATGCTGCCTGACCAATCTGTCCATCGAAAGCTGCCACTGAGGCTGTATTGATGATTACTCCTCTTTCACCTTCAGTATTGGATTCCTGTTTGGACATCGCATCAGCTGCGATTCTTAACATATTGAATGAGCCAATAAGGTTGATGCTGATCACGCGCGTAAATGTCTCAAGTCGATGGGGTCCATTTTTGCCAATAGTTTTTTCTCCGATAGCAATTCCTGCGCAATTGACCAGCCCTTGCAGGCCCCCAAAATTCGTTTTTGCTAAATCAACAGTAGCATGGGCATGGTCTTCTTTCGTGACATCGCATTCAATGAAGTTTGCTGAATCACCAAGCTTCGCTGCGAGAGCACTTCCCGCCTGGGCATTCATGTCTGCAATGATTACGTTTCCACCTTGCGCGACGATCATTTCAGCAGTTGCTGCTCCAAGTCCAGAGGCCCCGCCGGTCACAATCACGGTATTGTTGTTAATTTCCATAATGTCTCGTTCTCTATGTAATGTTAATGATGTTAAATGTTTCGCAAAGTATAACTTTTCTGAGACTAGAAGTCCCCCCAAAGGGTTTGGATACCCGCAATTAGGCTTATCCCAGCGGTTTCCGTGCGAAGAGTTCTAGGTCCTAGCCGGATGTCTGAAAAGCCACACGATATTGCTGATGCGACTTCTTGCTTGGTAAATCCTCCTTCTGGCCCAACCGCGATAACCACCCTTTCTGGTGGACGCGTTATGATTTCAATAGTTTTTGAGCCTTTTGGACAGAGGATTAGTTTCTCTTCCGTGGGCTCAGAAGCTGATGGTCCAGAAATTAAGCTTTCAAGTGATTGGAACGTTTCGATTTTAGGGATGCGGGTTCTTCCACTCTGCTCGCAAGCGGCAATAGCAACTTTAGTCCAGTGGGCCTTCTTTTTGTTTAACTGGTCCTTAGTCACCTTGAATGAGCTTCTTTCAGACTTAAAAATATTGATTTCATTGATTCCGAGCTCTGTGGCTTTTTGAATTAAGAAATTCATTTTTTCGTTTGACAGATACGATTGCACCAAGCAAATGTCCAGACTAGATTCTGTGTTGGGCGTTTCATAAGCGATGATCTCTGCTTTAGCGTTTCCGTTTGGGAGCAGAATCAATTTGGATAAATATTCTCCTCCTTTGCCGTTGAATATATGAAAAAGATTTCCCTCTTTAAGTCTTAACGAAGACAAGGCGTGCTTTGTAATTTCCTTGGGTAGATCTAGCACAGCAGTGTCGTCGCTAATTGCTTGATCTACATAAAATCTAGCACCCGCTTTCGTGTGTTTCGAATCTTTAAAAGGTTTCATAGGGCGATTCAGGAGTAGACGAAGGGTAATACCAAGACATATACTAACCTCATAGACGTCAAAATTGTGTTGGGATGCCGATAAAGTAATGTAGCAATATTGCTATTCATTTTTTAGGTGATATCAAGGTTCCGTTTTTCATGCCAAAATTCGCAGCTTCAACAGTCGTAGACCAGATGAAAGATTTGGTTCTCAAAATCTCTGAAGAGGAGATTTTCCACAATTTTAAGATTATTTCACATAAGCGTAAGCATGATGGCAGCCCGGTTACGGCCGTGGATACCGCCGTACAAGTTGCGCTGCAAGAGGCATTGCCAAAAATCCTCGACGCCCCAGTGCTCGGCGAGGAAATGCCGGAGGACGAGCAGGCTGCTTTATGGGAACTTCGTGAGTCAGGGTTATGGTGTGTTGATCCGATTGATGGAACCACAAATTTTGTGAATGGTATCCCTTATTTTTCTATTTCGATAGCGTATTTTAAGGGTGGTGAGCCCGTCGTGGGAATGGTAGTGAATCCGATGACCCAGGAAATTTTTTCTGCGGAGTTAGGAGCTGGTGCGTGGCTTGGCGCCCAACGTTTGTCTGATAAATTGCCAAGACATAGCGAACTCCGTGACTGTGTTGCCAGCGCAGACTTTAAGAGGTTGCCAGAGGTTTTGAAGTCGCGTTTAGTCACCTATCCGCCATACGCATCACAAAGGAATTTTGGCTCTGCCTGTCTCGAATGGTGTCATGTCGCGTCGGGGTTGTTCGACGTGTATGTACACGGCAATCAAAAGGTGTGGGATTTCGCTGCTGGAGCTTTGATTCTCTCGGAATCGGGCGGAGTGATGGAAACCTTCCAAAAAGGTCCCTTTTGGGATGATGGTTCTTTGTCTCGCCCCATTATCGCAGCGAGAGATCCTGCAATTTTTAAAGCTTGGGCTAAATACATTCGAGAGGCTTTGTAGCAGCGAATTACGAGGCCTAATGTAAGTCTTTGTTTGTTGACGCGAAAGGCGCAAAACGGTATCGTTGACCGTTTTCTTTTAAAAAGCGCGGGGCGCTAGGTGGTGGTATGGAAATGACTGAGGGGCAGATTGCCGAACTTACAGGCGCTGAAATAGTTTCACGCTGCCTAGCAGAAGAGCAAGTTGAGTTTCTATTTGGGTATCCTGGCGGCGCGGTTTTGCCAATATACGACGAGCTTTTCAAGCAGGACAAAGTGAAGCACATTTTGGTTCGTCACGAACAGGCGGGAGTCCACGCTGCCGATGCGTATGCCCGTGCTACAGGAAGGGTTGGCGTTGCTTTAGTCACTTCCGGACCCGGAGTTACCAATGCGATTACAGGTATCGCAACCGCACATATGGACTCGGTTCCCATGGTGATTTTAACGGGACAAGTTCCGACGGATAAGATTGGAGAGGATGCGTTCCAGGAAGTTGATACGGTTGGCATCACGCGTCCCTGTGTTAAACACAATATCCTTGTCAGACGAGCGCAGGATATTGCGCCCGCAATCAAAAAGGCATTTCATTTGGCCGCTACTGGGCGACCTGGACCAGTGGTTGTAGATATTCCTAAAGATGTCACGCTAAATTCAACTAAATATTTTTATCCTAAGACGGTTTCTTTGCGCTCTTATAATCTTGTCACTCGTGGACATTCTGGCCAAATAAAAAAGGCCGTGGACTTGTTGATGTCGGCGAAGCGTCCGATGATCTATTCTGGAGGCGGCATTATCATGGGCAATGCCTCTGAATTGCTCTCGCAGTTTGTTCGTGCGCTGGGGTATCCTTGCACTAATACGCTGATGGGGTTAGGTGGATTCCCCGCTACGGACCCGCTTTATCTTGGAATGCTGGGAATGCATGGCACCTACGAGGCAAACATGGCGATGCAGGACTGTGACGTGTTGCTCGCTATAGGCGCAAGGTTCGACGACAGGGTGATCGGTAACCCGGAGCATTTTATGGCTGTTGACCGTAAAATCATCCATGTAGACGTTGACCCTTCATCGATCTCAAAACGAGTCAAGATTGACGTGCCGATCGTTGGGGACGTGGCTGAGGTTTTAAAGACGATGTTAAATTGCATTGACGAATCGAAAAATTCCTCTGTTGAAGTTAATGTGGATGCATGGTGGAAACAAATTGGTGTTTGGCGTGAAAAAGAGTCTTCTAAATTTGCTGTTTCTGACGAAGTCATCAAGCCGCAGTCTGTTGTTCAAACGCTCTATGAGTTAACCAAACACGACGACGTATTTGTGACATCTGATGTCGGTCAGCATCAGATGTGGGCGGCACAATATTATAAGTTTGATCGACCGAGAAGATGGATTAACTCTGGCGGGTTGGGCACGATGGGAGTTGGATTGCCATATGCAATGGGTGTTCAGTTTGCTTATCCAGATGCAACTGTTGCTTGTATCACTGGTGAAGCCAGCATACAAATGTGTATTCAAGAGTTATCGACGGCGCAGCAATATAGCCTGCCGCTAAAAGTAATTACGTTGAATAACCGCTACCTAGGGATGGTTCGTCAGTGGCAAGAATTTTTTCATGGGAATCGCTATTCAGAATCTTACGTGGATGCGTTACCAGATTTTGTAAAGCTTGCTGAAGCTTACGGCCACGTTGGCATGAGAATTGAGAAGCCATCGGACGTCGAAGGAGCTTTGAAAGAGGCTTTGGCGCTAAAGGATCGTTTGGTGTTTATGGATTTTATAACGGATCAGGAAGAAAATGTTTATCCCATGATTCCGGGCGGCAAAGGTTTATCGGAAATGATTCTTAAATGAAATCGCTAATTTTCTACGTACTAACTAGGTCAAATCTATGAGACATATTCTTTCGTTGTTATTGGAGAATGAATCTGGTGCTTTGTCGCGCGTCTCTGGACTCTTCTCGGCGCGTGGATATAACATCGAATCTTTGACGGTAGCCCCAACCGAGGATTCGTCATTGTCACGAATGACGGTTGTTACAACAGGTTCAGATGAAGTGCTGGAACAGATCACAAAACAGTTAAATAAGTTGGTGGATGTGGTTAGAGTCATTGATCTCACGGATGGTAGCCATATTGAACGCGAGTTAATGCTCGTCAAAGTGCGAGCGATCGCCAAAGATCGTGAGGAAATGAAGCGTATTTCTGACATATTTAGAGGACGAATACTAGATGTGACGGATAAAACGTACACGATTGAATTGACTGGGACTGGGGCGAAGTTAGATGCCTTTTTTGAGTCATTGGATCAAGATGCGATCCTTGAAACTGTTAGAACGGGAGCATCAGGAATAGGGCGTGGAGAGCGGATCTTAAAAGTTTGAACTTAGTTCATCTTTCAACATAAACATAATTTAAAACACTTGCTGCGAGGTAACCATGAAGGTTTTTTACGATAAAGATGCAAATTTACGACTGATAAAAGGTAAGAAAGTAACGATCCTCGGATACGGTTCCCAGGGACATGCGCATGCGCTGAACTTAAAAGACTCTGGAGTAACAGTCACTGTTGGCGTGCGTAAAGGTGGTGCATCTTGGACGAAGGCGAAAAAAGCGGGGTTCCCAGTAAAAGAGATGGGAGCTGCGGTCAAGGGAGCGGATGTTGTGATGTTACTTTTGCCGGATGAGAATATTGCCGACGTTTATGAAAATGACGTGATGCCAAACATCAAAAAGGGCGCTGCTGTCGGTTTTGCGCATGGATTTAATGTTCATTACGGCCAGGTAAACCCGGATAAAAATATTGATGTGATCATGGTCGCGCCCAAAGCGCCTGGCCATACGGTTCGATCTACATATGACCAAGGTGGAGGTGTTCCTTGCTTGATTGCTATCCATCAAGATGCTTCTGGAAAAGCTAAGGATATTTCGATGTCCTACGCTGCCGCTATAGGGGGGGGTAAGGCCGGAATCATTGAAACCAACTTTAGGGAAGAAACGGAGACGGATCTTTTTGGTGAGCAAGTAGTCCTTTGCGGCGGAACCTCGGCACTGATTCAGGCTGGTTTTGAGGTGTTAGTGGAGGCAGGCTACGCACCGGAGATGGCGTATTTTGAGTGTTTGCATGAATTAAAGCTAATCGTCGATTTAATCTACGAGGGCGGGATTGCTAACATGCGATATTCTATTTCAAATAACGCTGAATATGGGGATATTACTCGCGGACCTCGTATTATTAATGAGGACAGTAAGAATGAGATGAGAAGAATCTTGAAGGAGATTCAAACTGGTGTTTATGCTCAGGAGTTCCTACTAGAGAACCAGACGAGAAATACTAAGTTAACTTCGACTAGACGGATTTCCGGAGAGCATCAAATCGAGGAGGTTGGTAACAAACTCCGTGCGATGATGCCCTGGATCAAGGCAAATAGATTGGTTGATAAGTCTAAAAATTAGTATCCGATGGCAAATGAAGCGTTATTGTTTTGTGATGGGTGTGCTCTAAAAAATCAGTTCTCTGAAGGTTGTTCAACGTGAAAGTGAGCCATAGCTATGATCATCCATTAATTGCCAGGGAGGGTTGGCCTTTCTTGGCTGGTGTTGGAATAATGGCGAGTCTGAGTACCATATACGTTGGTTATTTCAGCTTGCCGTTATGGATCATCTTTATTTTTGTTCTCCAGTTTTTTCGCGATCCATCTCGAGTTACCCCTGATGGAGATGCGATGGTCATTGCTCCCGCAGACGGAAGAGTGATCTACATCGGAGAAACCACTGACCCGTATGCGAATGAAGAGCGTCTAAAAATCAGCGTTTTCATGAATGTATTTAACGTACATTCAAATCGAATACCGGTCGCAGGAATTGTTGAGAAAAAGCAATATTATCCAGGTCAATTTTTTAATGCCGCCCTAGATAAAGCCTCGGAGAGAAATGAGAGAAATGCTTTATTCTTAAAATCAAAAAACGGCCATCAATTAACATGTGTTCAGATTGCAGGCTTGGTCGCACGAAGAATTTTATGTTACGTGGATGAAGGAGCCGAAGTAGTTAGAGGTGAACGATACGGGTTCATTCGATTTGGTTCACGTGTGGACTTATACCTGCCTAAAACTAGTAAGGTGATGTCGAGCTTGGGTGATAAAGTTGTTGGCGGAGAGACCATTTTGGCGGAGTTACCATCTCAGGAGTAATTTCAGTTGGATGCTGAAGATAAAACGGCGGTGAACGCGGATGAGAAATCTCACAGCCGACGACAAAGATTTTTTTGGCTTCCTAACGCTATAACAATCTGCGGGTTGTTTTCTGGCTTTTATGCCATTGTTCAAGGAATGAATCACGAATTTGGTTTGGCCGCGATCGGTATTTTCGCGGCAATGATCTTTGATGGTCTAGATGGGCGAGTTGCCCGTCTAACGCAAACGCAATCTGCTTTTGGGGCCCAATTTGATTCATTGGCAGACATGGTCGCATTTGGTGCGGCGCCAGCGCTTGTTCTTTATGAGGCTGAGCTTCGCTCAATTGGTGGCAAGTTAGCATGGGTCGCAGCTTTTATTTACGTTGGATGTGCGGCACTTCGTTTAGCTCGATTCAATACGAATTCAGAAACTATGGATAAGTCATATTTCCAAGGTTTACCTAGTCCAGCTGCAGCGGGCGTGATTGCTGGTTTTATATGGGCAACAACCGCGAACGATTTTCAAGGGCTACCATGGGTGGCGTGGGCGTTAGCAGTCTCGCTAGGTTTTACTATGGTTAGCAATATAAAGTATTACAGTGGGAAAGAAATTAATATTCGTAAGGCTGTGCCGTTTTCGGTTGTGGTGCTTATCTCTTTTTTCGTCATTCTTGTTATAAACCTGGCGGATAATTTACCGGAGCTGTTGTTCTTAACATTTCTGTCTTATTTCTTGTCGGGGTTCGTCGTTTGGATTGTAAATTACGTCAAAAATCGTAATCAAAAAAATAATAATTAGCGGTATATGCTGATAATTCATGTTGTTTAAGAAACCGCTTGACCTGTCTATGTAATAATTGTCATTGACATGTAGTTTCTGAAGGAAATGTCGCTTTTGCCTACTTGTAATCTTGAGTAGATGTAATTTCATTTTAATTTTCTAATGAAGATGTTTTGCTCCCGAAGCTTAATCATTTGAAAAGACCTAGTTAACTTAATTCGCTAATTTGGGTATCCATATGACCGACAACTTAATTATTTTTGACACAACCATGAGGGACGGCGAACAAAGCCCCGGCGCCTCGATGACTCGAGAGGAAAAATTGCGGATTGGCAAACAGCTAGAGAGAATGCGGGTTGATGTGATTGAAGCTGGTTTTCCTGCGGCGAGTAATGGGGACTTTGAGTCCGTTCGGGCTGTTGCTGAAGCGATAAAAGAAAGTACAGTTTGCTGTCTGGCTAGAGCATCTGAAAATGATATACGTCGTGCAGCAGATGCTGTTAAACCCGCCAATAGCGCTCGTATTCACACGTTCATAGCGACTTCGCCTATTCATATGGAGAGAAAGTTGCGAATGACTGGTGACCAAGTCTTGGAACAAGCTGTTAAGTCGGTGAGTTTGGCTCGGTCATTATGCGAAGATGTCGAGTTCTCTCCGGAAGATGCCGGTCGCTCAGAGCCTGATTATCTCTGTAGGATTCTTGAAGCTGTCATCAAGGCGGGCGCGCGGACAATAAATATTCCCGACACTGTAGGTTATACGATGCCGGAACAGTTTGCGGGATTGATGAGTGATCTTATGACTCGAATCCCAAATTCGGATAAAGCCGTTTGGTCTGTCCATTGTCATAATGATTTAGGTGTTGCTGTAGCGAACTCTTTGGCTGCAATTAGCGCTGGTGTGCGTCAAATTGAATGCACTTTGAACGGTCTGGGTGAACGAGCAGGCAATGCCTCCTTGGAAGAAATAGTCATGGCCGTAAGGACGCGACAAGACTTTTTCAAGTGCGACACGCAAATTGACGCAACTCAAATCGTCCCTGCATCAAAATTAGTTTCGGCTATTACGGGTTTTCCTGTCCAACCGAATAAAGCCATTGTGGGTGCTAACGCATTTGCGCATGAGGCCGGAATTCATCAAGACGGTGTTCTTAAACATCGCGAGACTTACGAAATAATGAAGGCTGAAGACGTTGGTTGGTCAAAAAATAAACTTGTACTTGGTAAGCATTCTGGAAGGAATGCTTTTAAACAAAGGTTAATTGACCTTGGGATCGAGGTGAGTGGCGAAGAGGTGATGAATACTGCATTTGCTCGTTTTAAGGAGCTTGCGGATAAAAAACACGAAATCTTTGATGAAGACTTGATCATGTTAATTTCCTCGGATGAAGCAATCAGTCAGGATGACGAACGATTTAAACTGTTATCGTTAAAGGCGAGTTTCGAGACGGGAGAGTTACCAAAGGCGACGGTCTTCTTGTCAGAGGGGATAGAAGAAAAACGTGCTGAAGCGTCAGGCAGCGGCCAAGTCGACGCAACCTTTAAGGCTATTGAGTCAATCGTTTCGAGCGGCGCAGACCTTCAATTGTATTCTGTTAACGCAGTTACCAGCGGAACAGATTCACAGGGTGAGGTCAGTGTAAGGCTCGCTAGAGACGGTAAAATTGTTAATGGGCATGGCGCCGACACAGATATTGTTGTGGCGTCAGCCAAAGCTTACCTGAATGCAGTGAACAAAATTCAGTCCGGTTCAGAGAAAGTTAACCCTCAGCTTTGATGGCTATGAACCTTGATGTTAAGTTTGGGCCGGTAAGTTATAACCTTTTCGCGTAGATGCTGAAAGAGGGCTTTCTTTTGTCATGCTCCTACTTCCGATAAGCATATACACAAGGTTTATTCGATCATTATCCCTCTGCGTTTTTGCTTTATCTCTAGCCGGGTGCGAGCAACTGAAGGGATACGTTGTTGACCAGCCTGACTTAAATCAAATCGCGCTAGACTATGAGTCGAGCGGAAGTCGGAGCGCACTTAATAGTTTCGCCGCGTTTGTAGCGGATACAGATTACGCTGGGTCTTGGCCTCCTGAGAAGTGGGGGTTAGAGGAGCTGATGTATGCGGGCTTGTATTTTAGTCCAAGATTAGAGGTCGCGAGGCAAAGCAGAGATTTGTTTGGAATTTCGGCTCAATTAGCAGCTTTGGGGTCAAAGAGAACGGTGCAGGTTGCGACTGAATATCACGGCCGGGAGATTGATGGGGAGGAGCCTTGGGGTCTGGGATTTACAGTTGGCTTGCCTTTTTTTTCCAAACAGAAGCAAGCCGCGTTAGTCCAAAAGTCTTTATTTTATGTAGATGACGCTTCTTTAGATTTATCGCAACAAGTCTGGTTGCTTCATGCGTCTTTGAGAAATAATCTGTTTGAGTGGTCATCAAATAAAGCTCGCAGAGGCCTCCTTCGCCAGCAAATTGCTTTGGGACGAGAGCTAGTTGATTTGCTAGAGAAAAGGGTTGAGTATGGTTTTTCAGATCGAGAAGAGTTGAGTACGAGGTATTTAGAATTAGGGAGACTCCGTCAAGTTGAGATTAATCTAGAGGTGAAGAGGCTAGAAATCATCTCCTCAATAGCAAAATTAATTGGCAAGCCTCTCATAGAGCTCGAAAATATCGAGCTCCAAACTTTTAGTTTTGATCAATATTTCGTGATTGAAGATGCCGGCTTCTATCAAAAAACTGCTTTATTGAACCGTATTGACTTACAGAAGTCCTTGGTTAATTTTGGTGTATCCGACAGTGAATTAAAAATTGCGTTAATAAACCGGTACCCAGAGCTGTCAATATCGCCTGGTTATTTTTGGGACCAAGGAGATAAGATATGGAATTTTGCTTTAGGTTTGGTTTTGCCAAATCATGCTGATACCTTTGTATCTAAAGCAGAGGCTCTTAGGTCTTTGAGACATTTACAGGTCAAAGAACAACAGCTCATTATCCGTTCTGACGTCGATAGATTTCATTCGGTCGCTGTTTCGACTCAGAAAATTCTTAATGAGACTCGCTCAAACCTTAATCGAGCTAAGAGGAGTTTTCTTGACAAAGAGCAGGCTTTTGGAGCTGGGGATATTAGTCGGATTGACCTCTACGATGCGCGGATGAATTACATAGAGGTGGCTGATCGGTTTATTGCTAGTCGGTTAGCCTTTTACGTCGCGGTCTCAAAGTTAGAGGATTCGTGTCAAACTCCCTTAATATTTGAATACAACGTACCGCTAAAAAATAACGATAGAAGGCCTAAGATTGAACGCTCGTCATTATAAATTAATTATCAGCAGCCTTACCTTTTTTGTGGGCTTATTGGTATTTACCCTTGTATCTTTGAATCGGGATGATTTTATGTTCAGTGATTCAGATTACGATGAGGAGATAGAGACTCGAGATTCTGCAGATTACGAGCACGGCGTTGCTTATGTAACGTTAGAGTCAAGAGACCAGGTCGCAGCGGGAATTGAAGTGGTTGCTGTGAAGGAGGCTAATCACCAAATCGATTATCTCTTATATGGTGTTGTTGTCAGCCTTTCCGAGCTACTTGAAATCCAAGATAAATTAGTTCAACTTATGAATGAGAGCAGGGTCAATGCTCTCGAAGAGAATCATTTGGCCGAGTCCTATGAGCGTGCCAGGATTTTGTATGAGGAGCGGCAAATCATTTCGCTCCGTGAATTGAAAAAGGCTGAATTTCTTCTTAGTGCGATTAAGGCGGATCGACTGAATTTAGACCGAGCTCTTAGGTCGTTAAATAATTCTGCTGATGCAAAATGGGGGAAAAAAATTAGCGAATGGGTTTTTAGTGAGAAGTCCCGGGAACTCGGAGCATTGCTTGATCAGAAAGCAAGCTTAGTCCGTTTATATGTTTCGGACATTAAGTTGTCGGATATGGATATCGAAGCCGTTGATGTTGCTCCGGTAGCTGCGCCAGGACGTAAGCTTAGTGCGCGTTTTATTTCAGATGCTCCAAGTGTGAAACTAGGAACTGGCGGTGCCGATAAATTCTTTATAGTGGAGGCCGGTATGCCAACCGGTACTCAAGTCGTCGCATCTCTATCTAAAAGTTCTAAAGGAACGGACGGTGTTTTTGTCCCTAATGAGTCAGTACTATGGCACTCTGGAAGACCTTGGGTCTTTAAGAACATTAATGATGGTGTGTTCGCGAGAGTTGAAATTAAGGCAGACGTGGACCTTGGAGCAGGCTGGTTCGAAGTGAATACACTGGTGCCCGGTGATCAGATAGTAGTTACTGGAGCACAACTTTTGCTATCAGAGGAATTGAAGTATCAAATACGTAACGAGAATGAGGACTGAGATTTATCTCTCAACTGTGGGCCTACGCCAGTTAGACGACCTGTTGAAGTGGCTTGAGGACTACTCACCGTCATGATCGCTGCGATCGTTCGCGGCTCTATTAGGTATGCAGGCGTCGTTGTTACGCTTGCAGTAACTCTAGTCAGCTATGGTTTGTATACGATTACTAATGCAAACCTAGATGTTTTTCCAGAGTTTTCTCCAAGTCAGGTTGTTCTGCAAATAGAGGCCTCCGGGTACTCTTCTTCATTGGTCGAACAATTGGTTACTCAACCGATTGAGAGTGCATTAATGGGGATTCCTGAGTTAGAGAATATACGTTCCCAGTCTATCCCGGGTTTGTCAGTTGTTACCGTAATATTTAAGGATGGCAGTGACGTCTACCTTAATAGGCAGGTTGTAGGGGAGCGAATAGCCGCGTTGGCCTCTCAAATGCCTCACGGAGTGGATGCTCCAACTATGACGCCTTTGACGTCGTCGGCTAGTACAGTCTTGGGTATTGGCGTTACGTCGGACGAGCGTTCTTTAGGAGAGTTGAGGACTCTCGTCGACTGGACAATACGACCGCATCTTTTAGCCGTGCCAGGAGTTGCCGAGGTCAATGTTTTTGGGGGTGACGTGGAGCAGTGGCAGGTGCAAGTAGATTTAAAGAAGCTTGAACAGGCCGATGTTTCTTTTCAAAGCCTCATTGATACGGCACATGCCGTGACAGGAATGGTTGGAAGTGGATTCATTAAAACTACTAACCAGCATTTAAATATTCAAATTTACGGGCAGCCTAGGGCACTCAGTGATTTAGAGGATTTAGTTGTGGAGTCCCGAGTCGGTGTGAAAATTCCGTTGAGTGAACTGGCTAAGATTATTGCCGCTCCAGCTCCATCGATTGGCGCCGCCGCTATAAACGCGAAAGCTGGTGTGTTCTTAATGATTCAAGGCCAGTTGGGGGCTAATACTTACGCGGTGACGCAGGATTTAGAGAACGCTATAGATGAGCTAATTCCTCTACTAGAGCGCGACAGTATTACTCTTCATGACAACCTTTTTAGGCCAGCTAATTTTATTGAAACGGCGGTGAAAAACGTTCAAAGAGACGTACTGATTGGTTCGGCCCTCGTTGTGGGTATCTTATTTCTTTTCTTATATAACACGCGAACTGCAATTATTTGCGCTGTTGCAATGCCAGTTTCCTTATTGTCTGCAGTCATTCTTTTAGATGCGCTTGATGTGGCTCTTAATGTAATGGTTATTGGCGGCCTGGCCATAGCGCTGGGAGAAGTGGTTGACGATGCAATCATTGATACAGAGAATATATTTCGACGTCTCAGAATAAATCAAGTCAGTGGCAGTAAGAGTGCAGTGGCCGATGTGGTGCTCGACGCTTCGGTGGAGGTCAGGAGCTCTGTAGTTTATGCGACTTTTATTGTTGTGCTGGCGTTTGTGCCACTTCTCACTCTATCTGGAATTGGTGGCAAGCTATTCGCGCCGCTCGGTCTGGCTTACATCTTTGCTATTTTAGCGTCTCTAGTGACCGCAGTGACTTTGACTCCAGCATTGAGTTTTTTGCTTTTAGGTGGCCGAAAATTGTCGGCGGTAGATCCTCCGGCCGTATCTTTTTTGAGGCCCAGATACGAAAAACTTTTAATTTGGTTTGAAGCAAAATTCGCACGGAATTTAACCCTCATAATTATCTTTGTTATGTCAGGAGTCTGTGTTTTTCCATTATTTTCTGGTGAATTTATTCCGGCCTTGAAAGAGGGACACTATATTGCGCACATGACAGCTGTTCCGGGAACGTCGGAGCGAGAATCACTGCGAATAGGTAATCGAGTATCTAAAGAGCTTGGAGAAATCGATGGGGTTGAATCTGTAGCTCAGTGGGTGGGGCGGTCGAAAAATGGAGCTGATACGTTCGGAACGCACTATAGTGAATTCGAGATAGAAATAGGTGCGTTAGGCGGCGATGAGCAAGGTCGAGTACTTAAAGAAATACGAGCAGTGCTAGGTGGAGAGAAAATTGGAACATTTCCTGGCTTGAGTTTCGGTGTTAATACATTTTTGACAGAACGTATTGAGGAGACAGTTACTGGTTTTGCTGCCCCATTTGTGGCCACGATTTATGGATCTGATTTGGATAGTTTAGATCAGGATGCGCGCCAAGTGTCTGCCGCCTTAAATTTAGTAATGGGCGCAGAGGATGTTCAAATTCAAGCACCGGCAGGAACTCCGCAGTTGGATATTAGACTACGACACTCTCGATTATCCGCGTTGGGCCTTAGTCCTGGTGAAGTATTAAATATCGTGAGTGCTGCATATGATGGAGAAATTGTTGGACAGGTTAGAAGCGGTAATCGAGTGATTGATATTGTTGTAATTCTGAGTGATGAATTGCGAAATAGCGTACGTGGATTGTCAAACCTTTATATAGCCGAGGTTGGAGACTCGATTATTCGGTTGTCAGATGTGGCTGATATTGATTTGGTGGGAGGGCGATATAAGATACTCCACTCGGACGGACGGAGAGTGCAGACTGTAACGGCAAAATTTTCAGGTCGAAATTTGGCTCGATTCGAGAGAGAGGCGAGAGAGAGGATCCTCTCTGATGTGATTCTGTCCGAGGGAAACTATGTTGTTTTTTCTGGAACGGCTGAGTCGGAACGGCAAGCCAAGACGGATTTAATTGTTCACTCTCTTTTAGCTGGGGTTGGTGTCTTTATATTCCTGTATATCGCTTTTAATCAGCTGCACAACATGGCAATTACATTTCTCAATTTGCCTTTTGCACTTGTTGGAGGGGTAATAGCGGTGATATTTTCCGGTGGTTGGTTATCGTTAGGTTCTTTAGTGGGTTTTGTTACCCTCTTTGGTATCACGCTCCGGAATTCAATCATGTTGGTTTCTCATTATCAGTATTTGGTTGGGGTTGAGCGTGCCTCTTGGAATTTTGATACGGTCTTAAGGGGAGCTTCGGAACGTTTACCTTCGATTCTAATGACGGCCTTAGTTACTGGCCTTGGGTTGCTACCTTTGGCGTTGGGTACCGGAGAGCCAGGTCGAGAGATAGAGGGGCCGATGGCGACTATTATTGTTGGTGGACTGTTTACTTCAACTGTTCTAAATTTATTGGTTCTGCCAACTGTGTTGTATCACTTTGGTCGGTTTCCTGAGCCAGAGTCAACAGTATAAATTCATTTACGCTGTTTAGGAAAATGCTAGACTGATGTACAAATTTAGATGATGGAAGTAATGAGATGTCAGTTACAAATTTAACAAGCGATACATTTGATCAAGCGGTAAAAGCAAATGAGATGGTCATCATCGACTTTTGGGGGCCATCGTGTCCACCCTGTAAGACATTTGCTCCGGTTTTTGAGTCAGCCTCCGAAAAGTATCCAGGCGTATTTTTTGCAAAAGTAAATTCTGAGCAGGAGAAGAAATTGTCCGATTCTTTTGGTATTCGGACTATTCCCACATTAGTGGTGATTCGCGATCAAATTATTCTCTACTCGAAACCAGGTGCTGTCCCGGCCTATTCGCTCGAGGGTCTTCTTGATCGAATGGCTAAACTCGATATGGCCCAGGTAAAAGATGAAATTGAGAAATCTAAGCAAGCCCAAGAATCATAAAATCACCATAATTTAGGGGAATTTTGGCCCTAAGAAATACGATAGTCAATTGCAATTTTTTTAAGCATTAAGGGGAAGATTTTGTTGGAATCAAAGCGTCGTTTAGCTGTGTGGGGTTTAATCCTTGTGGCGTTAGCCGCTGTGTTCGTGTGGTTGAACTGGCCTGCAGAACAGCCTGTTGTTGCTGCTGAAAAGACTGAAAAAACCGCACCGGCAAAACCGCGAGGGTTGCCTGTTAAAGCTTCCTCAGTGCTTGTCGGTGACCTCGTTGAGGATATCACCGCCGTGGGCACTGTGGTCGCAAATGAATCTGTCCGTATAAGAACTGAGATCGCTGGTCGTCTTACAAAATTAAATTTTGATGAAGGACAAAACGTTAAGCTTGATCAGTTACTCGTGTCATTAGACGACCGAGAGTATCGAGCTGAACTCGCGGCCGTTAACGCTGAGCTTAGAACAGAGAAGCAGCGGTTCCTGAGATTGAAAGAGTTATATCAGCAAAAATTCATCAGTAAAGAGGCGTTAGATATACAAGCTGGAGCCGTATCGAGATTAGCTGCTATGGTGCAGGGTGCGGACGCCCGGTTGCAAAAAACAGTCATTACTGCTCCATTCTCTGGTGTTGTCGGTTTGAGGAAAGTCAGCCTCGGCGCTTATCTGGAGGCCGGGGATGACATCGCAAAATTGGAGGATTTGAGCTCAGTTAAAGTCGATTTTAGAGTGCCTGAGATATACCTCTCAAAGATTAGAAGCGGACAATCAATTTCGTTAATCGTTGACGCCTATGCGACTACTCCCTTTAAGGGAAAGGTATATGCAATAGAAACCGGAATAGACGGGGAAACCAGAACTGCTCTTGTGCGAGCCCGAGTTAATAATAAGGCGGGTAAACTACACTCTGGTATGTTCGCCAGGGTTTCTCTCGTTATGTCGAAAAAGAAAAATGCGCTATCTGTTCCGGAGCGAGCATTGTGGCCTCAAGGTACTGAGAATTTTGTATATAAAGTTGTCGATGGCAAAGTGTCTCTTGTAAAAGTAGAGCTAGGTCAAAGGTCGCCAGGGTTCGTCGAGATAATTGATGGATTAAGTCCTGGTGATGTCGTTGTGTCTGAGGGTCAGATGAAAATAAGAGATGGGGCACCGGTTACGGTGATTAGTGGCGCTAAATAAAGCGTAGTGTTTTGTGCCAGGACAAATTTGTAATTAGGCTAAGTGACTTATGATTCTTTCTGAAATCTCCATACGAAGACCCGTTTTAGCGACCGTTTTCAGTTTGCTAATTGTGTTGCTGGGCTTTATTTCGTTCGATCGCCTCTCGGTCAGGGAATATCCTAAAATTGATCCTCCTACTGTCTCAGTGAGAACCATTTATAAGGGTGCTACCGCACAGGTTGTCGAGAGCGTCATCACTACCCCAATAGAAGATGTTTTGTCGGGTATTGAAGGCGTCAATACTATCAAGTCTAAAAGTAAAGAGGAGGTCAGTGAGATCACGGTAACCTTCTTAACAGACCGAGACGTTGAAGCCGCGGCGAATGATGTTCGGGACAGGGTGTCGCGCATACAGAGTTTGTTGCCTGAAAGCGCTGATGACCCCATCGTATCTAAAATAGAAGCAGATGCTTGGCCCGTACTGTGGTTAGCTTTGAAGAGCGACCGACACAGTCCAATGGAGCTCACTGACTATGCTGACCGATATTTGACGGATCCTTTAAAAACCCTCTCTGGAGTTGCAACCGTCATTATTGGTGGAGAGCGTCGATACGCCATGAGAGTTTGGATTGACCGTGAGAAACTCGCTGCGAGGGGCCTGACAATTCAGGACGTAGAGGTGGCGTTACGTCAGCAAAATTTGGACTCTCCCGGTGGGCGTATTGAGAGCAGTGACCGAGAATTGACGGTTTTGACTGAAACCGACCTTAAGAGCCCGGAAGCATTTAATAATATGATCATTCGGGAGATATCCGGCTACCCGATAAGGATCAAAGACGTGGGTTATGCAATTCCGGCTCCATACGAGAATAGAAAAATCGTCCGAATTTCGGGCGAAGAGGCTCTGGGTTTAGGCGTTGTGAAGCAGTCCACTGGAAATACGTTAGCACTAGCCCAGGCGGTCAGAGACTTGCTGCCGCAATTGATCAGTGGTTTGCCTGACGGCATGTCAATGAAAGTAGCTTTTGATACTTCTCAATTCATCTCTGCAGCGATTGACTCTGTATATAAAGTGCTTATCGAGGCCCTCATTCTGGTGGTGCTCGTTATTTTCGTGTTTTTACGGAGCGTCCGTGCGACGATTATCCCAATTGTCACAATACCGATCTCGCTCATCGGCTCTTTCTTTTTTCTTTACATACTCGGATTCTCGATTAATGTCTTAACGCTTCTCGGAATTGTGCTTTCGGTCGGCCTAGTGGTTGATGATGCGATTGTGATGTTGGAGAACATTCATCGACACATCGAATCCGGCATGAATCGCTTTGAAGCTGCGATGAAAGGGGCAAGGGAGATCGGATTTGCAGTTGTTGCCATGACGATTACGTTGGTCGCAGTTTTTACACCGCTCGTTTTTATAACCGGTCGTGTCGGTCAATTATTTGTTGAATTTGCACTTACCGTTGTCTCCGCCGTTTTAGTGAGCGGGTTTGTAGCGCTGACATTAACGCCTATGATGTGCTCGGTGTTACTTAAAAAAGAAGAGAACCATGGCCCCATCTATAAATTTAGTGAAGTAGTTTTTCAAAGTATTAATAACGGGTATGCGTCGGTATTAAAATTATTCCTCAAAGGTTGGTTCTTTATTGTCGGTATTTTCGTGGTTGCAATCATTGCGATGATTAGTTTGTTTGCTCAGCTAAAGCTCGAGCTCTCTCCGCTTGAAGATCGCGGTTTTTTCATGGCTTTTGCGATTGCTCCTGAGGGGGCGACAATGCAGTATACCGATCGTTATATGCAACAGGTCGCCGGAATTTTAGACGCAGATGTTCCTGAAATCGAGACGCTTTTTGAAGTTGTGGCCCCCGGTTTAGAGAGACCTAACCCCGTTAATTTTGCCATTGGTTTCGCTATATTAGAGCATTGGGATACAAGAAAGCGCAATCAGCTTGATATCAGCAAACAAATTACTCCTAAACTGTTTGGGGGTATTCCTGGCGTTATCTCATTTGCGATTAATCCTCTATCTTTAGGGCAAAGCTTCACAGCTAAGGAGATTGAATATGTAATCTACGGAAATTCATATGAGGAACTGCAAGGCCATGTTAATAAAGTGATGGCTAAATTGAGTGCTTATCCTGGTATTACCGGGCTAGACACTGACTTGAAGCTTAATAAACCTCAGTTGAGGGTTAATGTTGATCGTGATAAGGCTGCATCAATGGGAATATCGATGGCCACGATTGGTACTACGGTAGAAACGCTCCTAGGGGGGCGCGACGTCACTCGATATAAACGGGAGGGGAAACAGTATGATGTTGTGTTGCAAATGGAGGATGCAAAAAGACGTGAGCCGACCGACCTGACATCAATCTACGTCCGTGCCAGAAGCGGGCAGCTAGTCCAATTATCAAATCTCGTAACTGTCGAAGAAACGGTGACGCCGAAGGAATTGAATCACTTTAATAGATTTCGTGCAGCAATTATTAACGGTAACGTAGGTCCAGAGGCCAGTCAGGGTGAGGTATTGGATTTTATTGACTCAATTGTTGCGCAGGAATTACCCAAAACTGTGACGACTGACCTAAATGGATCATCAAGGGAATATCGAGAGAGCGGGGACGAGATGAAAGTGACGTTAGTGCTCGCATTAATATTCATCTATCTCGTTTTAGCCGCCCAGTTTGAGAGTTTCATTGGGCCTTTTGTCATCATGCTTACCGTGCCTTTAGCTTTTCTGGGAGCGCTTTTTGTGATGTGGTTAAATTCAAAATTCGGCGATGGTGGTACTTTGAACGTATACAGCCGGATTGGACTTGTCATGCTGGTTGGATTAATTACGAAGAATGGTATTTTGATCGTAGAATTCGCGAATCAACTGCGTAGAGCTGGCCAAGAGAAAGTGGAAGCTGTGCTAGAGGCCTCTACGCTTAGGTTGCGCCCTATTCTAATGACCGCTCTGGCCACGGTGCTTGGTGCTCTTCCGTTGGCGCTTTCAACTGGTGCTGGTGCGGAGGCGCGCCGAGCGATAGGTTGGGTAATTGTCGGCGGTGTTTCTATTGGCACGTTATTAACACTGTTTATTATTCCGGTCGCATACTCGCTAATCGTAAGAACAACGCCACGTATTCGAGATGGCACATAACTGCGATGACGTTATTTAAGAAGTGACTATGAGTCGCTATTTGAAAAAGGGAAGTAATAGCTTCCCTTTTTTACTTTAATCGGACGTACTCGTAGTCCACAGGATTGTTGTTGATACCTCTATCCGGTGGCGCAATCCATCCTGCCATTTTTCCAGGCTCATTGACGCATTGCATCAAGCTTCTGATGAAGCTTTGATCAGATTCGGTTGGTAACCAATTCGATTTCTTTTTGTCGAAGTCAGCTTGACTGATTTTTTGACCATTGGGATCGGTCGGTACGTTAGCCCAACTTCCAATTGTTCGGTTAAAACGGGTACTAGGTAGGGAGAGCGTTACGTCGTGCTTTGCTCTTTTGATCATCATGTTCCATCGTTTGATCCCAATCTCACAGTCCTTTACATAAGCTCCTCTAGTAACGTCATTCATTGCATTTCTTAAGTTAACTCTCTCCATTCCCTCAGGAGTATCTACTTCGTAGGTGGCGTCGTTACACAAGTGGTCCTCGTAGCGCCCCTCGTCAGGTCGTCCTTTAATGCCGCTGGCAAATGACATTGCGGCGTTTGAGGATATTTCAGAGCCAAAAAGGTCAAGAGAAGAGGTAAACCAAAAATTTAAATATCTTTGAAGCGTTTCTAAGTCAACCGCACCTTGTTGTCTGATGGCCACTGGATCGTCAGTGCCGATTTCGGTCATGACTTCCAAAGAGCGTTTGATTACGCGTCCCACCCCGGTTTCCCCGACAAACATATGATGGGCTTCTTCGGTTAGCATAAATCGACAGGTCCTTGCGAGCGGGTCAAACGCCGATTCGCTTAGACTTTTGAGTTGGAACTTGCCATCACGGTCGGTGAAGTAAGTGAACATAAAAAACGACAACCAATCACTGATCGGCTCGTTAAATGTACCGAGAATGCGTGGGTTATCGGTATCTCCGGAATGCCGTGCAAGCAGCTCTTCCGCTTCTTCTCTGCCGTCTCGTCCGAAGTAGCAGTGAAGTAAATAAACCATGGCCCACAAGTGTCGACCCTCTTCAACGTTTACTTGGAACAAATTTCTAAGGTCGTAGAGCGAGGGGCAAGTTAACCCGAGTAATTTTTGCTGTTCCACTGAGGCCGGTTCTGTATCCCCCTGTGTTACGATGATTCTTCGGAACTGGGATCTAAGCTCACCAGGAACTTGTTGCCAAACCGGTTCTCCAAAATGATCTCCAAATCCAATTGTTCTGTCAGGGATTTGGTCAGCTAAAAAGATGCCCCAACGATAGTCGGGCATTTTGACATGCCCATAGCTAGCCCAACCTTTCGCATCTACACCAACCGCAGTCCTGAGGTATACATCGTTAGATTGAAAACCTTTTGGCCCTTGATCGCTCCACCACTTTAGGAAGTGGGGTTGCCAATGTTCTAGGGCCCTTTGAAGTTTGCGATCGTTCGCAAGGTTCACATTATTTGGGATCTTATCGTTATAGTTGATACTCATGATTTTGTTCCAATGTAAGTCTGGTGAATTAGATAATTTCGTTTCTTAAATTCTTTGCCAAGCAAATTCTGGTTTTTTTCCGCTACCAAAAACTTTCAGGGCTCCCTGGTCGCCAACAGCGTTTGGCCTAATAAATATCCAATTTTGCCAAGCCGATAATCTAGCGAAAATCCTGGTCTCCATTGTCTCTGGGCCAGAAAATCTCAAGTTAGCCTCCATACCTGATAAAGCGTCTGGCGATAAGCTTCCTCGCTCTTCAATAGCTATTCGAAGCTCATCATCCCAGTCGATATCGTCGGGGGCAAACGTAACTAGACCAGCCTCTATTGCTTTTTGCGCATCTAGAAACTCGCCTCTGAGCGCTAATAATTCGTTGTTTTTTGAATCATGACCGTAGAAGCGATTATCGATCCTAGATAGATGGTTGACCATCGGAAAGCTATCAAAATTCAGCTGGGACAGCGCGATATTTGGGTTTTCACCGTTCTCGGTTTCTGAGAGCATAAAAATTCTATCGGATGCTAGGGCAATCTCAAAGAGAGTGCCCGCAAAGCACGAGCCTTCATCAATGAGCGCGAACATGGTCCGTGAAGACACATCAAGGCGGGCTAATGTGCGGCGGATCATTCCTACAGTCTCCCTAACCAACCAATCCGCTCTATATTCATCGATAATCGTGTCCATTTCGAGCACATCAGCTATGTTACCAACTGTTCGGAAAATCCAAGTACCAATTTCTAGCTCGTTGGTGCGCAACAATAAAATCGCATCGTCAAGCTCTCTGCTAAATTTGAGAGGCCACCATTCGCATCCTTGTTCATGAATCGATTCGAGGTCGCGCAGGTTCTGGTCTTTTGAGGGTGCCTTAATGATGATTGTGGCCGTGCGAGCGGCACGATCGATTTCCACATCTAAGGTCGCGTAATGAATTCCCTTTGGGTCAACTGTCCGTGAAATTTTATTGAGCGATATGCCGGTCGCACCGACCGGACGAATGCTGTCAGAAATCAGAGCTTTGACCATATTGGCCTCGCTTGCCTTGAACGTATTAGGTTTCGCGATTTCATCCACGAGGCTCCAAGATTTTGCACGATCCGCTCTTACTCCTTCTGACATCGAACAAAATACATCAGCTAAGTCTCGCCTGACCTTTCTTTTGTCGATCACTCTTGTGAGCCCTCCTGTCCCTGGCAACACACCTAGAAGGGGTACTTCTGGGAGACTTACGCTTGACGACCTATCATCAATCATCAGCAGTTTGTCGCATGCTAGGGCGAGTTCGTATCCGCCACCCGCAATTGTCCCGTTGATTGAGGCAAGAAATTTAAGCCCGTCATTTCGACTGGAGTCCTCAATCCCGTTCCTGGTTTCGTTTGTAAATTTGCAAAAATTTACTTTCCACGAGTGCGATGATTGTCCGAGCATGTATATGTTTGCTCCGGAGCAAAACATTCTTTCCTTTGCTGATGTGATGACCACACATCTCACGTTTGGGTGCTCAAATCTCACGCGATTGATCGCGTCATAAAGTTCGATGTCGACTCCTAAGTCGTAAGAGTTTAACTTCAGTTTATAACCTGGCTTAAGGCCCGCGTCTTCGTTAACATCCATGCTGAGGGTTGCAGTATCGCCTTCTACCGATAGATTCCAGTGCTGATAGGAGTCTGGGTGTGTATCAAAGAAAATTGGGTCTATTGCATCTGACTCTGTTTTCTTAGGGATCTGCATATTCATGGATTGGTCTCTTTAATTTGAATGTTGTATTAACTTACGTAGCGTGCGGTCCGCTAGAATATGACTGGTTATTAGATTTGGGTCTTTACCATCCGTTCCGATCGTTAGATCTGCCTTTTCATAGCTCGATTGACGTTTGAGCAATATACTTTTTAACTGGTCCATCGCCCTGTTGTTTCCAGCAATGGGCCGCAAATCTCCTTGCGCAACTACTCTGTCCATATGTTCTTTGGGTGACGCTTTCAGCCATATCGTGTAACACGTAGAGAGTAGAAGTTCATAGGCGGATTGTTCTTGAACAATACTTCCACCGGTTGAAATTATGCAGTTTGTTCCATTACCAAGCACGTTTTCTAGGCAAGTTTTCTCCAGATTGCGGTATCCTTCTTGGCCATAAGTTACAAAAATTTCTGACAGTGGAGCGTCCACCAACTTTTCGATTTCACGGTCTATTTCTACAAAAGGAATGCTTAAGATGCTGGATAATCTCCTGCCAACAGTGGTTTTTCCAGCGCCTTTCAAGCCTATGAGGGCAATTCTGTAGCTTCGACTTGAAGGCGAGTTGCGCAGTTCTTTCAGGAGTTGGTCTTTAAACCGGAGCCGATCGGTACTCGTAAGACCAGCCAGCAAACCGAGAAGAAGCCGTGACTCTGAAGTCACAGGAGCAGAGCTGGAAATAAGGATTTCTGGCTCCACGTCTAGGGATTGTGCGACTTGTCGGAGTAAGGCAATGGAGACATTGCCTTGACCTGATTCTAAAAGTGCAAGGTACCTTTCGGACACTCCAGAGTGCTCGGAGAGCACTTTCCGCGTGAACTTTTTCTCTTTGCGGATCTTTTTGACTCTGGAGCCGACTAACTGAAGGAATTCATTATTAGCAAAACCGCGGGATTTTTGCGGCGGAGATAATTCGTTGTTTGATTCGTTATATTGGGCGGTCTCAAGCATAATCGTATTCATCCTAATTCTTTGTAGTTTCGGAGTTTCTAACGGGGATTGACTCCGTTGATCTAGGAGAGTTCCATTATATTGGCAATATATTTCAGCTAATGAGACCATTTCAAGAATGATACTACAAATCTAAAAAAAACGTATAATAAATCTAATATTTTAAATTTATAGGCATTATATTGCTACTTTTATACACAAAGAATATCAAAAATGAAAAAACAAGTAAAAATTTTATATGGAACCATGACCGGTAACGCGCAGTTAGTGGCACAAGAGCTAGAGTTAATACTCGATGGCGAAGGTGTTGAGGTCGAAATTCTCGATATGGATAAGATGACCCCAGACATTTTCACTACAGACAACATATACCTGATCTCTACATCGACCTATGGGCAAGGTGACGTCCCTGACAATGCCCGGGATTTCGCAGAAGCGCTTGACCTAAATAAACCTAATTTAGAGAATATTCGCTATGGCATTATCGCGTTAGGAGATCGCACTTATTCAGAGACTTTTTGCCATGGCGGAAAAAGGTTCGATGAATTACTACAAAAGTGTGGGGCGGAACGTATCGGGGATATACTGATGCATGACGCAAGTTTGGGAACCATGCCGGAGGAAGACGCGGGTGATTGGTCTGAGAGCTGGCTAAAGCAGTGCGAGCAATACTGGTAATCATATAGTTTTAAAATAAATTAAACATTCGAAGCCCCTGATGAATAAATTAGACAGAGATACGGTAAACGAGGGTATATCAGCGATCAGTACCTATTCCGTAGATCGCCATAAGAGCCCACCTGAAATCATAATGCCCAGGCAATTTAACGCTGCACATGACCTATTGGAGCGTAATATAAACGAGGGTCGCGCAGATAAAATCGCGTACATTGATGATGACGGCAGCTATACATTCCAAGACTTGGTTGACCGAGCTAATCAAACAGCTAATGCTCTTACCGATCTCGGATTAGTTATGGAAGATCGATTAATGATCATCCAAACGGACACGGTCGACTTCCCAGCAACGTTCCTTGGTGCAATTAAAGTAGGGATTATTCCGATAGCCGTCAACACACTTCTTACCTCTGATGATTATGAGTTTATGCTGGACGACAGCCGTGCGAAAGCACTGATAGTGTCATCCTCTTTCATCACGAAACTGACTCCGGCCATCGAGAAGTCAAAATACCTCAAACACACTATTGTCTCTGGTGAGGCAGCCTCGCCATACGAGCACCTTCAGACACTTCAACGGGACGCTGATAGAGCTTGTGAGCCCGCTTTGACGTCATCCGACGATACGTGCTTTTGGCTTTATTCATCGGGGTCAACCGGCACGCCGAAGGGAACGGTGCATATCCACTCGAGTTTGGCTTACACTGCTGAACTTTATGCGGTACCCATCCTTGGAATCAAGGAGGATGATATTGTGTTTTCAGCGGCTAAATTATTTTTTGCTTACGGTTTAGGAAACGGCCTCACGTTTCCTCTGACTGTTGGTGCAACGACCGTGCTTATGGCCGAAAGACCCACTCCTGCAGCTGTATTCAAACGACTTAAAACGCATCAGCCAACAATTTTTTACGGAGTGCCCACTTTATTCGGAGCGATGTTAGCGAGCGACGATTTACCTGATCAATCCGAAATATCAATCCGGATCTCGACATCGGCTGGAGAAGCTCTACCTTCCGACATCGGTACTCGATGGACTCAACATTTCGGAACCGAAATTCTAGATGGGATAGGTTCCACCGAAATGCTGCATATCTTCTTGTCGAACAGATCAGGAGAGGTGAAGTACGGAAGCACTGGCAGGGCGGTTCCGGGTTATGAGATTCGCTTGCTTGATGAAACCGGAACCGGTGTTGTAGTTGGCGAGCTCGGTGATCTGCAAATTAAAGGGCCATCAGCGGCTAATTTATATTGGAATCAAAGACGAAAATCGCGCGAGACATTTTGCGGCGAGTGGACCCGATCCGGCGACAAGTATAGTGTAGACAAGGATGGCTTTTACACCTATGGTGGCCGATCAGATGACATGCTCAAGGTGAGTGGTTTGTACGTGTCGCCTTTCGAAGTGGAGGCAATATTAATGTCCCACGCAGCAGTGCTTGAAGCAGCCGTAGTTGGTGATGAAGATGCTGATAAGTTGATTAAGCCTCGGGCTTTTGTTGTTTTGAAGAATGGTTATGGGGCTGGGTCGGCCTTGGTTGAGGAGTTAAAAATTTTTGTGAAATCAAAGCTGGCGCCGTTTAAATATCCACGTTGGATCGATTTTGTCGATGAGTTACCAAAAACTGCGACTGGAAAAATCCAACGATTCAAGTTAAGAAAATAAAATTATATAAAAAATCATTAGAAGTCTGAAAGGGGAACCGAATGTCTATTATTAACCGTCGTGAATTTCTTGCTGGCTCTTCCGCGTTAGCGGGTCTATCTTTTATGTCGTTAGCTGGTTGTTCCAAAAAGACGGATTCAATTCGGGTGGGATTTATGCTCCCATACACAGGGACTTACGCAAAACTAGGGATGGCTATCGAAAACGGGTTCAGACTAGCGCTTGGTGAGTTAGGCGATAAACCCTTTGGCAAGACTATAGATTTTTATACGGTAGATGACGAATCAAACCCGGCTAAGGCAACTGATAATGCCAACAAAATAATGACCCGTGATAACGTTGATGTAGTCATTGGAACCGTCCATTCAGGCGTAGCTATGGGGATGATTAAGGTAGCTAAAGATACGGGGTCACTGGTAATTGTGCCGAATGCCGGCGCTAATGCAGCTACCGGGGCAATGTGCGCTCCGAATGTCTTTCGAACCTCATTTTCAAATTGGCAGCCAACCCATCCTTTAGGAAAGATCATGGTTGAGCAAGGGCTCAAAAAGTCTATTTTCGTTACTTGGAAATACGGTGCAGGCGAGGAGGCCTCAGCCTCATTTAGAGAAGGGTTTGAAGCAGCTGGAGGTGAGGTAATTAAGGAGTTGTTTGTGCCTTTTCCAAATGTCGAATTTCAGGCAATTCTCACAGAAATAGCCTCATTAAGACCTGACGCTGTTGCATGCTTCTTTGCGGGTGGCGGCGCTGTTAAGTTTGTTAAAGACTACGCTGCAGCAGGACTTAAAAAATCGATACCTCTGTTTGGCTCTGGTTTCTTGACCGAGGGCGTTTTGGACGCGCAGGGCGATGCGGCTGAGGGCGTTACCACTACATTGCATTACGCTGATCAGCTCCAGAACGCTAAGAATAAAGCGTTTCGGGAGGCTTATAGGTTGGCGTATAGCGAGGAGGCCGATGTTTATGCGGTTCAAGGCTATGATGCCGGCCTGCTTTTGATTAAGGCTCTTCAGGAAACGTCCGGCGATCTCTCACAAAAAGTCAAAGCAATTCAAGCTATGGAGGGCGCTGAGATCGATAGTCCGCGTGGCGCTTGGAAAATGTCTAAGTCGCATAACCCTATCCAAAACTTCTATACGATGAAAGTGAGAAATGGCGTTAACGAGGTTGTGGGTACGGCGTGGGAGAACCTGGAGGACCCAGCTGTCGGGTGCGACCTTAAAGAACTCTAATATCCTGTTCGGCCTGCATTTCAAGGAAAGAAAGACAGCTTGTGAGCATTGTTAACTCTTGATAAATAACCGATGGAGATGCCTTATATCGTCGGATACGCTTAGGCCCCTTCGCTGCAAAAGATGATCTTTTCTCAACTTCAGCTAGATAGGCAGTTATCGGAAATTTTCGACGAAGTAACTGAGCTTGAGACTAGTTCACTGGGTGATCTGAGTGTTTATCAAGGTGAGATATCAAACGTGACGGTGGCAGTCGTGGGCTTTGATTTCTCAGCGTCGGGGGGGTCTGTCGGACCCTGCGAAGCTGAACAAATAAGAACGGCTATTGCTTTTGCGAGAGAAAAAACACTCCCTTTAGTTTTCATTCTAAACACTGGTGGGGTCCGAGTCACCGAGGGTGCAGAAAGTTTAGCCGCTTTCCGCGTTATGTATAGAGATTTGGTTGATGGGAAACTAGACGGGCTGAGAGTCATATCCTTAGTCGCGCAACATTGCTTCGGTGGGGGCAGTATGCTGGCCGCGGTAAGTGATCGCGTTTTGGTAAGTTCTTGTTCACAGGTTTCTATGTCTGGGCCTAAGTTGATACGAGCGATGAGTCTGCATGAAGGCCAGCAGCCGCCAACATACGAGGACGTTCGAAGCTTGTTAGGTGGTCATGGTCGCGCGTTGATATCCGATCGGTTTCAAATGATTGACGATCGAGCGAAGGCCTATAAGGGGCACTTAGGCCAATTGCTTTTGCTATCACAGAGCTCGGATTTAAGGCTTGAGCCTAACTTTGCTGCTCTTAGGCGGCGGATTACCAAAAGCGACGGGATGAATTCTGAGCCTGTAAATACACAAAGTGTTGCGCATCCTCTAGTGGATGCTAGCCGAATTGGGGTGCATGATTTTCAGGTATGGGACTCAGGTCTGTTCTCGTCGAATGCCCTCTGCAATTCGGGGGTAGGGATTTACGGAATAGTGAATACTCGTTTTGCAAATCCCGACATCATTTTTGATTTAATCAATGCAATAAAAAATTCACCCAGCTATATTTCAGATATTAAGATTTTTATAGATTGCTCGAGTCATTCTCCGAGTCTATCTTCCGAGGCCGTGATTATGTCAGAGTACTTATCGACTTTGACAAGATGCTTGCGAAAAAAATATCGTGATGGTGTCGAAATCCACGTTGTTATTATTGGTTCAGCTGGGGGCGGAGTTTTTGCCGCGTTATCAGCAGGAGCTTCAAGGTTGAGTGCGTTATCGCTTGCATCTATTCATGTATTGCCGGCTGCTGCGCTTAGTACAATGGGTTGGTCGTATAATGCGTCGTTAAATTCAAGTGACTTACTTCACTCGGGGGCTGTAGATGATGTCATCGATGATATCTCAACGGTTATAGGATAGAAATTTTAATGGATGCGATCACATTTTTTATTCAAGCGATGAACGGGATCCAATACGGGTTGCTGCTGTTTCTAGTTGCCAGCGGATTGACATTGATCTTTGGAATCATGGGAGTGATCAACATTGCTCATGGAAGTTTTTACATGGTGGGAGCATATTTGGCGTGGTCACTGATGGGGTGGTTTGGAAATTTTTGGCTAGGGTTATTTGCGGGCGTCTTGGTTGCGTTATTTTTGGGCTTAGCTCTTGAGTGGTTATTTATAAGATTCTTATATGATCGAGACCACCTTCAGCAGGTACTGGTCACTTACGGTTTGATACTTATTTTTTCTGAGTTAAGAAGCGTTCTTTGGGGAGATGATGTGCACAGTGTTCCGATACCAGAGTTACTCAGCGGATCGATTCAACTAACCGAAAATTTAGCTTATCCGATCTACCGGTTGTGGCTGTCTGGCGTTTGTATCGTTATTGCGATTTTAATGTACGTTGGGATTCAGCACACTCGTCTCGGCATGATGATACGCGCTGGTGAGTCAGACAGGGATATGACAAAAGCTTTAGGGATAAATATTGGATTGGTGTATCGATTTGTATTTGCTTTGGGTGTTTCTCTAGCCGCTTTCTCAGGAATGATATCTGCTCCTATCGCCTCCGTTTTTCCGGGCATGGGTAATCAGGTACTGATTGTTAGTTTTGTAGTGGTCGTTATCGGGGGTCTTGGCTCTATAAAAGGAGCGATGGTTGCAGCCCTAATGGTCGGCTTAATTGATACCTTTGGGAAAGTATTAAACGTTAATATTTTAGGAATAAATATTCTTCCTGAAATGGCTGGTATGAGCATCTTTGCACTGATGGCAATTATTTTAATGTTTCGTCCCCAAGGTATATTCGGTAAGGAGCACTGAGTGGATAAAAATTTTAAAAGCTTAGTTATTGGTTTCGTCCTTTTATCTTTGATGTTATTTCCATTTTTTGGAGAGCGCTTCTATATTCAATTCGCTTCAAAAATATTGGTGATGATCATTTTTGTAAGTAGCCTTAACCTTTTGGTCGGCTTTACTGGTTTAGTTAGTTTGGGACATGCGGCATTTTTCGGTTTTGCAGGTTACGTCTTGGCGATATTGATGCAGGTCGATTCGTCGACGCACTTCGTCACTGCTCTGCTAATTAGTATCAGTTGCGTGGGTCTTCTCGGTTTGGTGTTTGGTGTTTTAGTGTTACGAACAAAGGGCATATTTTTTATTATGTCTACGCTAGCACTCGGTGAGATGTTATTTTACTTTTTACACGATACTGATTTTGCCGGTGGCTCTGATGGGATCTACATTTATAGCCGGCCAAACTTAAGTATCTTTGACTTTTGGCACGTTGATTTAGCAAATGCAATTCATTTTTATTATGTGGCGCTAGTTTTTGTTTGTTTGACCCTAATTTTTATTGGGAGAATTATTAAATCGCCGTTTGGCCGGGTTATCTCAGGTATTCGTGTGAACGAGCACAGGACCAAGGCGCTCGGGTATAACACTTACAAATTTAAATTAGTATGCTTTGTGATTGCAAGCATGATTGCCGCGGTTAGTGGCTTTTTGGCCGCTGTTCAGTTCGGGGTAGTAAATCCTGAAATGGTTGGTTGGCATGTCTCTGGGCACGCCCTTATGATGGTTATTTTAGGCGGTAAAGGAGCAATTTTAGGTCCAGTCCTTGGAACGACGACGTTAATGGTTACTGAGGAAATTTTTCAAATGTTGACTAAGCATTGGCAGTTGTTAACAGGTTTAGTGATTGTCCTGGTTGCTTTGTTTTTTCCAAATGGTCTAGCTGGTATAACAATTTTCAAGAAGGGCAGGTCAACGTGAGCCCTTTGATACAGGCGACGGGTTTATCAAAGCACTTTTCTGGCTTACGAGCTGTGTCTGAGGTGTCTCTCTCTTGCGAGCGTGGGATGATCCATGCCGTTATTGGTCCGAATGGTGCGGGCAAGAGCACGCTTTTAAATCTACTTTCTGGTGAGACAAAACCCACAGACGGAATGGTTTTTATTGCAGATCAAGATGTCACAGGTTTCAGTTCGCATCAAATGAGCTTGAAAGGTGTAGGGCGAAGTTATCAGCGCACCAATATTTTTGACAATATGACAGTGCTTGAGAACTGTAATATCGCAGTTCAATCTCGAAGTCGTATTTCTATGCGTTTTCTTGGCGCCACCAGTAATTACCCTGACATAGAGTTGCAGTCCAAGTCCATTTTGAAGAGGGTGGGGGTTTTGAGTGTCGCGCATCAATTGGTTAGCGAGCTATCCCACGGGGCGCAAAGACAAGTTGAGATTGCCCTAGCGCTGGCGACGAATCCTGACGTTCTGTTGTTAGATGAGCCGCTGGCTGGTATGGGTGCAGAAGAGTCTCAGACAATTATAGATTTACTGCGGGATATTCGGCCGGACTATGCAATGATCTTAGTCGAGCACGATATGGAAGCAGTGTTCGCCCTTGCGGATTTTCTGACTGTCATGTTAAACGGTGAGGTTATCGAGAGTGGTTTACCGCAAAAAATTCGCGCCAGCAAAAAAGTGCAATCCGCTTACTTAGGTGAGGATGCCGGTGAGTGATTCGCTTTTAACTATTTCAGGCTTAAACGTTCATTATGGGTTGAGCCATGTGCTACATGAACTGAGTCTGGATATTAAGCGCGGCGAGACCGTTGCTCTTATGGGTCGAAACGGCATGGGTAAGACGACACTCCTAAAGACTTTAGTGGGTTTGCTGCCATCCACCTCCGGTTTAATTAAACATCTCGGTCAAGATGTCAGCGGCTTAGCTACTCATACGCTTGCGCGTCGCGGAATAGCTTACGTCCCAGAAGGCAGAGGTATTTTTAAAAATTTATCTGTCAAAGAGAATTTGTTATTAGCTGCGCGTCCTGGAGTGCGTGGGCAGAAGGACTGGTCTTTTGGGCGGGTACTTGACAGTTTCCCTCGATTAAACGAACGCTTAAATCATGGTGGGCAACAGCTCTCTGGTGGAGAGCAACAAATGTTGAGCATAGGAAGAGCATTGTTAACTAACCCTGATTTATTGATATTGGACGAGGCGACAGAGGGATTAGCGCCACTGATCGCCCAAGATATTTGGAGGATCATCGACGTTATCAAACAATCTGGTATTTCCTCGGTCCTTGTTGATAAAAATTTCAAGGCGTTAGCTAAGTTATCTGATCGAAGCGTTGTGATGGTAAAGGGAAAAATTGTATTCGACGGTTCGCCAAATCATCTAATTGAAAACCCTTTGAATCTCACAAAATGGCTGGGAGTTTAAGTTTTAATCGGAAGTTAATGTTTATGAGCGGATGAATTCTTTATGAATAACTTGAGTAGCATATTTGAAGTTGACGATAGACGGTTAGCGTATCAGTGTGTTGACCCTCAGTCCAAGCTTGGCAACCCGGAAGATGGAATTGTATTACTTCATGAAGGGCTTGGATCTATAGAGCTTTGGAAGAATTTCCCTAAGGATCTAGCTGAGGTTACTGGATGTCGTGTTTTCGTTTATTCTCGATATGGCTATGGTTCGTCCACCGCTCTCCGTGAGAAGCGAACGACTGATTATATGCATGAGGAAGCTTTGACGATCTTACCAAAATTTTTAGAGTATATCGGTGTTGAACGTCCCATCTTGATCGGGCATAGCGACGGAGCATCTATTTCACTTATTCACAATGGTGGTGGCTATGATGTCAGTGGTTTGGTGTTATTGGCACCTCATGTCTTTGTGGAGGAGCTCACAGTAAATAGTATCGAGGCGGCTCGTGTCGCATTCGAAAATACCGGGTTATCAAAGAAGTTGGCTCGATATCATGAGAATGTTGAGTCCGCATTTTGGGGTTGGAACGACATTTGGTTATCTCGTGAATTTCAGAGTTGGAACATTGAGACTTACGTAAAAAAACTCACCTCTGAATCTTTGCTGATTCAAAGTGCCGACGACCCTTACGGCACATTAGCCCAAATAGAAGCTATTGAAAAATTATCCCCGGCGCCCACGCAGCGCATGATTCTTGAAGACTGTGGACATTCTCCACACGTGGATCACCCTAATAAGACGTTGGATTCAATAGGTAGGTTTGTTAGAGATTGTTTAGACGAGGTGCGTTATGAGTGATAGGAAAGTCGCAGTGGTTACTGGATCGACCTCTGGTATTGGACTCGAAATCGCTAGGACTCTTGCATCGAATGGTTATGATGTTGCCTTGAGTGGTTTGTGCAAGACAGAGGATGTTCGTGCAATTGAGTCGAAGGTCATTGATGGAACAGACGCAAGAGCTTTTTTTTCCCACGCAGATTTCTCAAGACCGAAAGAAATCGAGCAGTACGTATCAGATGCAAAGAGCGCTTTGGGGCGGTTAGACATTCTTGTCAATAACGCTGGGGTTCAGCATGTATCCCCGGTTGAAAACTTCCCACCCGACAAATGGGATTTGATTTTAGCGGTAAACCTGTCGGCGGCTTTTCATATGGCAAGGTTAGTGATCCCTGAGATGCGGACTAGAGGTTTTGGTCGGATCATTAATATCGCCTCTGCGCATGGAAAAGTTGCATCGCCATTTAAATCTGCTTATGTGGCGTCGAAACACGGGTTAGTAGGATTCACTAAGGCAGTTGCGCTAGAAACTGCGGAGTTTGGCATTACCTGTAACGCGATTTGCCCAGGCTGGGTTGAAACGCCGCTAGTGACCGAACAAGTGGAGACACTCTCAAGAGAAAAAACTATGCCCGCTGATGACGTCATTCGTAGCATAATTCTTGAGCGCCAACCAACAAAAAAATTCGTACCAGTGGATCAGATCGCCGCCTTAGCCTTGTTTCTTGCTTCAGACAAAGCGTCTTCGATTACTGGTGCTTCTCATTCCATCGACGGTGGATGGACCGCCCACTAACCACCTTCGTTTATGATTAATATTAAAGTAGTTAAGAATGGCCCATTATTAATCTCAGGCCAATATTCTTATATCGGTGAAAGGTCAGAGTCGACCGAGCGTGATGATGTGGCGTTAAGATTATGTCGTTGTGGAAAAACGGGGAACAGGCCATTTTGTGACGGATCGCATCAATCGTTTTCTTTTGTGACGAGTGATTCTCTTAACTTAGAATACGTGATTCGTCGTAACAAGTCTGATGAGAGCAATCATGTGAATAGTATAAGGGCTATGTTTCAAGGCCCCTTAATTATTTCGGGATCGATACGCCTAACTGATGACAACGAATTTGTCTGGTCCGGAGAGAGAGTGAAGTTATGTCGATGCGGGTCATCGAAAATTAAGCCATTTTGTGATGGTGCGCACAAAAAAAAAGTTGACGTCGATACGACTTGTAAATAATGAGCGCTGCTGTTTTACAACAGTTTGAAAATTTCGTTTAACCGTTCTTTGTCATATCGGACGCCAGCCTTGATGGGTACGATCGTCCTCCATTTTTCATTATCTTTTTCGGCGATGGAAAAGCTAAAAACATAATCCGGTTCAGTTCCCATTCGTAAGTCTCTGACTACTAATTGGTTATTAATGATTTCAGTTTTGATAAAGCCATGGGAGAACCATTGTAATTTACGTTTTGAGTTTCTTCCCGCCTTGATGTTTTGTGCGTCAGGATTTAACGCGATAAATTGAAATTGGATATCCTTATTAGGGCTTTTTAAAGAGTAAAAACCTTCGTGATAACCCTCAGCGGTTGTAATAACAATTCGCCACAGGAGAGTGTTAAATGGAGTGGGTACGGTAAAGTAATCCTCCGACTCGATCGACTTTAGGCGGATGTGTTCGGACACCTTATCGTCTACCATACTTTTCGCGACCCAGGACCACGTCAGATAGCTCGAGCTTAATAAAATACTGAGGGTTAAAGCAGTTTGAATACCTTTCCATTGGGGAGCACATAATGCGGCAAGGAAAGCCATGAGAAGCGGTAATGTGTAAGCTGGATCAATGATGAATATGGTGGACCACATGACCGGGGGAGAGTTGAGGGGCCATAACAATTGCGTGCCATAAACCGTATGTGCATCCAGCAAGGGGTGTGTTATTAAAGTCAATGCGATTGCGGCAAGCCAATGGTATGGGGCTTTCCTAACTCTGGTGCTGATTCTTTTTCCGATGAGCCACAAGACTAAGGCAAAAGGGAAAAGCACAAAAAGAGAGTGGCTAAATCCCCTGTGTTTGACAAAATTATCAATGGGGTCTGCGTAACGAATTAATACATCAAGGTCAGGCAGAGTACCTAGGGCGGCTCCGATCAGCGCTGCGCGACGCTTGTCCGTGCGTGGCACGCAAACAGCCGCAGCTGTCGCACCTAGAGCCATTTGTGTGAGTGAATCCAATACTGCAGTTTTTCAGAGTTATACGGTAAATATTTTTCCTGGGTTCATGATGTTTTTTGGATCCAGAGATTTTTTGATAGTCCTCATTACAGAGACTCCTTCGCCATGCTCTGCGGTTAAGAATTTCATTTTCCCAAGCCCAATACCATGTTCGCCGGTGCAAGTTCCATCCATTGCTATTGCCCTCATCACCAGTCGGTCATTTAGTCGTTCTGCTTCCTTTGTCTCCCGCGCCTCTTCCCTCTTAATTACAAACCCAAGATGAAAATTGCCATCGCCGGCATGCCCGACTAGTGGGGCCATGAGGAAGCTTTCTGCTAGGTCTTTTTTGGTTTCTAAAATACATTCTGCAAGCCGTGAGATTGGGACACATACATCTGTTGCCCAAACTTCTGCTCCTGCGCGCAATGCTTTCGTAGCATATGTGACGTCATGCCTTGCCGCCCATAACTTGTTTCTATCCTCTGGCTTGGTCGCCCATTTGAATTCGCCACCAGAATTTTCCGCGGCGATTTCTTGGACCGTCTCTGCTTGTTCTTTTACACCGGCGTCGCTACCGTGAAACTCAAGAAAAAGAGTATCTTTGACTGGATAATCTAATTGTGAGTATGAGTTAACAGCGTCCATCTGAACATCGTCAAGCAATTCAATTCGCGCAACCGGCACTCCCAGTTGTATGGTTTGTATCACGGTATCTATTGCGCCTTCTAGCGAGTCAAATGAACATACGGCTGCTGCCATTGCTTCAGGAACTCCATAAAGCTTTAGTGTGACTTCTGTAATAATACCGAGGGTTCCTTCTGAGCCGACGAATAAACGGGTTAAATCATAACCCGCTGCTGACTTTCGGGCTCGTCGTGATGTCCTAATCACTCTACCATCCGCAAGAACAACAGTAAGGGCTAAAACGTTTTCTCGCATTGTTCCGTAGCGGACTGCGTTAGTTCCAGAAGCTCTCGTTGCAGCCATTCCTCCTAAAGAAGCATCGGCTCCAGGGTCGATGGGGAAAAATAAGCCTTGGTCTTTAATGTATTCGTTAAGTTGCTTTCGGGTCACTCTTGCTTGGACGGTGCAGTCTAGATCGTCTGCGCTCACACGTAGGACTTGATCCATATGCATTAAGTCTACAACGATACCCCCGTTGTGAGGAATAACATTGCCTTCTAAGCTAGTTCCTGTGCCATACGCGATTACCGGAATGTTGAATTCGGAACAAATTTTAACGACCTCTGACACTTCCTCTGTTGTCTTGGGAAACACTACAATATCGGGACGGTGTGGATGATGCCATGACTCATCTTTTCCGTGTGTGTCTCGAACGGATGGGTTCGTAGATATCCTATCTTCGAGCAGCGAAGAGAGCTTATCAAGAATAGTTTGAGAAATTGGTTTTGAAAGGGCCATAATTAATAACCTGTCATAAAGTAATTTTTAAGATTGGTGCTGAAATTCTATCTGCTCATATTCTGCATCTGAAAAGCCCACGTGTAACTTCCCTTGATTATTAATCAAAACTGGTCTTTTGATCAATGAGGGATACGCTTGCATTAGCGCACATGCTTTTGTTTTATTTATGTTTAATCGCTCGTCTTCACCAAGTTTACGCCAAGTTGTTCCCCTCGTGTTGAGCAGTGTTTCCCACGAAACATGCGCACACCAAGATTTTATCCGCTCTTGATCAATGCCTTCGCGTTTATAGTCATGAAACTCGAATGAAATATCATTCTCCTTCAGCCAGCGCATGGCTTTTTTCATCGTGTCGCAATTTTTAATACCGAATAATTTAATACCCATGTTGTTCGCCTTTAGTGACTAACTAAAAATAATATCGTTGTTTTTATATTTCCGTATTTTTGATGTTCACACTTGATACCGTTCAACTGCTTTTTCATCCCAACTAATCCCCGTTCCTGGTCGATCCGGAGTTATTGCAAAGCCATCTTTTATTTGTATGGGTTGCTCCATAACGGCTGCCCCCCAGTCCATATATTCCAACCAGTGCTTAGTTGGTGATACCGAAAGCAGATGACAGCTTATTTCAGGGAAGAGATGGCTTGAGATATCCAGTCCGTGAGCTTGGGCGAGTGACGCAGCTCTTAGCCAACCAGTCACTCCTCCAATTCTCTGAACATCAGGCATGTAAAAGTCGCCTGCCTCGGCGTCAATTGCTTTTTTCATTTCAAGCGAATTAAGAAGGTTTTCGCCGATTTGTATAGGAGTGTCAATTGTGGTCCGAATTTTTGCGCATCCCTCGTAGTCGTCGTGACGTATCGGGTCTTCAATCCAAAAAAGACCCTCTTGATCGAGTATTTGGCATCTTTCAATAGCTTCGTTGATCGATAAGGATTGATTGAAGTCTGCCATCAGCTTAATGTCGTCTCCGATTTCCATTTTGACGGCCCGAATAGCGGCGAGATCCAGATTAAAATCCGGGCGGCCAATCCGCATCTTGACTGCCTGGTAGTTACCATCATTCAAAAGTTCGTGCGCTATACTCGGCAATGTTTCTGCAGTTTCATTCGTCCATAGCCCGCAACTGTTGTAGGCTTTGATTTGGGTTGGAGTGCCACCCAGGGCAGTCGCAAGCGGAACTTGAAGGCTTTTTGCGACGATATCCCAAGCGGCCATATCAATACCCGCAATTACTTGGCCTAAGATTCCATGTGTGTCGTATAACGTGAAGTGTTTTCTGAGTTTCTGCTCTAAGTCCAGTGGCGAAACTTGCTCACCCACGATAAGTTCGCAAACCGCGTTGAAGCAATCTACGGTTGGTTTAAGCATGCTTTCCGCAAACGTAAATAAATATGTACATCCCGTTATGCCCTGATCGGTCTCTATGTCAATCAAAACGAGCGCAGCTTTATCTATGGCGCCACTTGCGGGCCGAGGTGGGTATTTGAGTGGCGCCGCTACTGGTCGTGCGCGAAAGCCTGTAATTTTTATGGACATATATGGTTCCTCTTTAAATTTACGTCATTCTAAATTTGAGCTTCGGTGGGTCTTCCATTTTCAAAGAGCTTCAGCGCAGAATATACAAACGAATTAGTAGGTGTCGGAATATTAAGCTCTTTTCCTAAATCTGATATTGTCCCCGAAAACCAAGGAAGTTCAAGCCGATGACCTCGCCTTAAATCCCCGCACATTGATGCGACCATGCTCGGCGGATACCCGTCAATAATTGATAATTGGTCGTTGATAACCGTATCGTCGAATTGAATGTTTTTGGCTTTGGCTATTTCAATAATTTCCGATAAGATTTGCGTGAGGAGATATCTTGTGTCGACGTCTTCCCTGATGGGACCAATAGGCATTCTGCACAGTGTGGTCATAGCCGACATCGTGACTAGTCGTATATATTTTTCCCAGATTGCACGATTAATATCCACAGGAATTGCGGCATCAATGCCAGCCGCTTGACAGGATGAAAGTAAATCCTGGACTCGCTCTGACGGCTTATTATCCAACTCTCCAAAGATAAGGCTCGCCATATTTCCGTTATGCCGAATCACGCCGGGCTCTTCGATAAGGGCAGCGATATTTGCAACGCCCCCCATCGCGTGACCTTCTGGGTAAGCTGCTTGTATTTGTTGCTCTGCGATGATGCCGTTTTGGAATGAAATGATTCCTGTTTTATCCGACAGTAGGGACTCAGAAGCCTGAATGGCGTCAGCGGTAGCCCAAAGTTTCACTGCGATTATTACGATATCTACTGGTCCAATATCAGCGGTATTATCGGTACATTGGACCTTTCTTAGATGGGCGTTTCCCAGTGAGGAGAATACCTTGAGGCCGGACCGCTTCATGGCATTCAAATTTTGCCCGCGAGCTACAAAAGTGACATTCTCGCCAGCCTCGCTAAGTCTCGCGCCGAAGTACCCGCCGACGCCCCCAGTGCCAATGATCGCTATTCTCATTGTTATTTCCAATTTTAGAAGTTTGAATTTGTGTTCGAGTCACGTGCATCTAAGAGGGTACAATACTATGTTTTTCGACATTGAAAAGGCAAAGATGGATGTAGTGCGAAGTCAAATACCTGATACCAACCCCAAGAAAGCATCACGACTGGAGCATGTCGAGCCTTTTCACGTCATGCGAATTATTACGAGGGCGGCAGAGCTTCAAACAGGTGGTCAAGATATTATTAATCTAGCAGTCGGGGAACCTGATTTTCCTACTCCTAAGCCCATAGTCGATGCCGCGGCAAAGGCGCTTCACGCAGATAGCATGCGATATTTACCGGCGCTAGGGACCGATGAATTACGTTCCGCTATTTCGCGTTGGTACCGGACAAACTATGGTGTAAGCGTCCCGAAACATCGAATTGCGGTGACAACGGGGTCATCTGGCGCCTTACTCCTTATTATGGGCGTATTGGTATCTTCCGGAGATGAAATCTTGATGCCTGACCCTAGTTATCCCGCTAATCGACACTTTGTCTCTACGATGGAAGGTCGATCCATTCTGATTCCTGTGGGGCCTGATACGGATTATCAGTTGACTGCTGCGTTGGTCGATAAACACTGGACGGACCGCACAGTCGGCGTTATGGTTGCGAGCCCGTCGAATCCGACGGGTACCTCAATTAAACCTAAGGTTTTGCGGGAAATTCACAATGTGGTGCGGTCCAATGGCGGCACATTGATCGTTGATGAAATATATCATGGAATTACATTCGGCGAGGACGAGGCCACAGCGTTGGAATTCGCTGATGATCTATTTGTTCTCAATAGCTTCTCTAAATATTTTTCTATGACGGGTTGGCGTTTGGGGTGGGCTGTGGTCCCAGATGGTTTTGTCAGCTCCTTCGAGAAATTAGCACAAAATCTTTTCATCTCCAGTCCAGACCTTGCTCAGAAGGCCGCCTTAGCCGCACTTACACCTGAGAGTATTCGGGAGTGTGAGGATTATCGATCTCGGTACCGTGACCAGAGAGATTTTTTACTGAAAGAGTTGAGAGATATTGGATTTAAAGTTCCTGTTGAGCCGACCGGGGCCATTTATATCTATGCCGATTGCACTAAATTTTCGAACGATAGTTTCAAGCTCTGTGAGGATTTAATCGAGAACGCGGGCGTGGCTGTGGCGCCAGGTTTGGATTTCGGTGTTTACCGCGCGCATGAGCATATTCGATTTTCTTATCCGAAACCAATTCCGGTATTAGCGGAAGGAGTCAGGAGAATCAAGGCTTTCTTGGGTTGCTGAGCAAAAAAGCACAGGTCGTGCGATATTATGTTTAATTGAATGTAGAGAGATAAATATGTCCGATTTTATGTCAGGAATGAGCCGCATGACGGTCCGGGCTAACGGGATCCGAATGAATGTTTGGACTGGTGGTGGTGGTCCGGTCCTTGTGCTGTTGCACGGGTACCCACAAACAGGACAAATGTGGCGTAAGGTCTCGAGCACCTTAATGAAAAAATTTACGTTGATCATTCCAGATTTGAGAGGGTATGGCGACTCAGAGAAGCCTAAATCTGGCTTTGATAAAAAAACAATGGCACAGGATATTGCTTGTTTGGTCACCGAGCTGGGGTATGACAAATTTTATCTCATGGGACATGACCGTGGTGCTCGGGTTGCTCATCGCTTGGCATTTGATTTTGGTGAGCGTGTGAAAAAATTGGTTGTGTTGGACATTGTGCCCACGCACACGATGTTCAGTAGGTTAAGTCCAGAGCTTGCGTCTGCGTATTGGCATTGGTTTTACTTCCAGGCGCCAGATCTTCCCGAGATCATGCTTGCGAACAGCGCGGAATCATTTCTGAAGACCATGCTGAATTCCTTGAGTTGGAAGCCCGGCGTAATTGAAGATGATATGTTTGCCGAATATCTCCGAGTGTTTACTTCACCAGGAACGATCCGTTGTGGGTTGGAGGATTATCGAGCAGCAGCAACGCGGGATTTTGAAGATGACGCAAAAGATCTAGGAACTAAACTGACTTGCCCGGTCTACACAATATGGGGAAAGTTTGGCAAAATGGATTCTTTATTCGACGTTTTAGCAACATGGGAAGAAAAGGCCATAAGCGTAGTGGGAAAAGCCTTACCTTGCGGGCATTTTATACCCGAAGAGGTGCCTGAAGAACTTTTGGCCGAAGTCGTGCCTTTCTTACTTAAATAAGCAAACCAAGACAGTTGATGCTGATACTAAAAAGGGGTGGACATGAATAGCAATTATTTCGTGGTGAGCGCGTTAATACTCGCACTGACCGTTAGTTCTGGACTCAAAGCAGAAGAGGAGCCGGAGGCTCGACCGGATACATTTACTGACACCGAAACGAATAAGGATATGCTCGATCCCTACAACCTTGGGTTATTGGTTGAGCGTGGAGATGTTAAAGCCATCAACAACGTTGGGTTATTGTGGGCAACTGGACATGATGGTAAGCAGAGCTTTGTAGAGGCTGTCAAATGGTGGACAGAAGCTGCTAATCGAGGCTACCCCCTTGCTATGAACAACCTCGGACTCGCCTATGCCAACGGTCAAGGTGTTGAAAAAGATATAAAACAAGCCTTTAATTGGTGGTTAAAAGCCGCAATTGGGGGGAACGCTTGGGCGATGAATTCTGTGGGCGATAGTTATGAGACTGGAGAGGGTGTTTCAAGAGATTTCGTTTTAGCGATGACCTGGTATAAAACAGCAGCCGATGCAGGCGATCCCTTAGCCCACTACAACGTCGGCGCTCTCTACCAGACGGGGCGCGGCGTGGAGAGAAACCTCTCCTCAGCGCATGATTGGTTTTTTTCAGGAGCTGAACTTGGGGATCCTTATTCAATGTTGTCGCTCGGAGACATTTACCGAGATGGAGTACTTGGCGCGGTCGACCTGGTTGAAGCAATAGCCTGGTATCAAGTAGCAACTTTGAGGCTGGATCCTCAGGACGTTGGAGGCCGGCAGTTTTCTGAGCGAGAAGCGGCAAGCATTGAAGCGCGTTTGTCGGATCAGCAAAAGCAGAATGCCCAAACTCGATTTGAATTTTTGAAAAAATTCACCGCTCCGCAAGCTGCTCCTGAAAAGTTAGATGATGACGAGTCAAGTATTTAGGCTGAAAATAGTCACTGTAATGGTTTGACTCAGACAGAAGCATCATGAAAAGTATGTTAATCAGCTCATGGTTGCTTACGGTTATTTTTGCTGGTTTTCCTGCGTTCGCGGAGAGGACTTCAAATATTCCAGGGGTTTACAGTAACTATCCTTCAGACGGAGAGAGGGATTTAAGCCGTAAACTTGGAAAGACTCATTACATCCCGATGGATAATTTGATTCTTGATCTGCTCGTGGCGCTTGATCAAATCACAAAGTACCGTATACCCGCTGAACCGCCTGTGATTCAAAAAGTGCCGCATTCAGTCGTTGAGCAATATGCATGCCAAAAGCCATGCGGTGCCCTAGCTGTTTATCGTGAGGGGGAAGGAGTGTATCTCGATGAGGCGATGGATCCTGAGACCAATGTTTTCGCGCGGTCTGTATTACTTCATGAGCTCGTGCATTATGTGCAAGACATGAATGAAGAGTTGATTGAACTTAAAGACTGTGAGCGTTGGTATCGGCGGGAACAAGAGGCATATGCGATTCAAAAACGCTTTTTAGAAATCGTGGGAAGTCAGATAAGGGTCGCCTACTCTCAAGGGCAGGCTTGCGATCCTTAACGACCTATTAGTTAGTGTCGCCCCTTTCTCAACGAAAACAAACGTATTAAACGCGTCCAGGTCAAAGAAGTAAAAGATATTCAGTAAGCTATTTTTCGGTTAAGCGCTTTTCGCTAATATATGGATTTAACTTTCACGAAAGTCGCCCATGATAAATAAACAACTCATCCCCTTCACGCTATCAGTGCCAGATGAGGTTTTGGACGATCTTAAACAACGACTGAACAATACACGATGGCCGGATGAAATTCCAAAAAACAACTGGACTTATGGTGCGGACCTAGCCTACTTAAAAGATCTTTGCAGTTATTGGGCTACTGACTATGACTGGCGCTCGCATGAGGCCACCATTAACCAATTCGAGCAATATAAAACAAAGGTTTCTGGGATAGATCTACATTTCATTTACGAGAAGGGTAAGGGGAAAAACCCATTGCCGCTGCTACTCTCTCATGGTTGGCCAGGTTCCACTTATGAGTTCCATAAAATCATACCCATGTTGACTGATCCTGAGGCTTACGGGGGGGCAGCAGATGATTCTTTCACTGTGATTGCTCCTTCTTTGCCGGGGTATACGTTTTCTTATCAGCCAGGCCAGGAGCGCTTCTCGGTTGAACAGATCGCAGACGCATTTGCTAAGCTGATGAAAGAAGTTCTAGGTTTCGACGGTTTTGTCGCGCAGGGTGGCGATTGGGGCGGGTTTATAACGTCACGGTTGGGGTTTGCTTATCCGGATTTATTAAGGGCCATACACCTCAATTTTCTTGCTGTTCGACGGGACCCAAGTATTGTGGATAATCCGACTCCTGAAGCTGCTGTTTTCCTGGAGCAGTTGAATAAGTTTTTAAAGGACGAAACGGGTTACCAGTGGATCCAAGGGACAAAACCACAAACCTTGTCATACGGGTTGACTGATTCTCCGGCTGGATTAGCGGCTTGGTTAGTGGAAAAATTTCACACTTGGACTGATCATCGTGGTGATTTAGATGGATATTTTGGTCGTGACACTATGCTCACGGACATCATGCTTTATTGGGTGACGGGAGCAATTGGCTCTTCTTTTTGGCCTTATTACGCGAGGATGCATAGCCCATGGCCGATTCCAATTGGCAAAACGGTTGATGTGCCCACTGGATATATCGAGTTTCCCAAAGAAATATTGACTCCACCGCGTTCGGTAGCAGACCTGTTCTACTCCAACATCCAAAGTTGGACGAAATGTGATGTCGGCGGACACTTTGCAGCGCTTGAGCAGCCAGAGCTATTAGTTAAGGATATGCGTCAATTTTTCAGGGCTTTTCGCTAGGAATTTGCGAAGAGTATGAATGGCTCGCCGGGACTGCTTGTCAAGCGGTAACTGTGCTACGATAACTATAATAAGGGATTCGATAGAAATCCGGATTGATTGAAAACACTGCATACGCAGCATTTTGGGGAGAACAATGAGAGCATATACTAAGGTGCTACGCCTATTGGCATTCGCGGTCGTATTCGCAATCAGTGGATGCGGCGGCAATGACGAAAATTCAGACCCGTCCTCTTTAAGTCCTGATAGTAAAAAAGCGCAGCAAAAGGTTAAATTAGCGATGTCCAGCGCGTTTCCTTCCTCCCTTGAGTTGATAGGTAAGAACGCAGTTCGTTTCTCAGAAACCATTGCCGAAGTTTCCGCTGGAACATTAGAGTTGAAGTTTTTTGAACCAGGAGCCCTGGTCCCTGCATTGGAGGCAATTCCGGCGGCGTCAAAAGGGTCTGTAGATGTTGCATGGTCAACATCTGGGTTTTATGCAGGAAATGATTTGGCGTTTAGTTTTTTTACGTCTGTCCCCTTCGGTGCTTCCGCCGATGAATTGCTAGCCTGGCTTGATTATGGTGGTGGTAATGAGCTAGCTGATGAAATGTATGCGGAGTACAACCTCAAGACAGTCCCCTGTTTTATTACCCCACCCGAGGCATCAGGTTGGTTCAGGAAAGAGATTAAATCTGTTGATGATCTCAAGGGTATGAAAATGCGTTTCTTTGGTCTAGGCGCTAAAGTGATGGATAAATTGGGTGTGGCGACCCAGTTACTTGCAGGGGGGGATATTTTCCAGGCCCTTCAGTTAGGCACGATCGACGCAACTGAGTTTTCAGTGCCAACAGTCGATGAGAGTTCAAGCTTTTATCAGGTCGCAAAACATTATTATTTTCCTGGCTGGCACCAGGCCACAGCGCTCGGGGGTTTATTTTTTAATCTAGATGTTTGGAACTCTCTTTCTAGTTATCACCGAAAGGTGGTTGAGGTCACTTGTGGGTATATCATTAAAGAGATGATTGCGGAGGGTGAAGCCACACAGGCGCCAGCTATGCGAAGAATGGTGGAGGATCATGGGGTCAAAATACATTACTGGTCCGATGAGATTCTTGCTGCATATCGGGAGGCTTGGGATGAGGTCGTTGTGGAGGAGTCAGCGAAAAATTCTAAATTCAAGAGAATATATGACTCCTATACGAAATTTCGTGAAGACTACAAACTTTGGGGAGAAAACGGTTATTTAAGATAAGCTTCGTTTAGCAGGTCGTGCCTAAGATTTTGGCCTCTCTTGGTGGAGAGACTGAGTCATGATAGGGTCTCGTTATTGAATTTTTATAGCTTTTATTATTGATGGATCTGGTTTTAAATTATCTAATTTATTTCCTGATCTTAAACGTGAATGGAAAGCGCTGAAAGGCGCATGGAGAGGATAATATGATTAAGTTTAGAGCTGCGATGGTTTCGGTTCTTGTAAGTTTGTTCGTGCTCACCGGTTGCGGCGGGGGCGAAGAGGTCGCTCAAAATAGTGAGGGAGCAGCTACTGCGAATGCGCCAGTAAAAAACGTTACATTGAAGATGGCGAGTGCATTCCCTTCTTCTCTACCAATTTTGGGTGACGGAGGGGTTGATTGGGCCGAAACAGTGGGTGTTTTATCTGGAGGATCCCTGAAAGTTAAATTTTTTGAGCCTAACGCGTTGGTGCCTGCATTAGAGGCGATTCCAGCGGCATCCAAAGGGTCGGTCGAAATGGCTTGGGCGACATCAGGCTATTATGCCGGGATTAATAATGTATTCAGCATGTTCACCACGTTACCGTTTGGCCCTAATGCGACTGAGTTTTTGGCTTGGTATTACTACGGTGACGGCCAAACGCTGGCTGATGAGCTTTATTTGGAGCATGATATTAAATATTTACCATGCATTATGATTCCCCCTGAGGCCTCCGGTTGGTTTAAGGAAGAGGTCAAAACTCTAGATGATTTGAAGGGTATGAAGATGCGCTTCTTTGGTTTGGGGGCGAAGGTAATGGAGAAACTTGGCGTATCGACGCAACTCCTAGCTGGGGGAGAGATTTTCCAAGCGCTTCAGTTGGGTACGATTGATGCAACTGAGTTCGGTAACCCTGCGATGGATGAGGGTATCGGCCTGTATCAGGTGGCAAAACACTATTACTTTCCGGGATGGCATCAACCGGCATCATTTTTAGGTATCTTTATGAATATTGATGTTTGGAATGGATTGTCCGATCACCACAAAGCAGTCATAGAAATTTCCTGTGGAGATAAGGTTCGTGATGGATTAGCTTTGGGAGATTTTTCTCAACCTGCCGCTATGAAACGAATGATTGAGCAAGGCGTTGAAGTGCATTATTGGGGGCCTGAATTTTTAGCGGCATTTAGGGCTGCATGGGACGAGGTGGCCTCTGAGGAGATGGCGATTAATCCTGAGTTCAAGCGGGTATACGAAAACTACACAGCGTTCAGAGAGCAGTTCAGTATTTGGCGGGAGAATGGATACCTCAAGTAATGGATATTGAGGTGTCAAATATTTTAGGCGGGCTTGAGCTCGCCTAAGAAACACCGATATGAGGCATTTCAGACGGGCTACGGCCCGTTCTTTTCTAATTAATTTTCTTATTGTGTGGTGAGTTATGAAATTGATGCTGGATATAAGCGACCGTATAGACCGAGTGCTAGACCGTATGGCGGACACTGTAGGTTGGTTATTTATTCTGACAACGATTGTGATTGCCTTTGACGTAATTACGCGAAAAGTCGGTTATCAAATGCCCGGTATGGGTTCTACAAAGCTACAAGAACTTGAATGGCATTTGCATACTGCGTTGTTCTCATTTTGGCTTGGTGCAGCTTACATCCACAATTCGCATGTTCGGATTGATATTGCATACATAAACTCGAAACCGAGAACTATCGTCTTCGCAGAGTTTTTGGGGTGTTTGTTTTTTGCGATTCCCTACTGCTTGCTTGCCTTATATTTTAGCGCTGACTTCACGTGGGAAGCCTGGGTCGATAATGAGGCTTCACCATCTTCAAACGGTTTGCCCTTTAGATGGATACCGAAAGGTTGTTTGACTGCTGGATTATTACTTCTTCTTGCAGGCGTTATTTCAGTATTGATGCGATCGATCGTTTATTTATTTGGGGACCCAGGTCTTCGTGAGAGGGCAACCCCGGCGGTTGTTGCGGATAAAGTGGAGGCCTCATCATGAGTTGGTTTGCACATCACATTTCTTTATTACTATTTCTCGTATTAGCAATATCCTTATTTTGTGGATTTCCAGTCGCATTCGTGCTCGGTGGTGTGGCTATATTGTTCGGCGGCATTGGGATACTGCTTGATATATTCAACCCAATACAATTTTTCAATCTTATGCCGCGCGTTTGGGGAACTGCCGCATCGAATCCCATCATTGTTGCAGTCCCCATGTTTATTTTTATGGGTACGATGCTTGAGCGAAGCGGCGTTGCGAAGGACTTGCTGTCGACGCTTCAAATCGTGACGAGACGGATTCCAGGTGGCCTAGCCATGTCGGTGACTTTGATGGGAACGATCATGGCGGCTACGACAGGGATCGTAGGTGCTTCTGTTGTCATGCTGACAATGATTGCGCTGCCATCAATGATGGAGCGGGGATACGCTAAAGAATTGGCGACTGGCACGATCGCTTCTGCTGGGACACTGGGCATCTTGATCCCGCCCTCCATTATGCTCGTTATCATGGGTGATTTGTTATCGGTCTCCGTGGGTGCATTATTTGCAGCGTCGATTGTTCCAGGCATGATCCTTGCCGGGTTATATCTTTCTTATATTGGGTTTACCAGTTGGAAGAACCCCGAGAAAGCTCCACCATTACCTGATGACGTTGGACCTGAGTCTACCGTGGAGTTGATTAAACTCGTCCTTAAGAGTTTTTTTCCACCATTATTGCTGATCACTTTAGTTTTAGGCTCAATTTTCGGAGGGTTTGCAACGCCAACTGAGGCCGCAGGTGTCGGGTGTATCGGTGCTATATTCCTTGCGTGGGTCAATAAGAAGCTCAGTCTGAAGACGATGAAAGAGGTTATACGACGTGCCGGATTAACTAATGGCATGGTCTTTTTTATATTCTTCGGGGCGCAGTTATTTAGTTACGTTTTCCGTGCATTAGGCGGAGACGATCTGATCGTGGAGCTTTTGGAGACCATCGGAATAGATACGGGATGGGAAATTTTAACTTTCATGCTAGTTCTAACGTTTTTGCTGGGCTTCTTCTTCGATTGGATTGAAATTACCTTAATCGTACTTCCAGTTTTTGCGCCAATACTTCAAGGTGTGGATTTTGGACCACACATTGGCGACGGTGGACCGATTGTGTTCCTTACCTGGTTTTGTGTGATGCTATCAGTGAATTTACAAACGTCGTTTCTCACCCCGCCGTTTGGTTTTACGCTTTTCTATATGAAGGGTGTTGTCCCGCCGTCCATTAATATGGGGCATATTTATCGAGGAATTATTCCTTTTGTGCTCTTGCAGTTAACTGGATTGGGTCTGATTATTGCGTTCCCAGAGTTAGTTCTTTGGTTGCCTCGGGCTTCTGGATTCTTAATGTAGATTTGCCAGCGGAGGCTTAATCACCCCCGCACGTCGCAATGCGTTTTTGAAAGGTTGGAGTGATGGTGTTGTCTCGGTTCGTCTTGATTGTTGCTTGCATCTTCCCATGTGCCATATTCGCTCAGGGTGTTATTGTTGGCGCAGGATTGGACCCTGATGGGGGTGGTGGAATGGTACTCGAGTACCACAAGGGCGGTGAATTCTCTGAAGAAGTAAAGGATTGGCCTTGGGCGACTGCTATGAGATTTGATGCGGACAGTGATTTTTGGGTGGGCGTCGGTCTTCATCAGCAGTTGAATCTCTCGGATTCTTTTTTTGTTGAAGCTAGTTTTATGCCTGGATATTACAACCCTGAGGACACAGATTTAGGCGGAAATATTCACTTTCGATCTCTAGTCGGACTCGGTTTTCGTTCAGGTGTCCAGTCGGCTTTCTCAATAAGCGTTGACCATCTATCCAATGGTGGTTTGACGAGTAGTAACCCTGGATCCGAGTTGATTTCTTTACGTTATATTTATAACTACTAGACGACCTAAGTTCTCTAGTTTTTTATTTTTATAAAGCTTAACCACAACTAATGCTGTTGGAACTTCAGTGCGTTAACCCATAGCACCAGTCCCTAACTTGAATGGATAGTTCATGAATTTTAAACATATTGTAGTCATCGGCGCCGGAACTATGGGTACTGACCTATCGGTCAAATTCGCGGCGTCAAATCAGCGGGTGACCGTTGTCGGCCGAGTCGGCGGACGAGCGGCAACTTTTCATGAACGTGCACAAAACACTGCCCAAGATTTAGGAGTGACGCTAGAAAAGACAAATCTTTGTTTGGTGGACGATATCGACTCTGTTGATTGGTCTACAGCTGACCTGGTGATTGAGAACGTGAACGAAGATTTAGCTCTCAAGCAGGCGCTTTTTAGAACGGTAACAGCGCTGGCTAATTCGGACGCGATTATTACAAGTAATTCGTCTACATTCGGTATTTCGTCCATTGCCGCTGGACTGAGTAATCCGGGACGTTTTTTTGGATTACACTTTTTTATGCCGGCGCACTTGGTACCTTTAGTCGAGATTGTCGCCTCCGAACATTCAAATTTAGACATCGCTGAAAAAATAAAATTAGCTTTGATTCCTATCGGCTTTGAACCCGTAACGGTTCGTAAGGATGTCCCCGGTTTTTTGGCAAACCGTATTCAAGCTGCCATGATGCGCGAGGTATGGAATATCTTAGATCGAGATATCGCCACTGCTGAAGATGTTGATAAGGCCGTTATGTATGGTTTCGGATGTCGCTTTCTTGCTGCGGGGCCGATTATGCAGAAAGAAATTTCGGGACTTGATGTAACGCATTCAGCAAGTAAGAATTTATTTCCGGATCTTAACAATGATGCTGTTCCACCGGCACTGTTGACTCAAAAAATTGAGAAAGGTGAGATGGGAATGAAGACTCAGCAAGGTTTTTGGGCGTGGACTCCTGAATCGATAGAAGAGAATCGAAAAAAGTATGTAAAAAAACTCCGAGCGGCAATTGAAATTCTATCTGACGCTTAGGTTGAGTTAAGCGCTTGCAGTCCGGACGTAGTGTTTCTGTGCGATGTTAGAATATACAGTGGAAAATTTTTCTAATAGATGAACTGTAAATCGAACGTAAAAAGATGAGCGACGGTCTAGGAATAAACGAGTTACGAGTAATTTTAAAAGAATCGAAGACAATCGCTGTTGTCGGCCTGTCAGCTAATTGGTATCGCCCTAGTTATTTTGCCGCAAAATACATGCAAGAGCATGGCTATAAAATCATTCCGGTTAACCCTGCTTATGTGGGCCAAGAGGTGCTCGGAGAAAGATGTTATTCCTCTTTGGAGGACATACCGGAATCTGTGGACATGGTGGATTGTTTTAGGAAAAGTGAGGACATCGAACCAATTGCGTCACAGGCAGTTACCATTGGAGCGAAAATTATTTGGCTTCAACTCGGTGTTAAAAATGAATCAGCCTCCGAAATTGCAAGTGCGGCAGGACTGACTTATGTCGAAAATCGTTGTGTCAAAATTGAACATGGCAGACTATTTGGCGGTTTAAATTGGGTTGGGGTAAACACTAAAGTGATTTCTGCAAAGCGACCTAAGTGGTTACCTTAAACTTATAGGAAGACTGATTGATGACAGATCGAGATTATGGAGTAGGCACCCTTTGTTTACACGCAGGCCAGATTCCAGATGCGGTTACGGGAGCAAGAGCTGCCCCGATATATCAAACAACCTCATACGTGTTCGATTCTGCTGAGCATGCGGCCAGTTTATTTAATCTACAAACGTTTGGAAATGTTTATTCTAGGTTGTCTAACCCTACTGTTGCAGTTCTTGAAGAGAGAGTCGCTGCACTAGAAGGTGGAAGGGCGGCCCTGGCAGTGAGTTCGGGTCAAGCAGCACAAATGTGTGCGGTACTCACCCTACTTCGTGAGGGAGATGAACTCTTGTCATCGAGTTCACTATACGGTGGAACATTTTCGCAGTTCGATGTTACGTTCAGACGTTTTGGTATTCACACAACCTTTGTGGATCCAAGTGATCCTCAGAACTTTAAAGCGGCGATCACTCCAAAAACAAAGGCCATTTATGCTGAAACAATGGGTAATCCTCAAATTAATGTTCTTGATATCAGCGCCATAGCGGAAATCGCGCACGAGGCAGGAATCCCCTTAGTGATTGACAATACATTCGCATCACCTTATTTATGCCAGCCTATTAAGCACGGGGCGGACATCGTAGTCCAATCGGCGACGAAGTTTATAGGTGGTCACGGAACAACGATGGGTGGAGTGATTGTTGAGTCAGGAAAATTTCCCTGGGATAATGGTAATTTCCCGAGCATGACGGAGCCATCTGAAGGCTATCATGGTGTTCGTTTTTATGAGACGTTCGGAGATTTTGGATTTACGATGAAGGCGAGAATGGAAACCTTAAGAACCCTCGGACCCTCATTAGCGCCAATGAGTGCATGGCTGTTGTTGCAGGGATTAGAGACGCTTCACGTGCGCATGGATCGACATGTTTCTAATGCACTGAAAGTAGCCACATTACTTGAGTCGCATGATCGTGTGTCTTGGGTTAACTTCCCTGGTTTGGTTTCAAGTCCGGACTATGCTCTAGCTGAGAAATATATGCCTAAAGGTTGTGGTTCTATTATGACCTTTGGTATAAAAGGTGGTGTCAAAGCGGGGGAACAGTTCATCGAGGCTCTTGAATTTCATTCTCATTTAGCGAATGTTGGCGATGCTAAATCGCTTGTCATACATCCAGCATCGACTACGCATAGGCAATTGTCTGAAGAGGATCAGCTCAAGGCTGGGATTACCCCAGATATGATTCGTCTCTCAGTTGGGATTGAAGATATAGATGACATTCTCTGGGATCTTGAGCAGGCGTTAGTTAAGTCGTCATCTCTCATATAGTCGAGAGCGAAGCTAGTGCACATCGTCGTTTACAGCGAGCTGTGAATTATATTAAGGGCTCCTGATGCCGCTATTTGTCGCCTCTCTGTTGGTTACTTTGGCGGTACAAATTCAGGCGTCTTTAATCGTTTTTACGCCACCAATCTTAGCCCCTGATGCACAGCAAGATATTGGTGTAAGTGCTGCTGCTGTTGGCCTTGTGACAGCGTTAATTTATCTTGCATCCGTCCCGTCAGCATTGATTTCAGGCTTGTTAGTTAGTCGTATTGGTGCAATTCGTGTTAGCCAGCTGTGTGTCTTATTTGCATCGACCGGTATTATTTTAATATCTACGGGTGACCCGCTAATAATCGTGATTGGTGCGCTCGTGGTTGGTATAGGCTACGGAGCAGTCACTCCGTCTTCATCAACGGTGCTTGCTGACCAAGCACCAGAAAACGTGCGCTCATTAATTTTTTCAATTAAGCAGTCAGGCGTGCCAATCGGTGGCGCGATTGCTGGAACACTTGTCCCTTTTTTGATTTATCGATTCGGTTGGAGAGAGGCGGCGATTATCACTGGTTTAATTGGATTTTTCGTTATTGTGCTGGCCCAATTAATCCAAAAAAAAATAGACCGACCAACTTTGGGATCTCCAGAGTTGGCGCAGTCGTTGAGTTTAATTAAACCAATTAAGTTTGTCTTCGCTGACAGAAAGTTGCGAGAGTTAGCTGTATCGTCTTTTGCTTTCTCTGGGATGCAAATGAGCTTAGGGTCGTATCTAGTTGTAATGCTTACGGAGCAGGCTCAGCTCACGGTTGCTGTTGCCGGCTATGCTCTTTCTGTTGCAATGATCGCTGGTGTGATTGGACGTTTATTTTGGGGCGGCCTGGCTGATTATGGTATCTCTCCTCGAAGAGTGTTAGGTTTTCTTGGATTTTTAATGGGTTTGTCAGCGAGTGCCATTTGTTTTGTGAATTCAGAGTTCTCAATCACTCTAGTTTATGTCCTTGCTTTTTTCTTTGGGGCTTCTGCTGTTGGATGGAACGGAGTCTATATCGCGGAGGTAGCCCGAATTGCGCCGACAGGCCAAACCGGCATGGCTACCGGAGGGTCTCTTGCGATGACTTACTCTGGTGTTGTGTTGTTACCGACATCTTTTTGGTTAATCTATTTGATAACGAATAGCTACATTTGGGGATTTTTGGCGTTAGGTTTATTGACGTTTTGGCGTGGCCTATTATTTTTTAAGAGGCCCTAAATACGACACACAACACATACCCAGTGTCATGAGACGAATGATTCGATGATTGCTGCGAATTTCTCTGGTTGCACGTGATGCATCATATGAGTGGAATCGGTAATGGTATCTTCACTTAGATTTTGATATTTTGATCGATACTCTTCAATGGTGTTGTACTCGTTTTTCATAAACTTATTAAGCCAATCACTGTCGCTGTGCAGCCAAAGCGTAGGGCACGAAATACGCTGCCAGAAATAAGAGGCCTCATCCGATCTGTATAGTATTGGATTGACTCTTTTGTGTTTAGGATCCGCTCTCAGCGTGAATTCACCACTAGCGCCCTCCGTAGACCAATGTTGCGCCAAAAATAGAGCCCGCTCTTCTGTTAATGCAGGCGTATTGTCAATAAGCCTCTTCGCCACGGCTGCCAATGATTTGTAGGGCTTTAAAGTTGTCTGACTATTTTTTTGGCTTAGCCATTTCCTCAGATGATCGGGAGCTTCACTTGCATCCCTTGGTGGCATCCCAAACCCCTCCGCTAACACAAGCCTTTTGATTCTCTCCGGGTAAACGCCTGTGTAGAGCCCAGCAACGTTTCCCCCCATGCTGTGCCCCACCAAATTAATATCCGTATCTGGGGAGAGCTTATTTATGATCCCTGCTAGATCTGCAACATACTCTGGGAACCAATAACCATGAGAGGCCCAACTGGACAGGCCGAACCCTCTCCAATCTGGTGCAATGACGAACCAATCTTTGCTAAGCGCATCAACGGTGAATTGAAAGGAAGCAGACATATCCATCCATCCGTGCATTAGGTATAAATGCTCCGAACTAGAGTCACCCCACGTTCTTATGTGATATCGAATATCGTTTATTTCTAAAAATTGACTTTTTGATACTTTTTCCACAGTTTTGTCTCAATTGTTAATTATTATTTTTAATGATGAACCCAATCATTGCAGCTTTAGCTGCTTTACATCGTACAATAATGCTATGACCATTTCTCAATTTGTGCATTTAAGAACACACAGCGAATATTCAATTTCGCAAGGTATGGTTCGTATTCCTGAGCTGTGTGACTCCGCCGCTAAAGATGGTATGCCTTCGGTAGCGCTTACTGATTTGGACAACTTATTTGGAATTGTTAAGTTTTATAGCGCGGCTCGTAAGCGCGGACTTAAGCCAATAATTGGCTGCGATGTTTCGATGCTTACGCCAACCAGCAAAACTCCGTTTCGCTTATTGATGTTAGTCCAAAGTACAGAGGGATACTTAAAGCTTAGTCGGTGGCTAACACGCGCTTACGTTAGTGATGAGCGTGTGAGGCAGGCAATTATCCATAGCGACTGGATTGAAGAGGAGGGTTCGGAAGGGCTAATAGCTCTTTCTGGCTTTAAGGAGGGGGATATCGAACGCTCTTTGATTGATGGTGATTTACCAGGCGCGAAACACAAGCTTAAGTATTGGCAATCTTTGTTTCCGCAGCGCTTTTATCTCGAGATACAAAGGTCGGATAAGTCGCTTAGGAACTCTTTGGAGGCCGATGTGTTGAGACTAGCAGAGCAAGAGGAAGTGCCAGTCGTCGCTACGCATCCCGTTGAGTTTTTGAAGTCAACCGAGTTTATGGCACATGAAGCACGTTTCTGCATCGCAGAAGGATATTTACTAGCTGATCAAAATAGACCGAAACCTTTTCATGAGAGTCAGTATTTTCAATCGCAAGCCCAGATGTTTGAGCTCTTCTCAGATTTGCCGGGGGCTTTAAAAAACTCTTCGGAGATTGCAAAGCGTTGCTCCTTAGAATTTGACCTTGGTAATCCACAGTTACCGAATTTTCCTACTCCATCAGGAATGTCTTTGGAACATTTTTTAGAGCAGCAATCGTCGGAAGGATTGGACAGCAGGTTCAAGCAGCTTGATCGCGCTGAGGACGAAGACGTCGCCACCAAGCAGTTGTATCGCGATAGGTTGAAATTTGAGATCGATACAATCGTAGATATGGGGTTTGCAGGATATTTTTTAATCGTAGCCGACTTTATCAATTGGGCGAAAAATAATGATGTCCCAGTGGGGCCTGGACGGGGTTCTGGTGCAGGGTCCTTAGTGGCATTTTCCCTGGGTATTACTGATTTAGATCCGATTGAATATAACCTACTTTTTGAACGTTTCCTTAATCCGGAGAGAGTTTCAATGCCGGATTTTGATATCGATTTTTGCCAAGACGGGAGAGATCGTGTTATCGACTACGTACGAGAAAAATATGGCTCGGAATCTGTCTCACAAATCGTGACATTTGGGACGATGGCAGCTAAAGCGGTTGTTCGGGACGTGGCTCGCGTTATGGAGTGGAGTTATGGTCGGGCTGATGAGCTCGCAAAGTTGATTCCGTTCCAACCAGGGAAGCTCATAACTTTAGACTTAGCAAGAGAAATGGAACCTCGCTTAAAGGCAATAGAGGACTCTGATGAGGAGACTCGTGAGCTTTTGGCGCTGGCGAGACAGTTGGAAGGCGTCACCCGGAATGTAGGTATGCATGCTGGCGGTGTGTTGATCGCACCATCTGCCTTGAGTGACTTCTGTCCTTTATATGCCGCTGAAGGTTCTCATAGTGTGATTTCTCAACTCGACAAAGATGATGTGGAGCATATAGGTCTCGTTAAATTCGATTTTCTTGGTTTAACGACTCTTACGGTGATCGACTGGACATTAAAATTCATCAAAAGGTTGAAGCCCGATGTGGTTATCGATTTAGCTAAGTTGCCAATAGATGATTTGCCAACTTATCGAGTTTTCTCAAGTGGCAATACCGCAGCTGTATTCCAGTTTGAATCGAGAGGCATGAGGGATTTAATAGAGCGCGCGCAGCCTGATCGCTTTGAGGACATCGTGGCGCTAGTGGCTTTGTTTCGACCTGGACCAATGGATTTGATACCAGATTTTGTCGAGAGAAAACATGGTCGTCAGCAGGTAAATTTTCCTGATGATCGAGTTAAAACTATTCTTGACGAGACCTACGGCATCATGGTTTACCAAGAGCAGGTTATGCAGATGGCCCAAATTATTGGAGGTTATTCTCTTGGTGGTGCAGATTTGTTACGCCGAGCGATGGGTAAAAAGAAACCAGAGGAGATGGCTCAGCATCGCCAAATATTCCTTGAAGGATCGATAAAAAATGGGCTTACAGAAACAAAATCGAATGAAATTTTTGATTTGATGGAAAAGTTTGCAGGATATGGTTTTAACAAGTCGCATGCAGCAGCGTATGCATTAATAGCTTATCAAACGGCTTGGTTTAAATGTCATCACATTGCTCCATTTATGGCAGCTAACATGTCCGCATCTATGGACGATACCGACCGCATTCTGCACTTATATAACGACTGTATTAAAAATAAGTTGGAATTGTTGCCGCCTGATATCCATGTATCTGAGTATCGATTTGTTCCAGTTTCTGATGTTCATATTCGATATGGACTGGGAGGGATTAGAGGCGCAGGGGAGGCGGCTATCGATCATATTATTGATGTGAGATTAGATGGTGAGTTTTCTAGCTTTTTTGATTTCTGTTCTCGCGTTGATAGGCGTATTGTCAATAAGCGTAGCATTGAGTCCTTGGTAAAATCCGGCGCATTTGACACGATAGAACCTAACCGGGCAACATTGTTAGCTTCCGTTACGTCTGCCATGATGGCAGCAGAACAAAAGCATCGAGATCTTTCCCAGCAAAGCTTATTTGACGATAGTGTCATTTCCGTATCTGACGTCGCGATGACTGATGCGCGCGTATGGACCGATTATGAAAAACTCCAAAATGAGAAAGTAGCCCTGGGTTTTTATTACAGTGGACACCCGTTTAAGAGTTTTGAAGAAGAATTGTCTTTGGTTGCTTCGACGCGACTAAACGCACTCTCGATTCCGGCTCCTGAGCAGGGTATTCGACAGACGCTTATGGCCGGAATTGTCGATGCTGTGCGTATTCAGAAAACAAATAGCGGGAGAATGATGGTCGTAACGCTATCTGATGGGTATGGTTCGGAAGAGGTCGTGCTGTATGACGAGTTTATTGATCGTTTTAGAGACCTTGTTAAAGAGGATCAAATTGTTGTAATCGAAGCAAAAATTCGATCTTATCGGAGAGGTTCAGACACTAGTGAGACGACACTTGTGACTAGAATATCTGGGGAGAATGTCTTTAGTTTGGCTGCTGTTAGGGAGCGTTTTGGAAAAGTTCTTAAGCTACGCATGGGAAGGACCGCTGACGCAACACAATTAAAGAAAATACTCGGGAAATACCGAGATGGGACTATTCCGGTAACAGTCATGTACGAAGGGGCGAGCGGAACCGCTGAGATTGATCTAGGCAAAGATTGGCGTATACGACCAGACGATTCCCTTTTCAGTGATCTCGGTGAGTGGCTAAGTCCCGAGGACGTCAGCCTCAGTTATTAAATCTTAAACTTTACTTAACTCGCATGCCCGGTATGGCTCCTGAATCCGGGGAGATCAGGAAGATTCCAGAGTCTTCTCCGCTAGCAGCGAGCACCATACCTTGCGACTCGCCAAAACGCATTTTTCTTGCCTTAAGGTTAGCCACGACAACTACGAGCTTATTCTTGAGATCTTCCACAGCATAAGCCGACTTTATCCCTGCAAATATTTGCCTTTTCTCATTGCCGAGGTCAACAGTTAAGCGCACTAACTTATCCGCCCCATCGACGTGCGCTGCAGCTAGAACTCGGCCAACACGAAGGTCGATATTATTGAGTGCGTCGATCGTTATTTCATCGCTACTAGAATTTACAACCTTTTCGGAATTCATTTTATTTTTTTGTGTATTCGCTGTTTCAGATTTAGTTTCAGGAGATGTGCTGTTATTTAAAGTGACTAACTTGTCAATCAGTTTTGGATCTACGCGTCCCATTAGATGTGTATAGGGTTGAATTTTATGTCCGGTTGGCAAGCATTTTTTACTATCTAACCATTGTAAATTCTTCGTATTTAAAAATAACTCTATAGCTGCGGCGGTGTTCGGAAGCACGGGCTTGAGGTACACAGTTAAGATTTTGAATAGATTAATCGCTATCGAACATACCTCGTGTAATTTTTCGACGTCCGAACTTGATTTAGCTAACACCCAGGGTTTTTCGGTATCGATGTAACTGTTAGCACGGTCAGCTAATGCCATAATCTCACGCATGCATTTGCTGTACTCTCGTGTTTTGAAAGCTGTAGCGACATGCTCTGAGCGGTTAAAGAAATGTTTTATGATTTCATGATCATCAATCGATTTTTCGCTGAGCTGACCATTAAATTTTTTCGACAGAAAATTCGATGCTCGGCTCGCGATATTGATGAATTTGCCGACAAGATCACTGTTTACTCGAGCCATGAAGTCAGCAAGGTTTAGATCGATATCTTCCATCGAAGAATTTAGTTTAGCGGCGTAATAGTATCTAAGCCATTCTGGTTCTAGCCCGCTGTCTAAAAAACTCCTCGCCGTGATGAATGTCCCTCGTGATTTGGACATTTTCTGTCCGTTGATCGTCAAAAATCCGTGGGCAAATATTTTGGAGGGAGTTCTAAACCCAGAAAATTTAAGCATTGCAGGCCAGAATAGAGCGTGAAAATATAAAATATCCTTACCAATGAAATGAACGAGCTCAGTTTTTTCATCTGATTCAAGAAAATCATGTTTCAGATCCACGCTGTTCAGTGAGTCCTGATTTGTGAGGTAGTTTAGAAAGCTCCCAAAATATCCCACTGGTGCGTCTAGCCAGACATAAAAGAATTTTGTTTTTTTAGTTCCGGGTATCGGGAATCCAAAGTATGGTGCGTCTCTTGATATGTCCCAATCGGATAATTTACTCTCGCCCTCGTCTCCCAGCCACTCTTTCATCTTGTTAGCCGCTTCGGCCTGAAGTCGGTCTGTATTCTGGGTGAATTCTCTTAAAAAAGTTTCGCACCGCTCGTCTGAGAGTTTAAAAAACAAATGCGTTGACGTTTTTCGGTCTGGCTTTGCGCCAGTAACAGTTGAATAAGGATCAATTAGTTCGGTGGGAGAGTATGTTGCCCCGCATGCCTCGCAAGAGTCTCCATATTGGTCGGGTGTTTTGCACTTTGGACATGTTCCTTTAACATAGCGGTCTGGGAGAAACATCTCTTTAACTGGATCAAAAAATTGCTCAACATCTTTTTCAGCAATTAGGTCTTTCTCTCGCAATGCGTTATATATTTGTTCACAGAGGGTTTGATTTTCTGGTGTGTTGGTAGAGTAGTAATTGTCAAACTCGACGTTGAATTCTGTAAAATCCGCAGAATGTTCTTGATGAACCTTCGTTATTAATTCTTCAGGAGAGATGTTTTCTTGTTCTGCCTTTAGCATTACTGGAGTCCCGTGCGTATCGTCAGCGCAAACATAGTGCACTTCGTGCCCGAACATTTTGTGAGCCCTTACCCAAATATCGGTTTGAATGTATTCAACCAGGTGCCCGAGGTGGATACTACCGTTAGCGTAGGGCAGTGCTGATGTCACAAGTATTCTTTTGGTCATTTTGAGTATTAGTTTCGGTTCTTAATTTGACGTAGATGAGATTTTATCAAACCAATTGCTCGAAGGCCTGCAACAGGACTTCTGTTTTGGTTAGAATGGGTACCTTATCAAGTGAGTGTAAATCATAATGACAACTAACGAATTAATTAAAGAAGAAATTTTGAAAGCCAACAACCCGGCTACCGATGAGGTCTTCGGGGCCTGTGGGGAAAGAGTTGTAGTTGAATCTAACGAAACAACAATAAATATAACGCTTATTGTTGGTTATCCAATGAGAAGCTTGGAGTCAGAGGTATCCCAGTTTTTGATTCAGGAGATTCACAAAATCAGCGATGGCCGAGGGGTCGAAGTTGCTATTAAACTTCAAGTAGTCGCACATGCGGCTCAGTCTGGACTCAAGTTATTACCAAACATACGAAATGTCATTGCAATTGCATCTGGAAAAGGTGGCGTTGGTAAGTCGACGACAACCACGAACCTTGCGTTAGCCCTGGCTTCAGAGGGGGCCAGTGTTGGCGTTTTGGACGCTGATATTTACGGTCCATCGCAGCAGGTAATGCTGGGGCTCAAGGGTAAGCCTGAGTCGGCGGACGGTAAAACAATTTCTCCCATGAAATCGCACGGTGTGCAGGCGATGTCAATAGGTGCGCTTGTCGACGTGGATCAGCCTATGGTTTGGCGTGGGCCAATGGTTTCTCAGGCGCTCGAGCAACTTCTAAGAGATACCATGTGGAGTGATTTGGATTATTTGTTGATCGATCTACCGCCAGGTACCGGAGATATTCAATTAACTTTGTCTCAAAAAGTGCCGCTCACGGGTGTGGTTATCGTTACGACGCCACAGGATATTGCTCTGATTGATGCGAAGAAGGCGTTAAAGATGTTTGAAAAAGTGCATGTGCCAATACTCGGTGTTATAGAAAATATGAGTGTCCATATTTGTTCAAATTGTGGACACGCAGAGCATATTTTTGGCCAAGGTGGCGGAGAGGAAATGTCTAGAGATTATGATATCAATGTCCTCGGGGCCTTACCGCTAGATATTAAAATTAGAGAGGCCCTGGACGCCGGTACACCAACCCTTATTTCTGATCCGGACGGGCCTACGAGTGAAGTTTATAAAACGATTGCACGATCGGTTGGGCTACAGCTTGCTAAAAGGAAGAGGGACTACAGCCAAACGTTTCCCAAGATAAAAGTCGAAAACAATTAATGTTTGGAGTGGTTTTTTTGGATGAACCTCCAACGATCTTACTGTATGGGATAAAGAAATGAGTGTTAAGTCTGATAGGTGGATCCGAAAAATGGCCATCGAAAATGGAATGATTGAGCCCTTCGAGCCGGAACAAATTAAATCGATTAATGGGGAACGAGTTGTTTCTTTTGGAACATCGAGTTACGGATACGACATTCGTTGCTCGAGTGAATTTAAGATTTTTACAAATATCAATTCAACAATCGTCGACCCTAAAAATTTTGATCCAGACTCATTTGTCGATTACCAAGGCGATGTGTGTATCATTCCGCCCAATTCATTTGCCTTAGCCAGGACTGTAGAATATTTTCGTATACCTCGTGACGTTTTAACAGTTTGTTTAGGTAAGTCGACTTACGCGCGGTGTGGAATCATTGTCAATGTGACCCCATTCGAACCCGAGTGGCAGGGGTTTGTCACACTTGAGTTCTCGAACACGACCCCTCTGCCAGCGAAAATTTACGCGAATGAGGGGGTGGCGCAAGTAGTATTCTTTCAAGCTGATGCCGAGGATATTTGTGAAACATCTTACAAAGATCGTAATGGTAAGTACCAAGGTCAGTCGGGAGTGACTCTCCCAAAAATATAACCATCTGTTTTTATGAATATTTTTTACATAAAACTACGATTATTTACTAAGGTATATTTGTCTTGATTCTTTATCGAGAGCCCCTATAATTGCGGATCTCAATTTATGCGGTGGTAATAAGGTTACTTAGCCAAGATTTGCCAGCAGATTGAGATGGGCGTCGAATTAACGAAAAGACGTTACATTATTTAAAGATTGTATGTTTTTGGGGAACTAGATGACTATGCAAGCGGCATTAGATCAGCACGTTGAATTAGAAGGCCTGTTCGATTCACATCGAGAGGTCAGTCTTGATACTGCGCGTGTTAGTGAATTTTTAGCCGATGGATATAAAAATCCATTCCTGCTGCTAGATCTTGATATTGTTCGCCAAAAATATCAACGATTTAAGGCGGCAATGCCTGGTGTTGCTCCCCACTACGCTGTGAAGGCCAATCCAGATTTGCGCGTGCTTCGTGCCTTGAATCATGAAGGGTGTCACTTTGAAATCGCCTCTATTCAAGAGCTGGATCTTCTGCTGAGTATTGGTGTAGACGTCTCAAACGTGCATTACAGTAACCCTGTGAAACCGAGCTCATTTATAATTTACGCCGCCTCTAAGGGGGTCAAGTGGTATGCCTTGGATAGTAAGGAGGAGCTCGTCAAGATTAATAGACTTGTTCCAGATGCAAAATTATACTTACGTTTCGATACCCCAAATATTGGCAGCGATTGGCCTTTATCTGGAAAATTTGGAGTTAAGGCCAGAGATGCCGACGAAATTTTTGACACGGCAGTGCAGTTGGGCGCTGACTTATGCGGCCTCACCTTTCATGTTGGTTCGCAATGTAGAAACGTCGATAATTGGAAATTGGCGATCGAAACTGCTAAACGACTTTTCTCGAATATGGAAAGTCGAGGGCTGAAGACTGAATTACTGAATATAGGTGGTGGCTATCCAGTGAGACTCACAAGGCCAATTCCATCAATTGAATATATTGGTGGTGTTGTTGGAAAGGCTCTTGAGGGTTTCGGTGAACACATTCAAGTGTCGGCCGAACCGGGGCGTTATATGGTGAGCGATTCAGCTTACTTTGTATGCCAAGTCATTGGCACAACGACCAAAGGCGAGGAGCGGTGGATGTATTTAGACGCCGGCGTTTTTGGTGGACTTATGGAGTGCACGCAAGGTATCCAATACCAGATCGATGTAAAAAATAAATCGGGTAATAACGTCTCTTGGTTCGTCGCAGGACCCAGCTGTGATTCTGTTGATGTTCTAGGTCGGGAGCAGATGCTACCAATATCAACGAAGGAGGGAGACCTCTTGTACTTCCCTAACGCGGGAGCTTACACCACCGTATATGCCAATGAGTTTAACGGTTTCCCTATTCCTGAGATTGTGGTTATCAACGAATAAGCCCGGGTTAGCTGGATCCTCTTCTATGGTAAGCAACATAGGAGAACTGTAATCCAGATTTCTCATCTACCTGCTCTATACCAACGGATTTTCGCCAACTCTCTTCACTAAGTACGGGAAAGAAGGTATCTCCGGCAACGTTTTTATGGATCAACGTCATTTCTATGCTGTCAGCTTTTGGTAGGGCCAGGTTATAAATTTCAGCGCCACCGATTATAAATTGGTCGAGTCCAGTTGGAGCGACTCTAAGAGCTTCCTCTAGACTAGTGACAGTTTGGGCCCCTTCAAGGCATAGCTCTGGCGTTCGGGTGATGACGATGTTATGTCGATTAGGTAGGGGTCTGCCGATGGAGTCCCAAGTTTTCCTGCCCATGATCACTGTGTTACCCGTGGTTAACTTTCGGAATCGCTTTAGGTCATCCGATAAATGCCAAGGTAATGCCCCATTGACTCCGATGGTGCCATTTTTTGATTGTGCAACGATGATTATGATACTCATTTGGTCCCTTTTATATCGCAATAGGCGCCTTGATTAGTGGATACGGATCATAGTTTTCAAGTTCGAAATCAGCATAGGTAAATTCCAGAATGTTATTTACCTTATTGTTTAGGTGCATTTTGGGAAGTTTGCGCGGCGAGCGAGCCAGTTGTTCATCTGCTTGATTAAGATGGTTTAGGTACAGGTGGCAATCTCCGAATGTATGGACAAAGTCGCCTACTTTTAGCCCGCACACCTGAGCAATCATCATGGTTAGTATTGCATATGACGCAATATTAAACGGTACGCCAAGAAAAAAATCCGCACTGCGCTGGTAGAGTTGACATGATAATTTCCCGTCCGCGACATAAAATTGAAAAAAAGCGTGACAAGGCGCTAAAGCCATTTTTTCGATTTCTCCGACGTTCCAAGCTGATACGATGAGACGACGAGAATTCGGATTGTTCTTGATTTCTTGAATGACGTCGGTGATTTGATCAATTTTATCGCCGCTTGGGGTTGGCCATGATCTCCACTGACGGCCGTAAACTGGCCCTAAATCTCCGTCCTTATCTGCCCATTCATCCCAAATGGATACGTTATTTTCTTTTAAATATTTGATGTTTGTATCACCAGTCAAAAACCACAGCAATTCGTGGATAATTGATTTCAAGTGAACTTTCTTTGTTGTGAGAAGCGGGAAGCCTTCGTCGAGATTAAAGCGCAACTGAGCTCCAAAAATGCTTAAAGTTCCAGTTCCGGTTCTATCGTCTTTACGGATACCGTTATCACGAATGTGTGCCATAAGATCAAGATAAGAGCGCATCGCTAATCCTCTTTGTTAATGTGATAATTACTGGAATTTCTTCTACTCAAGTTTATCAACTAATGCCATTGCTAGCACCCATTTTTGTGATCCTTTAAGGGTTGTCGGTGTGTTAAGATTAAGCTAACTTAATAACCGATGCGGACTACAATCCACGTCGTTTCAACCGCGCTGAGCTAAAAATGTCTGGTAACACGTTTGGAAAAATGTTTTGCGTCACGTCCTTTGGGGAAAGTCATGGCCCGGGCATTGGGTGCGTTGTGGACGGATGCCCGCCCGGATTGGAAATATGCGAAGAGGATATTCAAAAAGAGCTCGATCGAAGAAGGCCAGGCACCTCGAGGCATGTAACGCAGAGAAGAGAGCCTGATCATGTTGAAATTTTGTCAGGGGTTTTTGAAGGCCGTACGACGGGGGTGCCAATCGCGCTTTTAATCCGCAATGTTGACCAGAGATCGAAGGATTATGGAAATATAGCTGACCAATTTCGGCCTGGGCATGCAGATTACACTTATTGGCAAAAATATGGCGAACGCGATTATAGGGGAGGCGGTCGATCCTCAGCCCGTGAAACTGCGGCTAGAGTTGCTGCTGGTGCCATTGCAAAGAAATGGCTTAATGAGCGTTACGGTATCCGAATCCGAGGTTATATGTCTCAAATCGGTGCTGTAATAATAAACTTTAAGACCTGGGATAGCGTAGATCAGAACCCTTTTTTTTCTCCTGATCCGGAAATAGTTCCCGATTTGGAGAAACACATGGATAAGCTGAGAAAGTCTGGTGACTCTTGCGGAGCTAAGATAACGATAGAAGCCGTAGGTGTGCCGGTTGGCTGGGGTGAACCCGTATTTGACAAATTAGACGCTGACCTGGCTAGCGCTTTGATGGGCATAAATGCAGTTAAAGGTGTGGAGATAGGAGATGGGTTTGAGTCGGTTTCGCAATTGGGAACGACACACAGCGATGAATTGAACCCCAAAGGATTTTTAAGTAACCATGCCGGTGGGGTGCTTGGAGGAATATCAACAGGACAAGACTTGGTAGCTCGAATTGCAATTAAACCAACTTCGAGCATTAGATTGGACCGCCAATCGATTTCTAAGGATGGCTCGCCGGTTACAGTGAATACCTACGGTAGGCATGATCCCTGTGTGGGAATAAGGGCAACTCCCATTGCCGAGGCAATGATGGCGCTTGTTTTAATTGACCATGCATTGAGGCACAGGGGACAAAACGCAGATGTTGAAACTGTCACACCAAAGCTCTCCCAGTAAAGCTGAAAATTTGGCGAAGTTATTATCCTGTTCTGTTTAGTCGTACTGCGCTCTCTCAGGTTCACGGTATGAAAATGCTTATGAGACGTGGTTGTATATGACATCTTTATTTGGTCGACTATCGAGCTTTTATTTTTGGTATTTTGCGTTTGTGGGCGCGTTCGCTCCGTTTTTTTCGTTGTATCTTCAGCGCAGAGATTTCTCACCTATCGAAATAGCCGTGTTGCTTGGAATAAGTCCAACACTTAGAATCCTTGTTCCTTTTTTTTGGGCGTGGTTAGCGGACCACTGGGGACAAAAACATAAGCTCCTCTGCATTCTCGCCCTAATCAGCCCCGCTATCTTTGCATTTATGATCGCTAAGGGATCGTTTTTTTCCGTTGCTGGGGTATTGATTGTTTGGGGGCTACTTTGGTCGGGGATCCTGCCGATCGCGGAAGCTCTATGTGTCGAGGCATTGGGTGAGGAGATGTCAGTTTATGGACGCGTTCGCGTTTGGGGCTCAATTGGATTCATTCTAGTTGTTGTCGGCGGAGGATATCTTTTCGAGTGGATAGACGTCTTATATCTGGACTGGATAATTTGTGGCCTTTTGATATGTGTCTTGTGCGCGATCTTAATGTTACCCCGGGATGCGAGCGAGGCGTTCCATTCCAAGGAATCTGACAAGCCGGTGCGCTTATATACCGATGAGCGCGTTATCGCACTATTACTTTGTTTTTTTGTCATGCAGTTCGCACATGGCGCCTACAATGCATTTTTCTCTATTTTTGTTGTCGAGCAAGGCCATGCCAATTCCATAGTTGGTTGGTTATGGGCAATTGCAGTTATTGCAGAAATTTTTATTTTTCTTTGGATGCCTCGTTTGTTCAAGAGGTTCAGCATTAACGACTTCTTTCTATTTTGTTTTGTTATTGCGGCGATTCGGTTTTTTCTGGTCTTCATTGCTTACGACAGCCTATTGATCTTAGTTTTGGCGCAAATAATGCATGCAATAACTTTCGGGATGTTTCATGTTGCTGGAATCGCAGCGACTAATCGGTTATTCGCTGGTGAGCACCGGTCGAGAGGCCAAGCGTTATATTCTAGTGTTGGCTTTGGAGCGGGTGGGGCGTCCGGCACGTTTGCGTCAGGATTTGTCTGGGAAACCTGGGGGGGCGCTGCAACATTCGGGATGTCAGCGGTGACAGCCTTGCTAGGTGTTGGTTTAATGTTCTGGGTTCGTCATCGATTCGATTATTAGAGCTAGAAAACTGTGTGATCAGTCCTTATCCGTGTGTCATAATCTTATCCTTATTTTTGTTTTTGCTTAGGCTATAGGTGCAATCGTATGTTAAAAACCCTTTATGACAAACTTTGGGATAGTCACGTCGTCAGAACTGAGGAGGACGGCACTGGCTTGATTTATATTGACCGGCACCTAGTTCATGAGGTGACTAGTCCGCAGGCTTATGAGGGTTTGAAGCTCGCGAATAGGCTGCCTTGGCGTGTCGACTCCATTGTCGCCACTGCAGATCACAATACGCCGACAACCGACTGGGATAAAGGTATTGAGGATCCTATTTCGAAGTTGCAGGTGGACACACTTGATCAGAATATCAAAGAGTATGGCTCTAAAGCTTATTTTCCATTTCTAGATCCCAGGCAAGGGATCGTGCATGTTATCGGACCGGAGCAAGGAGCAACGTTACCGGGAATGACTGTTGTTTGTGGAGACTCACATACGAGTACACACGGAGCTTTGGCCTGCTTGGCGCATGGCATTGGGACCTCTGAAGTCGAACATGTTCTTGCAACGCAGTGCCTGGTGCAAAAGAAAATGAAAAATATGTTGGTGAGAGTGGAAGGGGAGTTGCACCCTTGGGTTAGTGCGAAGGATATTGCTTTAGCGCTGATCGGCAAGATTGGCACTGCGGGTGGAACGGGATACGCGATTGAGTTTGCCGGTTCTGCTATAGAAGCTCTCTCGGTTGAAGGGCGGATGACACTTTGTAATATGGCGATTGAAGCCGGTGCAAGAGCGGGGATGATTGCGGTTGACCAAACCACCATTGACTATCTTCGGGGAAGGCCGTTTGCGCCGGACGGAGACTTGTGGGATGAAGCCGTCACTTATTGGAGAACGTTAACGTCAGACTCTGGTGCTATATTCGACTCGGTAGTGACTTTAGATGGGGTTGACCTTAATCCTCAGGTTACGTGGGGGACGTCTCCTGAGATGGTACTAGATATTGATGGACGTATCCCAGACCCTGACGAAGAAAAAGATGCTTCAAAGAAAGAGAGTATTGAGCAAGCTCTCGAATATATGGGTTTAAAGCCCAACACACGCTTAAAGGACATTAAAATTGATAAGGTTTTCATTGGATCTTGTACAAACTCACGAATTGAGGATATGAGGATTGCTGCGAACGTAGTTAAAGGAAGACGGGTCGCGTCAAATGTGCAATTGGCAATGGTCGTTCCAGGTTCTGGTCTTGTGAAGGCGCAAGCGGAAAAAGAGGGGTTGGATAAGATTTTTATGGCTGCTGGTTTTGAGTGGAGGCAGCCGGGATGTTCGATGTGTCTAGCGATGAATAATGATCGGCTCGAAGCCGGTGAGAGGTGTGCTTCAACTTCTAATCGTAATTTTGAGGGACGACAAGGGGCAGGTGGCCGAACACATTTATTGAGTCCGGCGATGGCGGCCAGTGCGGCAATAAGTGGCACATTCTCTGATGTGCGTAACTTGGTTGCAAACTAGAATCCGAATTTAACTAATCCAAATAGGCTAACTCATGGAAATGTTTTCATTAAAAAAAGGACTTGTGGCACCTCTTGATCGAGCTAATGTAGATACCGATGCGATTATTCCGAAGCAGTTTTTAAAATCAATCAAACGATCCGGTTTCGGTGTTAACTTATTTGATGCTTGGAGGTTTCTGGATGTCGGGGAACCTGGGGTTCCTATCGAAAGTAGAAAAATTAATCCGAACTTCATCTTGAATGAAGCTCGTTATCGGGGAGCTCAAATTTTGCTCTCAAGAAAAAACTTTGGGTGTGGGTCATCAAGGGAGCACGCGCCATGGGCTTTAGCAGATTATGGTTTTAGCGCGGTTATAGCGCCCAGCTTCGGAGAAATATTTTTTAACAACTCTTTAAAAAATGGATTACTCCCGATTGTCCTTTCAGAGCCAGACGTTGATGTGTTATTTCGCGATGTTTTTGATGTCCCAGGTTTTGAGTTGGTTGTGGATTTGAAAGAGCAGCGTGTGGGAACAGTCGATGGAAGTAGGATGTATGACTTCGATATTGACCCATTTCGTAAGCACTGTCTCCTAAATGGTTTAGACGATATTGGCTTGACGTTACAGCACGTTGATGAGATTAAACAGTTCGAGATGCAACATCAATTAAACCAGCCATGGTTATTTAGCTAATTCAAGAGTTATGTGCGATCCCAAAACTTGGGCATTTGTTGGCGGTATTTTAAAATTTTGGCGTTAAAGATAATTTTTTTGAGGATATAAATGAAAATAGCGATACTTCCAGGGGACGGAATTGGCCCCGAGATTATTAATCAAGCTAAAAGAGTGTTGCAAACGTTGAGATCCGATGGTCTCTCTCTCGAGTGGGAATTAGGAGCGATTGGCGGTGCGGGATATGAGTCTTCGAAAGACCCTTTGCCGGAGGATACTATTAACTTGACGAAGGCGGCTGATGCGGTCTTGCTAGGCGCCGTTGGGGGGCCGAAATACGATAGTTTGCCAAGAGCCATGAGACCAGAGCAAGGTTTATTGCGAATAAGGAAAGAACTTGGACTATTTGCTAATTTGCGTCCTGCGGTTGTCTTTCCAGAGCTAGCTTCTGCATCAAGTCTGAAGTCGGAATTAGTTGAAGGTTTAGATTTAATGATTCTGAGAGAGCTGACAGGTGATATTTATTTCGGACAACCTCGTGGTAGGCGTCAAACTGAGTCAGGTGAGGATGAAGGCTTTGACACTATGAGGTATTCGGTTTCGGAAATAGAGAGAATTGCGAGAGTCGCATTCGACATCGCTCAAAAACGTAACGGCAAGTTGTGTTCGGTTGATAAAGCCAACGTTTTAGATACAAGTATCCTATGGAGGGAGGTTGTAACGAAAATATCTGAAGAGTACCCAACCGTTGAGTTAACGCATATGTACGTGGATAACGCGGCGATGCAATTGGTTCGTGAGCCGAAACAATTTGATGTGATATTAACGGGCAATATATTCGGGGATATTTTGTCAGATGAGGCTTCTATGCTCACTGGTTCCATTGGTATGCTGCCTTCAGCTTCCATGGATGTTAACCGGAAGGGTTTATTTGAGCCCATTCACGGCTCTGCACCGGATATTTCTGGTAAGAATTTAGCTAATCCGCTTGCAACCATCTTATCTGTTTCGATGATGCTTAAATATACGTTCAATGAGGTTGAGGCTTCGCAGCGTGTTGAGTCAGCGGTAAAGTCAGTTCTCTCACAAGGGTTCAGAACCCCAGATATATATCAGGCGGGGTCCAAGCGGGTAGGTACGCAAGAGATGGGTGATGCTGTTATTAAGGCCATGTAGGGTGTTGTTGATAGTGGAGTGTCGGCATTTTGAGTTCATAGGCGTTAAGGGTTAATTGATATGCGAGTTGGGTTTATTGGGTGGAGGGGGATGGTTGGGTCAGTTCTGATGCAAAGAATGTTTGCGGAAGGCGACTTTAAAAATATAAGTGCCGTATTTTTCAGCACATCCCAAGTGGGGAAGTCCATTACAACGTTAGCGGGTGAACAGGTTGTTTTGCAGGATGCGAATAACGAAAGTCAATTGTCAGAAATGGACGTAATTATTTCGTGCCAAGGTGGTGATTACACGAAACAGGTCCATGGACCTTTAAGAAAATCGGGATGGTCGGGTTACTGGGTTGATGCAGCTTCGACGCTGAGGATGGACGCTAAATCTGTAATTGTTCTGGACCCGATAAACGTTGAAGATATCTCTAACGCTTTGGATGATGGAATAAAAGATTACGTTGGTGGAAATTGTACGACGAGTCTGATGATGCTTGCATTGCATGGGCTATTGCGTGAGGGTTTAGTTGAGTGGATTTCGGCGATGACCTACCAAGCGGCGTCGGGTGCGGGAGCGCAAAATATGCGTGAATTAATTCAGCAAATGGGTTCAATTCATGAGGCTACTGAAAGTAAATTGTCTTGTGATTCTGCAGAAATTTTGGATATTGATTCGCTTGTCCTTGAACGTATGAAGGCGCAAGAATTCCCGATCCAAAATTTCGGTGCGCCGCTGGCCGGAAGTTTGATCCCATGGATAGATGCTGACTTGGGCAATGGACAAAGTCGTGAGGAATGGAAAGCGCAGGCGGAGGCGAACAAAATACTAGGAAGGGAGGAGAGTCCTATAGCTGTTGAGGGTATTTGCGTGAGAATTGGGGCGATGAGATGTCATAGCCAAGCTTTAACCTTCAAGTTGTCAGACTCCATTTCCGTGTCTGAAGTTGAGAAAATAGTGAACGGAGCCAACGAGTGGGCTACAGTCGTGCCAAATGAGAAAGCCCCTTCGATCTCCATGTTGTCACCCACGAACGTCACGCGGACGTTGAGCATTCCTGTTGGCCGTATAAGAAAATTAAATATTCCTGATAATGTTTACTCCGCATTTACAGTAGGAGATCAACTTTTATGGGGAGCGGCTGAGCCGCTCAGGAGAATGCTATGTATCTTGATACAGAGAGATCGATGACCATGGTTCATGGTATTCTGATTGTTGAGGTCTATTCGTGACCGGAGGGTTTGATGAACTTTCGTAAAAAAATTAATCAGTTTTTCTGGATTTTTGTGTGCTTAGGTTGCGTCCTTTTAGGTTCGACCGCCCAAGCGGCGCGATTGGGCGCCTTAAGCGTAGATTCAGCTCTTGGGCAGCCTCTCTCGGCATCGATAAAGGTATTTGAGGCGAGAGATTTAACGGAGCAGATGGTTGTAATTTCTATGGCCTCGCCTTCTTCTTACGATGCGCTTGGTTTGATTTATAACGACCTTATCCCAAGAATTGTTTTGCGATATGAAAATGCTACGCAAGGCCCAATCATTTATCTGTCGACAGATGCTCCAGTGAATGAGGTGGTTATAGACCTTCATGTGGAATTGATAACTTCTTCTCAAACGATTAGTAAGACCTTTGTTGCATTTTTAGATCCACCATTGCTCATTGATGAGGCGTTTTCTATTCCGGATGCTGACAATAGTATATTGAATTTAGATACTGAGACTCTTGAAACTGGTATCGAATTTGAAAATGTTATTTCTGAGATTCAAGTCGATGTTATTGATGATGGAGCTAGATTAGCTGATCCTGAAATAACGGCTGAACCTCAAATAGTTGACGTCCAAAACGGCGATCCAGATTTATCCTTGTCTGTTGCAGAAACCAACAGGGGGCGATCTACACAAGTTTTGGTGCGCTCGGGCGATACATTGTCGAAGATCGGACGAAGAGAGCAACTATCTGGTTTTTCCTTAGAACAAATGCTCGTAGGCATTTTCCGTAAAAACAGAGAAGCGTTTGTCGCGGAAAATATGAACCGTTTACGCGCTGGAAAGATAATTCGTTTGCCGTTGGAAAGTGAGTTAGCGGCCATTTCTGCCAGCGAGGCAAGTGACGAAGTTCGTATTCACATCGCTGACTGGATGACATACCGGGACGGTTTGGCTGCAAAGGTAGCCACTGATGGACCAAGTAAAGCCGATTCGGTTGGTCGAAGCTCATCGGGTCGGGTTGGTGATGGTTCAGACAAAGTGATTGTGGACGAGAAAATAAAGAGCACTCATGTTGTTGAAATTTCTAGTGGTAAGGGTGCAGAAAACGGCGATGTGAGCGGTTTGGAAGAGCGACTGCTTGCCACCGAAAAGGCGCTCGCGGAACAGAAAAAGCGAGCAGATGATCTTGAGCGAATTATTGCTGATTTAAAAGTCTTATCGCAGGCTCGACAGGAAATGGCTAACGTCTCCGATGATGAGGGTTCCCGAGGAGAGGTGGTGACATCAGATTCTGCAGTCCGTCAAAATTTGGATACAACTTGGCAGGCCCAGATCATTCGATTGGTTTTGTCGCAGCCGCTTTACTTGTTAATACCAGTTATTCTACTTTTCGTTATTGGACTATGGGTTTCGAAAAAATTAAGTAGGATTGAGACTGAAGAGGAACAATATGGTGCGCAAGAACCACTCGACCCCGCCGGAAATCCTCCTGCCGTCCAAACTGGACGAGCGCAGATGATCGAAGATCCAATTGAGGACGCCGATATCTTTCTCGCGTATGGTCGATATCAACAGGCTGGGAATATTCTTACACAATGCCTTATTGCTGAGCCTGATAACCTTGACGTCTTGCTCAAATTAGCTGAAGTCTACTCGAAGCAAAACGACCCAACCTCGTTTGAAGGGGTGGCTCAGACTGTTTCCAGAATTACTGGCCAAACAGGCGCGTATTGGGAGAGATTCGTAGCGCTTGGATACTTAGTTGACCCGAACGACGTGCGATATGCTGACGGAAAATTTGCAGATCGCGGACAGACAGCTCAAAATCAGGTCGATCTATCGTCAATTGATCTGAACCTTGGTGATTCGCCTACAAAAAACTAGCAGTGAGTTTTTCTATCGGACGCGCAGTTTTGCACTGTGACTGTGGGTTATTAGTCATATCAGCTTTCGGGCAATGCTAAAAATCCTTTAAGAGGAAATGAGATCATCGTGAGATTAGTTCTGGGTGTTGAGTATGATGGTTCATCTTTTTGCGGTTGGCAAATACAGCCTAATGCTCCGACGGTTCAAGGCGAAATTGAAAAAGGATTAGGCCAAATAGCTGCAGAGCCGATAAGAGTGTTCTGTGCAGGACGGACGGACACCGGAGTCCATGCTGCTTATCAAGTTGTTCACTTTGAAACCGGGTCGTCGAGACCAATTACTGCGTGGGTGCGGGGAGTAAATGCGTTAATATCCAGAGATATTTCGGTTCTTTGGGCGGTTGAAGTCTGTGATGAATTCCATGCTAGATATTCTGCTAAGCGGCGAACGTATCGCTATTTATTAATGAATAGAGATCAACGACCCGGGCTGCTTAAAGACAAAGTCGGCTGGTACCACAAGACGTTGAATATCGACTCAATGATTTCTGCTGCGCGTTTTTTACTGGGTCGACATGATTTTTCCTCATTTCGGTCGTCCGAGTGTCAGGCTAAGAGTCCTATCAGAACCGTTGATTCACTTGCAATAAAAGAGGATGCAGGTCTTATCATTTTTGACATTACGGCGAACGCATTTCTCCATCACATGGTCCGAAATATTATTGGAGCCTTGGTGTACATTGGGGCAGGGAAGCAGGGAGCAGGGTGGATGAAAGAGCTACTAGAGGCTCGAGATCGTAATATTGCAGCCCCAACATTCGATCCTAATGGACTATACTTGACGTCGGTAGAGTATGACGCAAAGTGGAACCTTCCTGGAGCGTCTGTTTTTTCTGGTCCAAGTGGCCGTATCATATCCACCTCAACCTAGAGCCGGTTTGTGAAAATGAAGAATGAAATTACGTCAATTAAAATTTGTGGTCTGACTACTGTTGAGAATGCACTTGCTGTAGCCGGACTAGGTGTTGATGCAATCGGATTGGTTTTTTATGCTGAAAGTCCACGATGTGTTACCAATAAGGTAGCTCAGGAAATCGTTAATGAACTCCCTCCTTTTGTTTCTAAGGTTGGTCTTTTTGTGAATCCCTCTAGGGAAGATGTGCTCGAGACGTTAGAGTTAGTGGATTTAAATTTATTGCAATTTCATGGTGATGAAAAGCCAGATTTTTGCGGGGGTTTTAGTAAGCCGTATTTAAAAGCAATAAGCGTTACCGATGGGATGGATTTGGTAGAATACTGTAGGACGTTTGGGGAAGCGTCTGGGTTGTTGCTGGATACTTTTTCTGATGGGGCACGTGGAGGAACTGGAAAAGTTTTCAATTGGGGGTTAGTGCCGAAACAATTGGACTTGCCTATTGTTTTAGCTGGGGGTTTATCTCCCGATAATGTTTCGGTAGCGATTGACTCCGTTAGCCCTTGGGCAGTAGACGTTAGCAGCGGAGTGGAGAATGGACAAAAAGGGGTCAAAGACCTTGCGCTAGTGCAAGACTTTATTAATGAGGTAAAAAATGCAGATGCAAGAAAATTTAGAAAATTATAATTTCCCTGATAGCAGTGGTCACTTTGGACCTTACGGCGGTGTATTTGTGCCTGAGACGCTGATACACGCGTTGGAGGACTTGAGAGATAACTATGAGACGCTAAAAAATACCCCAAGCTTTATGGAGGAATTTCATAGTGACTTGAAGCACTTTGTAGGTCGACCAAGTCCAGTCTATTACGCTAAACGGCTCACAGAAATGCTTGGGGGAGCTCAAATTTGGTTGAAACGTGAAGATCTAAACCATACTGGGGCACACAAGGTGAACAATACCGTTGGTCAAGCTCTCCTCGCTCGTCACATGGGTAAAAAACGAATTATCGCTGAAACCGGTGCTGGTCAGCATGGAGTCGCCTCGGCGACAGTAGCAGCTCGTTATGGAATGGATTGCGTTGTGTATATGGGTTCGGAGGATATTAAGCGTCAAGCTAGCAATGTTTATCGAATGCGTTTGCTTGGCGCCGAGGTTGTTCCAGTAGAAAGTGGATCTAAAACCCTTAAAGACGCGCTAAATGAAGCGATGCGTGATTGGGTGACAAATGTTGAAAATACTTTTTACATTATTGGAACAGTAGCAGGACCTCATCCCTATCCGATGATTGTTCGCGATTTCAATTCAGTGGTTGGAGACGAGTTAAAAATACAAATGCCTGAGTTGATTGGACGTCAGCCTGATGCCGTTATCGCTTGTGTTGGTGGCGGATCTAACGCCTTGGGAGTATTTCATCCGTATATAAAAGACACTGACGTCAGATTAATTGGTGTAGAAGCTGGTGGGTCTGGCGTGGATACCGGTAAGCATGCGGCACCGTTGGCTTCTGGTACACCCGGAGTTCTCCATGGTAACCGCACGTATCTGATGCAGGACTCAAACGGACAAATAATAGAGACGCATTCAATTTCAGCTGGATTAGATTATCCTGGAGTTGGTCCGGAACATTCCTGGTTAAAAGACATCGGTCGTGCTGAGTATGTTTCGGCAAATGATGATGAGGCGTTAGACGCGTTTCATAAATTGACCAAAATTGAGGGAATCATGCCGGCGCTAGAAACGGCGCATGCGGTTGCCCATGCGATGAAAATAGCTCCTAAAATGAAGGCAGATCAGGTTTTATTGGTTAATCTTTCTGGTCGGGGAGATAAGGATATGGCGACGGTCGCAACGGCGTCGAATATCGGGCTTTAGTGTTATTTATTTACAACAAAAGATGTTTAATCGAATTTTAAAATCAACATATGTCACGAATTAAAAAAAAGTTTGAAGAATTAAATGTCAATGGACGGAAAGCTCTAATACCATTCATAACAGCGGGAGATCCTGATCTTTCAACAACGCTTAAACTGATGTTTGCACTTGTGGATAGTGGCTCTGACATTATTGAACTTGGGATACCTTTTTCCGATCCAATTGCCGATGGACCGACAATTCAGAGGGCAAGCGAAAGGGCGCTAGCCGGCGGGACGAGTTTGAGTAAAGTGCTGGATTTGGTTAAAAATTTTCGTGAGAGTGACCAAGAAACCCCAGTTGTTTTAATGGGTTATGCAAACCCGATAGAAGCTTTGGGGGTTGATAGCTTTGTAAACCGAGCGGCTGAGGTTGGCGTAGACGGTGTTTTAGTTGTTGATTATCCTCCTGAGGAAAGCGGTGCTTTAAACGCCGCATTAAAGGAAAACCATATCGATTCGATCTTTTTATTGGCACCAACTACCCTGGAGTCCCGGGTGGCCGATGTCGCACTGTTAGCTACAGGTTACGTATACTACGTCTCATTAAAGGGGGTGACCGGTGCTGGTCACTTAGACTTGGATGATGTGGCTAGTCGAGTTGAGCAAATTAAGAATCACGTCAACGTGCCGGTCGGGGTCGGTTTCGGAATCCGTGATGGCGATACAGCCAGAGCAGTCGCTAAACTTTCAGATGCTGTCGTGATCGGTAGTCGACTGGTAGAGGAGATAGAGAAATCTGACGTGAAGACGATCGTCCCGAATGTTGAAAACTTTATCAAGTCCATACGCAGTGCTATCGATCAAAAATAACAAATGTACTCGGGGACATTAATCCAATGAGTTGGCTTCAAAAAATATTACCGCCAAAGATTAATACTTTTACCAGCACTAAGACTGTACGTAAGGCTGTACCTGAAGGTCTTTGGAGTAAATGTCCTAACTGTGAGGCTGTGCTTTATCAGGCGGAGTTGGAAGAAAGTTTACAGGTGTGCCCGAAGTGTTCACACCACGGCCGTTTAAATGCGAGGCAGAGGTTGGACTTCATATTTGACGACGGGAAACGGTTTGACATCGGAGAGTACGCTAAACCCGTTGATTTTTTAAAGTTTGTCGATAGTAAAAAGTATAAGGAGCGGCTTGTTGCAGCTCAAAAAAGCACTGATGAAACAGACGCAATAGTGGTTCAGCAAGGGGCTATCAATGGAATATCGGCTGTATGCGCGGCGTTTGAGTTTTCATTTCTTGGCGGCTCTATGGGCTCCGTAGTTGGAGAACGTTTCGCGGCAGGCGTTAAGTATAGTTGTACAAAAAAAATACCTTTTATTTGCTTCGCGGCAAGTGGTGGCGCTCGTATGCAAGAGGGGTTAACCTCACTGATGCAAATGGCTAAAACTACTGCTGCATTGTCTCAGTTATCAAATCAAGGGCTGCCCTTCATATCCGTATTAACCGACCCAACTATGGGTGGTGTGTCAGCGAGTTTTGCGATGATTGGGGATATTGTCATTGCTGAGCCTGGAGCATTAATTGGTTTTGCAGGGCCACGGGTCATCGAGCAAACTGTCCGACAAACACTACCGGATGGATTTCAGCGCTCCGAGTTCCTTTTGGAGCACGGAGCGATAGACATGATTGTCGACCGCAGAGAGATGAAGGATCGCTTAGGTAAATTACTTTCTTTGTTCACGCGGGTAAGAACAAATTGACCCTCACACTTGAGACTGTTCCCAATAGATATTTACCTCTGATCAATTGAGTAAGTCTTTAGATGACTGGTTGTGTCATATCAATACGGCGCATCATAAAGAGGTTGACCTGACGTTAGATCGGCTTCGTGAGGTCATGCTAAACATGGCGCTTTACCCAGTTTGTCCTGTAATAACTGTTGGTGGGACAAATGGAAAAGGCTCTACATGCGCGATGTTAGAGGCGATCTATACTAGTGCTGGTTATGAGGTAGGTCTATTCTCTTCTCCTCATCTTATTCGTTTTAATGAAAGAATAAGAGTTGCAAATAAAGATGCCAATGATGAGGATATTATTTCGGCTTTTGAAAAAATAGAGCTCGCACGTAAAACGGTTAGTCTCACTTATTTTGAGTTTTCTTTTCTTGCAGCGTTGAACATTTTTTTGCAACAAGATTTAGATTTGATTATTTTGGAGGTGGGACTCGGAGGCCGATTAGACGCCGTAAACGTGCTGGATCCCATTTGTGCGATTGTGACAAATGTCGGATTAGATCATATGGAATTTTTGGGTGATAATCGAGAGGCGATAGGCGAGGAGAAGGCAGCAATTTTTCGAGGTGATGGAGCCCTTTCCATATGCGGCGATGAGGATCCGCCTCAATCAATCATTGACGTCTCGGCAGAGGTTGGAACGAATTTACAGTTGGTGTCTAGAGATTTTGGTTTCATAAAGGCGAGTCCAGGATGGACATTTTGGTCAAACAGTGGGGTTCGAATGAGCCTCAGTCCGCCCCGATTGCAGGGGGAGCACCAGTTAATAAATGCGAGCGTTGCTATAGAAGCAGTTACACGCTTGAAGATTCATCTGCCAATCGATGCTGCATCCATTCGAAGCGGATTGCTGGATGCCGAGAGATTGGGGCGGTTTCAAGTGCTTCCGGCGCGCCCGTTGATTTTACTGGATGTGGCGCATAACGTAGCATCGGTGATGGCTTTAGTGAACGAGCTCAAACGCGCGAGTTATAAGGGAAAGACAAGACTTGTTTTCGGAGCATTAGCAGATAAGCAATACGTGAAGATGCTGTCGCTAATGGAACCCGTTGTTGACCGAATATTGGTGTGCGGATTACCAGACAAGAGGTCAGTGGCTCCAGACATTGTTTTGAGCCAAATTGCGCCGCATTTTATTGCTGGGAAAGTAATATCCTGCGACTCAGTGGCTCAAGCCATCGATCAGTCTCTCGAGGAGAGTGATCTCGATGATAGGATTATAGTATGTGGATCATTTATTACAGTGACCGCAGCCTTAAATCACCCATTTGTTTCGAGCTTGGTACATAATAGTAATAAATAGAAATTTAAGAAGAGCCAATATGCAATTAGTTGATGAAGCAGATGAACTTGAGCTGAAGAAGCGGGCCCGAAGAAGGCTTGTGGGAGCTGTGGTCTTGGTTCTTTTGGTGGTAACTCTGGTCCCTTTAATATTAGATAATGAGCCCAGGAAAATTTCGGATGATGTTGACATAAATATTGCTTCAAAGTCTGGGCTTCAGGATCCTGTATCCAGTTTAGGCGTAGAAACGTTGAATGATTCAGGCTCTAGTGCTCGGTCAATATATGAGGAGCAAGGTTCAGCAGGAGCGAGTGATAATTCAGATAGCTCGATGGCCAGTCAAACGAATGATTCAGCGGAGGGCTACGTCGTTCAGTTAGGAGCTTTTTCTAAAATAAATTTTGTTCAACGTTTCGCAAAAAAACTTGAGGCTGCTAATTTTCCGGTGATACTAGAGTCATTTGAGGGTAGCAACGGACCTATGACTCGTGTGTACGTGGGAAGTTATTCTACTAAGGACAAAGCAAGTCGAGCACTCTCAAGGTTAAAGGCTCAATCGTTAACATATGGAGAGCCTCTCATAAAATCACGACTACTGACAACTAAACCCTAGGCTAATTTAAGGGTATGGAGCTAAACCTGACTTGGTTTGATTATGGAATCATCGCAGTTTTATTGGTGTCAACGGTTTACGGATTTTTTCGTGGTTTGACGCGAGAAATTTTTTCTCTGGCGACCTGGTTCCTTTCTTTTTGGATATCCAAACTTTCAGTTGGCTACGTTTCTATTTTTTTAAGCCCGCTTATTATTAGCTCCAGGCTCAGATTGATTATGGCTTTTGTCCTGATTTTAATCATATGTTTATTTTTATTTCATTTTGTTACAGTCAAGCTTTCTAGATTAGTGAAATCCTCAGCCTTGACTGGCATGGATCGAGCACTAGGTTCTTTTTTTGGAATGGGTAGGGGGATTTTAATTACAGCGCTGCTTGTTGTTGTTTTGTCGCCAACGGAGATAGGAATTAAATCACAGTGGCAGAATGCACAGTTACGTTTCCCACTAGAGGTTATAGCTTCATTTCTTCAATTAACGATCCCAGAGGTGGAGTGGGCTATCTCACCAAAATGACGGGTAGCGTGTATATAATGGCATGAAAATAAACAGGGGAGATTTTTGATGTGTGGTTTACTTGGAGCGGTCGCGAAGTCACCGGTTAATCAATTACTTTATGATGGATTACAAGTGCTCCAACACCGAGGTCAAGATGCCGCTGGTATTGTGACAGCAGATGGCCCCAGCTTCCACATACACAAGGGCAGCGGGCTTGTACGAGATGTTTTTAGAACACGTAATATGCGGGTCTTGGTGGGCAATTCAGGGATAGGGCATTGTCGTTATCCAACAGCTGGATCTGCTAACGCGTTCGATGAAGTTCAGCCAATGTATGTGAATTCACCGTTCGGGATCGTACTCGGCCATAACGGGAACTTAACTAATTCTCATAAGTTAAAAATTGAGCTTTTTCGACAAGACCTCCGCCACGTTAATACTAATTCTGATTCTGAAGTTTTGTTGAATGTTTTTGCGCACGAGTTACAAAAGGCTAGTGTGGGTGTTAACTTGACTACAGAGGCTATTTTTGAAGCTGTAAGGGGCGTTCATAAGCGGGTACAGGGCGCATACTCCGTGGTCGCTATGATATCCGGCTACGGACTGCTTGCGTTTCGAGATCCTTTTGGAATTAGGCCGTTGGTCTACGGAGTGCGAAACAAAGAGGGAGAGAAGGAATATTTAGTCTCCTCAGAGACTGTGGCGCTAGATACGCTCGGTTTCGATTATGTGCGAGATATCGAACCTGGCGAGGCCCTCTTTATTTCAAACGAAGGGAATGTAAGCGAGCAGCAATGCGTTTCTAACCCATCGCGTTATCCCTGTATTTTCGAATATGTCTATCTCGCCCGACCTGACTCTGTCATGGACGGTATTTCAGTTCATGAGACCAGAATGAGAATGGGAGAGAGGCTTGCAAAAAGAATACGGTCAGAGCATGCGGATATTCAAATCGATGTAGTGATTCCTATCCCGGATTCCAGTCGTCCTTCAGCAATGGAAATCGCCGATGGTATCGAGGTGCCTTATCGAGAAGGATTTATAAAAAACCGATACATCGGACGAACCTTCATCATGCCGGGCCAAGAGGTCAGAAAAAAATCTGTCAGACAAAAACTTAACGCAATTGCGTCTGAATTTAAGGGGAAAAATGTATTGCTTGTTGATGACTCCATCGTGCGTGGAACGACAAGTAAAGAAATTGTACAAATGGCACGAGAAGCTGGAGCGAAACAGGTTTACTTTGCTTCGGCTGCACCCCCGGTTCGTTACCCGAATGTTTATGGAATTGACATGCCAAGCTCAAAGGAATTAATTGCTCACGGTCGAGATGAGGAAGCTATAGCAGCAGAGATCGGTGTGGACCGCATCATCTATCAAACTGTTGAGGACCTTATAGAGAGTTGTGCTTTTGTTAATCCTGAAATTACTCAATTTGAGACATCCTGTTTCACGGGTGAGTACATCACTGGTGATATTTCAGAGGATTATTTAATCTCTGTCGAGGGCGAGAGAAACGACGAGCGAATTTCGTCTGTGTTGCAGTCAAAATCTACTTTAGATTTAGACGTTATTAACGGATAGACATGGTGGCTACTTTTTAAAGGATTTAGGATAACCACTCGTCGGAATACCCATTTTCAGAAAAAATTAACGCTTGTCCTTGTTCGTGCCAATCCGATAAAACAAACCTCTCCATGGGCTGTGAATCAATTAAGTGTTTATGATGTGCATGTCGGTGCGTATGACCGTGAATAATTCTCTGGCAATCATGTGTGACGAATGCCTGATCAACCGTTGAGAGTGATACGTCCATGATCTCGGTGGTTTTATTTTCTTTGGAGGTTTCGCTTTTTTGTCGGTAGTTTTTTGCTTGCTGGTGACGCTCTGATATTGTGAGTCTCAGAAAATTGTTCATCCATTCATCCGATCTAACCATTGATCGAATTGCTTGATACTCGATGTCGTCGGTACACCACTGATCACCATGACTCAGTAGCGTTCGCGTTCCATAAATATCTATGATGAAGGGGTCTGGTAGAAGTTGAGCTCGCGTTAACCCGGAAAAACTTTTACTAATTAGAAAGTCTCTGTTTCCATGCATTACGCTCAAACGAGCGCCGGTGTTCGTGAATGCACGTAACGCCGGCACCACCATGGAGAACAATGGGTTTGCGCGATCATCATCTCCTATCCAATAGTCGAATAAGTCGCCAAGAATAAACAAATGTATCGATCGACCTACGTTGGACTTCAGAAACCTTAAAAAAATATTTGTTTTTAAGGTTTCTGATGGCGACAAATGTAAATCTGAAATAAAAATGAGCTTGAGATTGGACATCACCTAGCCAGTCAGAGGGTGTCTAAATACAATTAAACTCTTGTGACGCTCTCAATAATTACATTTTCATTAGGCACATCTTGGTGGAATCCCTTAGTCCCAGTCGGAACGCCTTTTATTTGATCGACGACTGATTCTCCCGCCGTGACTTTACCAAAAACACAGTACCCGTAGCCCTGTGGTGTTTCGGATGTGAAGTTTAGAAATTCGTTATTCGCAATATTTATGAAAAATTGTGAAGTGGCTGAATGCACATCATTGGTTCGGGCCATTGCGATGGTGTAAACGTCATTCTTAAGCCCGTTACTGGCTTCATTTTCGATAGGCGCCTGAGTATCTTTCTCTTTCATATTGACGTCCATACCGCCGCCTTGAATCATGAACCCATTGATGACTCTGTGGAATACTGTGCCGTTATAGAATTCGGAGTCGACGTATTGTAAAAAGTTTTTTACGGTTATAGGTGCTTTATCTTCGTTCAATTCGATGGTGATTTCCCCCATCGATGTTTTCATTGTGACTTGTGTAGACATTAATTTCTTTCATTAATTTTTATAAATTATGCTTCCTCTAATTCGGTGTTTGCTGAACTTGTGACTCGTTGTTCAGTTCTTTCACCCTCACTCACAATATCAGAAACCGCGTTTCCTAGTCTCTCGTCGTTTTTTGACAGGCAAACGGGACTATTTAATAACAACGCTCTGCTATACTTCCGAACCTAATGTTAGTGTAAATAAGTAAATCTAATTGAATTTAATTATCTGGATGTTTCGTGAGCATTTAAAAGAATATGTTAAAAATTTTTAATTCCCTTACTCGAAATAAAGAGATATTTAAGCCGATCGACGAGAAATCGGTTCGCATGTATGTTTGTGGGATGACGGTCTACGATTTTTGTCACCTTGGCCATGCACGAGTGATGGTGGTTTTTGACATGGTCAGAAGTTGGTTCAAGTCATCAGGGTATGAGGTGACCTATGTGCGGAATATTACTGATATCGATGACAAAATCATAAGTCGAGCAAATCAAAACCAAGAATCATTTTTAGATTTGACCGAACGCTTCATTGTGGCAATGAATGATGATGCGGCAGCACTTGGAGTTGCTCCACCAGATTTTGAGCCCAAGGCTTCAGATAATATTCCGCAAATGATCGAACTTATTGAGCTCCTGTTTGATAAGGGTTTAGCCTATGAAGGATCGAATGGGGATGTTTATTACTCAGTGAATAAGTTCGAGCGTTATGGGCGGCTATCAGGTAAATCACTAGAGGACTTGAGAGCAGGAGAGCGGGTGGACATCAACCTTGAAAAGAGACATCCAATGGATTTTGTTTTGTGGAAGGGAGCAAAGCCGGGTGAGCCCTATTGGCAGAGTCCCTGGGGAGAAGGTCGACCAGGTTGGCACATTGAGTGTTCGGCCATGAGCGAGCGCTATTTGGGCTCGCATTTTGATATCCATGGTGGCGGGCAAGACCTTCAATTCCCGCATCATGAAAATGAAATTGCCCAGTCCGAAGGGGCGCATGACCATGGTTATGTCAATTATTGGATGCATAACGGTTTTGTGCGTGTTGATGACGAAAAAATGTCGAAATCATTAGGTAATTTTTTCACTGTAAATGAAGTCTTGAAAAAATTTGATCCGGAGGTTATCCGGTTTTTTATTCTAAGAGCTCATTACAGAAGCCCATTAAATTATTCCGACCAGCATTTGGAGGACGCTAAGTTAGCATTAACGCGACTTTACACATCATTGAAAGATATTTCTGCTGAGGAAGTCGATGAGAACAGTTACTGGGATGATCCACGTGCTGCCAAGTTTCGTGCCGCACTGGATGATGATTTTAATACGCCAGAGGCAATGTCTGTTTTGTTTGATTTGGCGTCTGATCTAAATCGAGACCATAGTGTCGCTACTGCCAGTTTATTAAAAAGCTTGGCAGCGACCCTGGGATTTTTGAATCGTGTACCATCGGAATTTCTCCAGTCTAGCGTAGGCGTAGCACTATCTGCAGATGAAATTGAATCTATGATCCAGAAGAGAAATGAAGCTCGTATGAACAAAGATTATGATCTAGCTGACGAATTGCGAGATGGCTTAATGGACGCAGGCGTTATTTTAGAAGATAGTTCAGGAACGACAACTTGGCGTCGGTCTTAATTTTCAAAAATACTTTTTACTTTGTCCATCCATGATTTAGCTTTAGGACTATGGAGATGCGAGCTTGATTGGTTAATGTCCTCTAACTCGGCGAGTAACTCCGTTTGTTTTTTGGTTAAATTAACTGGAGTCTCAACAACAACGTGACACATTAGGTCACCGTATCCATTACTACGAACGCCCTTAATACCTTTGCCCCGCAACCTAAATGCTTTTCCGGTTTGCGTCTCTGATGGGACTTTAATCTTTGCGGACCCACTCAGGGTGGGGATCTGAATTTCCCCTCCTAATGCCGCTGTGCTAAAGCTTATGGGCATTTCGCAGTGCAGATTATTGCCATCTCGAGTGAATACTTCATGTTCTTTGACATTTATAACAACATATAGGTCACCCGCAGGCCCGCCGTTTACGCCAGCTTCTCCTTCATTTGACAATCTAATGCGATCCCCTTGGTCCACTCCAGCAGGTATTTTTACCGACAGAGTTTTATTGTCTCTGACTCTGCCTTGACCATTGCAACTCCCACAAGGCGATTGAATGACCTTTCCTTTACCTTGGCAATCCGGACATGTTTGGGCCACTGAAAAAAAACCTTGAGTGACTCGGACTTGCCCTTGACCTTGGCAGGTGCCGCAGGTAACTGGTGAGGAGCCAGGCTTGGCGCCTGATCCATCACATTTGGAGCACTCGTTATAGGAAGGAATTCGTATCTTAGTTTCCGTTCCTTTGGCGGCTTCTTCCAGCGAGATCTCTAAATTATATTTTAAGTCGGAACCCCGATAAACGTTCGATCGACCACCACCGCCCGCGCGGCCACCTCCAAAAATGTCACCAAAAATATCACCGAATGAGTCAGAAAATCCGCCAAAGCCAGCACCGCCACCCATACCTGCCGATTGGTCTAAACCCGCGTGACCATACTGGTCGTAAGCTGCCCTTTTTTCAGGGTTCGATAAAACCTCGTAAGCTTCTTTGACTTCTTTGAATTTATTTTCAGCATCAGGATTATCTGGGTTTTTATCCGGATGAAATTTCATGGCAAGACGTCTATATATTTTTTTGAGATCACTATCGCTAGCGCCTCGATCTGCACCTAATACTTCGTAATAGTCTCGCTTCGCCATAATTTATTTTTCGGTGTAACGTGTTTTTAAATGAAGAAAAATGGTCGTAAGGTATGCCCTCTCGACCATTTTTTTAACTACTGATTTAATTTGCGATCAGGATGTTTTCTTGTCGTCGTCTGTAACCTCTTCAAATTCCGCATCCACGACATCTCCCTCATCTTCCTGCGTTTCTGAGGGATTCTCTCCTGTCGGCGATTCAGCTTGATCCGCATACATTTTTTCGGCTAACGATTGAGCTAACGTTGATAGGACCTGTGACTTAGCTTCAATCTCATCTTTATCAGCATTTTTTAACGCCTCTTCCGCATCTTTAGCAGCGTCTTCGATCTTTGCTTTCTCTTCCTCTGTAACTTTATCCTCATTCTCGCTAAGTGTTTTACGAACGCTGTGGATCAGAGCGTCACACTGATTACGAACATCAACTAACTCTCTTGCTTTCTGGTCGTCTTCAGCGTGCACCTCCGCATCTTTCACCATTTTTTCGATTTCCTCGTCTGATAGGCCAGAGTTCGCTTTAATGGTAATTTTATTTTCCTTGCCAGTTGCTTTGTCCTTCGCTGTCACATGTAATATTCCGTTCGCGTCAATGTCGAAATTCACTTCGATTTGGGGCATACCTCTCGCGGCTGAAGGGATGTCGGTTAGATTAAATTGTCCGAGGGACTTATTATCTTTTGACATCTCACGCTCACCTTGGACAACGTGAATAGTGACCGCTGTTTGGTTATCTTCCGCGGTTGAGAATACTTGGTCTGCCTTCGTTGGAATCGTTGTGTTTTTCTGTATTAGTTTGGTCATCACCCCACCCAATGTCTCGATACCTAGTGACAAGGGCGTCACGTCTAGTAACAACACATCTTTTACATCTCCCCTTAAAACGCCACCTTGAATTGCCGCTCCGACTGCCACGGCCTCATCTGGGTTGACATCTCGTCGGGGCTCTTTGTTAAAGAAGCTCTTTACCGTTTCCTGAACCTTTGGCATTCTTGTCATACCGCCAACCAAAATAATATCGTCAATGTCGGACGTTTTCACCCCGGCATCCTTGATTGCAACTCGGCACGGTTCCACTGTGCGACTGATCAAATCATCAACGAGACTTTCTAGTTTTGCTCGTGTTATTTTGACGTTTAGGTGCTTAGGCCCAGAAGCATCAGCGGTTATGTAAGGTAGGTTGACCTCAGTTTGCTGGCTCGCGGACAGCTCAATTTTGGCCTTTTCCGCGGCTTCTTTTAGGCGCTGGAGCGCTAACACATCGCTTTTAATGTCTACACCTTGGTCTTTTTTGAAT